>WNGI01003894.1_pt1 | contig 13255 bp, 14 predicted proteins | sample 5400621 | NCBI WGS metagenome assembly WNGI01 (sample SAMN13153374, study PRJNA577476) | soil metagenome | isolation source: 20 cm soil or saprolite under Garry oak tree replicate 1 | place: USA:California | collected 2016-06-15
CTCGGCTATCTCGGGTACGTTGGACTCTTTCAACGATTATTCTTGGCCTTGCCGTTTCTCTGGATCGAAGTCATTGCCACGCGGCTTTTGCGAATTTCGGGCCATGATCCTTCTGTTCGGCCCTGACGTATGGAATCCGCGAGATGGGGGCTTTCTACTCTGTTAGCGAAGCTAAACGTCTAGCTACGTTAGCTTGGCTCAGAACGCTTCAACCATAGTAACTATCGACGGGTCGACGCGGATCGGTATCGCGCTCCCAGAGCCGTCAAGGCTCCGAGATTGAGTCGATAAATAAGAAAAAAAGAGGGATTGGTCCTTCTCAGGCTTCGCTACTCTGTCCTATTTTGAGAGCTGCACGCAGCGTCCAAGCAGGAAGCTGCCTGACACTACGTTGCCCTTGCCGTCAGTGAACTGGAGGAATATCCATGGGTTACCGCCGACGCCGCCTAGAGACGGTTGTTTAGCAAACGATATCGTTTGGCCAGGGGGGATGAGGACCACGCTGACAGTGGTTGACTGAGTGTTCTCGTGGACTAGGTCCACGGAATTGGCGAAGATGAGGTTAGCCTTGATTCCTGACAATGCCAGTTGTCCTGAGAGGGTGATGTGAGAGCCGGTGTTGCTGCAATCTACCGCTGAAACTTGAGCAATAGCTGTCGATGGAATGCTAAAGTCTGCGCTGGAGGTGAAGAGCCCCTGCACACATCTTCCGAGGAAGGTCGTGCCGGACAGGGGGTTATTGTTGGCGTCTACGATCTGTATCCAGATGTACGGGTTGCCGCCGACGCCGCCGAGGACGGGCTGCTTGGGAATCTGAATGCTCTGGCCTTGCGGAATGACTGTTGCGCTAGCGGTCGACTCTACGGTATGCGTGTGTGTTCCGATAACGTTGTTCTCGAATAGGAGTTTAACTCCCACACCGCCTAGAGACAATGCTCCTTGCAGAGTGATCGTTGGGCCGGGAGAATTGCTGCAGCCTGAAGTGGATATCGATGTCTGGACATTGACTGGAGTCTCGAAAGTCGTGCTGACGGTCGTTGTTGCGTGAGCTACTGAGACCAAGCCGAGGCAGAGGAGGACTAGTGATGCTCCAAATAGTTTCTTCATACGATTTTCGCATGCTCGGTATCTGATCCTGTTATTTCATCCAACATCTTTGAACATCCGTCGGACGAACACAAGAGACGCCGTACAAAACATGAAAGAACACAATTGAAGCGCTCGCAAGAGATCGAATCATATCCATAGATAACTGTGGATAACAGTTGTAGCATCCCAGGGCCGATTGCCTTGAGGTCGTCTCGATGCCCACACTGGGATGACGGCAGTCTGGATACAGGCAATACCAGGAATGGAAGGGCGGATTCAGTTGGAAGTTCGGACGCACGTACATTGTATTTGTGCAGACCCGTAGGAAGTATCTGAAGACTCGGTATCCTCGCTCTGCCACTGGCTTGAACCATCTCGCCTTCCATGCGCGATCTAGAAAGGAAGTTGACCTAGTTACCGAAGAATTGAGAGCTAGAGGAACCAAGATTCTGTACGAAGATGATCACCCCTTTGCTGGAGGCAGAAATCATTACGCTGTATTTTTTGAAGATCCTGATCGGATCAAGGTAGAGTTCGTAGCCCCAGGCAGATGAGAGTTCTTATGCCATAACAACGGCCACATCAATCTCAGCCATCTAAATGACTTGGAAGGCTTCTTGAACCCTTTCAAGTGGGAGGGAGAGCATAGCATGGACCCAAGGTGCGTACTTGCGGTCAATCGGTTCTTTTCTAGAATCTGTTTGTGAGTCTCTCAAGATCTCTGTGAACTTGGCCCATCGCAATTCGTAGGCGCTGTTTCTATTCATGACCAGAGGGCCGCGGTGCTTCGCGGCCAGAATGTACAGTAGTTCATTCTCACAATACCTCGGGTCCCGAGGGTCTCCGGCAGAATATGAGACGGTGAGTATTTTTCGCCAGTTCTTGATCACAACGCCGAGGTCCTCTTTGGCACACCTTCTCGCGGCTTCGGAGAGACTTTCCACCTTTGAAGACTCATACTTTCTGGGATGAGTGTCGCCGGAGAGGCTCCAGACCTTGTCGAATATCCTGTGTCTTCTGTGCTGAACGAGGATTCTTCCGTCATCATCCAGGCAAGCGATGGTTATTCCTACGTGCTTTTCTCCCAGAATAGGACCCTCACGACTATCCCTCACCCTATGGGTCCACCATCTGTCACCATATCCGATTGTTCTTCCGGACTCATCAACAAGTGGAATCTTGTATCGTTCCATGAACTGCGGGAGCAAGTCTTTCGTCGATTGATGTATATATCGAACCTTGTCCTCGTTTCGACTGTTTGCTATGCCTATGATTGACGTTTACGCACCAGGAGACCTCTTCCCAGCCGGATCTGATGGTCAACTTGGCAAAGAGCTCACCATGGCCGTTCTCCGCGCCGAGGGCGTGGCCACCCCTGGTTCCTTCCACCTGAATAACACTGCTGCTTTCATCCATCGAATGGACCCCCACGCGGTGCACACTGCAGCCACCGACTCCGCCCGCACTGTGCGCGTTCAGGTCATCACTCCGCCCGCGGCATTGACGCGCGAGGGACAGAAACAACTCGTCAAAGAGATCACCGAGATTATTACCAAGATTTCCGGCGACCCGACCCAAGCCACTCGCACCTGGGTGATACTCACCGAGGCAGCAGAAGGCGGTTGGGGACTCTCAGGCACAGCCTTCGGACGCCAGGAGTTCGCGGCACTCGCCTCCAAAGCGGCCGCGGCGCGCCAAGTAAGCGAACAACTAGCCTAGGCCCTCTGCTAAAGGGCTCTTCAGTTCGGAAAGACTTACAGTCTGCTAGTAGCCCTAGATCCAAGTGGAGGAGTATTCTCTGCCACTTGCTCGGCCGATCCTTCTCTACGACAATGACTGCGGAATATGCTCCCGGTTCGCCCACATCGCTGAAAGAAGCTCCAAAGGCTGGATCGACACTGTGGGCTTATTCACAAGGCGCGGAATGAGAATCAAGTCGGACTTCTTCAGTCCCAGGGATCGTCCTGACGACAATTTCTGGATCCTAGTCGGAGACGTCGGCTATGGGGGAAGAAGCGGTCTACTACCGCTGGCACGAGAGATTGTTAGAGGTCTAGTAATATGACCGAGAGAGAGGGAGAATCGTGTACCCGACCCAAGAACGCTGTGAGCAGAATACTCGGCACTCTTCGTCGGGGCAGAGTGGTTAGGCGAAAGCCACGAGGGGTCGCCGTTCAGCCATCTCAACAATAACCTTCTCCACCTTCATATGATGAATACGACGATGAACCGTCAACAACACAAGACACTCCCTACAAACATGAACAACATGATGCTCAGCCACCAACTCAACGATCTGATCGGCAGGTCTAACCTCAAACCTGAAATTACAAGTCACAGCCAAAACAGACACGAGCCCGCTATTATTTTGCCTGAACTCGTCTTTAAGCGTTGAAAGCCTCGACAACCAACTGTAGCGCCCCGGTAGAGCATTGTCATCCTCGGAAATTTCGGGTCGAGAGAATATCGAGGTCGCAATTACCGTTAAGGTGTTCTTCGTACTTTAGTTGGCTGGCACTTTGCCTGCCGTTGCCAGATAATCGCTCAAGTCTTTGAAAGGCCTCACTTCGCTAACGCCAAGAAGGTTCGTTAATCGGCCCATTGCGTCGGGATCAGGACTGACGAAATCCACTTCTGGCTTACCAGTTGCCCTAGCTCTAAATCTTCTAAGGAGCGAAACCATGTCCGAGTCCAATGGAGAAAAGCTATAGCCAACGCAGATGATGCGTGAGAATTCTTGCATCAATCGATCTGCCTCAATCCAAAGATAAGTTATGTCACGGTCACGGTACTCTTTTGCCTGAACCGGCGGTACGATCATTTTTTGAGCGTATATGTCTCTTGATGAACAACGTGGACACAGAAAGGCAATAGCGCCTGAAAGCGTCTGTTTTCTCGAACGATAAAGCAGAAGCACTCCACATAAGCCGCATCGCACCCAATTCAATGACCCATGCAATTTTAGCAGTGTGACATGTGATGGATTGTCGTCAGGTCTGCTCCATTGTCCCTCTACGCTTGTCTTGAAGAAATTCATCGAGTAGCTCGCATCTGAGATTTTCTGTCGGTCGTAGAGTGCGTTGTCGAGCAGTATGTCGTAGTTCAGACTCAGTACGACGTCACCAAGACGCATTCTGTCTGCAAGGGCCACGTGCTTCCTACAAAGAGGGCCCATCAAAGCATAATCAATGGTTCTACCAATCAGGTCTTTGAGAGTTCTAGTCTCGTAGGACTCGTTCAGTCTGAGAGGCGAAGATGAGGGTTGTGAGAAGAGTTTGAAGTCATTGTCGAGCAGAGTCATTACGTCTTCGAGACGTAATTTGGGATCATCGAAGAAATCCAAATCATTCTTCGTGCTACCGTATCGGGGTGCTAATATTCCGATCAGGCTCTCAATCCCGTCCATGAATGATTGGTCGTTCTTCATTCCTGTGTTCTCAATTACGAGACGAGCCATTTTGAAGAAATCTTTGTCGAGCGGGCTTTCAAGTCCTAGGATATGGTGCGTGGACTGCTGATAGTTCTTGGAACATCCTGCCCCGACAATATACAGATTAGACATGACAAGTTACCCAGGGAATACTAGGGAATCCTCGCTCCCATCCTTAGTAGTCGACGCCTTACTGCGTCGAAGGATAAATTGATCCTAGTCTCAAGGGGTCTCTTATCCTCACTCGAGGAAAGAACGCTTTCCTCAGATTGTGTGTGAAGAAAACTTAACGCTTCGTGAAGGCGCGCCTCACAGTCAACGCTATGGGACCTCCCAGTGCCCCAATGGCACTTAACATGAGGCAGTGGCTTATGGTGAGGATCGATGTAGAGTTGCAACGCGTCTTCAAAGTCGACATCTTCTCCAAGATCTCCAGATAGCACCTCCATACGTTTGACCTGATCAATCCAAAACTCAGGGAGCGGATCTCGAATCCTTCGGTTTCCCTGTCTAGCGAAAATGTCATGATCGATCCATTGATGATTTGCTTCGTCCAACAGCTTGCACGAGTAAAGCGCGACAAGCCATCCACCATTGTAGTAGCATTCGTCGACAAGTCCTGCGTAGGTTTCTTCGCTCTTCAGTGTGATAATTAACGGTTCATCAAACCTCTTCTTCAGGGCCACAGTCTTTCGTCCTTCTAAGGTCTTGAAATGCATGGACATTGGGTATTCAGAAGGGGAAGCCCAATTTGAACCCAAGGGCTAAAGTGGGACCTTACATCAGACCGCCTATCAGTTTCGTTCTCGTGTCTGAGCAATAGCCGAAACGTAGCTCAACCCTACAGATGTCGAGTCAGCGGAGCGACTGGCGCGAGCGCCTACGCGCCAACCCCTCACGAATGGAACAAGAACTAGCAATCAAACTACAAGACAACGGAATAGGATACCAGACACAGATCGAGATACCAGTAACCACAGCCGACTTCTACTTCCCGCTCGAAGCTCGACCATTGATCGTATTTGTGGATGGTCGGGTCCACCTAAAGACAAGCCAGATTGCAAAGGATGAAGAACTACGATCACTCCTTCGAAAGAGAGGATACAGAATCCTGGAATTATTCTACGACAGCTACTCGGACAAGAAAAGAGACCGACTATACAACGAGATTTTGGACTTCTTAGGAAGAGAATACGGTCAACCTATCTCGAATGCCACCCTTCGTCGAGCAAAACAGTAGGAACATTCTCGCCTGTCTTCTCTTGACGATCTGCGTTGCTCGCTAACGAAAAAGAACGAACTTGAGAACCACGGTTGCGACAACGAAAAGTGAAACCGAGAATTCTATTCCATAGACCTTTACGGTTATCAGAATGTGTTTCAGGTAGTCCCCGGTGACTGCCTCAAGAAGAGAGGCGGCGACGAGGGAAAAAACGGCACCGACGATAGCACTTTGGAACCAACTTACAACGATGTTAATTATTCCTTGAGGAACCCCGATTAAGGATAGGATTACTACAACAACTACTAACAGGATTACGAGGCGTACGAGGGTGTTCGTACCAGATTGCGACATTTAGTTATCCTCTATTTGTCGAAATAGCTCGGACATCATCATCAGCCTATCGCCGAATCCTGCCTCTCGACCGCGCTACACCGCGCCAGTTTCGGCTTGAGGGTTCTGGGCTCGGCCCATGTTGTGTCTGGGCTCAACTGTTGAGGTCGCGTAACGTCCGATGTTGTAAGTTCTGGTTGGACCCATGTGACGTTCCTACGAACTGTCGGAATAGGCAGTCCCGCCCAGGGCCCATCGACCCAGACATAAAGGGTGGCCGCTCATGCAGTCAGGATTGGCCCTAGCAAAAGATATGGAAGTAATCCGAGAACATGAAGTAGTTATCGACACGACGGGAAAACCTTCATGATGCCAATTCTCTCCGAAAAGTGCAGCCGACATCCCCGTTGAATCGTGAGTATTGAACCGACCTTGAAACCAGAATTCTCTTAAAGAGCAAGGAGAATGCTTCAGGATAAATTGATCGATCTGACGGTTAATCTGACTGGAGAGGAGCACAATCGACAGCGGGCCCGGTAAGATCGAAGCTAACGGTTCAATACTAACGATTTCATATTTGTTCATAACATGAACAACTGATGACGATTTTGCCCTCTGGTGTCAAGGCGCACAGGACACAGAGGTACCATGACGATGTTGTCGAATTAGTCAGAGATATCGCAAGGAAGAGGTACAGAGGAAAAGGATCTGCCGTATCTGACCGAGGGAAATTCCTACCGAGCATCGAAACAGATCCCTGGCCCAAACTGAAACGACTTGGCATACAGCCCGATGTCTGGGTCAAGAAGCCTAATGGCCATCTTACTGTCTACGAAGTCTGGGCGAAAGGGGAGGCCTTTGACAAGGCGACTTACGAGTTGTTCAGGATAGCCCTCAGAGTGAAGGTGGACGAGTACAACATCGTCTGTCTAACAACCGTGAAGGGTGGCAAATGGAATAGGGAGGTTGCGGGGCGCTTAGCCAAAATGGTCCTGAATAACGTCAAGAATAGCCAGCTTGACCTAAAGCAGGTCCATGTAGCCGAACTAGACTTGAATGAGATACGTGACGACAGGAGGATCAAGAAGTGTCTTGAAAACAATTCCGCAGACCAATCAGCGTTCACTAGGACTACCTAGGTGCCCATCGAATCGCAGTGGTTTCTATCTCGAAGGAACAACAATCGGAGCTGGATGGATCCTCGGAGGTTTCGGGATGATGCGCTTTGGAGGAACTCTCGGGATCGATGGTACGGTTCATTATGAGATTTCGGTTTTCTTAGGTTGTTGCGACTCTAGATGTTGTTGCGTTAAGCCTCTTAAGGCGTTGTCCAGTTCGTCTTGGATTTCCAAAAGTCTACGCTTGGAGCCGATTAGCTGGTCAAGTTGGTCGAGTCTTGCAGCCACATCCAAACCAGAATGTGAAACCTTGTTTCGAAGATCTACAAGACCCTCGAAATCTCCAAGGCGGTGTTGATCTCCTATCTCGTCAAGCAACTTTGGCTCTTTTATCACCGCGGTGAAAGCATGAGACAGTGAGAAACAGTCAAGCTCGTCTAACTCCATCCCTTCTTCCTTCCGTCGCTTGTGCCACCCCTTAACCTCGCGCCGTTGATTAGCGTTGAGATGTTGCAGCCAGTGGGATACATCAGCATCATACTCCTTCATCAGTCTCAACAGTGAAGACTCCATGTTGGAGAAGAGAAGATAGAGAAGAACTCTGACGGGACGTTTGTCAAAGTCAGCATAAGTGACCAGACCTACTATCTCCGAGCCGTATAGTACAAAGAAGAAACGATCTTGAACGATCCTTGACAAGACCGTTACTATCGTCGTATTGCAACTCCTCAAATTCTCCAAAGAGACAGGTCTCGTGAAAGGCTTTACACTCTCACCATGGGCTTTCTTCAAATCATCTCTGAGAACATAACCGACTATTTCCGCCCCTTCGGTCACAGGCATTTGGTCATAGTCGTCCTTCCTCATGGTCGCAAGCGTCTCTTCAACGGTAGAGTCAGGGGTGCATGTTCGAAATCGAGAACGCGGTGTCATGATATCTCTAACAGTAGCACGACGGGTTAGCTCGCGATAGAATACTTCAGGCATGAACTATAGGAAAAGTAACACGACTTGTAACTATTGTGGAGTCGACGGTCAGAGCACGGTGCGCGAACCGGTTCTTCTCACGTTTGAGCGCTAGGCTTCGCCTGACGCAGGCTGGCAACTTCACGCCGGTAATTTTCTAGCCTTGTGTGGCAATCTCTGCAAATCATTATTGTTTCTCCTGTTCGGTTTCCCTTGTCGTTCTTTACGTGGTCTTTCGTAAGGTCGGCTCTTGATCCACAACATGGACACTTACCCCAAGCCAACCCTAGTCCTCGACTCGAACGTGGCGTAGGGCACTTCTTAAGCTACGGATCGCGGCATAGAGATCGTGAGCGAGGACTCAGTTGAGTTTCAAATCAGGAGACTTGCTTGAAGCGGGGGAAAGGTACGGACCACATCTCAACAAGCTTGAGGGAATTTATCCTAAGGTCGTATGGGCGACTAAGAATGTAGACGCCCAGAAAAGGCTGGATGAGGCCATTGAGTTCCTTGGTAAGTGGAAGGCTCTTCGATTCAGGAGCGGAGGAGATTTGGTTCGCAGAGTCTATCCAGAATGGGTTAGAGCCAATGGAATGACTCTGCATAACCTAGAACGCAGACCTCTATACGCTCTATCCGCGCAGGACTTCTACTCCATCCTTTACCTCAGCGCGACACTGTCCGAAAGAGGTATGCCGCCAACAACCTTCGGAAAGCTCTTGCACTTTCTCTTGCCGGAGACAGTGCTGTTATGGGACCAAGCGATAGTTCGTGATACCTATGATCTGGAAGGAGACCCGTGCAGCTTTGTAGCGTACCAATGCTTCGGCTGGAGACTTCTTCGACACATCTCGCTCTCCTCCGGCACCAGTGCTATTGAGACCCTGGAGAAGAAACACGCCCAGTTTGCCACCTACTACGAACCTGCCACGAGACTCCTCGACCACCTTGCTTACGATAGAACTCTCTCAAAGAAAGCCGTGGCAACACTAGGTGGACATGAGCAAGCATTTCGATTGGAACTTCCCATGCCTAAATAGAAAATTCGTAATCTATGTTAACGATGCCGATCTAGCTCTGCAGTGGGTGACCGATGACGCTTCTGATTTCTGTTCGATGCTAAGACGGTTACATACTGGCAAGCGATTGAACAGACCCGCCCGAGGACAATGTCAGTGGTTCTAAAGTAGACCATGTTGCTTTAGGATATGATAAACTGCCTTCACCTGTTGGGATGTGAAACGACCGGGCTTGTAAAGGTCCATCAGATCGTCCAAACCCTCCGGGAATCTCATTCTTTCACTCTTGGTGCTGTAGAACTTGACGAGGTAGTGAACCGAAGCATACAACTCAAGGTTCTGCGGTGACACCTCTCTTACAAGTTTCAGGACTTCCTGAATCTTGGCTGTTTCGTCTCTAGAAAGGTTGACCTCGGAAAGTATCTCTCCTCCCTTCTCCGTTACACTGAAGTTATACTGAACTCCCTCGGCTTGATGCTGTGGCAACCTAATCGTGGTTGGAGACGACTTGACAAGTCCTTCCGCTACGAGATCGTCTATGTAGTATGCCAGCTCTTGACTGTAGGGCCCAAACTTGTCCCATTGGAAACGGAATCTTACAGGAAGACCAACTTCTTTTAGAAAGTAAACGAGTTTCTGAATCGCCTTCTTGCCTGGAAGAGTTCCTGAACGTTTTAGGGTGTAGAGCAGAGTCAGGTCAAAGGGGTCGAGTTCTGCGGGGAGCATTCCCGATACCGATGGCATCTACGTCCTGTGTATATCTGATAGACGAGGGCGAACCATGTTATATTTCCTTTTTGATAGCGTCCATGTGCTCATCCGCGAGGAGTTTGACCTTTTCGAAAACACCCTTTGATGCGTAGATTCGGGCCGTTCGCGGAACACTTTCACTGAGCGACCTAATCACAATAGAGCCATTCTCGATCAGATCCAGAGTATCGGTTTGTTCGTCATAGATGTAAATTGGCGATATTTCCTCTTCAGGTCCTGACTCGTACGGGAGTGGCTTCGAGTAAGGTCTCAGAGTCAATGGTAGGTTTCGGTACGTGTCGAACATTACTTCTTGGTTTTCAACACCAATTTCCTTGACCTTGTCACTAATCACTTTCCATAGAACAGCGATCCCAGATAGACCGATGTCGTGTTGTAGACTGCGCTTCTCTTTTTTCATCAGAAAACTACGAACGTCTTCCGTGCCTATGACCTTCCCATAGGGGACCCTATCGAGTATCTGACCCGCAACCTTACCTTCGGGATTCGTTGTTTTAGCAGAGCGTAATCGGTCTAGAAACCATTGATCGTCGCATTTCAGGAATTTCGCAAGACCTTCTGAGTTCGAAAGTTTGTCTGGAGAGGGATAGCCTATTTCACTACCGGTGGACCTAACGAAGAGACTTGCCATGCCCTCAAATGCTCGCTTGACTCTGTGCAGATACACCTGTTCGTACATGTAAAACCGCGAAATCAAGAATTGGTCTGCCGCCAGCATACCCTTCTGCAATACGACTAGTTCTCCATTCTTGATTGCGACAGACGAGATCAATCTGTCCAGGTCAAACACGCCATAGAGAACACCTGTGTAGTGTGAGTCCCTCGTCAGGTAATCCATCCTGTCGGCGTCGAGTTGACTGTTCAGTATCTTGGCTAAGTACGGTTTCTTCGGATCCGAACGACCCTGTACGAGGGCGCTGACGTCGAGAGGATCGACTTCGGCCTCTTTTATTGCGGAAGATAGTGGTCCTTCTATTATCGCTTTTGAAGCATCTTCATGAGAAGAGAATGCACGCTCTCGTTCCAGCCCGTGAGAGAACGGTGGATGCCCCACATCGTGAAGCAGAGCCGCGATCCTAAGTTTTTTTTCATCTTCAGGATCGAAGGTGGCGGAGTCTGTTCCTAGCTCCTCAGTATTGCTCATGGCGCTATCATACAAAGTAGATGCGAGATGCATTACACCGAGCGAATGCCCGAATCTGCTATGCTCGGCGCCGTGATACACTAGGTAACAGAAACTTAGTTGACGGATCCTTCTTAATCGTTGAAACACAGGCGAGTCTATTATTGCCCTTTCATTAGGCCGGACTTCAATGAATCCGTGGATAGGGTCTCTGAATAGTTTGGTCCGTGGTTTCTTTGCCTTTGTGCCAGTGTCTGCCAAAGAATAAACCTTGAATTTCCTGTTGCGTTTGTCAGTCTTGCTGGATAAGAGCTTTCCATATCTGGTCGGATTTGCAACTAAAGAATTCAGGAGCGAACATTTGGTAGAGTGACATGAGCGACAGTCGAACTCTCAATATGAACGAACAGAGATTCTATTTTCTGAAGTTTCCGGATGACGACATAGCCGATTACTGGACCAGCGGCAATAATCCCACGGGTGAGAAGTGCGTTGCTGTCTATTTTGGGGACGCGAAAGCCCAAGAAATTCGCGAAAAAACTGTCGCTGACAAACTCGAATTGGGACAAAGACGTGGAGGCCTGAATACGTTCTTCACTGCTTGTGAACTCGCTCCCGGCCAGACTGCCTTTGTCGTTTTCCAAGATGAACACGTGAGATTTCTCAAGCCCAAATCAGAAGTTCAGGATTTGTCAGATGCATGGAGAAACGAGTACAATAAGAGGTGGACGAGACAAGCGCAAGTTGATGGCAAGGAACAGTATCCCAAAGTATGCTACACCATTGAGATGAAACACTTGGTTAGATGGCAGCTACCCTACGTCCTAGCTACTTCCGATGCGGACCAGAGCCTCAATCGCGTCACATGCAGGCAATACAGCAAGCCTTGCCATTTGAACGCTCTGAAACGTGTCTTCGGACAGGCGCTCCCTCGGCCGAACGACGCACGTTCGCTGCTTGAGAACTTAGGACCGATCGAGCTTGAAACACTAGTGTTTCTAATTTTCCATCATCGTGGACTTTTCTGTCCAGCGAACAGGGGTTCAACAATCAAGAATGTCGACATTCTAGTCTATCATTGGGATAGGCCTTCGGGAGACTTTCCTGGCTTAGGACCAGTCAGATTCAACGAACAGGCAACGATGTTTCAGGTCAAGCATGGTTCGGCATCCGTTCCGAAGAACATTGACTATCTTGTCACGTTACATGGACCTTCTGATCCCAAAGTGTTGGACGGGGAATGGCTCATGAGGGCGACGACGACCAATGACGATTGCTTTCAATGGCTCAAGAATGCACTCTCGTGGACGGGATGGAGCGGCGAAGTCTGGGATGAAGTGAGGAGAACTTACCGATAACTCAGTTATCCAAGTACCGACTAGAAGTCGGATCGACATCGGACCTCGCGATGCGTCAGTTCACGGCAGGTTTGACAGAAGACCCGGTAGTCTAGGCTCTGCATGGGACTCGGTAGAGTCTCTCGAAGTAGAAACGTAAGAGAGGGGGAGAAAGTATTGCCGGAAGAGACCCGGGCCTCCAACTAGGCGGATTCTGTTACCATTTACGGTTACCAGACCTGTTACCATTCGAGAATTGTCAATTGCAGTTGAGTTTCGCGACGCAAACCGCGTGTTTGAGAAAGCTCTCAGCAAGAGGGGTTTGCATCTTTCAATCTATGTCCCATGATTACAGATAGTAGAGGTCAACGGCCTGATTGTGCCTTGGAATCGCCTTGGAAACGGCTTGGGGTCCATTACGATGCTAATGTCAGTGGAGACCTGTGGTCTGTAATAGGGGAATGTTGATGGGTCCGTGTTAGGATCCGGTTAGCCTGCGACGGTCGAGAAAAATAAGGTATGCGTGCTCGTCTCGGGACGCAGAACTGCCTTCTCTGCATCTGGGGCGAACGCTTGGCCGAAGGTTCCATCAGGATTAGCCCGGACACGCTCACTCTCTGTGACTGCACAATTTAGGGGAGGGTTTCTTGACCCGATCGTTCCGTTTGCGCTTATTGCGGGTCTCGTCTGGTGGTTCTCGTAGGTCTGGTAGCCGCATTGCTTGTAGGCTTGTCAACGGTCCTTGCAGGCTGTGGTGGATCTGCGTACTTTTCCCTGGGACACCAACCTAAGATTCGCAACTGTTTCTTGGATGGTGGTGTCGCTAATTGGGCAGTGAATTATCTGA
>WNGI01011893.1_pt1 | contig 13255 bp, 12 predicted proteins | sample 5400621 | NCBI WGS metagenome assembly WNGI01 (sample SAMN13153374, study PRJNA577476) | soil metagenome | isolation source: 20 cm soil or saprolite under Garry oak tree replicate 1 | place: USA:California | collected 2016-06-15
CAGGCCGGCGCAGGCGACGACGTGGCTCGCAACCAGCGGACCCTGGGTCGTGCTCAGGACGACCTCGCTATCGCGCTGTTCCATGGCCGTGACAGCGCGCCCGGTCTCGATCGTTCCGCCGAGCCCCCGTACCTCCCGCGCGTATGCCAGCGCGACAGCCTTGAAGTCGACGATCGCTGTCTCAGGCGACCAGAGGCCGCGAATGCCCGCAGCATGCGGCTCGATCTCCTTGATCCGTTCCGGGCCAATCTCTTCGAGGCCCTGCACCCCGTTGACGGTGCCGCGCTCGAACAGGTCATGGAGCCGAGGCACCTCGCCCTCGTCGAGGGCCACGACGACCTTGCCGATCCGGCGAAGCGGGATGTCGTGCTCGGCGCAGTACGCCTCCAGCTCGGCCTTGCCCGCCCGACACAGTCGGGCCTTGAGAGAGCCGGGCTTGTAGTACAGGCCCGCATGCACCACGCCGCTGTTGTGGCCGGACTGGTGCATCGCGACTTCCGGCTCACGCTCGAGGACCACCAGCCGTAGTTGCGGCCGTCGGCGCAGGAGCTGGAGCGACGTTGCCAGTCCAACGATCCCACCACCGATGACGGCGAGATCGGCCTTCTCGACGGGCATCGTCGGGTCGCCTCCTCATTCGATCGAACGGCGGGGTGCCGGACGAGCAGATTACCGGTTCCGCGGTAGGCGTCCGCTGCTGCAAGATGTTCCGAGAGGAGGTGGCCCCGACGGTCAGGTCGAGCGTGATCCCCGAACAGTTCCGGGCATTCGTGGCTGAGAAGGCCGACGATGGCGTCACGCGTGGGACGCGGGACGTCCGCCGCGCGGACTTGCCCGGCGGCGAGGGGTCCTCGGGCGAGCGCGTTGCCGCCGGCGAGGTCGAGATCCGGGTCGAATGGTCGAGTATCAACTACAAGGACGCGCTCGCTACGACCGCATCGGGGAAGGTCGCCCGCATCAGCCCGCTGATCCCGGGCATCGACCTCGCCGGCGAGGTGGTCGCCGGCGATGAACCCTCTCTCGCGCCCGGCAGCCGGGTCCTTGCGCACGGCTACGACCTCGGTCCGCCCCGGGAACGGACCCGTTCTCGTGACGGGGGCGAGTGGAGGCGTCGGCAGCACGGCCGTCGGAATCCTTGCCGCGCGAGGGTATGAGGTCTGGGGTGCCACCGGCAAGCGCGATGAGGAGGGGCGCCTGAGGAGCCTCGGGGCAGCGGGCTTCGTCCCCCGGGGGGAGTACACGGGCGCTCCCGAGCGTGCCCTGGATCGCGAGCGCTGGGCGGCTGCCGTTGACTCCGTCGGTGGCGCAAGCCTGCCCTACGTCCTTCGGACCCTGCGGTATGGAGGAGCGGTTGCGGCCAGTGGAAACGCCGGCGGCGCCGGATTCGCGACGACCGTGTTCCCCTTCATCCTGCGCGGCGTTGCCCTGATCGGGATCGACTCTGCATACCTGTCGATCGACGAGCGCCGCGAGGTATGGCGACGTCTCGCGACGGATCTTCGGCCACGCGGGCTCGGGGAGGGCCTCACCGACGTATCGCTCGAGAGCCTGGAGCCGTCGATCGATGCCATGCTCCGCGGCGCCGCACGCGGGCGCTGGATCGTGCGCATCGTCGGAACTGCTCCGACGTGACCCTCGGTCCGAGGACCACGAGAAGAGCGGTGCTAGAATCCACTGACAACCGAATCACGCCTCCGGGGAGCGCAAACGCGCTGAGAGTGCGGCCCGGACCACCGAACGCGGTGGCACCGCCGCAGACCCGCCGAACCTGATCTGGCTCGTACCAGCGAAGGAAGCAGGCCCGCACCTGACTCGATCGCCGTCCCCGTTGTCCGGAGGCGGCGTTCTTTTTGGGGAAACGAGTCAGCATGTTCTCCGTCCACATCGACACCAGGGCAGTGCGCCGCGCCGAGGCGCTCCTGATCGCGACGGCGCTCCTGAGCGGCTGCGCGGGCGGCGCCTCGTCCAGTGCATCGGGCGTACCCACGCCTCCTGGCGTCAGCGTCTCGCCGCAGTCGTCACCATCGCCCTTGCCCTCGCCATCGCCGGCTCCGGCGACCGTTCGATTCGCCCTCGACTGGACCCCCAATACGGACCACACGGGCTTCTACGTGGCCCAGTCCATGGGCTGGTATCGCGATGCCGGCATCGACCTCAAGGTACTGCCCTACGGCAGCACGGCTCCCGAAACGGTGCTTGCCGCGGGACAGGCCGACTGCGGGATCAGCTTCCAGGATTCCCTGACATTCGCGGTGGCCGCCGGAGCGCCGATCAAGTCGGTCATGGCGATCATGCAGCACGAGGCGAGCGCCATTGCGGTCCTTGCCGACAGCTCGATCCAGCGACCGCGCGACCTGGACGGCAAAACCTACGCGGGCTTCGGCTACCCGACCGAGGCGCCCACGATCAAGGCCGTCATTCGGGCCGATGGGGGCAAGGGCGACTTCCGCACCGTCACGCTCGATTCGACCGCCTACCAGGCCCTGTACACCAGGCATGCGGACTTCACGATCCCGTTCACCGCATGGGAGGGCGTGGAAGCCCAGGAGAAGGGGATTGCCCTGCGCTACTTCAAGTTCACCGACTTCGGATTCCCTGACTTCTACCAGGTCGTGCTGGCCTGCAACGATGGCTGGCTCGCGAAGAACGTCGATGTCGCCCGGCGATTCGTCGGGGCGACCGTTCGCGGCTTCCAGTTCGCACAGTCGTCGCCGGATGCGGCCGCGGCCATTCTCATCGCTCAGAATCCGAGCGTCTTCAAGGACAACCAGAAGCTGCCGCTTGACAGTCAGCGATTCATCACGCAGCACGACCTGTACGTGGACGCGCAGGGCCTGGTTGGCCGGCAAACCCTCGACCAATGGACCGGCTACTCGAGCTTCCTCTACCGGCAGGGTCTCCTCACCGACGCGAAGGGCAAGCCGTTGATTGCTCCGCCCGATTACGGCCAGCTCTTCACGAACGACTTCCTGCCCTCGTGAGACGCGCCCTGACCCTGACGGTCGGGCTCGCCGGCGTGCTCGTCGTCTGGGAGCTCTATTGCCGGCTATCGGGTGTCAGCCCGCTGCTGCTGCCGGCTCCCAGCCGCGTTGCCTCGGCGCTCGTGGACGCGCGGGAGGAAGCCTGGCAGCACACGTCGACGACACTGGGCGAGGCGTTGATCGGCTTCGCGATCTCGGTCGTGGCGGCATCGCTGGCCGGCGTGGTGATGGACCGCTTCGGGACGGTCCGGCGGACGATCTATCCGCTCCTCGTCGGGTCGCAGGCCGTACCGATCCTGGCAGTCACGCCGCTGTTGGTGCTGTGGTTCGGCTTTGGGCTGTTGCCCAAGGTCATCGTGATCGTCCTGGTCACCTTCTTCCCCATCACCGTTGCGCTCCTCGACGGGTTCGCGGGCACGGCGGCCGAGGCAACAGACCTGCTGCGCACCATGGGCGCATCGGCCTCACAGATTTTCTGGAAGCTGCGCCTCCCCTCGGCACTCCCGAGATTCTTCACCGGCCTGCGGATATCGGTGACCTACGCCGTGATCGGGGCTGTCTACGGCGAGTACGTGGGAGCCTTCGACGGGCTGGGGATCTGGATGCGCACCTCGGCCAACCTCTTCAGGACCGACCTGGTATTCGGCGCCGTCGCCATCGTCGTGGTCATCAGCGTTGCGCTCTTCCTCCTGATCGTCGCGCTCGAGGCGGTGACCATCCCGTGGCACAAGGCCGCTCGCACCGTCGCCTGACCTCGATAATCGGCGGGTGGACGAGCGGCGAACCATCGTCTTCTTTCCGGAGGGAGCGTACGGTCCCACCAACAACTGCGTCGGGATCGGCGACGTCCTGCGCCGGCGCGGCCAGCGCGTCGTCTTCATCGTGGAAGAGTCGTTCGCGGGGACTCTCGAGGCGAAAGGATTCGAAGAACAGTTGATGCGGCTCGGGCCGCCTCCGGCCGAGCCGGAGGCCCCCGGCCAGTTCTGGAAAGACTTCATCCGGGACACGGCACCGGAGTTTCGCAAGCCGACGATCGATCAGCTCGGGTCGTTCCTGCAGCCGACCTGGCAGGCCCTCATCGATGGGGCGAAGTACGTCGAGCCTCGGCTGGCGGAGATCTTCGAGGAGCTCCAGCCGGACGTGATCGTCGAGGACAACGTGGTCTTCTTCCCGGCGATCGCCGGCTCCGGCCGCCCGTGGGTACGGATCGTATCGTGCAACCCGGCTGAGATCCGCGACCGCCTCGTGCCCCCGGCGTACTCGGGCTATCCGGCCTCGTACTCGACCGACTGGGTTGAGTTCGAAATGGAGCGCCGCCGGACACACGACCCGATGTGGCGCGACTTCGATGGGTTCGTTCGGGAGAGGACCGGAGCCGGCCTGCCCGACCTCGAATTCATGCCCGAATCGCCGTATCTCAACTTGTACGTCTACCCGTCCGAGGTCGACTACCGACGGTCCGCAGCGCCCGGGCCCACGTGGCATCGCCTGGAATCCTGCGTCCGAGCGACGGACGAAACCTACGAGCTCCCCGAGCCGCTCGCCTCCACGCCGGGCCCCCTGATCTACCTCTCGCTCGGCAGCCTGGGCTCCGCCGACGTCGAACTCATGCAGCGCCTCATCCATGCCCTGGGCCGGACGGACTATCGCGTGATCGTTTCGCTCGGCCCTCAGCATGAGCTCCTGCGGCTGGCCGACAACATGACCGGCGCGGAGTTCCTTCCGCAGCCGGCGATCCTGCCGCAGGTCGACCTGGTCGTGACCCACGGCGGCAACAACACGGTCACCGAGTGCTTCCACAATGGATTGCCGATGGTCGTCCTGCCGCTGTTCTGGGACCAGTACGACAACGCCCAGCGCGTGGCGGAAACCGGATTTGGGGTCCGACTGGACCCCTACCGCTTCGAGGAGCGGGAGCTCACGGAGGCGATCGACCGCCTCCTGGCGGACGGCGAGCTGCGAGCTCGGTCTGCGGCGGTTTCGAAACGGCTGCAGGCAAAACCGGGGACGTCGACCGCCGCCGACCTGATCGAGCTCGTGGCGCGGACCGGCGCTCGCGCTCCGGCCTTCTGAGGGGCACAATCAGCGGCCACTGACCTGATTCATCGCCGCGGCGCCGCGGCTGGCCCCACCAAGGAGGACCCACCAGTGACCGAGATCCTCGAGCAGGTTCGGACCTACCAGCAGTTCATCGGCGGCAAGTGGGTCGACAGCGCCGCTGGCCAGACCCTCGAGGTCATCAATCCGGCAGACGATTCGGTCGTCGCCCGAGTCCCGGCGAGCGCGCCGGAGGACGTCGACCGCGCCGTTGAGGCGGCGGCGGCCGCGTTCGAGACGTGGCAGAAGACGACGCCGCAAGAGCGCATGACCGCGCTCCTCAAGCTGGCCGACATCGTCGAGTCGAACGCCGAGGAGCTCTCTCGCCTCGAGGCCAGCCAGACGGGCAAGCCACTCAACGTCGCTTCCGTGGACATGCCCGCCATCGCCGACAACATGCGCTTCTTCGCCGGAGCAGCTCGCGGCATGGAGGGCAAGGCGGTCAACGAGTACGTCGCGGATCGAACCTCGTTCATCCGCCGCGAGCCGGTCGGCGTGGTCGCCTCGATTGCTCCCTGGAATTATCCCCTGTACATGGCCGGCTGGAAGCTGGGGCCTGCGCTGGCCGCCGGCAATACCGTCGTCCTCAAGCCTTCGGCGCGGACGCCCCTGACGGCCTTGCGCTTCGCGGAGCTCGCGGCCGACGTCCTGCCGCCGGGCGTGCTGAACGTGTTGAGCGGTACGGGGGACGCCATCGGGCCTGCGCTCGTCGCTCATCCGAAGGTCGGCATGATCTCACTGACGGGGGACACCGATACCGGCAAGAAGATCGCCCGGCTTGCGGCGGACGGCGTGAAGCGTCTCCACCTGGAACTGGGCGGGAAGGCGCCGGTGATCGTGTTCGACGACGCCGACCTCGATCTGGTGGCCGAAACCTTGCGCTTTGCCAGCTATTGGAACAGCGGCCAGGACTGCACCGCGGCAACGCGAGTGATCGCCGGTCCTCGTGTGTACGACACCTTCGTATCGAAGCTGACCGAGCAGGTAGGCGACATGAAGTGGGGCGACCCGACCGGCGGCGAGGAGCTCGAGATGGGCTCTCTCATCTCGCGCGCCCAGGTCGAGCGCGTGTCGGGTATGGTCGATCGCGCGAGGGCGAGTGCGGAGGTCGTGATTGGCGGGGCGTCGCCCGATCGCGCGGGCGCCTACTACGAGCCAACTGTCATTGCCGGTCCCCAGCAGCGCTCCGAGATCGTCCAGGACGAGGTGTTTGGGCCGGTCGTCACGGTCCAGCAGTTCAAGGACGAGGCGCAGGCCATCGCCTGGGCGAACGACGTCCGCTTCGGGCTCGCGGCTTCCGTGTGGACGACCGATATCGGGCGCGCCCTGCGCGTGTCGAAGGCCATCCAGTTCGGAACGGTCTGGGTGAACGACCACTTCACGCTCGTTTCCGAGATGCCACATGGCGGCTTCAAGGAGTCGGGCTACGGCAAAGACCAGTCCGCGTACGCGGTCGAGGACTACACCGTCGTCAAGCACGTGATGATCCGCAGCTAGCCGCCGGCGACTTATGGATGCCGTTCCGGCTGGGCTTCCCGAAGCCGGCATTCTCGAAGCCGACCTCGCCCAGCTTCACCGGGCGGTCCTGAGCTGGTATGACAGCCGCGGCAGGCGTCTGGGCTTTCGATCGACCAGGGATCCCTATGCCGTCCTGGTCTCCGAGGTCATGCTCCAGCAGACACAGGTCTCCCGCGTGGAGCAGGCATGGCCGCGCTTCCTGGCCCGCTTTCCGACGCTGGGCACGCTTGCGGAGGCCTCGATTGGTGACGTTCTGCGGGCCTGGAGCGGACTTGGCTACAACCGCCGCGCCCTGAACCTCCACCGTCTCGCTCGGGTCGTCCTCGCAGAACATGGTGGCCGTTTGCCTGCCGACATCGGTGCGCTCGAGCGCCTCCCGGGCATCGGCCGGTACACGGCTCGCGCCGTTGCGGCCATCGCGTTCGGGCGGCCGGTGGGGCCGATCGACACGAACGTGCGGCGGGTCATCGGTCGTGCGAGGGGTAGCGCGTTGGGTCCTGCAATCGGTCCGGCGTCTGCACCAGCCCGGGCAGAACTTCAGGCCGTCTGCGACGACCTCGTGCCCAACGACCGGCCGGCCGACTGGACGCACGCGCTGATGGATATCGGCGCAACGCTCTGCCGGCCAATCGCTCCCGACTGCGCCGCCTGTCCGGTGCGCCCGTGGTGCCGCTACTCGGCGCTGGAAGGACCGGCGCGCTCGGCACCTCGAAGACGGGCACCTGCCGGGCCTCCGTTCGAGGCCTCAACGCGCTGGCTTCGTGGCCGAATCCTCGAGCGCCTCCGAGCCGCGGACGGCGAGCAGTGGGTCTCGATTGAGCAACCGCTCGGCGTTCACGACGCGCCGGCCGTGCAGGCGGGGCTCGCGATCCTGGAGCAGGAGGGTCTCCTCGAGCGCAGCCCGGGTGACCGGCATCTCGCGCGCCTGCCAACACGAAACTCGCCGGGTCAGCGCTGACGCCGCGGTTGGGCAGGGGCTACGCTGTGAGGCGTGACTCCCCGCGATCCGACCTCAACGGCCCGTGCCGTGGCGCCCCCGGCGCCGCATCATGGTGGGAACGGCGTGCCCCTTCCAGCGGGCGATCCGGCGATCTTCGAGATGTCACTCGACCAGCTGGCTCGCCACTGGGTGGGAGCCAATAGCGCGGCTGCGATGACGGCCGCGGCGATGACCGGCGCGGACCGCCGAGCTCAGCTGTTCGGGGTTCCCGGCTCGCTCTTGATGGAGCACGCGGGGATAGCGGCCGCGGCGGCCATTCACGCCCTGGCCGTGGAGCGAGGCCGCTGGGCGAAAGGCCCCGTGCTCGTGCTGGCCGGACCCGGCAACAACGGCGGTGATGGGTTCGTCATCGCTCGCAGGCTCGCGCAGGCCGGCGTGCCTGTGGTTGCCGTGCTGGTATCGGCCGAGCCCCGGCCGGGAACCCCGGACGCGGCGCGCAACTGGGATCGTCTGGCGGGCGTCCCGCGCGTGACCCGGATGCACGCGGAGTCGACTCGGGAGTTGGCCATCGTCGGGCAGGGAATCGAAAAGGCGAGTGTGGTGGTCGACGCCCTCCTCGGCACAGGGGTGCGCGGCTCCTTGCGAGAGCCCATCCGTTCCGCCGTCAGAACGATCAACGGCGCCCGGGCCGTGGGCGTCCCCGTGGCCGCGGTCGATACGCCGACTGCCGTCGACCTGACCTCCGGCGAACCGTCCGATCCGGTCGTCCGGGCCGACCTGACTGTCACGTTCCATCGCCCGAAGGTGGGTCTGCGCACACGGCGTGGCGCTGCCCTTGCCGGGCGTGTCCTCGTCGCACCGATTGGCATCCCGGCGGTGGCCGATCGTGGTTGATGCGCCGAGCGCGGGCTGGCGGGAGGTCCTGCTGGTGGCCGGCGCGGTCGTTGCGGTCGTGCTTGGAGCGGCCGTGCTCACCAGCATGCTGCCGCGAGGCGGCCAGGAGGTCGTCTTTCGGACGCCCCTGGCGATCGTCGTTCTGATCATCGGGACCGTCCTCATGCTGGTCCGCGCAGCCCGCCGAACCCCTCCTCCCGAGTGATCGACGCGCCTCCGTTGGACATCTCCAAGTCTCCGCGCGTTGTCCTGATGCCACCGGCCGGTTTCGCCAGTCGCGAAAACTCTGTACAGCTGAGCACGAAGCGTGTACAGTCCCGCCGACAATGTTGCGGGAAGGCCCGCAACGGAAAAACGCGTAGCTCCACGACCGACTCGGACTCCTCTCACGGCTGACGCGAGAACACGAGGGATCGCGCAGCTACCGAGAGGAGTTTCTATTCCGTGTACAACGACAAGACCCTGACTTGCGCCGACTGCGGGCAGCAGTTCGTGTTCACCGCGAGTGAGCAAGACTTCTACGCGCAGCGNNACCGAGCCGCGCCGCTGTCCGAGCTGCCGGGCTAGCCGCAAGGCCGCCCGTGGCACTTCGAGCGGTGGTTACGCCGGTGGTGGTGGTTATGGTGGCGGCGGGGGCGGCTATAGCTCGGCCGGCTACGACCGCGGTCCCCGCGAGATGTTCACCGCGACTTGCAGCAACTGCGGCCGCGATGCCCAGGTCCCGTTCCGCCCGACCAGCGGAAAGCCCGTCTACTGCAGCGACTGCTTCCGGAGCATCCGGGGCGCCTGATTTCCCACTCCTCTCAGCGCTCTCTCTCGGCGCGGCAGCCCAGCCGGCCGACCAGGCAAGAACAGCGACCCGGGTTCGTCAGCCAACCCGGGTCGTTCGATTTTCTCGGATCGCCATTCAGCCGACCCGTGCCGGCGTTGACGTCTGCGTCCCTCCCTCAGGCCTTCAGTCGCCTCGCCGCATTCCTTGCGCCTCTCGCGAAATGCCATACCATCCATTCGTGACCCACCACGCCGACAGGTCTTCCTGACCATGGCCGTTGGCTCCTCCAACGACTTCGACCTCGTCGTCCTCGGCGCGGGGACTGGCGGCTACACGGCGGCCTTCCGGGCGGCGCAGCTCGGCCTTCGCGTTGCCCTGGTCGACGAGGACAAGATCGGCGGGACATGCCTCCATCGGGGGTGCATCCCGACCAAGGCGCTGCTCGAATCCGCCGACATGCTGAGCAAGGCGCGCCACCTCAAGGATTACGGGATCACCATCAACGGCGACCCGGCGGCCGACTACGCACAGATGGCGGCGCGCCGCGACCAGGTCGTGAAGCGGATGTGGACGGGCCTGAAGAGCCTGGTGACCAAGAACAAGGTCGCGTTCGTCGAAGGCCGCGGTCGCCTGGAGGGTGCGGGACGGGTGCGTGTCAGCCAACCGGGTGAGGACGGCAAGCCCGGTGGCGGCGGTGACCGCCTTCTGCAGGCCGGTGACGTCATCGTGGCAACCGGCTCTCGCGTCAAGTCGCTTCCCGGCCTGACCCCGGACGGCAAGAAGATCCTGACGAGTGACGACATCCTGCGGCGCGACGCGGCGCCGACGGGCATCGTCATCGTGGGCGCGGGCGCGGTCGGCGTCGAGTTCGCCAGCTTCTTCCAGGACATCGGCAGCCAGGTCACGCTCCTCGAGTACCTGCCCGCCATCGTCCCCGCAGAGGACAAGGACATCAGCAAGGACCTCGAGCGCAGCTTCACGCGCCGAGGCGTGAAGGTCGTTACGAACGCGCGCTTCGATCCCAAGGCTGTCTCCAAGGAGAAGGACGGGGTCTGCGTCGAGGTCGGGCCAGAGGGTAGCAAGACCGAAGAGATCCGCGCCGAAGTGATGCTCGTCGCGACCGGGCGCGCCGCGAACGTCGAGGATATCGGCCTCGAAAGCACCAAGGTCGAGATCGAGAAGGGCCTCATCAAGGTCAACGGCCGGATGCGGACGAAGGAGCCCCACGTCTACGCGATCGGAGACGTCATCGGCGGCCTCTGGCTGGCCCACACGGCCGCACACGAGGGCATCGTCGCTGCCCACACGATCGCGGGCGACGGCGAGGTCCACGAGGTGGATTACGTGAAGCAGCCGCGCGCGACCTATTGCCGGCCGGAGATCGCCTCGATCGGGCTTACCGAGCAGCAGTGCCAGGAGCGCGGCCTTCCCGTGAAGATCGGCAAGGTTCCGTTCCAGGCGATCGCCAAAGCCGTCATCGGTGGCGAATACGAAGGCTTCGCCAAGGTCATCGGGCATGCCGAGACGGGCGACACCCTCGGCGTCCACATCCTCGGTCCGCACGCAACCGACCTCATCTCCGAAGCCTCGGTCGCCTTCGATCTGGAGGCAACACCCTGGGAGATCGGCGGGGCGACTCATCCCCATCCGACGCTCGCCGAGGTACTCGGCGAGGCCGCACTGGCGGTCGACGGCCGCTCGATCAACTTCTGAGCGGCGGCGATCGGAAGATGGCCGTCACGCAGCGAGGTGAGGCGGCTGGGAGGCCCGCCAAGGGCGTCCGGCGCGTGGGAGCGTCGGTCGGGTTGTCCGACGAGCAGTTGATCGAGATGTATCGGATGGTCGCGCTCGCGCGCGCGATCGACGAGCGGATGTGGGTCCTCAACCGGGCCGGTCGGATCCCGTTCGTTATCAGCGGCCAGGGTCACGAGGGTGCCCAGGTGGGAATTACCTGGGCCCTCAAGAAGGGCCACGATTGGGTCGCACCGTTCTACCGCTCGATCGCCACCGCGATGACCTTCGGAATGACCGCGCGGGACATGATGACGGCCCAATACGCGACGGCCAACGATCCGTCGTCCGGCGGACGCCAGATGCCGGGGCACTACGGGCACGCAGCACACAACCTGCTGTCGGTGAGCTCGCCTGTGGCCACGCAGATCCTGCACGCGGTCGGCATCGCATTGGCGGCCAAGATCCGGAAGACCGGACAGGTCGCGATGACCTTCATGGGCGAGGGCTCGTCCAACCAGGGCGACGTCCACGAGGGGCTCAACTTCGCCGCGATCCACAAGCTGCCGTTCGTCCTCGTTATCGAGAACAACGGCTACGCCATCAGCGTTCCCTCAAGCAAGGAGCTGGCCCTGCCCGACGTCGCGGCTCGCGCGTCCGGCTACGGCATCCCTGGTGTCGTGGTGGATGGAGCCGACGTCCTCGCCTGCTATCGCGCGTCCAAAGAGGCGGTCGAGAGGGCCCGGCGGGGCGACGGGCCGAGCCTGATCGAGGCCAAGGTCACCCGCCTGACCGGCCACTCTTCCGACGACCAGCAGACCAAATACCGACCTGCCGAGGAGCTCGAGGCGGAGCGCAGCCTCGATCCGCTGCCTAAATTCCGCGAGCAGCTGACGGCCGCGGGCGTGCTCGACGAGGAGCTGATCGCCCGTATCGACGCGGAAAACAAGGCCGTCGTCGACGACGCGACTAACTTTGCCGAGAGCGAGCCGGATCCGTCGCCGGACAACGCCCTCGAGCACGTCTTCGCGGAAGGGGTCGAGGGCACCTTCTGATGCGGAGCTTTCGGCGCTCTGACGACGAGCTTCGGCGCGCTGATGCCGGTCTTCGCGCGCTGATGCCGGTGTTCGCGCGCTGATGCCGGCGTTCGCGCGCTGATGCCTGTGTTCGCGCGCTGATGCCGACCAGGACCTTTATCGAGGCGGTCCGCGAAGGGCTTCGCGACGAGATGCAGCGCGACGAGGCGGTGATCGTCCTGGGCGAGGACGTCGGCAAGAAGGGTGGGGTGTTCCTGGCCACGGACGGACTCTATGAAGAGTTCGGTGAGGACCGCGTGATCGATACGCCCCTGACCGAGTCGCAGATCATCGGGACGTCGATCGGCGCCGCGGTCAACGGTCTGCGGCCGGTCGCCGAGATCCAGTTCGCCGACTTCATCTTCCCGGCGTTCAACCAGCTCCTGTCCGAGGCGGCGCGGATGCGGTACCGGTCCAACAATACGTTCGGGGTCCCGATGACCGTTCGAGCGCCATACGGCGGGGGAGTCCACGGCGCGCTCTACCACTCGCAGTCGGTCGAGGCATTCTTCACGCACATCCCTGGGCTCAAGGTTGTGATCCCGTCGACCCCGTACGACGCGAAGGGCCTGCTGCGGTCATCCATCCGCAACGACGACCCGGTGCTCTTCTTCGAGCACAAGAAGATGTACCGCTCCGTCCGCGGCGACGTCCCCGACGGCGAGTTCACGGTGCCCATTGGTCGCGCCCAGGTCACCCGGCAGGGAACGCAAGTGACGGTCGTCGCCTACGGGTTGATGGCCCATTACGCGCTGGAGGCCGCCGATCGCGCGGCCGACGAGGACATCAGCGTGGAGGTGGTCGACGTTCGTACGCTGCGGCCGCTGGACAAGGAGACGGTCCTCGACTCGGTCCGCAAGACGGGCAAGTGCCTGATCGTGTACGAGGACAACCGCTTCGGGGGCTACGGCGCGGAGATCGCCGCGATCATCGCCGAGGAAGCCTTCGATTACCTCGATGGGCCGGTCACCCGGATCGCCGGGCCCGATGTGCCAGGCGTGCCGTACAACCACGTCCTCGAAGACTGGTTCATGGTCAGCCCGGAGAAGATCCTGGACGGGATCCGAACGCTCGCGGCCTACTGATTTCTGCCGCCGGCGTCCCGGCAAGCCGATCCGCCGCCGGCCTGCCGATCCGCCGCGGGCCTGCCATCCGCCGCCGGCCTGCCATCCGCCGCCGGCCTGCCTATCCGCCGCCGGCCTGCCATCCGCCGCCGGCCTGCCGATCCGCCGCCGGCCTGCCATCC
>WNGI01011880.1_pt1 | contig 13254 bp, 15 predicted proteins | sample 5400621 | NCBI WGS metagenome assembly WNGI01 (sample SAMN13153374, study PRJNA577476) | soil metagenome | isolation source: 20 cm soil or saprolite under Garry oak tree replicate 1 | place: USA:California | collected 2016-06-15
ACGGTGGCGGCGCATTCCCGTTTACGATTGGCCGAGTCGAGCACGCATTCCAAGTTCGTCCCGACTTGGTCGCGACGGAGAGCAAGACAAATCCCAGAAGGTATCTTGCGGGCCACGATGGTCGCGGCGTGACTCCTGCGCGCTTCTACGTTGATTCGCTCGTTCACGACCTCGATGCCCTACGGATGCTGGTCAAGCTATTTGGTGCACAGCGCGTCGCATTCGGATCGGACTACCCGTTCCCGCTCGGTGAAGCGCAGCCCGGGAAACTTATTGAAGCGATGAAGGAACTTTCTATGAAGGAAAGGGCGCAAATCCTCTCTGGAACTGCGAGCGAATTCCTTGGCCTCTGATTTCGACGTCCGGGCATTCGCTTACTTGTCATGTCGAGCGGAGTCGAGACATCTCTGGATTTTTAGGGACCCGCAGACAAGCAGCGAAAATCAGAGATTCCTCCACTTCGGTCGGAATGACAAACTCAGATCTTGACTCACAATTCATGCCTGACCGCCCACAAATCGTGAAACACTGGATTGAACAGCGACTCTTTCAGAAACGGCACGCCAGGTGATCCGCCTGTGCCTTTCTTCGCGCCGATCGTTCGCTCGACCAGCTTGATGTGGCGATAACGCCACTCCTGCAATCCCTCGTCGAAGTCAGTCATCAGCTCGAAGAGGATCGAAACTTCGGGTGAAGATTTATAAAGCTTTAGAATTTCCTGTTGCACCTGCTCGTTCGGTCCGTTCGGTTGCGTGACGTCCCGGTTTTTCAATCCCGCAGGAATCGTCGCGCCCCGCTTTTCCAGAAAATCGTAGAAGTGATCGATCACCGTACGTTCGCCGAGTCGTTTTTGGAGCCGGTCCGCCCCTGGGAAATCCGGCTTCACGTATTTCAGCGTCGATTCGCGCTTGTAACCGAGCACAAATTCAATCTCGCGAAACTGGATCGATTGAAAGCCCGAGGCCGTCTCGAGCCGATCACGAAAACTAGAGAACGACGACGGCGTCAAGGAATGGATCGCGCCGAACAAATCGCCTGCCGAAAAATCTGTTTTGATTTTCTCAAACTCATGCAGCAGTTGCTTGAACCAGAGCTCGTAGGTCTGATGAATGATGATGAACAACATCTCATCGTGCTCATGGGGAGTTGACCGCGGATTCTGGAGAGTGAGCAGCTTTTCGAGGTCCAAATAATTCGCGTAAGTCAGCGGCGGCATATCGGCAAGCTCAACGCAGCCCGTGCATGCGTCAAAGTGGCGATGCCTGGGGAGCACAAGCTGCCAGCCTGTTGATCTCGGCAGCTTGCCGAGATGAACTTTGCTTTTTGGATCAGACAAATGCGTCGTCGATCTAGATTGCGATCACGAGCAAGAGCCCATCAGCACTACGAACGCGAGAATGCTAGCGCATCTGTCGCAAATATTCCCGATCCCACGCCGCGGGGATGCTTTCTCGCGGCGAGTAAGGCCCCGGCTCATAGGCGCGCGAGGCAACGCCTTGCTGGCTCAATTCGCACACGTGCCAATCCTGTTTGTTCGTCATGTCCCAGAATTCGATCGCGTCCTCCGGTTTGAAATCTTTGCGGGTGAACGCGTCCGGATGGAAAAACCAATCACACAAGATCAGCGTTCGTTCCGGCGACTGCGGCCAGAGCTGATGCACCATTACGTATTCCGGATGCATGCTCAGAAGCATGTTCGGAAAAATCGAATAATAGAACACGCGTTGCGTGCTCTCTTTGTCATGCTCTTGCTCATGATCGTGCTCGATCGGTAACGCGCAGGCGTTTCCGCTCATACTCAGGCTTTTTCCTGGATTGATCTTCATGAACCCGCCCAGGAACGGTCCTTCCGCTAAATCATTCTCCGCCGAATCGTAGGGTGAAACTTTGGAAAGCATCGGATGCACGCCCGGACAGTGATAACACTCAGAATAGTTTTCGAAGATTAATTTCCAATTCGCCCGCACCTCGTAGTCGATCCGCCTGGCCGAACGCAGCTTTGGCAAATTCCAATGCGAAAATTTTGCAGCCAACGGCGCAAACCATTCCTCCGGTGAGATGTAGCCGCTTCGCTGTGCCGAGGTGTTTCGTGCATCCGCCAGATTCACGAAGATGAATCCTTCCCACAGGGCGAGATGGACCGGGTTCAATGAATAATCGGCTTTATCAAAACCGGGAACATCATCCATATGCGGCGCGCCGAGCAATCGTCCATCCAGCCCGTACGTCCACGCGTGATACGGACACTGAATCGCGGACAAATGTCCCCTTGTGTTTTCGCGAAGTCGTGTGCCACGGTGACGACACACATTGTAAAAGCCGCGCACATCTCCGCCTTTATCACGAACGATGATCAAAGATTCGCTAGCGACCTCCGCGAGAAAATAATCGCCAACTTCAGCAAGCTCGCTTTGGTGCCCAACCAAGACCCAGTGTTTCGAAAAAATCTTCTCTTGCTCCTGTGCAAAAATCTCCGGTGAAACAAAGTACTCTTGCGCGAGCGTCTTAGCGCCAGCAGCGAAGCTCTCGACCGTTTTGCGGAATGCTGTGATCATCGCGAGGCATAAATCCTAGCCACAGATCGACACAGATAAACACCGATTTGGAAAATTCCTGGCTTCCTGGCTTCCAGATTCGGTTCTCTGATCCGTGAAAATCCGTGTTCATCCGTGGCTAAAGCCAGTGCGGTTCGCTCTTACTTCAAGACCTGCTGATGAAACTCGTACCAATCCTCGAGATTATTCAGGTTCACCGCGTCCTTTGGAGCGGAAGTGTCATCGGAGATGCCGCACGCACTTAGAATGCCCTTGCGCGTCTCATCGTCAGCATTATAACCGCGCACCGCAGAGTTATGCTTCTCGATCGCGTCTCGATTTAGCGACTTTGCGTTCTTCTTTACCCAGGCCTCGAATTCGGGGTAAGTCGGTTTGTTTTGCTTGATGTAATCTTTTACCGCCTGCTCTTCGAGTCCGAGCGCGGCAAGAGTCATCGCATCGAAGCCCTTGCCGACGGCCGGGTAACCCGAAGCAAGTTTACCCACAGCCTCCAGAGAGACCTTTTGCCAAAGACGCGGGAGATGCACAGCGCCAAGTGGACCGGCAATGCCGGAGCTGATCATTGGAACATAGGTGTCGCTCATAATAATCGTTTTTCGTGTTAATATTTTGATTCGCACCCGCCTGGGGCCGGCGAATGCTTGGAGAAAATTTAGACTAAATGAGCCAAAGGCGCGAAGACAATTCAATTCACCCACGATCGTGCATTAGACAACCGGCTTGGAAGGTGGCGACAGCAGCAGCGGTGTCGATGTTTCTTTCACCGCAACGCACGCGTGGTCGCAGCCAGTGCCCGGAACGTTGGATGTGCACTGAAATGAAGGCGCCTCAGATTGCAGTGCAGCTCCGCAAATGGCCCTTCAAGTCCATACTTACCAGCCGCAAACATTTGCCCCTTCCGATGGGCAACGTTGTTTGTAGCGTTTTGTTCGACGTCCTCGTTGCCCCACTGCGACCGGCAGTTGCGGCGAAATCCCGCAAATAATTCTTCCTGCTTAGGAAGATGAAGCAAGCCGCTCATAGCGGCCGCTACCAAGAAATAAAACTAATCCGAGATCCCGGAGTCTTTGCATCTGTTGCCGGAGCTTTTCGCGCACGTGCCGATTGTCAGGGAATCGGTCCACAGCGAGCGGTGCGCACGCGGCGAAAACATCATCCATCGAAAACGTATTGCTCTTGATGCGCGAAACTCCTTCTAGCGTAAGTTGTAGCCATCCCGAGAAACTGTTTATCAAGCGTGAGTAATCTCTGGGCCGCAGTTCGACGCGTCGCGGAGCTTCAAGGTCTGCCGCCTGCAGCACAATTGGCCGGGGCAGCGCCGCTCGAAGTTTCTCCACAGGCTCTCGTAATTCATCGAGGTCTTGAACTGTCCAGAGTTGTGGTTGCGGACTTTTTCCGAATCCCGCGAGCAGCATCCGGCGCAACGCTCGAATTTCTGATGCGCTTGTTAATTGATAACCACATTCGCGATTCCGATGCATACCCGAATGGGTTGCATTCGCTGACGTGATGAGCGCACGCTTATTGTCGATCAGATAAACTTTCGCGTGTAATGAACTAAGACTCAGAATTCCTCCAGCGCGCTCAGCCAGTGCGCGCAGAGCCTTCAAGTCCGACGCCTTCCTTGCAAAATCCACGAGCAACGTAGACGGTTACGAAGATAAGCAAATCGGATTCGAATTACTGAACGTGCTCGCAGCTATCTTCGAGCTTTACCAAAACGGAATTCTGAAACTGTGGAAACGCGCTGAAAAAGCGGCGAAGTTATTTTTGGAATAGGAGAGATTAGACCTGCGCACATGATTTTATCGCTGACTGGGAAGCGGCTTTTCGATTTGGCAGGCTTGGGAGCGATCGCGGCCAGTAACGAGCTTCAGAGGTTAGCTGACCTCTTTACGACAGCACCTCTGGCCGCAGAAGCGGTAGTACTCGGCGAAGAAGCGTCCCTACGGAACAAGTAACAGCCAAGGTCCGCGATATTGTGGATTCTAGTGCTGTCCACGTTCCTGTTTCGTTTTATCGCCCGGTGAAACATTTCATCTTAATTTCTGGATCTATCTACGCCGGCGAAGTAAATCCGGCTCGTGGCGCTCAGTGATTTCCCGAGATTCGTTCGCAAAAATTACGAAGTACACGAGTGGCGACATGCATCAGCAGTTTTACACACCGATTTTCGCGAGGAATGGAACGATATCGTCGCTGTGCTAACAAAGTTTCGACTTCAGAAGAGTCATATTGCAGTTGGCGGCGGCGGAAGAAGCTAGGTCTCAGCATCGATCGATCGTGCGTTCACGGCTCGCGGCTGGACTGAACGGAAGTTCGCAACACAGATTCGGGTCGACGAAAGCGTTTACGACAGCCCGACGCACAAAGTCGACTGCTTCAAAAACGGAATCGGGCTTGAACTGGAATGGAATAACAAAACCGAGTTTTACGATGGGAATGGATTTGAACCGGTATCAGCGGTATACCGAGCGCATGAAGACGCTCATTATTGAAGTAAGTGGCGGCGTGGTTCAGGAAGTGTACACCGACGCGAAAAACCTGCGTGTTATTAAAATAGACTGGGACGCAGGCGAATCACCCGGCGACGAGTTTCGTGTCGGCGAGTTAACAATGCAAAAGATGTCCACTCTTCCTGCCGAAACGCGCGAGGCGATCGCCCATAATATTTAAATGATCGTCCTCTCCCCAACAGATCGATGGCTGAAATCTGCCTTAAACGATTGCAAATCAACATTGGCGATTTCGAGTCCATACATCGGAGAGCATTTGTATCGGGCTGTCTCACAGCTCAACGAGGAGATTTCGATTACGCTGCTCACTCGCACGGGGAGTTTCGGAAAACGGTCGGTATCCGAGAAGAGACTGATGAGCGCTAGCTGCAGAAAAGTTGGGCCATCCATCAGGTGAAGAAGATAGTTCGCCTCCGACCGGGAGCAGGTAGCATCGAACGCTACGTTCGCGAAGAGCACACCATAAAAGCGCGCTTTTCGCTCCTCGTGATCTGCTTTCGCTTTTACCAACACGCCTTCGAAGATTTCCTGCGCCGGCGAAGATCCTGATTGTTCTTGAAGAAAGAATTTGTCCTCACGGGGCCGGTCGCCGCGTTCCAGTCGCTCATGAATAAAGTCGATGGCATATGAGGCGGTAGCGCCGACTCGCATCTCCTCGCGCCGCGAGAGTTCGCGATTCACGATCTCAGTCGCGACTGTCTGCAGGGTAGCGCCTAGAGCACCACCAACCGCGGCGCCGATCGGCCCACCAGCGAGAAAACCAACTACGCTCCCGGTTGCGGCACCACCAATCGCACCGCCACGCTTAATTAGCGTGAGAACTCTTTCGTCTTCTTTTGCCATATCTTGCTACCACGGGTCCGAAATCGAGTCTGCGTTGTCTCCATGCATTTGCATTTAAAATTGGCACACTCCGCTCCACGCGTGCGTCAACGCACGATAAAACGAAAGAGTAAGATGGACAGCGCTAAGATCGACATCGCCGCGATGAGTAGCGTCGCATAGACTTCCCAGCACGCCGTATTCAGCGTGAGGGCGTGCGACTGAGTCATGTGAACGTGCGCAGCAGTACGATGAGGAGCGCAAGAATCAAGGCTACCAAGGTGCCGTACACGATTCGGTCCTGCAGACGTGCGCGTCGCGCCGCGTGGGCATACGGAATCCTTGTTAAAGTCACCATCGTATAAAGAGGGAGATAAATTCCAGGGAGCAGGCCCTCGAGTAGCTGATCGATTTTTTTCTTCGCGCGGAATGCACATGATGCGGTTTTGTCGCGCATTCAACACGGCTAACGCGACGAAAATCTCGACACCATTTCACATTTTCGCTATAAGAGCCGCTGAACCCCATGAGTCACACCCCACCCTTGCCAATACCCGGGGGAATAAAGACCGTTGCGCACTGGGCTGAGAGGCCAAGCGGCAATCTGGTAATCTTTGTCCATGGGTTCCGCGGAGATGCAATGGGCACCTGGCAAATATTTCCGACACTGCTAACCGGTCACAAACGTTTCCGACGCACAGATTTGTTGTTTTACGGGTATGAAGCGAAAGTGACTGCGCCGTCGAAGAGCGGTGCTTTGTTTCGCGAATTCTTAGATCGGCTTCTGTCCTCGGATTTGCGCATTGTCAATGATTCGATCGAGCAATACGCGCCAGAACTGAAACGTAACAACAAGCAGTTCCAGTTCAAAAAGGTAGCTCTGGTGGCACATTCAATGGGAGCTCCGGTGGTTCGTCGGGCGCTGTTGGACAAATTACAGACTGGAACTCGATATGACACGAAGGTAGAACTCATATTATTTGCACCTGCTCATCGCGGCGCGCACGTAGCCAGACTGATCACGGAATTGTTTGCGGGGTCTCCGCTAACCAAAGCATTTTCATCAGTCGGGAAGTACTTTGTTGCCCCGTATCGCGAACTACAACCAGACTCCAGATTCATTAGCCGACTCATTGCGGACACCGAGAAGGCTATCGTTGATGGCCACACTTATCTGCGGGCTAAGAAAGTGATTGTTGGGTCTATAGACCGCGTTGTGGATGTCGATGTGCCATTCGCTGGTGACCCACCGCCGACTGTAATAGAGGGAGCTGGGCATTTCTCTGTTTGTAAACCATCTCTGCAAGTGCTGGCTCCCTTCACAGAATTCATCAAGTGAAAAGAGACCGCAACTTTCAGTACCTCCAAAGCCGGTTTTGCGAGCGCGGCAACGTTGAAACTGGGCTCCGCGTTATTAGGACATCAAGCTCGTCAAAACTGTGGCATTTGCTGCGGCACCATGATGAAGAACCGGTTTTCGGACAAGAAGTTATACTTCGCGATGCCGTTGATGATTTGCTTAGCTTTTACGGCTTGGTTGAAGTTGCGTCGTGTATCGATTTTCTGCCGGCCACTCTGCCCCAATCGTTTCGCCAACAAGCTCTTGAAGTTCTTTCTAACCCGGCGGTACGGCGATATTACGAATGGAACTATCCCTTGCCGATTGTAAATCGATTTCGGGAACGACTCCTTGGCTGGTTCATTCAGCAGGACCGTTCTGGTGCCGCAGGCAAGATTTCCCTGTTTTATCGCTTCCTTTCTCTGCTGGACAGGATCGAATCAGATGATCGTGTAACCACTTTCTTGTGGCTGTTAGATTCGGGCGAAGAAGGCGGGCACGACATCGATGATCTCCTTCATGTTCTTTCAAATGCCGAGCTCTTCCTAAGCAGTACCGCTCGTCGTAGGCAGAGGAGAATTGACAAGGCAGTCATCGGATTTTCCCGTTTTCTGGACATTTGCGTTGAATATGACGCTCTATTGCGGGATACCATACAGGTTCCGATCTTGGCTGAGTCGATTTGGTTGCATCAAGCATATTGATTCTACCGGCTACACGAAGACTTTGGCGAAGATCTCGAGCGCTCTATTAATGTGACTACTCGATGGACGAAATCGAAGGCAGATAAGCGAAAGATGGCAGCTCGTAATAAACAACTATTGGGTGTGATGACACGATTAAAGCAACCACCATCAGGGACGAATATAACGGAGGCGCACGAACGAGGACGCACTCGAAGGGCACGCAAAAAAATTCGGCCAAAGGTTTGATTTCTTCCACAAAAACGCGCGTGAACGTGTCACATACGATTCCGATTGCGTAACACGATCCTCTCAGCGAAACAGCAAGATCAATTCTACTAAGATCGACATCGTCAGAATAATAACGCCGGCGTAGACGATGCAGTCATACTAAAATAAGGTTGATAGTTGATGGTTGAGAGTTGAGAGATGGATCAGACAATTAGTCGAATCATCACGAGTGCGGCGATCAGGACGAGGAATGCTAAACTCCCGTAGACGATCCGATCCTGGCGACGGGCGCGACGGGCAGCTTCCGAGTATGGAATACGCGTGATCATGGTGTAGAGCGGCAGATAGAGGCCGGGGAGCAGGTGATCGAGTTTTTTCTTGGCGCGAAATGTTTTCGACGCGGTTTTCTGGCGCACCTCAATAAAGTTCTGACTGCAACATCGGCACGGCAGCGAGAAGGGCTGTTGTAGAACTTACTGATATCGCAGCGCGAACATCGGATCGACTTTCATCGCCCGAAGTGCCGGAATCAAACTGGCCAGCATGGCCACGGCAATGAGCACAAATGAGATCGCGACAAATGTGATTGGATCGGTGGCACTAATACCGAAGAGCAGGCTCGTCATTACGCGCGGTAAGACGAACGCAGCGGCGAGGCCAATCGCCACACCGATCAATACGAGTTTTAATCCGTGTCCAATAGTCAGCTTCAGCACATAATAGTCAGCTTCAGCACATCTCTTTTCTGCGCACCGAGCGCCATGCGAATACCGATCTCGTGTGTGCGTTGTGTCACCGAGTAACTCATCACGCCATAGATTCCGACCGCAGCCAGAATCAATGCAACAGTAGCAAACACGCCTAGCAATAACATGCTGAAGCGTTGCCGCGCGACAGCCTCGGAAACGACCTCGTCCATCGACCTGACATCAGAGACGGGCTGGTCCTTATCGACGGACCAGATTGCGTTTCGCACCGAGCTCGCGAGGCTGAGAGGGTCTACATTTGTGCGAACTACAAGCGCATTCGGCGCGAAGGAACTAAACTGCGGGTAAACAAGGTACATCTGCATTTTCGGTTCGGCCACGAAGTCATTTTGCCGCACGTCTTTCACGACTCCGATGAAGGTACTGGACCCCGGCTTGAGACGCTTCCCAATCGGATTCTGTCCGGGCCAAAAGTGACGCGCGGTTTTCTCGCTTATCACCACCACATTGGCAGAGTCAGCATTATCCTGCTCTGTGAAATCACGTCCCTGCACGAGTGGGATTCCCATCGTGTGGAAGTAGTCAGGGCCGACGACTCGAAGGACAACGTCCGGTCTTTGGTCAGGCGGAGGATCGACAACGCCCTCGACGCCAATCGACATTGAATCACCGTCGTAGGTGAGAGGGAGATTACCGGCCACGGCCGCGGATCGCACTCCTGGCAAAGCCAGGACCCGACGAGTTATCTCCGCATAAAAAGGCGTTCGCCGCTCCTTGTCAGGATATTTCACTTCGGACAACGGGATCTTCATTGTTAACAAATGATCTGCACGAAATCCCGGGTCGAGATTTCGCAAATGCATGAAGCTGTTAATCAACAGTCCCGCGCCGATCAGCAGGACGAACGAGACCGCTACTTCGCCAATAACGAGCAGACTGCGAATGCGATTGCCCTTTGCGCCTCCGATGGAATCGCGGCCGCTTTCCTTGAGCGTCTCGTTAAGACTGAAATTGGACGCTTGCGCGGCTGGCGCGAGCCCAAAGATCAATCCCGTCAGCAGCGAAACACTCATTGTAAAGATCAACACGTTTGCATCGATGCCGATCGCCTGAGCCTGCGAGATCGTGTCCGGAATGAATGTCTTTAACGCCCTGAGTCCGGCGAGGGAGAGCAACAACCCGACACTACCGCCGAGAACAGCGAGTAGGACGCTCTCGGTCAAAAATTGCCTCGTTAGGCGCGCCCGGTTTGCCCCGAGTGCCAGGCGCAGCGCGATCTCCTTTTGTCGCACGGCCGCTCGCGCGAGCAAAAGATTGGCGACATTCGCGCACGCGATCAGAAGAACCAAACCCACCGCACACAACAGAACAAGCAACGCAGGTTTGATGTTGCCCACCACCTGTTCGTGCAGCGGAGTGACGACGCTGCCAATGCGCACATTTTCCTCCGGATACTGCTGCGCAAGCCGAGCGGCGATCGTGCCCATTTCTGCTTGCGCCTGTTGGAGGCTCACGCCGGGTTTGATTCGCGCGATCACTTCCAAGTAGTGATTTCCGCGACTGGCGGCTTCTTTGGAGCTGAAAGCCATCGGCACCCAGAGTTGGTCACGACGGGTGGGAAACTGGAAGTTTGGCGGCATCACGCCGACGACCGTGTAGCTTTCGCCGTTCAAACTGAGCGACTGCCCGATTACTCGCGGATCGGCACCGAACCGCCTTTGCCACAGGCCATGACTCAGAACGACGACGCGGCTGCCCGGTTGGTCCTCTTCAGGCCGGAACGTGCGGCCCAGCTGAGCGTCTACGCCAAGAAGACCAAACAAGTTCGCCGACACGCGCCGGCCATCGAACCTCTCCGGCTCGCCCACACCCGTCAGGTTGAAGCTGTGCTCCACCATTGCGGCCATCGCTTCGAACACGGTGTTCTGGCTGCGCCAGTCGAGAAAGTTTGCCGGCGACGGCGTATTTTTCGGGAAACCGAGGTGCGCGGCCTCCTCCCAAACCATCACCAACCGTTCCGGATTTTTGTACGGCAACGGCTGCAGTAACACCGTGTTGACTACGCTAAAGATCGCGCTGTTTGCGCCGATTCCTAAAGCAAGAGCAATCACGGCGATGCTTGTAAACCCGGGATTTTTCGCAAGCATTCGCAGCCCGTAACGCAAGTCCTGTCCGAGATCGGCTAGGATATTCGATTTGTTTTCCGTTCTCATGAGAACTGGCTCCGGCCGCACTCGGGCGGTAAGTTCAAAGCCGCCAATCGTTTTGTGATCTCTCCTTTGAAATTAGGCATGCTGAATTCCGGTGATTCGGCTGATCGCTTCGACGAATTCGCGCCACCCGTCACGTTGCGCGGCCAAAATCTTTTTGCCTGCGGGAGTCAGGCGATAATAGCGCCGTCGCCGTTGTCCGGCTTTCTCCACCCAGCGGCCGCGAATCCAGCCGCGCTTCTCCAGCCGGTAAAGCAATGGGTAGAGCGATGCGACATTGAAACGGAGCGCGCCCCGCGAACGCAGCTCGATTAGGTGACCGATGTCGTAACCGTGTCGGGGGCGGTCCTGCACGAGCGAAAGAATTAGCAACTCGGCGCTGCCTTTCTTCAGTTCGCGATCTAGCATAGGTGAAGACATATGTGCTATAGGCATATATGCTTGAGCAAAATAACCGGCCTGTCAAAGCAAAAGCGAGAGTTGCGAGCCCGTTCAGAAAATTAATCGAACCATAATCGCTGTGGCTATCACCAAGAGAAACGCTAGCCCGCTGTAAACAATGCCATCTTGCAGACGGGCCCGTCGCGCGGCCTGCGCATACGGAATCCTTGTAAAAGTCACCATTGTATAAAGCGGCAAATAAATACCGGGGAACAGCGCTTCGAGCATGTGATCGAGTTTTTTCTTGACTCGAAATATTTTCGATGCGGTTTTGTCTCGCATCTCGATGAAGTTGCCGATCGCAAGATCGGCGAGTGCGTCGGCGTTCTCTTTTCGTCGAGAAAAGTATTCGGCGAATGCGCGCTCGCGATCGTCTGGAAAATTTTCGAAGCTTTCGTCGAGCACGAAGCAATCTTCAAACGCGGCGTTCATTCCCTGACCGTAAAACGGAACGACTGCGTGCGCGGCATCGCCGACGAGGCAGAGTTTGTCGCGATAATACCACGGTTCGCACCGGATGGTCACCAGTGAGCCGGTCGCATTCTGCTTAAAATCGTCGAGCAACGTTGGCATCAGCGGCACGGCATCGGGGAACTCTTCGTCGAAAAAGCGGCGGACCTCCTCGTCGGTTTTGGTCGTAGCGAAGCTGCGCGGGCCTTCGAATTCCCAAAAGAGCGTGCAGGTGAACGAGCCGTCGGGGTTTGGCAGCGCGATCATCATGAAACTTTTCCGCGGCCAGATATGTAGCGCCTCCTTTTCCATTTGCCACGAACCATCCCGAGCCGGCGGAATCGTCAACTCCTTGTAACCATGGGCGAGATAACTCTCGTCATATGCGAAACCGCTGATCTGCATCTGCATCGATTGCCGCACAGCTGAGAACGCGCCATCCACGCCGATTACGGCATCCCCTTTCGCGGTCAATTGACCGTTTTCTGTTTCCAAATAGGCGACCGCTTCGTGCAGATCGACATGGATGCAACGATGATTGAAATGGACCCGCACATTAGGATAACGCTGCGCCGCTGCAATCACCGCAGTGTTGAGCGATGCGCGACCGATCGAGTTGATATGTTTATTTGGATCAACATCGTACGGCGAAAAATGCAGCTCGGCTGATTTGTCGTGAATCATGCGCCCTCTCATTGGGATTGCGTGCTGCAAGATTTCATCAGCAATGCCAAGTTGCTCGAGCGCATGAATCCCGCGCGTAGAAACCGCCAGATTAATCGAACGACCGCCGACAATATTGCCTTCGCGCGGATCAGCCCGGCGCTCATAAAGGTCCACATCGTATCCGCGTCGGCCCAAATACGCCGCGAGCAATCCACCAGCGAGTCCGCTGCCGATGAGAGTGAATCTTTGTTTCATCGGCAAGGAAATGTGTTTAGCGGACACATGTGTGACTTTCGCGTGAAAGGTCAGTCATGGTAAGAGCAAAAACGTCCAACGCCCAATGCTCAACGTCTAACCTTCAATAGCAGACCACGCTTTGGTCGCCTATGTGCCTGGGTATGCCGACAAAATTTTCAGCGTGAGTAGCGAGCACCAGCGAATCCGCAGTATCGTAACTCGCCAATGAGTTCCATTCTTAGAGAATTAAAAAGACGCAAGGTTTACCGCGTTGCGCTCGCCTATGGGATTTTCGCATCGGCCATGATTCAAATCGGTGGAACTATTCTACCGATTTTTCAGGCGCCGCATTGGACCCAGCAGGTATTTATCGTGCTGGTCGCGGCCGGGTTTCCTG
>WNGI01010605.1_pt1 | contig 13253 bp, 9 predicted proteins | sample 5400621 | NCBI WGS metagenome assembly WNGI01 (sample SAMN13153374, study PRJNA577476) | soil metagenome | isolation source: 20 cm soil or saprolite under Garry oak tree replicate 1 | place: USA:California | collected 2016-06-15
CCTCCCCCACCACCCCCTGCGCCTCGTTTGCGCGCGAACCCCGTGAGCGACGGCACCACGCGGAGCCGCAGCTTCGCCGTCTGGTTCGCGGCGATCACGCGCCACTCGTGATCGAGCCACGGGTTGCGAAACCGATCGATCACGGCTCCAGCGAACGCGAGCCCCGCGTCGCCCGGCAGGTCCGTCGCGGGGACGAGCTCCTCGAACAGGATGTAGCGGAGGAAGGCGCCGAGCCGGGGGTGCTCGCAGGCCTCGCGCACCGTGCGCACGCGGGCGAGCAGCGCGAGCGGCGCGGTCGCGGTGTGCGCGCCGTTCAGCAGTCGCAACTTGCGTTCGCGGTAGAAGCCGATGTCGGGCGCGATGATCACCGACTCGGGGAGCACGTCGATCGCGAACGTCGCCCGTAGCTCGGCGGGATCTGCTTCGATCGCCCAGAGCGCATGGGGCTCGGCGACGGTGAGGAGCGCGTCGGCGTACCCGAGACGCCGCTCGAGGGCCGCGCGCACGTCGCGTGCGGGCGTGCCCGTCGTGATGCGGTCCACGAGCGAAGAGCAGAACCGCACGCGCCGCCCCAGCCACGCCCGGAACTCGGCCGCGCGATCGAGCCCGCCGGCCCGGCGGTCGACCATCGTGGCGAGACGTGGCCCGTTGTCGTCCACCAGCTCGGTGGGAATGACGAATAGCGGCGGCCCATCGGGCAGGCGCGCGAACCGTGTGTAGAGGAGGTCCGTCAACCTGTCGGGGAAGCCGCCGTCGGGGCGAAAGCCTGCCTCCGTCACATTGCTCACGATGACCTGGAGCTCCGGTCGCGCGACGACGTCCCGCACCGCAGGCCACTGTCCGTCCGCCACCAGGGCGCGCGAGAGCGCACCGATCAGCCGCGTCCGCTCGACCGGCGCTCCGTGCTCCAGCCCCCGTTCCACCAGCGTAAACAGGCCGTCCTGGGCGTTGATCGCGCGCGCCTGGCCCTGTGGGGTGCTCTGGATGACGGCGATGCGGCCGGAGAACGCGCCGGCCGAGTTGGCGGCGTCCACGAAGGCCGCGCACAGGGCTCGCAGCAGCATCCCCGTGCCGAACTGCAGCACGCGCTCCGGGAGATCCTCCCGGCGGTAGGCGCCGGAGGGCCAGTGCGCGGCGGACAGGCGAGGAAGGTCGGCTCGGCTAGCGTGCACCATTCCAGCGATGGCAGAGGAAGGGTTGCCGGAAACGTGCTCTCAAACGGTGCGTCTGTCCAATCTTCCACGATGGGCGCCGGCGGATAGGTTTGGGGCACCCCCAACCACCCGCCGAGTGTCATCATGGTTTCAGCCCTGGCTCGCCAGTTCATCGCCGTTTGCGCCGTCGTCCACCTCGTGGGACCCCTGGCTGCCCAGGGCGTCCAGGCTCCGCCGCTCACCGTTCATGCCATCTGGGGCTCGCGCGAGTACGCGAGCGATCTGGTAGAGGTCGCCTGGACGAAGGACGGCAAGGCGTACACCGCCGTCGAGGAAGACGCCTCGGGCAACACGGATCTGTACCGGGTCGATGCACTCACCGGGGCGAAACAGCTGCTGGTGCGCGGCGCCGACCTGGTCCCGCCCGGGGGCGGGAAGCCGATCGCGATCGAGGAATACACCTTCTCGGCGGACGGCTCGAGGATCCTCCTCTTCACGAACTCGGCCCGCGTCTGGCGGCAGAACACCAAAGGGACCTTCTTCGTGTGGGACGTCGCCGGCCGACGCCTCACGCCGATCAGCCCCCGACCCGGCTACCAGCAGTTCGCCAAGTTCTCGCCCGACGCGCGCCGCGTCGCGTTCGTGCGTGACAACAACATCTACGTGACCGACCTCGCCACCGGGGCCGAGACGCCCCTCACCACGGACGGGGCCGACAACGTGATCAACGGGACGACCGACTGGGTGTACGAGGAGGAGCTCGACTTGCGCGACGCTTTCCGCTGGAGTCCCGACGGGCGGCGGGTCGCGTTCTGGCGGTTCGACCAGTCGGCCATTCGGCCGTTCTATCTGATCGACCACGACTCGCTCTATCCGACCCTGGTGCCGGTGCGTTACCCCAAGGCGGGCACGACGAACTCCACCGTGAAGATCGGCGTGACGGAACTCGCGACCGGCCGTACGTCCTGGGTGGACGTCGGCACCGATCCGGAGATCTACGTCGCGGCGATGGACTTCGCCGATTCGCCGACCGAGCTCTGGCTTACACGTCTCAACCGTCACCAGAACCGGCTCGACCTGCTGCTGGCGGATGCGACGACCGGCGCGGCGCGGGTGATCATGAGCGACAGCGACTCGGCGTGGGTCGACGCCAACCAGCCCCGCTGGCTCGCTGGCGGGAAGCAATTCCTGTTCGTCTCCGAGCGGGACGGCTACGACCAGGTCTATCTCTTCAATCGAGACGGCTCGTTGGTCCGGCGCGTCACGCCCGGTGGGTGGGACGTCTTCGAGCTGCTCGGCGTGGACGAGCAATCCAAAGTCCTGTACGTCACGGGCGCCATCGACGGGCCGCTGGGCCGGCCGCTGCTCCGGATCGGTCTCGACGGGAACGGGCTGACGCGGATTGCGGCGGAACCGGGCACGCATGGCGTGGCGTTCGATCCGACGTTCCGGCTGTACGTCGACACCTATTCGCGAGCCGGCGTGGCCCCCGTCGAGACGCTGCGGCGCGCCGATGGCACGCTCGTCCGGCCGCTGGCAAGCAACCTGGCGCTGGTGCGCAAGGTGGACGCGCTGCGGCTCCGAGCACCGGAGTTTATCAAGGTGCCGACGCCCGACGGCGTGGAGCTCAACGCCTGGATCATCAAGCCGCGGGATTTCGACCCGACCAAGCGCTACCCGTTGCTGATGTTCGTGTACGGCGGGCCGGGCTCTCAGACCGTCACGGACGCGTGGGGCGGCCCCCAGTACCTCTGGCACCAGATGCTGGCGCAGGACGGCTACGTCGTCGCCAGCGTGGACAATCGTGGGACCGGTGGCCGCGGCGCGAAATTCATGAAAATGACCTACCTGCACCTGGGTCGTTACGAGTCGGCCGACCAGATTGCCGCGGCGCGCTGGTTTGGCCGACAATCCTTCGTCAGTGCGGATCGGATCGGCATCTGGGGGTGGAGCTACGGCGGGTACATGACCTCGCGCACCGTGTTCCTGGGTGGAGGTCTGTTCAAGGCCGCGATCGCCGTCGCGCCGGTCACGGACTGGCGCTTCTACGACACGATCTACACCGAGCGCTACATGCGCACGCCGCGGGAGAACCCGACGGGCTACGACGAAAGTGCGGCGCTGACCTATGCCGACAGCCTCAAAAGCAGTTTTCTGCTGGTGCATGGCACGGGCGATGACAACGTGCACTTTCAGAACAGCGAACGTCTGGTGGGGCGCCTCGAGGCGGCGAACAAGCAGTTCGACATGCGGATCTATCCGAACAAAACGCACTCGATCGCCGGTGCGACCACGCGGGAAAACCTGTACGGGCTGTTCACCTCGTGGCTGAAGGCCCACCTGTAGGGCCCGAGTTCGCCCGGCTCGGCCGGAGGGCGCTTGCCGTCCTCACGCTGATCAACCTGTTCAACTACTTGGACCGGTGGATCGTCGCCGCGCTTGCCGAGAGCATGAAGCACTCCGAGCTCCGGCTCTCGGACACACAGCTCGGGTCCCTCATGACCGGGTTCATCATCGTGTACATGATCGCCGCGCCGTTGTTCGGGTCGCTGGGCGACGCGCGATCCCGGACGCGCCTCCTCGGTCTCGGCGTCGCGATCTGGAGCCTGGCGACGGCCCTCGCGGGTCTCGCGACGAGCTACGCCTCGCTGTTCGCGGCCCGAGCCGCGGTGGGCGTCGGTGAAGCGGCCTATGGCACGATCTCGCCGGCGCTCCTGGCGGATTACTTCCCGCGCGAGCGGCGCGGTCGGGTGTTCGCCGTCTTCTTCGCCGCCATCCCCATCGGCTCGGCGCTGGGATACATCGTGGGCGGGTTGGTGGATCATTACTTCGGGTGGCGCCAAGCGTTCTTCGTGGCCGGTGTACCCGGATTGGTCCTCGCGGCACTCGCGCTGCGGCTGTACGATCCGCCCCGCGGCGCGCAGGACTCCGCCGGTGGACTCACGCCCGGCGCTCACGCCGTGTCGCTCGGCAATGCCGCCCGGGCCGCCTATGCGGCCCTGATTCGCAACCGGCCGTACGTTCTCACGGTGTTGGGTTATGCGGCGTACACGTTTGCGATCGGCGCGCTGGCATTCTGGACGCCGGCGTTCCTCGAGCGCACGCGCGGCATTCCCAAGACCCACGCGACGGTGCAGTTCGGGGCGGTCGTGGTGGTCACGGGTTTCATCGGGACGTACGCGGGAGGCTGGATCGGGGACTACTTCCTGCGCGTCTCGCGGCAGGCGTACCTCTGGGTCTCGGGGGTGGTCACGCTCGCCGCCGCGCCACTCACGCTGGTTGCGCTCGCCGCGCCGCAACCCGCGGTGTACTGGACCGCGATCGTGGCGGCGGAGCTGTGTCTGTTTGCCTCCACCGGTCCGATCAACTCCGCGATCGTCAACGTCGTCTCGCCGCACATGCGGGCGACGGCGGTGGCCCTGAGCATTTTCACGATTCACCTCCTGGGCGATGTCCCCTCCCCATCTCTCGTCGGAGTGCTGTCTGACGCACGCTCGTTGGGCGAAGCGGTGCTGATCATTCCGTTGGCTGTGCTCGTCGGAGGGATCGTTTGGACCTACGCCGCCTGGCGGGGGGGAAGAGCCGGCGGCGAGCCGTCGCCGTGAGGGCGTTCTTCCGGGCGCTGTTCGGTCTGATCCTGCGCGTCTTTTTCCGCCGCATTGAGGTCTCGGGATCCCGCGTTCCTGCTGTGCCTCGCCCCACGACGCGTCTCGCTGCTCGCCAAGGCCCCGCTGTTCCGGATGCCGATCATCGGATTCTTCTGTCGCGCGTTCGAGGCGATCCCGGTCCACCGGCGTCAGGATGCGGGCTCCGACCCCTCCCAGAACCGCGAGACGTTCGACACGGCGCGCGCCGTGCTCGCTCGCGGGGGCGCGATCGCCATCTTTCCGGAAGGCCAGTCGCACTCGGATCCCAAGCTGCGACCGTTGAAGACGGGCGCGGCCCGCATCGCATTCGGGGCGGCGGGGGGACTGGCGGAGTCGTCGCCGATCCGGATCGTGCCGGCGGGCCTGTACTACCGGGCGAAGCGCACGTTCCGAAGCGCCGCGCTGCTGTACTTCGGGGAGCCGTTCGCAGTGGATCCGGTCGCGCTCGCGCCGGGCGAAGAGCCGCCCACGGGGCCCGTGCGTGAGCTGACCGCCCGAGTCGAGCAGGCGCTGGCCGCCGTGACCCTCCAGGCGGAGCTGGCCGAAGCGCACGCGCTCGTGGACCGAGCGCAGCGGATCGTCAGCGCGCAGGACGACGTACCGGCGAGTCCCCCGTCCCTCGCGGACGAGTTCGCGCTGCGACGTCGCCTGCTCGCAGGATACGACGTGGTGCGGGTGCAGTGGCCCGAACGATTCGCCGCCCTGGCGACCCGCATCGACCGTTACGAGGCTGCGCTTGCCGGGGCGGGGCTCGATCCGCGCCAGCTCGCGCCCGGTCGCTTCACGCTCGGCCGCGTGGCCGGGTACGTCGCCAAGGCGGCGCTCGTGCTCTTGCTGCTCCTGCCCGCCGCGTTGGTGGGTGTCGTCGTGCACTACCCGGCGTACCGGGCAGTCGGGTTCGTCGCAACCGGGATGGCCAAGGGAGCGGAGGATGCGCTCGCGAGCATCAAGGTGCTCGCGGCGATGCTGCTCTTTCCCCTCACCTGGATCGGCGTGGCAGCGGCGGTCTGGTGGTGGCGGGGCATCGAGACGGGCTTGCTGACCTTCGCGATCGCGCCGCTCACCGCGTACGCCGCGCTGGTGTTCTTCGAGCGGCTCGACCGCATCATCGGCGGGGCACGTGCGCTCAGCTTGTTCGTATTCCGGCGGTGGGCCTTCTTGCGGCTCTTGGCCGAACGCCACGCGATCCGGGAGGAGATCGTGGCGCTGGGGCGGGCGGTCGAAACGTCGTAGGGGCGCAGCATGCTGCGCCCCTACGCATTGCCGTCCTACCGCCTGCGCATCAGCGCCAGGTCTTCACCTGCTCGACGAACGTCGCCGCGAGACGGCTACGGTCGGCGGTGCGCTCCAGGGCTCTCCCCAGGTTGGTATGGTACGCCGCGACCGTCGAATCGATCTCGATGGCGCGGGCGAGCGGCCCGAGGGCGTCTTCGAACCGACCTTGCCCGATGTAAATCTTGGCCAGGTTGTTCATCGACCAGGCGTCACGCTCGTCCAGCACGATCGCCTGCTTGAACGCATCGATCGCGCCGCTCGAGTCGCCCAGCTCGCGCTTTACCCGGCCGAGCAGGCGGTAGCCCTCGTTCGACGTCGAATCGATTGCCACGACTCCCTCGACGTATGGGAGCGCTTCCTGTGCCTTCCCCTGCTCGATCAGCACCCGGCTCAGGTTCAGGCGGCTCTTCGCGTGGGTCGAATCCTGCTCGAGCGCCTGCGTGAAGGCGCGCACTGCTCCGTCGCGGTCGCCCGTCTTCCAGGCCGAGAGGCCGAGCATGTAAAAGCCCCAGACGTTGTCCGGCTTTTCGGTCGTGTACGTGGTGAACAACCGCACCGCTTCGTCGTAGCGCTTTTCAGTAAATGCCGTGTTGGCGCTTTCGAAGGACACGGGTTCCGTGGTCGTGGGACTGGTCGAGGTCGGACCGCTCGCCGTCTCGGGTGACACGGTCGTCACCTCGGCCGCGTTGGCGTCCGATTGGGAGTGCCTGTCCCCGCACGCGCCGGCGACGAACGCGGCGATCACGCACGGGATGATGATGAACTTCCGCATGAGATCCTCCTCCTGGTGGGGCGCTCGTGCGAGCGCCGTTAAGAACAGCGGTGGACGCCCGCTGTAAGGCAGGACGGAGGCCAGCGGTGAGTCGTGAGTCATCAATTGTCAGAACAAAGAGTTACGTCTGCGGAAAGGGCTGCTTGTGTCCGGGCGGACACGGCCTTCAGGGGGCTCACGTGTCCGGGTCGACACGTCCGCGGCTGATGTTATGACGCCGCATGATCTTCAAAAGGCTGGCGTGATCGGCCAGGCCGAGCGCGTGCGCTGTCCGCGTGATGTGCCAGTCGTTGCGCTCCAGCGCCGCCACGACGATCTGGCGCTCGGCCTCCGCCTTGAGAGAATGGAAGGTGGTCGATGCAGTGCCACCGGTGCTCTGAGGGCGCGCCCCTTCCCGGATGTCGGCGGGGATGTCGTCCACCCCAATCGCCTCGTCGTCCGTCGCGATGATCATCCGCTCGACGACATTCCGAAGCTCCCGGACGTTGTTGCGCATCCAGTCGTATCGCATGAGGCAGTCGAGCGCTGCCGGGTCGATCGTCTTCGGTCGGACGCCGAAACGCGCGCAGGTCGCCATCAGGAGATGCTCCACGAGTGCAGGGATGTCCGAGAGGCGCTCGCGCAGCGCGGGGACACGTACCACGTGGACGTTGAGCCGAAAATACACGTCCTCGCGGAACCGGCCGGCCCGCACTTCGGCGTCGAGGTCGCGGTTGGTCGCGGCCACGACGCGCGCCGCCACAGGGACACTACGGTTACCGCCGAGCCGGGTGATCTGCCGTTGCTCGATGACGCGCAGCAGTTTGGCCTGCGCGGCGATGGGCAGTTCCCCGATCTCGTCGAGAAACAACGTACCCCCGGAGGCGGCTTCGAACGCGCCCTTGCGGATCGTGCCGGCGCCCGTGAACGCTCCCCGCTCGTGGCCGAAGAGCTCGTCTTCCACGAGGTTCTCCGGGATGGCCGCCGCGTTGAGCGCCATGAACGGCCCGGCCGGATGCGCGCCCAGGCGGTGCAACTCCCGGGCGACGAGCTCCTTCCCCGACCCGCTCTCGCCCACGATCAGGACCGGGCTCGGGATCTTCGCCACGCGTCCAATCGCGTCCTTGAGCTGCTGCATGGCGGGGCTCGCACCCACCAGGGGTGCCTCGGAATCGAGGCGGCTGCGCAGGGCGGCGACCTGTCCCGCCAGGCGCGCTTGCTCGAGGGCGTGCTCGACCTCCCGCGCCACGCGCTCCATCGGCTCGGCCTTGTCAATGAAGCTCTTGGCCCCGAGGCGGATAGCCTCGACGCAGCGGTCGTAATTCCCCGTCCCCGTGTACACGAGCACCGGGATTCGGAAACCGCGCCGCTCCATGGCCCGCAGCACCTCGAAGCCGTCCATCCCCGGCATTTCGAGATCGAGGATGACGCAGTCCACGGCTTCGCGCTCGAGCAGGTCGAGTGCTTCCCGGCCAGTGTGCGCGACGAGTGTGTCGTAGCCGCCTACCCGCTTCAGGTCGTACGCGTACTGCTCGGCCATAGCCGGCACGTCGTCGACGACCAGGATCGCGCTCACGCGCCCTCGCCTGGCAGCTCGACGCTGAACGTACTGCCCGCGCCGGGCTCGGTCTCCACGCGCAACGTGCCATTGGCATCGAGCACCAGGCGTCGCACGATCGACAGACCGAGACCCGTACCCCCGGGTTTCGTGGTATAGAAGTCGTCGAAGGCGCGATTCAACTCCTCTTGGGTCATCCCCTTGCCTGTGTCCGCGACGGCAACCCGGACGCCACCTTTCCCGTTCACCCGCGTCGAGACGGTGACGTGCCCCGCTCGCGTCGCCAGGCTGTCGACGGCGTTCCCGATGAGGTTCTCGAGAATGCGGCGCAGGACGAGGGGATCCGTGCGGACGGGTGGCAGGCCCTCCGCCAGCTCGAGGCGCAGCTCCGCCTGTCCGGTGCTGGTCACGCGGCTGATGGTGTCGCGCACCACGGCGTTCACATCGCACGACTCACGGGCAGGTTGCGGGTAGAGGCGGGCGTAGTTGCTCGCGAGGTTCTCGAGGTAAGAGATGCTCGACTCGACCGTCGCCTGGCGATCCCGGAAGGCGGCGGCGAGCCCGTCCGGGCTTTCACCGGCGGCCTGAGCGAAATGGCGGAATACGTTACGGATAGGAATCAGGCCGTTCTTGATGTCGTGGTTCACCTGGCGGGCCAGGTCGCCCATCGCCAGCCGGCGCTCCGCCTCGCGCAGCCGCGCGGCCCCGGTGCGGAGCCGCTCGGTCATGGCTCCGAGCAGGCGGCTGAGCGCACCGATCTCGTCCGACCGGTCGCTGTCGAACGCGACGTCCAGTCGGTCCATGTCCACGTCGGCGGTTTTCGCCGCCAGCGCCGTGAGTGGGCCGCTAAAGCGCGTCGACAGCCAGGAGGCGAGCAGCAGCGCGATCAACCCGGTCACGAGCACTGCCACGAGGAAGGACAGCGCGACCCCGCGGCGCAGCGCGGCGAGGGAGGCGAGTGAGTGCGAGACGACGATGCGCGCGGGCAGCAGCCGCGCGGAGTCGCCCGCCGTCACGAACGGCACGTCCAAGCTGCTCACGACCTGGGTGGCCGGATCGGCCACGGCGGTCGTGTCGGCTGGAAGCGCCACGGTCACGGTCAATTCGGAGTCGGGCGTCAACCGCGCCAGAAAGCCCGGGTCCACCGCCATGCCGCCCACCAGGGTGAACCGTCGGCTGGCGACCGGCAGGGAATCGACCCGCGCCAGCGCGAGAAACGGCGCTTCCGCGGTGCGCGCTTCCACGAGCGCGCTACCCGCCGGGGCCGTCGCCAGGAGGCGCGGCAGCGCAGGGTCGGACCGATCGTACTCGTTGCGGAAATGCCCGGAGCTCACGATGCGGCCCGTCTCGTCCTGAATCTGGAGCAGGGAGAGCCCGGCGAGCCGCATGGCGTCACCGGCGTAGTCGAGCAGGTAGGAGCGCTCGCCTCCTTGGAGCACGGCGCGGCGGAACGTGTTGTCTCGGGCGATGGCGTCGCGCAGGGCGGCGAGCCGCTGTGCGATCCCCTCGCTTTGCCGGTTCAGGTCGGCGCGGATCACCGAGGCGAGCGCGGCCACCCGCTGCTGGTATTCCGCGGTCAGGCGGTTCGCCATCACCACGCGAACCCGCAAGCCGAACACGGTGAGGGGGACGAGCACGACGGCGCCGAATCCCAGAAGGAGACGGGCGCGAAACGTCATGGTGGGGAGAGGCGGAGCGTCCCGTCCCAGTCGAGCGTCATGCGTGGGAGCCCACGCCGGACGACGGCGTGCGAGCGGACGTCCAGCAGGGGCTCGATGCTGCCCGCCGAGCTCCACGGCGGCAGCTCGAGCGCCGCACGGCACACGTCGTAGACGCGCCGCCGCAGCTCGACCACATACGCGGCGTCGGCGCCCGTTCGGAGCGAGGACTCGAAGGCGCTCGCCGGCACGCCGGCCGCGACCGCGCCCCGGCCCAGGGCGCCCAGACCCACGAGGCGGGCCGCAAGATCGGCGGCGCTCCGATCGCTCTGCTTGTAGACGACGCGGCGCCGCCCGGCGGCTCCGAGCGTGTCGCGCCCCGCCGGCACGCCACACGGCTCGAGGTCGGTGAACCAGAACCGGCCGGGGCCCGACCATTCGGCTGGGCGAGCATCGCCGCGCACCGCCTCACGGAGGCTCTCCAGGCGGAGGTCGCCGACCAGCGACTTGTCCCGCCCCGGGGCGAGGAGCACGTACGTCCGGTTCCATTCGAGCGGGACGTCGACGTATCCGGGCAGCGTCCTCGCGTACTCGAGCGCGGCTGGGTCGTCCGTGATGAGCACTCCCGCCTCGCCGTCGAGCGCGTCTCGGGCGGCACTCACCGGCACGGTGGCGATCTTCACCACGGGTTGTCCCGTGCGCGCCATCGGCTGGGCCACCAGCACGTCCGACGCGGCGGGATCGCCGGTGGTCATCCAATAGCGGCCTGTCCCGATCGGCCAGCCGCCGCCGGGCGCGGGCTGGGTGACTGCCAGGGCCTGATCGGCCAGCCGCTGAAACGGGGCGGCGGACGCCGGCACGGTAAACACCCGGTCGCCGGTGACGGTGAGGCCCGCCGCGAGCGTCGCATCGCGTGACCGCCAGGAAGCGAGCACGTCGCGCGCGGTTACCGGCGCCCCGTCCCAGAATCGCGCGTTGTCGCGCAGCGTGAAGGCCCAGCGATCGCCCGGCGCCTGCTCCCACGTGGCGGCGAGGCCCGGCAGCGCACGTCCCCGACAGTCCATCCGGATCAACGATTCATACAGCTGCCCGAAGACCAGTCGCTCGGCGTCGTTGCGGGGCACTGGAGCGTGTGCCGCGTCCACCGCGTCGGTGACGGCGAACGTGATGGTGTCGCGTGCTACCGCCCGACCGGCCGCGATCGCGCAGGTGGTGTCCCCGGGCGCCGGAGCGGGTGGTGGGAGCGGCAGCTCCGCGCGGGGCGCGCCGGCGCGGCAGGCGGCCGCGACCAGAGCGACGACAATGACAGAGCGGTGTCGGGGAATCACGAGTCTCGGGCTCCCGGAGGGGCTTTCGAACGATACTCAGGGCGGGAAGCCCCGAGCCGGGACCGGCGGCTAGGCGCGCCGCTTCCGATCCATTAGCGCCAGCACGTTCCCCTCGGAATCGCGGAAGTCGGCCAGCCACAGTTCGTAGTCCGGCGCCCGGTGCACGAGGTGCGGCTCGGTGAGGAACTCCACGGCTCGCCCGCGCAGCGTGGCGTGCGCGGCCGCGATGTCGGGCACGAGATAGTAGATGGTGGACGCGGGATGGTCGAACTCCGGCGCTTCCGGGACGCCGACCAAGACGGTGGTCGCGCCGCACTGAAAGAACGCCATCTGGGGCGGCGCTTGGAACAGAAACGGCATCCCGAGCGTGTCGCGATAGAAGCGGACGGCGCGATCGAGATCTTTGGCCCGCACGAAGATTTGGCCGATGGTGGAAAGGCCGAACTGCGGCGTGGCAGCGGTCATGCTGCTGGCTCCTGTTGAGTGAGACAATGCAGCGTTCCCAGCCCCCACACCAGATCGACGGCGTGGATTCCCACGACCGGCCGATCCTTGATCAGCTCGGCGAGCACGCCGAGCGCCACGCGGTCCTTCGGGTCGTTGAACGTTGGCACCAGGACGGCGCGGTTGGTGATGTAGAAGTTCGCATAGCTCGCGGGGAGGCGCTGGCCGTCGAAATGGAGCGGCGCGGGCATCGGCAGATCGACCACCTCCATCTTGGACCCGTCCTCGAGTCGCATCGCCTGCAGCCGCTCGCGGTTCTCCTCGAGCGCGCGGTAGTTCGCATCGTGGGGGTCCGTCTCGCGGCACAGGACGACGGTGCGGTCATTCACGAAGCGGCACAAGTCGTCGACATGGCCGTGGGTATCGTCGCCCGCGATGCCATGCCCTAGCCACAGGAGATTCGTCACGCCCAGCTGGTCGCGCAGCACCGCTTCGATCTCGCCGCGCCCGAGCCCCGGGTTCCGGACCTGCACCGTGGCATCGAGCAGACACTCCTCGGTGGTGAGCAGGGTGCCCCTCCCGTTTACGTCGATGCTGCCGCCCTCGAGCACCACATCCCGCGCACCCGCCCGCGCGCGAAACAACCGGAGCTTGAGCCGCGTAGCCACGCGCTCTGGGATCTGGTCGTCCTTCTTCCAGTCGGGATACTTGGCCCAGGCATTGAAACGGAACCGCGCGATCCCGAGCTCCGGCTGCGGCGTCGTGCGCCGGACGAACACGGGGCCGAAGTCACGGGTCCACCCCCGATCGGTGGGGAAGCGGAAGAACGCGACCCGGGCGAGATCCACGCCCACACGTTCGAGCACGCGCCGCGCCTGCCGCTCGTGCGCGGCGGAGTTCACGAGGATGCGGGCGATTTCACCGGGGGCGAGCGCGCGCACGATCTCCCCGTACACCCAGGGGATCGGTGCGAATTTGCCGGGCCAGTCGCTCGCGTTATGCGGCCAGCCGAGCCACGTGGCGTCATGTGGCTCCCACTCGGCCGGCATGCGGAAGCCAAGGGCGGCCGGAGTATCCGCGCGGGCGGGAGGGGGTGGCACTACGGGTGGTCGTCGAGGAAGCGGCTGCCGATTCCCGCGTAGGCGTCGATCCGGCGATCCCGCAGGAACGGCCAGCCGCGCCGGACTTCCTCGATGCGCTCGAGGTCGATCTCACCTACCACGATCGCCTCGCGGTCCTGGGGCGCCTCGGCCAGAATGGCGCCGAACGGGTCGGCGAGAAACGACGAGCCCCAGAACTCGATCCCGTCGCCCTCGGTGCCGGTGGGCCGCTCGTGGCCCACCCGGTTCACCGCGGCGACGTAACATCCGTTCGCGATCGCGTGGCTGCGCTGGATGGTGCGCCAGGCGTCGAGCTGCTGCGCGCCGTGGGTGGCCTT
>WNGI01013175.1_pt1 | contig 13252 bp, 14 predicted proteins | sample 5400621 | NCBI WGS metagenome assembly WNGI01 (sample SAMN13153374, study PRJNA577476) | soil metagenome | isolation source: 20 cm soil or saprolite under Garry oak tree replicate 1 | place: USA:California | collected 2016-06-15
CCCTCATGCGAACAGGCACCGCCAGCTAAGTACCACTGTCCATTCCGCTTCACAAACGTATCTAGACAGCCGAAGTGGTCAGTGGTGTTCAGCGCAGGGTCCTTGTGACCAGTGTCGGTGTTGGTGAACTTGTAGGTGGCCAGCGCCGTGTCGCCGTAGAGTTCGACACGGATATCGGAAACACTCGCCGAACTCTTCACGTTGGGGTCAGAAGGATCTGGTTTGCTGTAGAGTTCAACGACCCTGGCCTTGGGTAATGTTCCAATACGCCCCAGCCCAGTCAACTGGGAGAGAGGTCCGTCGTAAAAGTATTGCTTCGCGAGCGCCGCCAACTCAGGACCTTGAGTTGCGTTTGCCGCAAACGCCTTTTCTATTTCAATCAGCTTTTGTTTGTCTGCGTCCTGTGCCATGACTACCGCCGAAAGCACGAGCATTCCCATGCCACAAATCTGGAGAGTGAGCCCGGTGATTTTCATAAAGGCTGCTCCTTTCACACGCTGAGATTTTGGCCTAGGCGCGGCATTATAGTCCTGCCTGCGATTACCGACAAACACATTGTTTATTGTTATGGAACGTCCCCCTCGGCACGCTCATAAAGCGACCCTCGGCCGGGCCTCCAATGTACTCAGCAGCAGACAGAGAAGCGGCAGTTTGCGTCGTCGGGAAACCAAAACCCGGTGAAATCGCGGGATTCAGACAGCTCGCTCCTACCGTCTGACGAGCCCCCGTTTTCCGGGCCAAGTGCCGTGAAGTCCGCGTATCGGAATGTGGCTTTCTGCTCTCAATTTAGGCGGACTCACCGGCCTGCTTGGCTTGCATCTGTGCTGCGAGTCCTGCTTGGTCGTAGTAAATCCGCTCGGCGATGAGCTTCGTGCAGTCTTCGTTGAAAAGATAAAATGCAGCAAGCTCGCCGCGCACCTTGTTCCCCAGGGGCTGCAAACCCAGATACTCACCCTTATGGGTGCCAGTGATCACCACTTCGCGAATCGAGCAGGCAGGCACGTCGTATTCTGAAACGACTTCGATATGCAGGTCGGGCAGTGCCGTTGCAATGGTCCGGTAGAAATTGCGTACGCCATCGATGCCCTTGAACCTCACCCCAAGCGGCACAACCTCGTAGTAGGCCCTGTCATCCTGAACGAAAGTATCGTGAACCCCGGGCCAGTCATGTTCGTTTTCGCAGCGGATGTGTTCGGCCACAATTTCCCGCTGGCGTTCGACGCTTGAATGCATATGCACCTCCTGCTTGGGCACGTAGTATAGCCCTCTCATCTGCTTATGCAGGTGTGGAAAGTGTGGGACGTGATGTTCCTCGCCTTCTGCCAACTCCCGGCGGGTTGCCAATCCTTTCACGACGTTGCGAAACGGTGGGAGTCTTTACTTCTTACTGATAAAAACCTCGCCTTAGCTTCGAGCATAGTTCGTTTGAACTTGGTAGGGGCGGTGGGGATCGGGATTAAAAGCGACGTTGAAGACGCGTAAGTTATTGATTCCATTAAACGCGAAAAACGCCAAAAACAGCGAAGTCGCCCAAGTGAAGTACACGCCGGGTACACGGCCCATACCAAAAGCCGGGCGCGGATAGGCAGGCGTCAGTTTAGATCAGGCTAGTTTTCGTGCGATAGATTCGTCTAATATCTCGCGCACAGTGTGCGTCACGTAAGTTGTTCCCTCAACATTTGCCCGTGGTAAGATGAACATACGCTTCACTACGGAGCGTCTCGTCACCTTGCCTGCTGTTATTCTGGCCGGTCACGTCTAGAAAGCTCGGCAGAATTTCTCGAGCAGATTGGGCGAAAGCTTCATCCGTGAATCCCGGTTGAGTAAGAGCAGATCATTTTCGGCAGTGCCTTCAACAATTCTGCGGGTATACCGATGGTCCCGGTCGTGGCCGGTGAACGGGATTGCCCGATCGTCGATGTACTCGCCGTGGACAATTACAAGGTGGATGTGGTCATATTTGAATACCCCTTCTTCTATCTCGCGTATGACTTTCCGCACTCCCCCCAATCCGAGGAAGGTATCCGCCGCTAGGATAACGATGACATTCGCATTGTCGCGCGGCAGTTGATCCTGCTCGTCTCTCATTTTCCGCTTGAGCCTGACAGTATCGTTGCGCCTGATCGTCGGCCCCAGAAAGCCGCACGACAAGCCCCGTTCCTTAGACCATGGGTCAAGCAGACCCGCCTTCTCGTCCCTGTGGCACAACGCCATTTCTAAGGTATCTTCCTCTTGAACGAAGACTATGGTCCGTTCGTTGAGTGCGCGCGCCGCGCTGCCCTTAATTCTCTCCAGAATGGCCCCGAGAACCTGCTTTGAAGGCGTCTTGTGCCAGCGGCCCGAGATGCTCAGGTTGAAGCTGATACCGAACACTGCATTGAAAACAGCCGAACTGGCATACGTTGCCTCGCGCACCCGCTGCGCAGGAGCCTGCGTCACTACCTCCAGAAACACAGTTTCTCCCGTAAGTGGGTCGTCGAGCCTTAGATCCGGTTGCCTCCGATTGTTTTCAACCTCCATCGTGGGCTCGAAGCGGGCTCGCAAACCCTCTCCTACAAGCTTGGCAGCCAGCTTGATGAGTAGGGCGTCGTGGTCGAATTGGATTATATCGTCGAGTCTTGCCAGCACTTTGTCGAGATTCTGGCTTCCTTCCAAAATCCTCAGATACCCGGCGAAGCGTGCGATACCTCGGCGCGAGCAAGGTGCAAAGTTCGCCAGCAATTGGAGCACGGGATGCCGCGCGGCGCACGGATCACCTGCGCTGGCTCTCCAGAGGAAATCCTCGCCAAGCACTTTTTGCAGGTACTGAAGTCCCTTTTTTCGCCTGATCCGTTTCAACCGGCTGAAAGCCTTCCATTCGTTCGAGGCTTTCGATATGGTGTTTCCACTCCAGGAATTGCACCCTACAGTTCTCCCTTAAAGGCCTTTGTCAGGCTCCAAGCGGAATCTCCCGTTGCGGCCCGCGCCATTTAGCACTGATGCATTCCTCTCGCAGCGGCCCGTCCACTCGCCCTACTCTACGCCGGTATCTCCCGACAGGGGAGCACCCCTGACGCGCGAAGGTTCTCCGAGCTGTTCTCGAAGTTAATCCCCAAGGTTCTGCAGAAGGCGAAGCACCGATTCGTCGGCCACTGTAACGCCTTTTGCCGTGTGGATGGATGTGCTGTGTCGCTCGGGCAGCAACAGTCGGGTGTGGAAATATCTCCGTAATGGCGCGCTACGACAAGTAGTTAATTACTCCGGCGTGTCCAACAACCCGTACCGTTCAATTTTGCGCTCCGTGACCGGCCTAAAAGGATAGTGCTCCTGCAATGCGGCCTGGAGCTTGGAGTTCTCTTCCCACGGGAATTCCATTGGACACCACTGAACGTCGCACCAAGTGCCGTTGTCTTCCGCAATGACCGTAAGTCCGACGCACTTGTCAAGTTTCTGGTCATACTTATTCAGCGCGGTGAAGTTCATCAAGAGCTTGCCCCTGAGTGGCAGGTCCTTACGCCGTAGGGGAATGAAAACAAACCCGCAACCTTTGGAGGTTGAGAATCTATGAGGCAGGCACAATTCATCCGCCAATGCCTTCTTCATTGAGAAGTCGAATCGTTTTTTGAATTCAGCCATCTCGGTTCTGTACAACTTCGCAAGTTCTCGGAGAACTTTGTAGCCGGTCTCCTGCAAACTGTTTGGGGTGTTTTGGCGTTCGTGGAACAAGTGAATGATGCGTGCAATGTCCCAGTCGTTGTTTTTTTGCTCTAACCTATCCACATATTTGACAAATTCGGGGCTGGGCTTTTCTTCGGGCAGGTTACGCAGATAGTGGCCCACGACGGCCTTCTCACTCACCGCTGACAGAGCCTCCCCCCACTTCTCCGCAAGTCCTTCACGGAAGCTAAGGTATTCGGCCACTTCTACCGGCGTTACCAGCGTTTGCAGAATGCCGAAATACGCGGCGGAATGAATCAGGTGTATCAGGCCGGCTGTTTTGCTGCGGTGGTACTTCTTAAAGGCGCAATCTGTAGGCAGCAGCCCGTGCGGATTGTAGATCACCAGCTTGTGAGGACGACTGGCCTGCGCGGTCGCAATGTCAAACACATGACCCCGATTGTTCCGTACTTCAATTTGGTGAAAGTTCTTAAGGTAGGACATCGTGTCTCGGATTTGGCAAGTGGCTTTCCTCAGAATTTCATCTTCAAACCAATTCCGTTCCTTCTCAGGCGTGCTGCTTGGCGGCGCATTCCTTTCCTTGACCTGAATTAGAATCAGAAGGTCATCCAGCCAGACCACCTTGTCAGCAAGTTCCAACTCAGCGTTGGGATTTGGCTTGAACGTGTTGCGAGAGAATGTGAATTCTCGGAAAAAATAGTCCGAATTTAAGTGTCCAACGGCATCTTCGAAGCTCATGGCGCTCTCCGAGGCTCAATCGTTCTAGTGACCGCTAACTAACAAGAGCGTCAGTCCACTGATCGTATCGAAGCGTGACCCCCGTAGCCGATTCATCCCCATGGGTTATTCCGGCGAAGCTTGGTTTCTTCGACCTCCTCAATCGACCTCTCGCCTGCTCGATCAATGACTCAAAGCGGCAGAAGCAGCGCGTTTTATTCCTTGGGAGGATGGGCGCCGCTTCCCGCGTATGGAGCCGCGCGCGGACCGGACTTCGAAACGGACACCCTCCGCGTGCTGCAAATAGGCAACAATCTCAAATAGGTTGCGAGCCTGAGGGTTGCCACTGGGGCCGAGCATCCGCATCAGACTTTTTGCTGAGCGATGGGTAACGTCGCTCAGTTTAGTAAAGCCAACTGTGGCGTTGATGAAATCGCGCAGTATGATCTTGCCGGTTTCCACGTCACCGGAAAGAAAGTTTTCGATGCCCTCTCGGAGAAGCGCCTTGCGAAAGCCAGGATCACGTTTTACGCGCGCCCGGATTGTTTCCTTGAAATCTCGTGTCAAAGCCATTCTAGTCCCCCTCCTGCCTCTTTCGTTGTTTGTACTCTTGCCATCGGGCCAATGCAGTATTGATATCTTCCTGCTGGCGTTTTTTCGTTCCGCCGCCAACAAGGATCACAAGCCGGTCACCATCTTTTCCGAAGTAAATCCTGTAGCCGGGACCAAAATCAATCCGGTACTCATAAACACCGGCCCCAACGCCCTTGGCGCTTGAAAAATTGCCCTGTTGAATGCGCGCTAGAGCAGCCGCCACCTTGGCTGCCGCTTCTCTGTTCAGACGGTCAGACCAAGCGGCAAACGGGCTGCGTCCACCCCGGTCAAGGTATTCGCGTACTTCGACCATAGCAAATGGTAACACATAAGGTACCATTGTCAAGGGCTACCTAAACGGTCTTTGCTTTGCCTCCCAATGCGCAGCCTTCTCTCGAGTAAGTTCCGGCGCTGCCTAATCGCAGAGAGGCCCACGCCTATCGCAGCCAGAACATTCCCGCAGCGAAGCCGCAGTCAAAGGCGACCGTGGCGAGCCGCGTCAGCGCTCATGCCCCTTGACGGCGGCGAGACCGGAGGGAAATTTCGTTGGGAGTCAATCGTTCAGAGTTGGATCACGGACAGACCCGAGATTCTCTGGAAATCGCGGAGGTTCAGCGTCGCGACTGGGAACGTGGGGGTCACGCATAGGCCCGCAGATTAGGGCGCCACCGATTAGTTTAAGCATGTTGACAAACGTTCGCCTCTGGGCGTATACCAAGACAAATCCAAGTTGATAAGGGGACTTCCGATGGCAGAAAACGAACTAGCGGACCCCAGCACCTCGACTTCCAACAAGCTCTCGAGGCGGGACGTCATTAAGAGCGTCATCGCGGCAGGCGCGGTGTCGTCGACGAGCTACCTGTTTCGCGTCTGATCGGGTGTGACCAGGCGGAATGCGGAGCTTGCACGGTGCTGATTGACGATGTCCCGTACTACTCCTGCTCGGTGTTCACGCACACCGTGCGCGACAAGAAGATCGTAACGATCGAAGGCCTCGCCAAGCCCGATGGCACGCTGCACCCGGTGCAGCAGGGCGTCATCGATGAACAGGGATTCCAGTGCGCGTTCTGCATGCCTGGTTTCTTGATGTCCACGGTTGGATTTCTCAAAATCAATCCCAACCCCACGCGCGCGGAATTGGCGCACGGCATCTCCGGCAACCTCTGCCGGTGCCAGGACTACGACAAGATCCTCACCGCGATGATGCGCGGCGCAGAGAATCTAAGGAAGGCGAACCATGCCTAACACAGCGCCCCCCAACAAGTATAAGCTGATCGGCAAAGATTACCCTACTGGTGACCTTTACGCTAAAGTAACTGGGAAGGCGAAGTACGCCGAGGACTTTCGCGCGGACGGCATGCTTTTCTGCAAGCTGCTCCTGAGCCCCATGCCTCATGCGAGGGTCCGGAACATCGACACGCGCGCGGCGCTCGCGATGCCCGGCGTCAAAGCAATTCTCACGGCCGACGAGCTGCCTCCTCCCGCCAACAGCATCAACGATAACGGGAATGTGATTCTGGCAAATCCCAGGGGATATCAAGCGCTGACGATGGAGCCGTTGTTTCAAGGTCAGCCGATTCTTGCTGTAGCCGCGGTCGACGAGCTCACTGCCGCCGATGCCATTGAAAAAATTAAAATCGATTTTGAGCGTCTGCCATTCGTCGTCGATCCCCTCGAAAGCCTGCGGCCGGGCGGCCCGAACGCTCGGATTGATGGGAACGCCTGGGTGCGTCTGCCACCGCCTCCGCCGCAGCCCGGCCAGCGGCCGCCTGTGACGCCCCCCGAACTCCAAACGATCAAGTGGACCCGCGAGGATTTCGAGGATGCCAAGGAGGGCCGTCTGCCGCTGGGCAAGCCGAGCGAAGAATGGACGGTCGGCAATGTGGAAGCGGGCCTGAAAAACGCGGCACTGGTTCTTGACGAAACATTCGTTACGCCAAACTCGAGTCACCAGTGCCTGGAAACTCGCTCAGCGATGGCGTACTGGCAGAACGGCAAAGTCTACGTTCACACCGGAACTCAGAGCACCGCGCAAACCGTTCCCGCGATTGCGCGATGGCTGGGGATCGACCCCAGCAACGTAGTCTTCATCAGCGAATACACCGGTGGCGGGTTCGGCAGCAAGATCACAGGGGACATTACGCTGGTAATTCCCGCGCTCCTGTCGAAAAAAACTAACGCGCCGGTCATGATGCGCATCAGCCGCGAGGAGGAACATTACATCGGTCGCGGGCGTCCCAGCTTGCTCGGCCGGATGAAGGTTGGATTCTCCAAGGAAGGCCGGATCACGGCTCTCGATATGTTCGTGATCTGTGACAACGGCCCATACGACATGGTGGGCGATGCTTTTTCATCGGGACGCATCGTCTCGGTTCTCTACCAGCCGCAAGCGATGCGCTGGCGGTCGGTGACAGTCCTGACAAACACACCCCCTCGAAGCGCACAGAGTTCCCCCGGTGGAATGCAGGGAATCGCGATCATGGAACCGGTCCTCGCGAAGGCCGCTCGCAAGCTTGGGGTTGATCAGGTAGCTCTGCGGCGTCTAAACGCTCCCGCGGGTAAGGCCCCATTCGGACCTCTAGTAGGCGGCAAGCAAGCCTATGCCACGAGCGCATTCATCAAGGAAGCGCTCGACCGTGGCGCCGAGCAGTTCAAATGGAATGAAAGGAAATTGCACACCGGCAAGCGGAACGGTTCTAAAGTGCGAGGTGTCGGCGTATCCATGAGCACTTACTCCGGCGGCACTACTGGTTTTGACGGGCTATTCGTCATCAAGCCCGATGGCAAGGTCTATATCCAGTCCGGAGTCGGCAATCTAGGAACGGAGTCTTGGACCGACGTGCATCGCGTGGTCGCCGAACTCCTTGGCGTGCCATGGGCGAAGTGCGAAATTGCTTGGGGCAACACAGGGAAGAACTTGCCTTGGACTTGCCCGTCCGGTGGCAGCCAGACGACCCATGCCATGACGCGCGCCGCGCATGCGGTGGCCATGGACGCAAGGAAGAAGCTCCAAGAGATTGCCGCCAAGGACCTTGGCGGCAAGCCCGAGGATTATGATATCGCCGGCGAACGCGTCTTTCGAAAGGGCGGAGGCGCAGGTATGACACTCGCACGCGCCGCGCAGCGCGCGGTCCAGCTGGGGGGCGTGTACGACGGCCACGAACTGCCCAAGGATATCAACAAATTTACAGTGGTGTCAGCCACGGCTCTATCTGGTCAAGGATTGCTGGCGGTTGCCCGTGATAATTACGCGCACGACGGCAACACATTCTCCTTCGTAGCCACGTTTGCCGAAGTGGAAGTCGATGTTGAAACGGGCCAGTATCACATTTTGGATTTTCTCGCTTACGCCGATGTCGGCACCGTGCTCCATCCAAAGGCCCTGGGCGGCCAGATTCTAGGGCGATCGATCCTAGGTATCGGTCACGCACTCGGCCAGAAGTGGGTCTACGACCAGCAGTATGGCTTGCCCGTGGCCAAGCGATTCCACCATACCAAGCCGCCAACGATTTTGGATATCCCTGACAAGATGGCGTGGGCAGCAGTCGAACTTCCAGACCCGGAAACGCCCATCGGCGCGCGCGGTATCGGCGAACCCCCGGTCGGAGGCGGGTGTGCTGCTATTTTGAACGCACTCTCAGACGCTCTGGGTGACGAGATATTCCGGCGAGCGCCGGTGACTTCCGACGTCATCTTGGCTTCTTTGGAGGCAGGCAGACCGTCCCAGCACCCCCTGAGATCCAACATTTAATCCCCTCCGCGAGGGAAGCAACGCGGAGGCCGTGACCGGAATGGCGCGACCGTGGGAGATGAGGAGAACGGAATATGGCAGTCATTCATGACGTGATACCAGCGTTCGAGCTCTTTCAGCCGACGACTGTCGATGATGCGCTCGCTTTGCAGTCCCGGCACGGTGCAAAGGCGTGGGTGTTAGCGGGCGGGCTAGACAGCTTCGACTGGTTTAAGGATCGTATCAAGCGGCCCGAAGTTGTCATCGACCTGAGCCAAGTCAAAGAGTTGCGCGGCATTCGCGCGGTTGGCGATGGGCTGGAAATTGGCGCGATGACTACCCTCACCGAAGTGGTGCGCCACCCGATGGTGCGCGAGAAGTACAGCATCCTGCCAAACGCTGCCGAGGCGGCCGCCTCCCCGCAGATTCGCAACCAGGGGACGATCGGCGGCAACGTTTCCCAGGACGCGCGGTGTTGGTATTACCGCGGAGGCTGGCCTTGCTATCGCGCTGGCGGAAATATTTGCTATGCAGATACGCCGACGGGCCTGAATCGCGAGCACGCCATCCTCGATGCCGACCGTTGTGTAGCAGTCAATCCGTCCGACACGGCCCCTGCCTTGATCGCGCTGGATGCGAAAATGGTCATCCGCACTCCGAAAGGTGAGCGCGTGGTCAATGCAGAGGACTACTTCATCGGCCCTGCGATCGACATTACTCGGATGACGATCCTGCAGCCCGGCGATCTCCTTACTACGATACGGATCCCGTCCACTTGGGCCGGGTCACAGTTCTATTTCGAGAAGGCGCGAGACCGCAGCGTGTGGGATTTCGCGCTCGTCAACGTGGCGGCAGCGGTGGTGACTTCGGGAAATGCGATCGAGCGAATCCGCCTGGTGGTGAACGGCGTCGCCGCTCATCCAGTTCGGCTTACAGCCGTAGAGGCGGCGGTGCAAGGAAAGCCGAGGAACGCAGAAACGGCAGAGTTGGCGGGGCAACTCGCTGTGCGGGGAGCCCAACCTTTGCAATACAACGGGTACAAGGTGCCACTCATGAGGAATCTTGTGAAGCGCGCGATCCGTGGAGTTGGCGCAGAGGAGGCAGCTTGAACCTCATCGAGTGGGCGCAAAATCCTTGGGGCCAACAGATTCCGATCCACATTGGCTGGAGCCTTTTGTGGGTGTCCGCAATCGGGGGTTTGCTGTTCCTGATCGCGCATGCCATTTATGTAAGGTACTGGGCGAAAGCCGTTACCGTGCATTCGGGCGCGCCTGCGGCTACCGCCGGGGTTGGCGTCCAAGTTCCTGAGCGTGTGGCCAGGCACTCGCTGGGGTCTCGACTCTTCCACTTGATCATGGCGATCGCCATGCTCGCGCTTCTCGTGACAGCCTTCCTTCCGAAAGTAGGCGTAAAGTTTGCCTGGGTCACGTATCACTGGATCGCGGGGATTGTCCTGACGATCTCCGTCATCTATCACATCTTCCACGCATCTTTCTGGCTGGATTTCTGGTCAATTTGGCCTGACAAAGAGGACGTCGAAGATGCGTCGCGAAGGTTTAAGCGTGCACTGGGGCAATCCGCTCCTCCGCCAAGGAAATTCGCCAAGTACCCCTTGGAGAACAAGCTGTATCATTTGGTCGTCATGTTGGCGGGTCTCACAGCCATCGGGACAGGCCTGTTCATGATGAAGCGCGTGCAAACGCCCTTCTTTACGCGCAATCCCTACCTTTTCGGCGACATGACCTGGGGCTGGATGTACGTATTGCATGGGCTGGCCGGCATTGGGTTTGTCGCGCTCGTCACAGTCCACATATACTTCGCGATCAGGCCCGAAAAACTTTTCCTCACCAAGGCGATGATCTTTGGCTGGATCACCCGCGAGCAATACCTGGAACACCACGATCCCGCACGTTGGCCCATCAAAGAACCACCTTCCGAGGCGGGCCCATCCAAGTCAAAGACTGTCCCGGCCTAGATGACGCCCGACGAAATAAGCACTCGTTGCGCCGCCATCGAGGAATGCTACGAATTCATGCTCGCGTACGCCGGCCAGGGACTCAATGGTGATGAAGGCAGCGGGTCCAGTGGGGAGGTGCGCGACTATCTGCATCGCGCTGTCGAAGCGCTTTCCGGGCTGGCCGAGGCTTATGCGACAGCGGTGAAACAACGAAACCTGCGACCGGCCAAACCCTACAACGCCTTTCTCGCCGTGCTCGATAGGGACGCTCGTGACTCTCTCGCCGCTATCCAGATTGTTCTTGCCCAGGCTACCCTCAGCTCTCAGTTGATCGACAACCTGAATGCTTCGATCCACGTCCGCGCACTGCTTACAGATTTGTTTCTCGTCGATGAGATCTTGAAGCCGCAAAGAATACAAGCGAAAGGATAAGCTGGTAGTGTCCTAATTTGGATTCTACGTTTCTTTATTCTCTTCCTCGGAACCGCACTTCTCCCAATTGCCCCAACGAGTTGTGCCAGTCGGAGTGGGCATCAAAGAGTGGTATTTCCATACATATCGGAATCGAGTCTCTCTTTCCCGATCAAATGTATCTCGATATTTGATGAATCCGCGAATCCCAACAAATATCCGGTCAGACTTGACTTCATTGAGCACCATATCTTGGGCAAAAAGAAAGGCATATTGTTCCGATGGTGGACCGTTAGGGGGAATAATCGAAGGGATGGAATGCATGGGGAACATGACAGCACTGCAAACGTCCGGCTCACTTATGGATTGTAATGGGAGAGCGTAAGTAACGCATCCAGTCTCAACAACATTTGCCGCGCTGGAGCCGTAATTATCTACCGTAAAATCAACAGTATAAGCCACAGCTTCTTTGGACAAATCCAGCGGCTTCTGGCTAATCTTCAGTCTGGCCCGCTCTTTGCTGATGAACATTTCAATGTTCTTGCTGGCGGCCTCGGCTCCCTCTTTGGCGGCAATGGCCGCGTCCTCCGTCGCCTTAGTTTGCCTCTCCATGACTCCAACTTGTGTTCTAACCGCTGCCGCGCTGGCTTGTGTGGCAACAGCGGCAACTCTGGTAGCCTCGGCAGCGATTCTAGTTGCCCATGCCTGCCACCCAATGACGATAAAAGTAAAAGAGCCTACTATCACCAATATCCATTCAGGAGATGCGTACCAGTGTGGCGTCTCATTCTTGGTGGCATCCTGTTTGGCTGCGCTGCCCTGATCGTCTGTACTCGACGCTCTCCCTTGTCCCTGTTGGCTGGACTCTTGTTGATAGGATGCGCTGACTTTATTTGGTTTACCGGCGAGACAAAGTGTGAAAGCGACGGAACACAGAAGAATGGTATGCGTGATTGCCGCTTTCACAATGACAATATTGTATCACAAAAACTCTTGACAACGCCAGATTACTGTAATACACTAATTGCCTTAGGGAGAGCGTGTATGGCAAACGTTCTGAGCATCGACAAACAAGTGGCAATCATCAGCGCACTAGCTGAAGGTTCCGGCATCCGCCAGATTGAGCGCATGACGCGGACGGAAAGAAGAAACAGCACATTGCAGTCTTGCATCTATCGCCCGTGGATTCACCGCAGGCGGCTGTGAAGGCTGCAATCGTTCAGGAGTTCAGACTTGCCCAAGAAAGCTAAGATCGGACGCCCACGACTACCCCATGGGGTAGCAAAGGGCCGAATTGTGCCAGTGCGTTTCACTCCAGAAGCTATCAGGGCAGTCGAGTCAGCCGCAAAAGCCAAAAAACAGACTGTCTCCGAGTGGATTCGCTGCACATTGGAGGCCGCAATTCATGCCTGAAAAAATCAAATTAGGACACTACCGATAAGCCGTATCCCAGCCGCCTTTTGCTCGGCTGGGTTAATGTCGGCCAACGCACGCGGCCAATACACGTGGTATCAGCCGCCACAGAACATGAAATAATCATAGTTACGGTATACGAGCCGGATCCTGCTCAATGGGCAGTCGGCTTCGAAAAGAGGATGCCATGAAATGTGTTGTCTGCAAAATGGGCGAACCTCGTCCTGGCTTTACCACGGTAACCCTCGAGCGCGAAGGCGCTGCTCTGGTAGTCCGTAAAGTCCCGGCGCGAGTCTGCGACAACTGTGGCGAAGCATGTGTCAGCGCCGAAGTCACTCGGTCACTCCTGCAATCCGCTCGCGAAGCTCTGCGCGCCGGTGTTGAGGTCGACATTCGTGAATTCGTCGCCACGCCTGTTTAGGTGCTGAAAATGTAGCGGCCAATCTTTAGATCGGACTTCGTGGTTTGTCCTTTGTAGAGCTTGTGCTTCAGCCCGGCGTTCTTGGTCTTGCTTTCGCCGTTTATAAGGGCTTATGCCGTCGAAAACCATCGACAAACTCATCATCAACACCGGCACCTGAAGGCTAAGTTGAAACAGGAAGAACACAATTGAATTTTGTCAGCCGCCGCGAATCCTGAATTTCATTTGAACAATTGTCTTGGCGCTCCCACTCGACGGGACTTCCCATTGATTGCGGGGGTAGTGACTCAGTTTGAAGGGAAACGTGCCCTCTCCATCCCGGAGAACACGGTTCACCGTGAACGTTCACCGT
>WNGI01003899.1_pt1 | contig 13249 bp, 14 predicted proteins | sample 5400621 | NCBI WGS metagenome assembly WNGI01 (sample SAMN13153374, study PRJNA577476) | soil metagenome | isolation source: 20 cm soil or saprolite under Garry oak tree replicate 1 | place: USA:California | collected 2016-06-15
TTGACGAGGAACCCGTCGATCAAACCATTGTCGACGATCCTCCACAGGAAGTTGCGAGAGAGGGCGTACGTAGGTAACACGATCGTGCGATCGAGCGCCTCGTCGACGAAATACTTGTTGGCGACCACCCTTTCGAAACCTTCTTCGGCTGCCGCGTCACGTTTGCGTGGGACGCGATCCGGTTTGAGACGCGCAACCGCGAACACGATGCCCGCGACCGCAATTACTACCGCCGCGCCGATGAGTGCTTGTTCAGTCGCCGCTGGCAGTTGCTCGGCGCCGGCAGTGATGCGCGCTGTAGCCGTTCCCACCACCGGATCGAGCCAGTACCCAAGCAGCTCCCGGGGACCAAGCGGCACGATGTCAGTGATTATCTCTGGCAGATTGAGCCACCCGCCAAATACTGTGAGTATCCCCAGAATCACCAGGGTCCCTGTCATGATCCACGGCGCCTCGTGCAAGTACTGCTCTTCCTGCGCTCCGGTGCGCACGGGTCCGTGGAACGTGTAGAGCATCAGCCGCGTCATGTAGATCGCAGTAAGGAAAGCGGCCGCCAGTCCGATTCCATAGATGATGTAAAGCAACGTACCGCCGGGGATGCCCAGCCAGCTTGCTGACGCGAGCGTTGACCCGTGCGCTCGGGCAAACACAGATCCCAGGATCTCATCCTTCGAAAAAAATCCGGAGAGTGGCGGAATTCCCGAGATCGCGAGCGTAGCGATCCACATCAGCACGTAGGTCACCGGCAAGAAGCGCTTGAGCCCGCCCATGTTGCGCATGTCCTGGGCATCCTCGGCGCTGTGCGTTTGATGGTAAGCTGCGTGCATAGCGTGAATCACGGAGCCCGAGCCGAGGAATAGCAACGCCTTGAAGAAGGCGTGGGTAACGAGATGGAACATCCCAGACACGTACGCGCCGACGCCAACGCCGACGAACATGTAGCCAAGCTGCGAGATCGTCGAATACGCCAGGACCTTCTTGATGTCCCACTGCTTGAGTCCGATCGTGGCCGCAAAGATCGCGGTGACGGCGCCAACCACGGCCACCGTCAGCGATGCAACAGGCGAAAGTGAGAAGAGAGCGGCGCTACGGGCGATGAGATAGACCCCGGCGGTGACCATGGTCGCCGCATGGATCAGGGCGGAGACGGGCGTCGGACCCGCCATGGCGTCAGGGAGCCACACATAAAGCGGGATCTGCGCGCTCTTTCCCGTGCAGCCGAGGAACATGAAGAGGCAGATCGCGGTAACGAGAGCGCTTCCCGATCCCAGATCCAACGCTTTCGCGTTGACGCCAACGAAATCGAGGACTCCGATATTCGCGAACAGCATGAACATCGCGACCAGAAACCCGAAATCTCCGACGCGGTTCAGTATGAATGCCTTCATACCCGCGTCGGCGTTTGCCTTGTCGTTGAACCAAAACCCGATGAGGAGATAAGAACACAGACCGACGCCCTCCCAGCCAACAAACAGCACCGGATAGTTGGCGCCGAGCACGAGCATCAGCATGAAAAACACGAACAGATTGAGATACGAGAAGTATCTCGGGTAACCCGGATCGTCCCGCATGTAGCCGACGCTGAAGACGTGAATCAATGCACCCACGCCAGTGACGACGAGGATCATCACCATCGACAGCTGATCGAGCTGGAAGGCAGCGTCGATCTGCAGGTCACCGACTGGCATCCAGCTGAAGTAGCGCTGAATGAAGGGCGCATTAGGATGCGTCGCCGCCATTGCCTGCCAGATTCCCAACGCAAGCACGAACGACAGGATCAGTACGCCAGGCCCGACGACGCTCACGACTCCGGCCCAGCGGTGACGCTTCACGGCGTGGTGATCGTCTCCCACCGCTCCAGCCTGCTCATCGTGCGAAATTGTCTGCGCCTCAACCGCTCCGTCGGAGTGGGGAGAATGTGCCGGCGTGTTTGGATCGGGCGGACCGAAATGCGCGCTGTTCAGGGACAGGAGCCCGTTGATCACGAAGCCCGCGAGCGGCAAGACCGGCAGCAGCCACACCCACTCTGCAATCGTTCCGGAGAGCGGATGAGTGCCCGACGCTGCGGAAGCCGCGGTCTGAAGGAGCATCAGCCTCGGAGCAAGTTGATGTTCTTGAGGTCCACTGTCTGTCGGTGGCGGAAAATCGCGATGATGATGGCGAGCCCGACGGCTGCTTCAGCAGCGGAGACGGTCATCACGAACACCACGAATACCTGTCCGGCAGTTCCGTAAAAGCGCGAGAAAGCAACGAAGGTAAGGTTGACCGCCGTGAGCATCAGCTCGACGCACATGAAGATGATGATCGCGTTACGGTGAATCAGAACGCCGATTACGCCGATGATGAACAGCGCCGCTGTGAGGGCGAGTGACTCAGCGAGCACCGACGGTTCTCCCTCTTCCGAGCACGACGGCTCCGGTGATCGCGACGAGGAGAAGCACGCTCGTCAGCTCGAACGCGAGCAGATAGTCCTTGAAGAGCGGCTCTGCGATCATCCCCACGGCATTCAGTTTCTCGAGCTGTTGCTCGTTGTAGCCGGGCGGAACGACGAGTTGTTGCGGCAGCTTGGCGCGAATGATCACCATGACCTCGCTGAGCAGACCGAGGCCAACGAGTCCAGCTGCCAGCCTCCATCCTGTGCCGCGTAGATCAGCCAGCTCCGATGGATGTCCGAGGTTGAGCAGCATGACAACGAACAGAAACACGACCATGATCGCACCCGCGTACAGCAGTACCTGCATCACCCCGATGAACTGTGCGTCGAGCATGACGTACAGCGCGGCAAGGCTGAACATCGTGTTGACCAGCCAGAGTGCTGCGGTAACGGGATTTTTGCGCGTGACGAAGGCGATCGCTGATGCGAGTGCGATGACTCCGAACAGGTAGAAGTGGAAGACGTAGAAGAGCGGGTAGTGCGGCTCCATCACTGACCCTTTGGATCTTCGGGATCCCACATCTCGCAAACAGGGTGTGTCTGATCCATCAGACGCTGCAGATCGTAGACGAAGCCTTCGCGGCTGTACTCGGAGTTCTCATAATGACGCCCGACGTGAATCGCTTCCTCGGGACAAACCTCCTGACAGTACCCGCAAAAGATGCAGCGAAACTCGTCGATCTCGAACACGAGCGGGTAGCGGTTCCCTTCCTCGTCTTCTCCCGGAACAAGCTTGATGCAGTTCGCCGGACACACCGTCGGGCAAAGTCCACAGGCTACGCACCGCGCTTTTCCGGTTTCGGTTGTGAGCATCCGATGCGTCCCACGCCAGCGAGGGGAAATTGGCGCCTTCTCCTCCGGATACTGTATCGTCGCTCTGTTGGTCACGTCGAAGAGATGCTTCACCGTCAACGCCATACCCCTGAGCGTGGCGCGGATGTAGCTAACGTCGTCGACCGGTCGCTCCACCACTTTCACCTTGATTGCCATTATCTGCCCGCCCCCACAGTGACGGCGCGGCGTGCGTCAAGGCGTCGCATTCGCTCGATCTCCTTCGGATTCATTCTCCCGTACGCCGGGCTTATGACGCGTCCGCGATCGAGAATCGCGAACAGTATGATGATGAGCGCGATGTTGACGGAGCCGAGAATTGCCGAGTACATCCAGCCCTGGTCGATTCCCGCCGCGCTAAGGCCAAGCATGACCGCCGCTATCAGCACGATGTAAACGAGGGCGAGCGGCAGCAGAATTTTCCAGCCGAGCGACATGAGCTGGTCGTAACGGAAGCGCGGCAACGTCCAGCGCACCCACATAAAAACGAAGAGGAAGAACAGGATCTTGGCGAGAAAGATTCCGATCGACAGCAGCGACAGCCACCCGCTGTAGGGCCCGATGTTGTCGCGAGCGGTGAACGGCACGTCCCACCCGCCGAAGAAGAGCGTCGCCATCAGAGCGCTCGCCGTAACCATGCTCGCGTATTCGGCGATGAAGAACAGCGAGAACTTCATCGCGCTGTACTCGGTATGGTATCCCGCGATCAGCTCTGATTCCGCCTCTGGCAAGTCGAACGGCAATCGGTTTGTCTCAGCGAACGCTGCCACAATGAAGATGAAGAATGCGACGGTCAGGTTCACAACGTTCCAGCCGCCCCATACCTGCTGATTGATGATGCTGTTGAGGCTGACGTTGCCAGCAAGCAACAACACCGGAATGGTCGACATGCCCATCGAGATCTCGTAGGACACCATCTGCGCGCTCGAGCGCAGCCCACCGAGCAGCGCGTATTTGTTGTTCGATGACCAGCCGGCCAGCACGATCCCGTACACTCCGAGCGAAGTGATCGCCAGGATGAAGAGGAAGCCTATTGGCAAGTCGGCAACGACAAGGTCGATCCTTCCCCAGCGCGTTGGCACGGGCGCGCCGAACGGAATGACGCACCAGGCGGTAAGAGCGGGAATGAACGAGAGGACTGGAGCAAGCACGAACAGCGGTTTGTTCACGCCGGCCGGCATCGTCTCTTCCTTCATGAAATTCTTGAGGCCGTCGGCGGCAGGCTGGAGCCATCCCTTGCCGACGCGATTTGGGCCGTGCCGATCCTGAATCCACGCCGAGATCTTTCGTTCAGCGAGAGTCAGCATTGCAACGCCGACCATGTAGATCGTAAAGATGATCAGCAGCTTCAGGATGGTGAAAAGAAAGAACGCCATGCCGCTCACGGGCGGCAGATTCGGATCCACGGCCTGAAGCATCGGGAAAGAGTGCACCATACTCACGCGGCACCCATCGCGATTGGGATCCTCGCGCCAGACTGTGGCGCGTCGAGCAGTGGCAGACCTTTGAACCCGATCGAGTCATAGCTCAGGCCCGCGAACGATTTGTTGGCGGTGGCGAGTCTGGCGAAAACCTCCGACGGTAGGAAGAAGCTCGTTTGCTTTCCCATCGCTCCGAGGAGATCGCCGAGAACGAGCCAGCTGGGGCGAGCCTCGCCGGGAGCCTGGCGCGCCTGCGTGAAGCGCTGCACGCGTCCGCGGAGATTGGTGACCGTGCCTTCTTCCTCGGCGAAGTTCGCAATCGGTAATACGACTGATGCGCTGTATGCGACCTCCGGAAGAACCGAGCTTATCACGATGACCTCGCTGGCCCGCGAAATGGCGGATGCGTCGACGCCAGCGAGATCCTCCCCCGCAATCACAAGTACGTCGCCCTTTCCCAGCCCGCCGAACAAATCCGTCGTCTTCTGGAAGCCCAGCTTCTCGGCACCGTAGACGTTGGCTGCTCTTTCGCGCCGCAAAGCCAGATCCTGGACACCGGCGAGCGGCGCCTCATCGCCTTCGATGACGCGGAACGCGCCGCTGCCGCCCTGCATCAGCTCGGTGAGAAGAAAGAGAGACTCATTGGAGAGCATCGGCGACGCGGCGACAAAAACTTTCTTGCCGCTGAGGGCTCGAGCCGCGGCGGAAAGCGCAGCCTCCCAGCTTGTCGCGGACAGCCCGTTGCTGGTGCGAAGCATTGGCCGCTCCACGCGATTCTTCTCGTTCATCCAGCGATAATTCAGACGCCCCCAGTCGCACATGAAGAACGCGTTTACGTTTTCGTTCGGCCTGGGACGCATGCGGACGACCTGATTCTCACGCGTCTCCATGATCACGTTGCAGCCCTGCGTGCAGTTGGGACAGATCGATGCGGTCCGATCCAGCTCCCATGCGCGCGCCTTGTTCAGGAAATCCTTGGAGAGCAGCGCGCCGACAGGACATAGATCGACCACGTTCGCCGCCCACGGGTGGGTCAGATCCTTTCCCTCGAACTTCCCGATCAGTGCGCGATCGCCACGCTCGCTGACGTTGAGCGTCGGCTCGTGCGCCACGTCGTCCATGAACCGGACGCAGCGCGTACACAGGATGCACCGATTGGGAACATAGATAACGTCTCCGCCAAAGTCCTCGGCCGGGTTGAAGCGCTTCGGCTCGCGATAACGCGAATCCTCACGTCCTTCCTGGTAGGTGTAATCCTGCAGCTCGCACTCGCCCGATTGGTCGCAGATGGGGCAATCGAGCGGATGATTGATGAGTAGCATCTCGAGCACGCCCTTTCGGGCGTCGAGTGACTTCTCCGAGTAAACGTGAACAACCTGTCCTTCTGCGACCGTTGTAGCGCAGGAAGGTGCGAGCTTGGGCGCTTTTTCAACCTCCACCAGGCACATCCGGCACACGCCGGCGACCGGAAGTCCGGGATGATAGCAGTAATGCGGGATGAGGATGCCAGCCGTCTTCGCAGCCTCGAGGATAGTCGTTCCCTCGGCAGCAGTAACTGGCCGACCCTCGATGGTGAGGCTCACCATTTGCTTTTCAGCCATTAGGCCACCGCCGCCGTGACGGGATGAAACCGCCGTCCCTGAATGAGTGCCTCGAACTCGCCACGGAATTTCTTGATGCCGGAGACGACGGGTACCCCGCACGAATCGCTGAGGACGCAGATCGTCTTTCCGGTCATCTGCTCGGCGATGTCGAGCAAAGTGTCGAGATCCTCCATCGTGCCTTCACCGTCGCGGATGCGCTCGAGGATTTTTGTCGTCCAGGCCGTGCCTTCGCGGCACTGCGTGCACTGCGCGCAGCTCTCGTGGGCGAAGAAGCGAGCGATGCGCGCAATGACCGTCACCATCGGTTGCGCGTCATCGATCACGATTACGCCGCCCGAGCCAAGCATCGACCCCTGCGCTACGAAACCCTCGTAATCCATGAGCGTGGCTTCGGCTTCTTCCATGCTCTGAATTGGTACGGATGCTCCGCCCGGAATCACTGCTTTGAATTTGCGTCCGTGAAGCGGACCACCGCACAGGTCGTAGAGGAATTCCTTGAATGGAAATCCCATCACGACTTCATAGGTGCCCGGTCGCTGGATGTTGCCACACACCGAGTAGAGCTTGGTCCCGGTGCTCTTCGGGTTCGACAGCGACATCTTCTTGTACCAGTCAGCGCCGTTGAGAAGAATCGGCGCGGCGGCGATCAGCGTCTCGACGTTGTTAATTGTAGTTGGCATACCGAAAACGCCTGAGACAGCCGGGAATGGTGGCTTGATGCGCGGATTTCCCCGGCGCCCCTCGAGGGAGTTCATCAGCGCGGTCTCCTCGCCGCAGATGTAAGCGCCCGCTCCCTTGTGCACGTAGACATCGATCCGCTTGCCGCTTCCCATCGCGTTTTTGCCGACGATCCCCGCGTCGTACGCCTCCTTCACGGCTTTTTCCATCCAGTACAACGGCTCGGTGAACTCGCCGCGGATGTAGACGTAAGCCGTCTCGGCTCCGATGGCGTAGGCGGCTATCGCACACCCTTCTACGAGAGCATGCGGAGTCCAGCGCATTAGCTCGCGATCTTTAAACGTCCCAGGTTCGGATTCGTCGGCGTTGCAGCACAGATAATGGGGCTTGCCATCGCCTGGCTTCATGAATGACCACTTGAGACCGGTCGGAAATCCTGCTCCTCCTCTGCCCCGCAAGCCGGATTCCTTGACGATGTTGACTATGTCAGTCGGCTCCATCTCGAGCGCTTTGTCGAGCGCCCGGTAGCCTCCACGTTTCCTCCAACCGGCGAGCGTGCGAGCATCGGCCTCGCCGAAGTACCTGGAAAGAACCGTCGTTTCTCGTTGATGCGACTGATGCGGGAAGCCCATTATGCGAGCCGAGCGAGAAGTTCCGGAACCTTGTCCGGAGTCACGGATTCGATGAACTCTTGGTTGATCATTACCGGTGTCGCGAATCCGCACGCACCCAGGCATTCTACTTCGATCACGGTGAAGCGGCCGTCCGGAGAAGTGATTCCAAGCTCGCCCGTATTGGTGTGACGCAGAAAAGCCTTGACCACATCCTCGGCGCCGCAGATGCCGCATGGCGATGTCGTGCAGACCTGGATGAAATATTTTCCGACCGGGTGCTGGTGGTACATCGTGTAAAAGGTGACTACGCCCTTGACGTAAGCCGGGGTCAGTTCTAGGACCTCGCCAACTTCGGCCATTGCGTCATCACTCACCCAGCCGCGCTCGCGCTGAACAATCCACAGCGCGGGAAGAAGAGCCGCCATTTTCGTTGGATAACGCGTGAGCAGCTCGTCAAGCTCGCCCTTCGCCGCGCCGTTAAATACCGGCCTGTATGGTTCGTGCGCGGCCTGGTCGTGCGACGCGTATTCAGGAGATTCGAGACCGCCGACCAGCTCGGGCGTCAACGGTCGATTTCTCCCATTACGATGTCGATGCTGGCGTTGATGGCGATGACGTCGGAGAGCAAATGGCCTTCCACCATCTTGGGTATGGCGGCGAGGTTCACGAAAGATGGCGGGCGAATCCTCCACCGTACCGGCTTTGCGGTGCCGTCCGACACCATATAGTAGCCCTTCTCGCCTTTGGGACTTTCATTGACAACGTAGGACTCACCGATTGGTGGGCGTGGGCCTTCCATCACGACCTTGAAGTGATGGATCATCGATTCCATCTCACTCGTCGCCTTCGATTTGGGAGGAAGGATGATACGCGGGTCGTCGATGTTTACGGGGCCCTCGGGGAGTCGATCAGCCGCCTGCTGCAGAATACGCACCGACTGTCGCATTTCCTCGAATCTCACCAGGTAGCGGTCATACACATCGCCATTCGTGCCGACGGGAACTTCGAAATCATACGTCTCGTAATCCAGATACGGGAAATCCTTTCGAACATCGTAATCGACGCCCGACGCGCGCAGCATCGGCCCCGACAGTCCCCAGTTGATCGCTTCCTCTGGAGTCATCACGCCGAGCCCGACGGTTCGGCCAACCCAGATGGCATTCTTGGTGAGGACGCGATCGATCTCGTCGAGAGTGTGCGGGAAGGTACGGATGAATTGGCGGAGGCCGTCCATCCAGCCGCTGGGAATGTCCGCCGCCATTCCACCGACCCGAGTGGCCGACGTGGTGAGACGGGCGCCAACCCATTTCTCGATGAGGCGGTAGATCTCTTCGCGCCGCTGGAACGCCCAGAGGAACGGCGTGAAAGCGCCGATGTCGATGCAAAACGTGCCAAGCCAGACGAGGTGCGACATGATCCGCGACAACTCCGATGCAATGACGCGCAGAACCTTGCAGCGCTCGGTGGTCTCGATACCGAACAGCCGCTCGGCGCCGAGCGCGAATGCGACGTTGTTGCCGATCGAATTCAGATAATCTTCGCGATCCGTCCAGCAGATTATCTGGTTGTACTGTCTGTACTCTCCCATTTTCTCGAAGCCGCAGTGCAGATATCCAATGTGCGGAATGCAGCGCACGACTGTCTCACCATCGAGCTCCAGGACCAGACGCAGCACACCGTGAGTAGCTGGGTGCTGCGGCCCGATGTTGATGAGCATATGCTCACCCTCGAGATCGGGCTCGATCCCTGGCGGCGCCTGAAGCGCGAGCCCGCCCCCTCCGTCATCGGTGAGAATGGGAACGCGCTGTGGTCGTCCCTGCGCGTCGAGACCGGTCGTTGATAGCTCGACTTCGACTGTGCGCTTGGCCATCTACTCGCCAGTCCTCTCGCCTTTGCTCAGCCTCTCGCGCATTTCCTGTGGCAGCTCCGCGAATGCATCGGCGATCCTCAGCTCCTCCATCGAGTACCGCGCCTCGGGATTCTGGGCAAGCGCCTGGCGCAGCTGTTCGGAACGGCTGAACCGGCCACGCAGGGGAAAATCTTTGCGCAGCGGGAAACCTTCCTTGTAGGACTCCCACATCAGGATGCGGCGAAGATCTGGATGGCCGCGGAAGCGTATGCCGAACATGTCATAGCATTCGCGCTCGAGCCAATCTGCGGCCCTGTAGATGTCGTACACACTGTCAATTTCGAGCGCAGCTCCTTTCCGGATTTGCGACTTTACGCGCAGAAAGCGTCGGAACGGAAGCGAGCGCAGGTGCCACACGACCTCGATTGGCACCCCCGCATCTCGGTATTCGACGGCAGTGACGTCGCTGAGAAAATCGTAACGCTGCGAGTCATCGTCATGCAGCCAGCGAATCACCTCGTGAACTGACGCCGGCTCGACATAGACGACGGTTTCTCCCCAGATGACTTCGACGCGGGTGATCGCGGCAGCAAATTTGTCCTGCAACGCTTTTGCCGATGGGTTCGCTTCAGCGCCGCGGTGTGGTACGTTCCGCTGAGTCGCCGGTTGGCCGCCGGGAGCGCTTGCCCCCGTTGTGACGACCTCGAATCGGGTCACAGTCCGGACCTGGTCTGATTTACCGAGTTTCCAAACGGTTCACCGAGCTCGTCGATTACCGGAGGCGGGATGTAGAGCTGACTTGTAGGATCAGGCTCCATCTCGTCGCGCGTTCCCGCGTCAGCGGCCCGCTCATTCTTCACTTTTTCCTGCAGCATCCGAATGCCGTAAAGCAATCCTTCAGGTCGCGGCGGACAGCCTGGCACATAAACATCGACAGGTATGATCGTGTCGATTCCCTGCACCACGGCGTAGTTGTCGAACATTCCGCCAGTCGAGGCGCAAGCACCCATCGAGATGCACCATTTGGGCTGCGGCATTTGCTGCCATATGCGCCGAATTATCGGAGCGAGCTTGAATGGGACGCGACCCGCGCAGATTAGTACGTCGGCCTGACGCGGCGAGTAGCTCATGCGCTCCATTCCAAAGCGCGCGAGGTCAAAGTCGCTGGCGGCGGTGGCCATGAACTCGATCGCGCAGCACGCCGTTCCGAACGGCATCGGCCACAACGAATTGGCGCGCGCCCAATTGACCAGGAAGTCGAGGCGGGTAGCAACCCAGCCTTCCTGCGATTCGGGAGCGTAGGCTACGGTGCGATGCTCTGTCGGGGTGGTCAATCCCATTGCAGCGCTCCTTTCTTCCATACGTAGACGAAGCCGACGAGAAGAATCAGCATGAAGACCAACATCTCGCCCAACCCGAAAAACGAGATGTTGCCGACGGGACACACGTCGTTAACGAGCGGCACGAAGCACGAAAGCTGTCTGAAATAGACCGCCCACGGAATCATGAACACCGTCTCGATATCGAAGATGATGAACAGGATCGCGACGAGATAGAAACGCACGGAAAAGCGCTCGCGCGCGTCACCGAGTGCGGGGACCCCAGATTCGTACGCCTGCTGCTTGACGGGGGTCGGTCGCGCCCGGATCGTGAGTGCCGAGATCGCGATGATCGCCAGCGCGTTGATCAACACGAACCCGAAGAGCATCAGAACCGGGAAATAAGCGCGAACCATGGCGTCTCAGACTTCGTGAAAAATTTCACTAGTGCGATTTTTTGCAATTTACCGTTGGCAATCTTGTAATTCAACGGCTCCCGTTCGGTGGCGATGCCAGGGCGAAAATCGTACATTCACCGCGAAAACGCGCGAACTCACGCGTCAGCCGACGCACTGACGAACTCAGCGCCACTGTCCGCTTCCCGCTTCCCTCTTCCCGCTTCCCCGCCCCTCAATGTCAATTCAGTCGGATCGCTGGATCACCCGAATGGCAAAGGAACACGGGATGATCGAGCCCTTCGAGAGCAGTCAGGTAAGATCGGGAGTCATTTCGTATGGAGTCAGCTCATACGGATACGACATGAGGGTCGCACCCGAGTTCAGGATTTTCACCAACGTGCTGAATTCGATCGTCGACCCTAAGAACTTTGACCCGAAGTCGTTCGTGGAATTCGAGGGCGACGTCTGCATCGTTCCGCCCAACTCGTTCGCGCTGGCGCGATCCGTGGAATACTTTCGGATCCCGCGCGATGTGGTGACGATCACCGTAGGCAAATCCACTTATGCGCGGTGCGGCATCATCACCAACGTCACGCCATTTGAGCCGGAGTGGGAGGGCTTCGTTACACTCGAGATATCAAACACCACACCTCTTCCGGCGAAGATTTACGCCAACGAAGGCATAGCTCAGGTGCTGTTCTTCAAGGGTGAGGAAGGGCCAGAGATCTCGTACAAGGACAAGAAAGGCAAATACCAGGGGCAGCAGGGGGTTACTCTGCCGCGACTGTAGTCTGGCCCCCACTTTGCCGAAAAGCGTCTAGGACGAACCGTAATCAGGAGGACGCAAGGCTGATGCAGAATCGTGACGGTGTACAAAAAGGCCCCCAGGACCACGCGGAGGGTCAGCACGGATCAAAAACGCACAGCAAGTTTATCGAACAACTGCAGACAGGTAACGGCGCCCCACCAGAAAACACAGACAACGGACCCGCTCACCGAAAAAACCCGGCGCATCACAACGCCAATCATCGTCTGTTCGAGGAGCGCCAGCAGCACGACGAAGCTGAAAAAAAGAGCGAGAAGACGCGTCTACACCGCGAGCTCGAGCGCGGGCACGACGAGCCGGCGCAGATCCCTAAAATCTGAACTTGAACGCTGAGTCGTTTCTCGGCTAGCGGAGCATCCCGGCCGCATAGGCGAGAACGATTCCCAGCGCCACGACAACGGCGAGCAGCACCAGCTTGTTGCCGCCGGGCGATTGTGTTGGCACGACAACATCGAAGTCAGGACCTGGTGTCGCACCATGTCGCGAGATGCCAGGCGTATCGGGAACGGCATCGGCCCCACCAAGGGCGGTTTCACTCTCAGGATCGTTGAGCTCGCTCTTCGTGCGCGCAGAAGAAGGAGGGGAACTTCCGTCCATGCACTACTCCGGCTAGATGGTTCTCAGCCGCAAAGTGCAGCAAGCGCGCCACTCTCAGGCCCCCGCACCGACCAGGCGCGCACGGATGTAATCGCGGTTCATTCGCGTGATGGTGTCGATGCTGATCTCTTTCGGACAGGCATCCTGACACTCGCCGTGCAGTGTACAGCTTCCAAAATGCTCGAGATCCATTTGCTCGACCATCGCCAGCGCGCGGCGATATCGCTCGGGCTGACCCTGTGGCAGAAGTCCCAGATGAGTGATCTTCGCCGCGGTAAAAAGTGACGCCGAAGCATTGGGACAAGCGGCGACGCAAGCCCCGCATCCGATGCATGCAGCAGCATCCATAGCGTTGTCGACGCTCTCCTTGGAAATGAGAATTGCGTTCGCGTCCTGCGCGCCGCCAGTCGGAGCGCTGACGAATCCTCCAGCCTGAATGATCCGGTCGAGTGCGGACCGGTCGACGGTGAGATCCCTGATTACAGGGAATGCTCGGGCGCGCCACGGTTCGAGATAAATCGTGTCGCCGTCCTTGAAGCTCCGCATGTGGAGCTGACAGACCGCGGTTCCCTTCATCGGGCCGTGCGCGACACCGTTGATCATCAGGCCGCACATGCCGCAGATCCCCTCCCGGCAATCATGATCGAACGCGATTGGTACTTCCCCGCGTTCCGTGAG
>WNGI01007835.1_pt1 | contig 13246 bp, 14 predicted proteins | sample 5400621 | NCBI WGS metagenome assembly WNGI01 (sample SAMN13153374, study PRJNA577476) | soil metagenome | isolation source: 20 cm soil or saprolite under Garry oak tree replicate 1 | place: USA:California | collected 2016-06-15
CGCCGACGAGTTGCGGGCGGTGTGGGGGCCATTCGTCGGCGAAGCCGGTACCTACGAGGTGACCACCGGCAATCTCGTGACGATGCGACCAATCGCTGCGAAGAACCCGGCGATGATGGGGCCGGGGGTGTTCATCACGTACTCCTACAAGCTGGACGGCGACACGATCTGGGTCACCCAACAGCGCAACCAGCAGGGTCCGTTCGCCAATCCCGTCACAATCAAGGCGGTGCGAATCGAATGACACGCGCGAGGTCCGAAATCGTCATAGGAAAGGCGCAATGTCCTCCTCGATTGCTATCCAGGCCGTTGCGGGTGTGGGAATTGATCGGGACGATACGGACCTCGCGCGGACGACCATGCGACGGGTGAGTCTGCGACTCCTGCCTTTCCTTTTCGTCCTCTATGTCTGCAACTTTCTCGACCGGACGAACGTCGCGATCGCAGCGTTGCAGATGAATCGCGACCTGCACTTCAGCGCGACCGCCTACGGCTTCGGTGCGGGGATCTTCTCCCTCGGCTACCCACTCTTTCGAGGTGCCGAGCAACTTCGTGCTCGCGCGCGTGGGGAGCAATCCCGGCCTTTTTGTTTTCCCCGACATCCATCCAGCGCCAGACTTGCTCGTGGATACCGCAAGTCCGACTAGTCGTGACCCAGGCGGCGAATCACACTATCGAATCCAAGCGCCGGAGCGCTGGCACGTCACATCTGTAACCAGCTGCACACTTTGCGCGCTCCATCGAAATATTCGGCCCGTTGAGTTTATTGATCAGCTAGCATTCGGAGTTGAAATCAACCACCGATGAGCTAAACGGATTTCTCTTCAGCCAGGAGCGTGTATGAGCAAACGACGCGTGATTTCGGTGCTGCAGTTAGCCGGGCTCATCGGTGCACTATGTGCCTTGTCTTCGCCGGCCTACGCCCAACAGTGCTCGGCCAGCGCGAGCGCGAATGCCGGTGACGATGTCACCGTGCTCGCGATCCTGCACACAAACGATCCCAACGAAAACGGGGAGGGCGAACCACTCAGCGTGATTATTTCGAATGGAGGGGGATCACAGTCATTTCCCGACTACGAAGTCACTCACTCGTTCAACTTCAAAGCCACCAGTACCGCGCCCGTGACAGCCGTCGGCACGATCTCCGGGTTTGACGGCGACGAGAGCTGCGAGGTCAGCATATCGGTAAACGCGAAGCATCGGTTCTCAAATGCACAGAAGAATGTCCTTATCGGTGTCGCGAGCGGGTTCGGATTGACGTCTGGAATCTCGTGGACAGTGGCTGAAGCCTGCACGGCAGGAATCATCACGGCGCCTATTTGCACCCTGCCCGCGGGATTGACGGCTGCGCTTACCGCGACAGTCGCTGCCGCCGCCGGGACCCTTCTTCTCATAGATCCACTCGATATGGACTTCATGATCATTCCGGTCCCGGTGCCGGCGTCCATCACGCTCGTGACGGCAGGAAACGGCCTTACGCAAGCTGACGCTGACGCCCTGAATGCCCTGCTGATCAACGAGGCCGCAATTGTCGGCGTGCTTCGCGCAACGATTACATCCGCCAACCGCGCGTCCGGAGCAGAGTCGGTCGGGGATACGTTCTGGGAGCAGCAGCAGGTCAACGCGATCAACGGGTTCATGCTGCAATTGGGAGCCCTCCTGACCCAGGAAGCCAATGCCCGCCAGGCGGTTGTGGCGTTGTTGACGTCCGAAAACTTCCCGGTCGTCAGTATTACCGCGCAGCAAGTGCTGACGTTCGAACAGAGCCTTGCGTTTTACGGGTGGTCGCAGCAGGCCCTGGCATTGCTTCGCCAGATCGGCGATGACGACGCCTTCATCGAAGCGATGAGGCCGTTGATCTTTACGCAAGACATCAACGTGGTTGCCGGAACGTTTCCGCCCGCTCTGGCAAATCAGACGCTGATAAACATGCTCCGACAGGCCGGCCGTGATCTGACGCCATTCAGTGGAGTGCCAGGAAACGCCAACTGCCGTGGCGTAAGTGTTGCCACTTTGGCGGTTCAATTTGGCGGCATCAACGAGGCCGCTCAAGCGTTAGGATTCGGGAGCGTCCAGGATCTTCAGACGGCTATCCGATCGTTCTGCGGAAGATAGTCGCGTCGTCACGAGCACGCAACGTGTCGCCCGTCGTGCCTCAAGGTATTTTTGCAACACCAACGTACGCTTGAGGCACGACGCGGTACCAGAGGTTCAACCAATTGCTCAAACAACGCCTCGTCTGGCTAATCTTCCCGGTCGCCCTGACAGTCATGAGCCTGTGGCTTCTCGTCACTGGAGTGGGTACTTCCAGAATTCAACTCAGCATCATCATGGCGCTCTGTATTTTGGCGTGTCTGCGGCAGGGGTTGGTGTTGTGGGCCAAGGGACAGACCGCGTACGGGTCCGTAGCCTTTGGGGGAGCCGTCATTGGCATAGCGGCCGGAGCGATCTTGTTGTTTCACTTCGTGTGAGCCACCGGGCCCGATAGCGATTGGACGGATCTGGTTGGCGGGACTGCTGATACCGTTTTTGCCTCGCTTCAGTTTCATACGCGAGGTACTGGATCCCCGGCCTCTTCGATGCGTCGACCAGGCCGCTCAGATCCAGGGGCGCCGGCTCAACGCACCGCGGTTGCTGTGCGATCACGACTCGCCTCGCTTTCGAAGCCACTCGGCCCATATCATCGATCCCGACTAAAATATGGTTCCTCGCGTGGATGCTGCGGGTCCGACGTGTATGTTTCCCTCGATTTCCGATGTCGCTTCCCTGAACCGGAAGATGCCATAATTCGGCGCTCAAGACCAACCGATCGGCCCGGCGCACCACTCTGATGGAATGATCTCGATGCATCGCATCTATCGATGCTGCTGCTGTGTGGCGATGATCGTTGCCGCGTCGGCCTTCGCTTCTGGACAGGCTCTGGACTCCGTCTTGGAGCTATTGAGAAGTCACCAGTCGGATCTTTCAAAAGACGGCAATTCCAAATGGACCGGAAGCTCTCTTCCTCCGACGCCCCATTCCCGGTTGTTGCGACGCTGTTCGGCCTGACGTTCGTGACGGGGCTCATCGACGCGGTGAGTTTTCTCGGACTGGGTCACGTCTTTACCGCGAACATGACTGGAAACGTGGTGTTTGTCGGGTTTGCGCTCGGCGGCGCCACCGACGTGTCAGTTCTTCGTTCGCTCGCAGCGCTCGGCGCCTTCGCGAGCGGCGGCGTCGCAGGAGGGATGGTGACCAGCAGACGACCGCGAGCTCCCGCCCGGCACCTGTTGATCGCCATGTATGCCGAGATTCTCTTATTGAGCGTGGCGGTCATAACGTCGCTCGTCACAGGACATGAGCTGACATCCGTCAGCGTGTACCTCTTGATTGTGTCCATAGGTGTCGCAATGGGATTGCGGAACGCGGTCGTTCGCACACTCGCCGTGCCCGATCTCACGACGACGGTGCTGACCTTGACCGTCACGGGCCTTGCGGCCGACTCGAGACTCGCCGGAGGCGCGGGTTCGCGCAGCGGACGGCGGATGCTGTCGATTCTCGCCATGTGCGGTGGGGCATTGGCAGGCGCGATACTCTTGCGAAGATTCGGAATCTCGAGCACGCTCATTGCCACGACACTCGTGGTTGGCGGACTTGCGTCGTATCTGTTTTCAAGCGAACGCTCGAAGTGAATGCCGGGAAATGGAGCGGGCGGGTCAGATGAAGATCGGAGTGATCGGCGCCGGCGCCGTCGGTTCCGCCTGCCTCTTATCCAGCGTCCTGCGCGGCGTCGCGCGCGAGATTGTCGTGGTGAACCGGGAGCGTAAGCGGGCGAAGGCCGTGGTGACCGACCTTCAGTACGGCGCGGCGCTTTCTTCGGTCGTGCAGATTCGCGACGGAGATTACCAGGACCTGACCGGCGCGGCGCTTGTCATGATCACCGCCGGCATGAACGAAAAAACCGGCGGCGCGACAGATCGCAGCGATCCGGCAGGCCGGCTCAAGCTGCTCGAGTCGAACGTTGGTATCTACAGGCAAATCCTTCCCGAGATCTTCAGGACCGTACCGGAGGCGGTGATCCTCGTCGTGACCGATCCGCCGGACCCGCTGGCCGACTTCGTGCGCATATTCGGATTCACGCGAGTCTTGAGCACGGGAACGTTTCTCGACAGCCTGCGCTTCCGCTTTCACGTGGCTCGGCACCTGAATGTCGATCCGGCATCCGTAGAAGCCGACGTCCTCGGTGAGCATGGGACGTCGGAAGTGTTCATGTGGTCTTCGGCGCAGGTCGGAGGCGTACGAGTATTAGATGCTCTGGAGCAGACCGATCGCGGCCGCGAGGAGCTCCGTCGAAGCATCGAGCAGGAAGTCCGGTACGCCAACATCACCATCATCGAAGGCAATCAGGCCAGCCAGTTCGGAATCGGCATGGTGTCGGCTCGCATTGCGGAGATCGTGTTGCGCGACGAGCGAGGGGTGATTCCGATTGGATCGTATAACCCCGCGTATGGCGTCACGCTCTCGATGCCGAGCGTGCTCGGGAAGACAGGTGTCGTGCAAATCCTGGAGCCTGCGATGTCCGAGGAAGAACGGCAGGCGCTGCAGCGGAGCGCCGACACGCTGAAGGCGGCGGTGGCGACAATGTAAGAAGCTTCACGAGGCCTTGCGACTCGGCGACTGTCGATCGAATCGCTCGCGCGCCGTTCTGATCGTCGACCAGTTCGTCTGAAGCCAGCTCACGAGCTCGCGCACCGGCTGCATGAATCGCTTGCCGAGCGGCGTGAGCTGGTACTCGACGCGAGGCGGCACCTCGGCGTAGATGTGGCGCGTGAGCAGCTGAGCAAGGAGGTGGATGGTGATTCCAATTCTTGCGGCGTGGATTCCCGCGCTGCTCATCGCGCTGTCCGGTGTGCTGAAGCTGTCGGGCAATCCCGCGATCGTGGAGACGATGACGCAGCTCGGAGTCGGACGGTACCTCCGGCTGCTTGGCGTGATGGAAGTCACGTTCGCCGTGTTGTTCGTCATTCCAGCCACGATGAAGCTCGGGTTCATTCTCGCGTCCTGCTACTTCGGAGGGGCTATCGCGACGGAGCTGTCGCACGATGCGTTGAAGGTCAATCCCTTCGTCCCGATCGTGCTCCTCTGGATGGGCGCCTTTATCCGGGATCGATCGATCTTTTTCTGAGGCGCACACGATGCAAGTCGGGATTGACAGTTTCGCCGCCGCCTTCGACGAGAACAGCCACGCGGTGAATCCGGCGGAGCGCCTGCGGCAGCTGGTCCAGCAGATCGAACATGCCGACGAGGTCGGGCTGGACGCGTTTGGCGTCGGCGAACACCATCGCCGCGAGTTTCTCGATTCCGCGCCGGCGGTGATTCTGGGAGCCGCCGCGGCGCGCACCCAGCGCATCCGTCTCACCAGCGCGGTCACCGTGCTCAGCGCCGAGGACCCGGTGCGGGCGTTTCAGAACTTCGCCACGCTCGACCTGCTGTCGCGCGGGCGCGCGGAGATGATCGTCGGCCGCGGTTCGTCGATTGAGGCGTTCCCGCTCTTTGGATTCCGGCTGGAGGACTACGATGCGCTCTTTGCCGAGAAGCTCGATCTGCTGCTGAACATTCGCGAGCACGAGCACGTGCAGTGGTCCGGCAAGTACCGTCCGGCGTTGACGGGGCAGGGCGTCTATCCACGACCGGTGCAGAATCCGCTGCCGATCTGGCTCGGGGTTGGCGGAACGCCGCAATCATTCGCGCGCGCCGGATTGCTCGGACTGCCATTGATGGTGGCCATCATCGGCGGCGAACCGCGCCGGTTCCGCCCGCTGATCGACCTCTACCGGGAAACAGGCAAGCGGCACGGGCACTCCGCGGATCAACTCAAGGTCGGCGTCCACATGCTCGGCTACGTCGCTCAAACCACGCAGGAGGCTGCCGACACGTTCTATCCCGGCTATGCGAGGGCGATGACGGATATAGGAAAGGAGCGCGGGTGGCCCGCGATGACGCGTGCAAGCTTCGATGCGCAGCGAGGTCCAGACGGCGCGCTGCTGATTGGTAGCCCGGACGAAGTGGTCGACAAGATCTTTCGACACGCCGACGCGCTGGGCGGCATCTCCCGGATCTCGTTCCAGATGAACGCCGCCTCGCTGCCGCAGGCGAAGATGATGCGCGCCATTGACGCGCTTGGTGCGCTCGTCGCGCCAGCGTTACATCAAGCGGACGCCGTCACGTAAGCCCCGCCCGAGGCGTTGAAACCGGTGGTGGCGGCCCCGTGGGGAACGCCGCCACGCGTTTCCACAGGCACCGCATCAGGGTCGACGGGCCTGTTACCTCCAGCCCTGAATCACGTACGTCGCGGGCCCGGATGCCGCGAGGCGCGCATCCGTTCCGGCGGCCTTCTGCGCCGGGAGACCCGTGAGCGCGCGGCCTTCGGTGTTCGACTCCCAGATCTGCGAAAGCCGATACGTGTTCTCGTACCGGTGGAACACCAGCGCGGGATGTGAGCCGACGGGATCGCGGCCATTGGCGGGTATCGTCATCGCCACACTCCCCAGCGTGTTGTCCGCGCCTCGAATCGTGAACACGTCGCTTCCTAGGGAGACGGTGCCGACCTCATAGAGACCGGCTGGTAATGACCGATTGCCGACGACGAACTCGAAGGGAACTTTGACGTTCATGACCTCGCCGGCACGAGCGGAGCCGGCGAACGAAGCGATGAACGCCAACGCAAACAGTGATGAAATTTTGATGACACGCATGACTGACTTCCACATTCGCAGGCACTGACATTTGATTCGGCAGGGCAAGAGAAATGCCACGCCTGTTGTGTGCACGGTGCGGGAGAAGATCTTCGACGTCATCGCAAGGCATGACACACGGCGCCGGTGACGGCACTCGACGACCAGCTTCGATGACAGTCGTCCGTCGATGCGGTAGTGTGGCGGTTGTGCCGGCAGCACCGGCCCGTGTGGCGGAAAGGCACGGAGATGACCATCGACGTTGCTCAGGCGTTCATCGATCAATCACGGCGGCTCCTCACCGACAGTTACCTCCCGCGCATTGAGAAATGCATAAAAGGGTTGTCGGAGGAGCAGCTGTGGTGGCGGGCGAATCCGGAATCCAACAGCATCGGGAATCTGATCCTGCATCTCGCCGGTAACGCCCGGCAGTGGATCATCAGCGGACTAGGCGGATCGCCGGACCGGCGCGACCGGCAACGGGAGTTCGATGAGCGCGGATCAATCCCTGGCGCCGAGCTCCTGTCGGCAATCACGATGACGGTCGCGGAGGCGGATCGTGTGCTGGCGAGCGTGTCACCCGCGATCCTGCTCGAACACCGAAATATTCAAGGCTACGACGTGACCGCGTTGCAGGCGATCTATGCAGTGGTCGAGCATTTCTCGATGCACACCGGACAGATCATCGTCCTCACGAAAATGTGGAAGGGCGATCTCGCGTTTTACGACCTGTCCGGAGGTTCACCGCATCCAACGTGGCAAGGCGGCAAAGTCGGGGACTGATCGAATAGGCCTCCGGACTACGTTCGAGAAGGCCGAGGCATCAGACATGCGCGACGACCGAGCGTTGAAACGAAGGCTCGAGGTCGTTGGCTCGGGGCCTTTTTGCTGTGGGTGTCCAGATCGGATTCGCCTAAAAATGGAACCCCAACTTCACGCCGAACTCCTTGGTTACGTTAAACGGTTCGAAGGCGCCGAACTGCTCGTGGGCAGTCACGTTATGAACCGTAAAAGTCGCGGTTTGATAATTTACGGGCGAAGCGCTGACGCTCCAGTGGACGTAATAAGGTTGCACCGACCACCGGTGGGTCAGCTGATACTTCGCGCTTGCGCGCAGCGCCCATCCCGCATGCTGAGCAAACGAAATGTCTGTAATGCCATTGATGGTGAAACCGGGAGCTGTCGTCGTCGGTGGGATATCACCACCCCCCAATTTCGAGTTGCGCGTCTCCTGCCAACCACGGATCAGGCGATCGTATTCCAGGTTGAAGCTCAACGCGCTGTGCGAAGCAACCTTCGTGTGTGCCGTCAAGCCGAATGGCGGATAGAGATAATTATCCGTGCGGTATCCCGCGGTACCGGTCGTGCCATTTGACAAGTGACGGAGACCCAAGCCGGTATATGGCGACCATCCCCATTTGTGACCAATGAAATCCCTGCCAATCAGGGCGCGGGCTTCGACATACCAGTCCCTGTCGCCGGTTTCGCCGCACGGTGAAGCATCGCCGAGATCCAACGCATAGCCATTTGGCGAGGTGCGGTCGGGCGTGATCAGCCAAGGTAAACACCAGCCAGCATAAGTGACGTTGCCAATGGTGCCCCGCACATTAGCTTGGGCAAACCAGCGCTGGCGCTTGCCAAGCAACAGCGCGCCCGTATATTCGCCGCCGATTTTGATGCCGTCGAGCGAAATGCGCAGCGTACCGGGTTCGATATAGGTGTAGCTGCCCAGGGTGACATTCATTTCATGGCCCGTTGGCGTAGCAAGGCTGGCATCAACCGCAGCCGTTTGCGCGAAAGCCCGGGATGAAATCAGCGTCATGACGACAGCAAAGAAGAGTGTCTTCATGACGCCAATCATGCCCCGTTTTCGCGCCAGATCGGATTCGCCGGCTGGCCTACGTGCCCACGCGACAGCCGGCCGTTACTGGCCGAGATAGCGTGCCAGGGCGAGCACTATCGTCTGGTGATGGAGTTCGGTTCAATGAGGTACCCTTCATAGTTCCCATGCCGCAACTGGCGCTGTTCGAATCGGGCGAGACGCTACTGACCGACGACGAGCGGGGGCGAATCGCATGCACGCCACGCTTCGTCGATGCCGCAACTGCGGACGCGTGGTTTGCGGAGCTGCGGCGCGGCGTGAATTGGCGGGCTGAGCGGCGAATGATGTACGACCGCGAGGTCGACGTCCCGCGACTGATTGGCCACTTTCGACTTGATCCGGCAGTGAGTTCTACGCCGCGCGCAATCCTGGACGCGGCCAGGCGCGTCGTCGACAGCATTGGTGTCCCGTTCAACAGCGTGGGCCTGAACTTGTATCGTGACGGCCGCGACAGCGTTGCGCCGCACAACGATCATCTGAACGAGCTTTGCAAAGACTTCCCGATCGCACTCGTCTCGCTGGGCGCGCGGCGGCGCATGACCATACGCGCGAAGGCGCAGCCGCGGCGCGTGATCCATGTCGACCTCGAACCCGGCAGTCTGCTCGTGATGGACTACGCGACGCAGCTCCACTACACGCACGGCGTACCGAAAACGACCGAACTCGTCGGGGAGCGCATCAGCCTGGCCTTCCGGGTAAAGCGAGATCGCGTGACGCCGGCAGACGATGCAGAGGGCGGTGTCTATCGCTGACGAGCATGACGAAGTCTGGGAAAGTCTCGATCCGTCAATCCATAACGTACCATCCATTACATGCGCTCTCGCGCTGACTCCGCCAAAGCGGCTCCCGCGAGCGGCGGACCGTCGAGCCTCTGGCGCCCGCTGCATACGCCGCTCTTCCGTAATCTGCTGCTCGCCGATGCCATGTCGGACACGGGCACCTTCATGCAGTCGGTCGGCGCCGCCTGGTTGATGGTGTCGCTCGCGGCGGGCCCAATCTACGTCGCGCTGACGCAAACGGCGTCGGCGCTTCCATTCTTTCTCTTCGCGCTGCCCGCAGGCGCCGTCGGCGACATCGTCGATCGCCGGAAGCTGATCCTCTTCACCGAGCTGTGGATGGCGGCCGTCGCGATTGTCCTTGCGGTCCTGACGATTGCGGGATTGATGTCGCCGGCGTTGCTGCTCGGCCTGACGTTTGCGCTCGTCGCCGGGGTCGGCGCGGCGTTCGCGCTCAACGTATTGTCGTTCTTCGGTGTGATTGTCCTGGTTGCGCGGTGGAAACGCCCGGTTCGTCATCGTACGACGCCGCCCGAGACGGTCGCCGGCGCGACGGTTGCCGCCCTCAGGTACGTCCGGTTCTCGCCGTCGCTGCGCGGCATGGTGTTCCGATCGGGCCTGACGATGTTCTTTGCCAGCGCGCTGATCGCGCTGATGCCGTTGCTCAGCAAGACTGTGAGCGACAGCCCCACCGGGTACGGCATTCTCCTGGGCTGTTTCGGTGCGGGCGCCATCCTCGGCGCGCTGACGTTGCAGCCGGCGCGCGCGCGATGGTCCGACGAGGCTGTGGCTTCCGGCGGCGTCGCGATCCTGGGCATGATGACCGCTTCGGCCGGCTTTCTGCACGCGATGTCGGTCCTCGCCGCGGCGATGCTTGTCGCCGGCGCCGCGTGGATCGTGTTCATCTCTCTGGTCACCACGCTGATGCAAACGCTCGCGCCCGATTGGGTGAGGGCGCGCGTGCTCGCGATCTTCATGCTGGTGTTCCAGGGCGGTCTGGCCGCCGGCAGCGCGCTCTGGGGCGCGGTGGCCGTGCGGGCAGACATTCAACATGCGTTGCTGTGGGCCGGCCTGGGAGTCGTGGCGACGACCGCGCTCGGGCTCGTGAGCAGGTTGCCCGACGCGACAACTGACGTGAGTCCGTGGAATCACTGGCGGATGCCGGCGATCGTCAAAGACCTTCGCCCCGACTTCGACGAGGGTCCCGTGCTCGTCACGGTCGAGTACCGGGTCAGCGGCGATCGGAGGGAGGAGTTCCTCGAGGCGATTCACAAGTACGGCCGCATTCGACGTCGCGACGGCGCTTTCAGGTGGGGCATCTATCGGGACCTCGAAGATGCGAATCGGTACGTCGAAACGTTCCTCGTGACGTCATGGGCCGAGCATCTTCGTCAGCACGAGCGCTCGACGAAGGCGGATCGCGAGGCTGAGGAGCGGCTGCGAATGTTCGTGACCGCCGTGCCCAACGTCCGGCACCTCGTTTCCGCATGAATCCAGCAGCTTGACCGGACAGCCACGAAATGTCGGCGCCGTGGTTCAGGATTCGGCGCGACGAATCGAGCTCGAATGGACCACAACGAAAGATTGGGCTGCCGGGATCCGCTCGAATGGGCAGATTGTCGGATTCGGTCGTCCGGATTTAGGCCGGCTGGGTAGAAAATCCTTCTAGTTGAAACGAAAGATTCTCGAATGGCGACGCGTGGATGGAAAGCAGCGCGCCGCGACTCTCGAATGGTGACGTGTAGATGAAAAACAGCGCGCAGTGGTCGTCAAATGGTGACCGCCGAATGGAAAATAGGCGGCGGTGATGGTCGAATGGTGACCTGCACATGAAAAACAGGTTGCGATCGTCGTCGAATGGTGACGTGCGAATGGAAACCAGCGCGCGGTGGTCGAGAATAAAGTGAAGCGATCGAGCATGAGCGAGCAACGGATACACAGATGCGCCTGGGCGGAGAGCGATCCACTGCTTCGCGTCTACCACGACGAAGAGTGGGGTGTGCCGGAGTACGACAGCCGCGCACTCTGGGAAACGCTGATGCTCGACGGCTTTCAGGCGGGTCTCTCGTGGACGATCATCCTGCGCAAGCGGGAGGCGTTCCGCAAGGCATTCCGCAACTTCGATCCGGCGAAGGTGGCGCGCTTCGGTCCGAAAGACGTGGCACGGCTGATGGCGGATGCGGGCATCGTGCGCTCACGCGCCAAAATTGACGCGACGATCGCCGGCGCACGGATCTACGAGTCAATGCGGGCCTCGGACCGGGACCTGTCGGCATTCGCCTGGAACATCGTGGGCGGCAAGCCACTCCAGAACAATGGCAAGGTCCAGGCGAGCACGCCGCTGTCTGAAGAGATGTCGAAAGCGCTCAAGGGAAAGGGATTCAAGTTCGTCGGTCCGGTCATCGTCTACGCGTGGATGCAGGCCGTAGGCATGGTCAACGACCACGCTCGCGACTGTTTCCGCCGCACGGAAGTCGATCTGCTCTCACGTCGTGCTCGGGTGACTCGACGCAACACTGATTGAGATCTATATTTCCTTCATGGCGACCATCGGACTCATTGGTGCCGGACGCATCGGAAGCCAGATTGCACGGCTGGCAGTGGCACACGGACACAAGGTGGTGATCAGCAACTCACGCGGGCCGGAGACGCTGACCGAGCTCGTCGCCGAGCTTGGACCGAACGCGCGCGCGGCGACCGCCACCGACGCAGCAAGGGCCGGCGACATCGTCGTCGTCACCATGCCGCTCAAGAACTACCGCTCGGTGCCGGTTGAGCCGCTGGCGGGAAAGATTGTGATCGACACCAACAACTACTATCCGCAGCGGGACGGCCAGATTCCCGAGCTCGACAACGAGTCGACGACGACGTCCGAGCTCCTGCAGGCGCACCTGCCCACCTCGAAGGTGGTCAAGGCGTTCAACCATATCTATGCCGCGCAGATCACCACCGACGGGCAGCCCGCTGGTTCGAAGAACCGTCGCGGGCTGGTCATCGCCGGCGACGACCGTGACGCCAAGACCAGGGTGAAGGAGCTGCTCGACCAGTTTGGCTTCGACACCGTCGACGCCGGGCCACTGAAAGAAGGGTGGCGCATTCAGCGCGCGACGCCTGGCTACGGTCCCCGCCGCACGGCGGATGAACTGCGGGGAGACCTCGCGGCGGCCAGGCGGTACGCCGACCAGTAGACGCTCTCTTCGCCTCGCTTTCTTCATTCGACACGTTCCCGCCAGGTGCGCTGCCATCCGCTCAGCGCCGTCACGCCACGCGGAGGAGGCGCGATGGCATCGGTCAGGATGATCGCGCAGCCGCCGCGCTTCCAAGCCGGACGGCCGGTGAATGCGGCGATTTGACGGCGCTCCCGCGCTCCGGTGCGCCGGCAGCGAGCGCACCCTGGTGGCGTGACCCCATTGACGATCAACGCGCGTCTCGGGATCCGATGCTTCTGCAGCCATTCGATCAACCGGATCGTCTCGAGCGCAGGCAGCTCCTCCGGCCGCGTGACGGCAACGAACCCGCACGCGCGGGGGCTTGTCAGCAACGCCTGAAGCCGCTTGAGGCCTCGCGACAGCCACAGCAGCTCGGTGGCGAGCCGCTCGAAGGCGCCGGCCACCTTGTATTTCAGCACCACCGCCATGAGCTGTCGCACCCATGCCTGTGCCTGCACGGGGAGTGCGAGCAGGCGCAGCGTGTGCCCGGTCGGCGCGCTGTCGACGACCACGAGGTCGAATCGTGCGGCATCCCGTTTCGCGTTTCCCGGGGCATCCGCCTCAGAATCCGGCAGCAAGGCTTCGATCATCGTCAGCATGCCGACGACTTCGTCCATGCCCGGGGGGGCCAGCTCGAACAGCTCCTCGAGGATGGCGCGATCGACC
>WNGI01003902.1_pt1 | contig 13244 bp, 12 predicted proteins | sample 5400621 | NCBI WGS metagenome assembly WNGI01 (sample SAMN13153374, study PRJNA577476) | soil metagenome | isolation source: 20 cm soil or saprolite under Garry oak tree replicate 1 | place: USA:California | collected 2016-06-15
CCGCCGAGTCCGACGACGATGGTGTGCGCACCGCGATCGGCGGCGGTCCAGATCAGCTCGCCGACACCGCGGGTGGTTGTGCGAAGGGGATCGCGATCCTCCGGCTCCACGAGCGCGAGGCCGCAGGCGGACGCGCTCTCGATGATCGCGGTCTCGCCATCGATCCATCCCAGCTCGGCCGAGACCCTGTCGCCGGTCGGGCCACTGACTTCGAGCCGCTCGCGCAGCGCGCCGGCGGGAAGCACCACATCGAGCAGGCCGTTGCCACCGTCCGCGACGGGGCACTCGAGCACAGTGGCTTCAGGCACGGCGCGACGCACGCCGCTCGCGATGGCCTCGGCAACCTGGCGGGGACCGAGGGTGCCTTTGAAGGCGGCGGGCGCCACAAGGACGACAACAGGCATGGAGCGAACTTAACCGACGGCAAGTCCCAAAAAACGAGAACCCCCTGGGTTTCCCCAGGGGGTGATCGCCTGCCGCACACCGTGCGCCCTAGAACCCGATGTGAGCGAAGCGAACTCCTTCTCGCCCTCGGGCTGGCGCTGAACACGCCTCTGGCAGCCGGGCTGTCTCAACACATCCGAGACCCCTTGGCTTTGCGCCCCGCCGTCACCGACGGTTTGCCCTGAGCAGAGAATCCGGGCGTTCAAGTGGCAAGAACAGTGCCCGTCGCGTAACTTCTGTCACGGCAATCGCTCCCAGCGTAACAGCTTACACAAAGTGCGTTGCTTTATGCACGATAGCTTGCGTTTTGCAAAATTCCCTCAGACCTCGATGATCTGATCTCTCCGCGTCCCCACGCTCACATATCGAATCGGCGCCCCCGCGAGATCCTGCAGCCGATCCACATATGCCCGCGCCGCTGCAGGAAGATCGGCGAGCCGCCGCACCTCTGACAGCTTCTTCTGCCAGCCCGGTACCGTCTCATAGATCGGCTCGACCCGCGCGATCGTCTCCACGTCCGCCGGCATGCTGTCGATGATCTCGCCGTCCAGGCGATAGCCGACCCCCACCGGTATCTCCGCGAACGTGTCGAGCACGTCCAGCTTCGTGACCGCCAGCCCCGTCAGGCCATTCACCCGCACCGCGTACCGTACCACCACCGCGTCGAACCACCCACACCGCCGCGGCCGCCCCGTTGTCGCGCCGAATTCACCCCCCAGCTCGCGAATGCGCTCGGCGACATTGGGCGCCGCTTCGGTGGGTAATGGCCCATTCCCGACTCGCGTCGTGTAGGCCTTCACGACGCCGAGTACCGCGTCGATCGCTGTGGGCCCGATCCCGACGCCGACCGCGGCGCCGCCCGCCGTCGTGTTGGATGACGTGACGTAAGGGTAGGTCCCGTGATCGACGTCGAGCAGCGCGCCCTGCGCCCCCTCGAGCAACACGGCCTCGCCGCGCTTCAACGCTTCCCAGACCACGCGCCCCGCATCGACCGCTAACGGAAGGAGCCGGGGCGCCAGCCGTTCGAGCAGCTGCACGTGCTCTTCCGGATCTGCTTGCTCCGCGCTCGCCGCTCCCAGCATTCCCAGCATTTGGTTCGCTGCTGCGACGCGCGCCCGCACGGCTTCCTGAGCACGCGCGAGATTGCGGAGATCGCCCACCCGGACGCCGCGGCGTCCGTATTTGTCCTCGTAGGTCGGCCCGATCCCCCGCCCCGTGGTCCCGATTTGGTCCTTCTTCTCGCGGGCGCGGTCGAGCAGCTTGTGATAGGGGAGCGTCAGATGAGCTCGGTCGGAGATGTGCAGCTTGTGTTCGGTGCGGACGCCGCGCGCCTCGAGCGCATCGAGCTCGGCGAACAGCTGTTCGGGATCGAGCACGACGCCGTTCCCCATCACGCACACGGCGCCCTGCAGGATACCCGATGGTATCTGATGCAGGACGAACGACTTACCCTCACCCGTGTCGACCGTGTGTCCGGCGTTGGCGCCGCCCTGATAGCGGACGACCAGGTCCGCGCGCTCTGCGAGCACGTCGACGACTTTGCCTTTCCCCTCGTCGCCCCACTGAGCACCGACGACCACGACGCACTGCGTCTTGGGACCGAACACGCACGCTCCTGGACGAAAAAAAGGCCCCCGCTGGGGGGCCCAAAGACCCGGGGCCATGCGCCGGGCTCCTCTGAAAGAAGCTAGGGAGCGCGTAACACCCGCGCCAGCCCCGCCGCGACAAGCGCCGCCCCATCCAATCTGACGCGATCGACCGCATCCTCAGGCCGGTGCACAACGCGCATGGTGCGCCAGTTCCCCTTCATGATCGTGACGCACTCCCTACTCACGCGCGCCAGCGCAATGCCGTCCACGACCACGGGTAGCCAGCGCCACGCACGTGCCCGAAGCGCAGCCACAATCGCTGCGCTGATTGTGCCGGGACGGTGCACGAATGCTGTCGCTCGGCCGGTATCGTCCAGACCGTCCAGGTTGATGACGGCCGCATCAGTAAACCAGGCAGCGCGATCGCTGACCAATGCTCGCGCGCCCACCAGACCGAACTCCTCGGCATCGGGAAACACGACACCAACCGGGATGTCGCGAGGAAGCTGGTCGAGCGTCATGAACACGGTCACGAGCGCCGTGGCGTTGTCGACCGCACCGGGCGAGTTGTCCGTCACGCGATTCAGCAGGGCGATTGCTGCCCCCCCCCCGAGAGCGATGGCGGCAAGGGCCGGCACGGGGGCGAGGGGGGGGGCGAAGAGCAGCCCGATCAGTCCGATCAGCAGCGCGCCGAATCCGAGAAGGCGTACTGCCATCGAAATGGGCTGGCCTTTGGAATCGTAATGCGCGACCAGCCAGACGGACGGTCGGACCGCCGGACGGCCGGACGGCCGGGCGATCAGGTTGATGCCGTGCACCACACGCGGTGCGCCGAGCAGCACACGCGCAGGTCGGCCCGAGAACGCGTGCTGTTCGACGGAAAACGCTCGCGCCTCGAGCTCGCGCTTCAGGATCTCACGAACCTTCTCATGATTGGGAGTCCCCGCGAGCCGCGAAATCGCCAGCGCGCGAAACAGCACGCCGTAGTCAGTCACCGCGCACGAGCGCGCTGACGCGCTCGCGATCCGCCGCCGAGAGCGGCGCGAGCGGAGGGCGCACCGGTCCGCCGTACAATCCGACGGCATCCATCGCCGCCTTCACGCCGGCGGGGCCGAACTTGCCGACGATTTCCTTGTCGAGCGGCGTGATCCGCTCCTGAAGGCGGCCGGCGGCCGCCCGATCACCCTGCTCGAAGTCGCGGAGCAGCTGCACACACAGGCTCGGCGCGTAGCAGGCCACGCCCACCACGCCGCCCTGGCAACCGAGCTCGAGCCCTGCAAACAACAATGACGCGGAGCCCGCCAGTACCGTCCACCGCGGCACAGCCTCGCGATACGCCGCGAGATTACTCAGGTCGCCGGACGAGTCCTTCACGCCGACGATCTGCTCGTGATCCGCCAGCTGCTGCAGCATCGCCGGATCGAGCGCCAGGCGCGTGTACTTGGGAATGTTGTAGATCAACACCGGCACCGGACTCGCGTCCGCGACCGCGTGAAAGTGCGCGACGAGGCTTGCGGTCGTTGTCTGCGCGGAGAAGTACGACGGCGCGCGGACCAGCACGGCATCGGCGCCTTCGGCAGCGGCCGCCTTGGTGAGCGCGATCGTTTGCCGCGTCGATTCGCCGCCGGTTCCCACAATCAACCAGGTGGCATTCGTCGTCGCCTCGCCCGCGACGGCCACGAGCTGGCGCTGCTCGTCGGGATCGAGCAGCGCGGCCTCGCCCGTGGTCCCGGATACCACGATGCCGTGCACGCCGTCAGCGCAGAGGCGCGCGACGTTCTGCAGCAGCTGCGCCGGCGCGAGGTCACCGGTCGTGGCGTCGAACGGCGTGGGAATGGCCGCGAAAACTCCCAGGGGCCAGCGCGAAATCACGGCGGCAGCATGTTGGACAGATCGTCCGCGATGCCCGCCGGCTTCTCCTCGGCCTGCCCCGGCAGCGCCTGCGCCGGCACGCCCACCCGGGGGCGGCGCCGCAGCGTGCGTACCTGCAGCTGGAAGTCGGAGGGATTGGACGACGCGGCGAGGGCCGTCTCGAACGTCACGACATCGTCGGCGACGAGATCCATCAGTTGCTGGTCGAACGTCTGCATGCCGTACTGCTCACGTGACGCCTTGATGTAGTCCGGGAGCGATGCCGTGCGATCGCGCTCGCGAATCATGTCGCGTGCCGCGCCGGTGACGAGCAGGACCTCCAGCGCGGCGACGCGGCCGTGGCCGTCGGCGCGCGGTAGCAGCCGTTGCGACACGACCGCGTGCAGCGCCTCCGACAGACGCAGCCGCGCGATGTCCTGCTCCTCCGGCGGAAACATCGAGATGATCCGGTTCACGGTCGTGACCGCATCCGGCGTGTGCAGCGTCGAGACGAGCACGTGACCGGTTTCCGCGGCCTTCAGCGCCGTGTCGACGGTCTCAGCGTCGCGCATTTCGCCGATCAGGATCACGTCGGGGTCCTGGCGCAGCGCGGCCCGCAGGCCGGTGCGGAAATCGTCCGTATCCACGCCGATTTCCCGCTGCGTCACCGAGCAATTGATGTCGCGATGCAGGAACTCGATCGGGTTTTCGAGCGTGAGGATGTGGCGGTGCTGGTTCTGATTGATGTGATTGATGATCGCCGCCATCGTCGAGCTCTTGCCCGACCCCGTGACCCCGGTGACGAGAATCATGCCCCGCTCGGCGGTCGCCACATCGGCAAGGATCGCGGGAAGCTTCAACGTCTCGAACGTGGGTACATCGAACGGGATCACGCGCATCACGATCATGAACGACGAGCGCTGCCGCAGGATGTTGACGCGGAACCGCCCGATACCCGGCACGCCCCAGGAGCAATCGTAGTCCCGCAGCTTGTCGAGGCGGCTGCGGTCGTCGTCATTGGAGATGAGCTGCTTCGCGATGGCCTTGGTCTGCTCGGGCGTCAGGCGCTGCTTGGTGAGGGGAACCAGCCGCCCATTGATGCGCGCCCGGAAGACGTCGCCGGCCTTGATGTGCAGGTCGGACGCCCCGCGGTCCACGGCGGCCTTGATGATCTTTTCCATTCAGTACCCGGCTTCCAGATCGACGAGGTTCGTGAGGGGCGCACCTGCAAGATAGCGTTTGATGTTGTCCACGATCAAAGCCGTCTCCCGCTCCCAGAAGCGGCTGGTGACCGCGCTCACATGCGGGCTCATCAGGACGCGCGGGTGCTTCCAGAAGGGGTGACCGGCGGGCAGCGGCTCCGTTGCGAACACATCCAGCGCGGCGCCCCGCAGCTGACCGGAATCGAGCAGCGCCAGCAGCGCCGGTTCGTCGAGCAGCGAGCCGCGCGACACGTTGATCACGAGCGCGCCCTGCGGCAGGCGCTCCAGCACCTGGCGATTGACGGCGCCGGCCGTCTCCGCGGTGTGCGGGGCCGCGATCACGAGGCAATCGCTTTCCGCCGCGAGTCGCGGCAGGTCGTTCAGACCGCCCACCCAGCGGACGCCAGCGGGACCGCCCCGGCGCGCGTGGCGGCGCACGCCTGCCACCGGCATCTCGAGACCCACCGCGCGTCGCGCGACGGCGTTGCCGATCCCGCCGAGGCCGAGAATGCCGACACGCACATCCCTCAGCTCGGGGAGCATTTCGGCATGATCGGCGAATTCTTCCTTGGCCCAGCGTCCCTCGCGCTGCGCGGCCGCCATGCGGTCCAGCCCGCGCGCGAAGTACGCGATCGCCGCGATCACCCAATCCGCCATCGGCTCGGCGTGCACACCCGCGGAGTTCGTCAGCTGAATGCCGCTGCTGCGGAGCTGCGCGATACTCGAGCCGATGCCGGCGGTGCCGCTGTGCACCCACCGCAGCGTTCCCTTGCTTGCCGTCGCAACGCCCGCCGCGATCCCGTACCCGATGTAGATCTCGGCGCCCTGCGCGGCGGCGATCGCCTCAGGCGATCCGCTCCCCGACGCGCCGTCTCCATCGGAGGAGGCGGGAGTGCGGATTTCGACCAGCTCCCACTGCTTTCCCAGCGCCGCACCGATTTCACTCACGCGCGCGGCCGGGATGCGCCAGGACGCGCGCGGCGACGCGAGATCCACCACCAGGCGCCGCGCCGTCACTCCCCCGTGGAAACGGTGCGGACGTGGTTGTGATGCAGCAACGTCACGACCGCCTGATCGTAGAGGCGCTTCGACCCGCGCAGTTCCAGCTCGATCACCAGATCGACGTTCTCCTGCCGGTTCGAGATGGTCAGGATATCGAGTCCGGTCCGGCGCACCAGCGTTTCCAGGTCCTCGAGCACGGTCGGTCCGGGGCGCGCGTGAATGGTGATCGTCGACTGCATGGAGTGCGCTTGCAGGATCTTCTCGGCGCGGCCCAACCCGGCGAGCACCACGAGCACGGCGAGCGTGGTGCCGACGCCCTCGAGGTAGTAGCCGCTGCCGAGCGCGATGCCGATCGCGGCGACGACCCAGATCGTCGCGGCGCTGGTCAGTCCCACCACGGCGCCGCGCGCATGCAGAATGGTTCCCGCGCCGATGAAACCGACGCCGGTCACGATCTGCGCGGCCACGCGGGTCGTGTCGGTGCCGACGGGAATCGCTCCGGTGCTGCCGGTCAGCATCGCCAGCGAAAGGTGCGTGTAGAGAACCGACCCGATGCAGATGAGGATGTTGGTCCGAAGGCCCGCCGGCTTGCCGCCCAGCTCGCGCTCCATCCCGATCGCTCCGCCGAGCAGCGTGGCCAGGCCGATCTGCAGCATGAGATCGAGACGGAAGATCTCAATCAATCGGCTCGCCAACATCAGTCCTCTCCTGCTTTCAAGAACCCCATGCGATCGCGCACGTCGGCGATGGTGCGGCGCGCGAGGTTGCGCGCCTTGTCGGCGCCCGCGCGCAGCCGCGCCATCACGCCGGCGGGGTCGCGTTTCAACGCCGCCGCCCGCTCCCGCATCGGGGCGAGGGTGGCGATCATGTGGTCGGCGAGCTTGCGCTTACAGTCGAGGCAGCCCCACCCCGCGGTGCGGCATTTGTCCGCGACCTCCTCGACCGTTGCCGGCGGCGAGAACCCCTGGTGCAGCGTGTAGATGTTGCAGAGCTCGGGCGTGCCGGGATCCTTCCGTGTCACCCGCGCGGGGTCGGTGGCGGCGGGCCGCAGCTTCTCCCAAATCGCCTCGGGCGACTCGAACAGGCCGATGGTATTGCCCAGGCTCTTGGACATCTTTGCCTTGCCGTCGAGTCCCAGGACCCGCTTGGTCTTGGTGAGCAGCGGCTGAGGCTCGGGGAAGTAACCCTCGCCGTAGCGCGCGTTCCAGCGGCGCGCGATTTCCCGCATCAGCTCCAGGTGTTGCACCTGATCCTCTCCCACCGGGACCAGGCTAGCTTTATAGAGCAACACGTCCGCCGCCTGCAGGACGGGATAGGCCAGCAGTCCCGCAAGGATGCTCTCCTGGCGCTGCGCTTTGTCTTTGAATTGGGTCTGGCGTTCGAGCTCACCGAGTGGCGTCACCGATGTGAGCAGCCAGTTGAGCTCGGTGTGCTCGGCGACGTGCGACTGGACGAACACGATGCATTTGTCGGGATCGAGACCGGCGGCGTAGAGGCTCACCGCCATATCGAGCGTGAGCGAGGACAGGCTCTTGGGGTCGTAGTCCTGCGTGATCGCGTGCAGGTCGACGACGCAAAACAGTGAGTCATACTCGGTCTGCAGCCGGACCCAGTTCTGCACCGCGCCGAGGTAGTTGCCGATGTGGAGTTCGCCGGAGGGCTGGATGCCGCTAAAAATTCGTCGCATGGGCGTTGCAAGGTGCGAGATTACAACGACTTAGTCAAGATCGCGACGAGCGCGGCGGCGGATGCCGCCGATTATCTTCGCACGGCCGTCCGGCCCGCGTGGCAGGCGTGGACCGAAAAGGCCCAGCACGATTTCGTCACGGATATCGATCGGGGCTCCGAGAAGCTGATCGCCGAGGCGCTGCAGCGCGCGGTCCCGGGATCGCTGGTTGTGGGTGAGGAATTGACACCCACGCTCGTCGCGCACGGGGAGGTCGTGTGGATCGTCGATCCGCTGGATGGCACGACGAACTTTCTACACGGGTTTCCGAACTACGCGGTTTCAATAGGGTGCCTGGTGCGTGGTGCGTTGTGCGTGGGCGTCATTCACGATGTGACTCGTGATGTCGTCTATCGCGCCTGGTCGGGGGGCGGAGCGTGGCGCGGAGAGAGCAGGATGTCGGTCTCCGCGGTCACCGATCCCCGGCGCGCGCTGATCGCGACGGGATTCCCGTTCCGGCAGCTGGGCGGTCTCGAGAAATACTTGCGCCAGTTTGCCGCCGTCACCCGCAACACGAGCGGTATTCGCCGGGCTGGATCCGCCGCGCTCGACTTGGCGCACGTCGCCGCAGGCAACTTCGACGCATTCTGGGAGCAGGGCCTTGCGGCCTGGGATCTCGCGGCCGGCGTCGTACTGATCCGCGAAGCCGGCGGCCGGATTACGCGCCCGGATGGAAACGAGGACGTCCTGGATCAGGGTGGTGGGGGAGGTAGCGAAGTGGTGGGAGGCAACACGGCGATGCACGAATGGCTGCTGAACCTACTGAGAGACCTATGACGACGCGGCGTGTTGTGTGCGCCGTGCGGCGTATCAAGGAGAGCTCGTGACAACACCTCTCGTCGAGTGTGTGCCGAACTTTTCCGAGGGCCGAGATCAGGCCACGATCGATGCGCTGCAAGCGGCGCTCACCGCGGTTGGCGGCGTGCAGCTGCTCGACGTCCAGAAAGACCCGTCGCACAACCGGTCGGTCTTCACGTTCGTCGCACCGCCCGACGCGGCGGTCGAAGCAGCGCTGGCGGCGATGCGGGTGGCGACGCAGCGGATCGACCTCACCAAACACAGTGGTGAGCATCCCCGCATGGGCGCGACGGACGTCGTCCCCTTCGTGCCGGTCTCGGGCGTCACGATGGAGGACTGTGTCGCGTTGGCCCGCCGGCTGGGAGAGGCGGCGGCGAACGAGCTCAAAATCCCGGTGTTTCTCTACGCTCGTGCGGCCGCACGTCCCGACCGCGTACTGCTTCCCGATGTCCGGAAAGGCGAATTCGAGGGCATGCGCGGGCGCGAGCTGGATCCCGACTTTGGACCGAAGCGGGTGCATCCCACCGCCGGCGCTACGGCGATCGGCGCGCGCCCGTTCCTCGTCGCGTTCAACGTCTATCTCGATTCTCAAGATGTCACGATTGCCAAAGACATTGCGAAGCAGATTCGGACGTCGAGTGGCGGGTTGCCAGGTGTGCAGGCGAGCGGCTTCATCGTGGACGGTCTCGCCCAGGTCTCCATGAATCTCCTGGACATCGACATCACCTCGCCCGCGGTGGTGCTCAATGCGATCAAGGTCCGGGCGGAAAAGCACGGCGTCGCGGTGCAAAAGAGCGAGATCGTGGGTCTCATTCCCGAGCGCGCGATCGTGGGCGCGGCGGAAGCCGCGCTTCGAGTATCCGATGCGGCCAGTCACATCCTGGAAGCGAAGATCCGCGCTGCGGCGCCTCCCCCTCCCCCTTCCCCTGCCCCTTCACGCGACGCCGCGCCCACACTGAACGGCTGGATCGATGAGCTGGCGGGCGCGGCTCCGACGCCCGGAGGCGGGAGCGCTGCGGCGCTAGCCGGCGCGCTCGCGGCTGCCCTCGTGGCGATGGTCGCGCGACTCACGGTTGGTCGTAAAGCGTACGCGGCAGTCGAGGCCCAGGCCCGCGAGATCCTCGCCGAGGCCGAGGGGCTCCGCGCTGAGCTCCGGCGACTGGTCGATGAGGATGCGGCAGCTTACGAGGGCGTCAGCGCGGCTTACAAGATGCCGAAGAGCGATTCCCGCCGCGCCGGCGCAATCGACGACGCGTTGCTGGCCGCCTCGCGCCCGCCCGCGGACGTGGTCAAGCTCGGCCGCCGCGTCCTCGCGCTGGCGCAAACCATCGAGCACATCGGCAACAAGAACGCCGCGAGCGACGCGCGCGTAGCCGGAATGCTGGCAAGAACTGCGATCGATGGGGCAACGGAGAACGTCAACGTGAATCTGGCTGGGATGTCGGATCGGGCGAGGGCAAAGCAGTCAGGTATGGGCTGACCTCACTCGGACGTCAGGATGCGAGGTGGGTTACCGTTTTCTCCGATCGCTACCGTGTGCTCGAAGTGGGCCGACAACGATCCGTCCTGCGTGACCACGGTCCACTTGTCGTCCAGCGTCCGGATCGCCGAGCCGCCCACGTTGATCATCGGCTCGATCGCGATGGTCATACCGGCCACCAGGCGCGGCCCCCGCTTGGGTTTGCCGTAATTCGGGACCTGGGGCTCCTCGTGAAACGACGCGCCGATGCCGTGCCCCACCAGCTCCCGCACCACTGAATAGCCCGCAGCTTCCGCGACGTCCTGCACGGCGTGCCCGATGTCGCCAACGTGATTGCCGGCCCGCGCCTGCGCCACTCCGGCGGCGAGCGCTTGCTGTGTCACCTCGAGAAGCCGCGCGGCCTCAGCCGTGATGTCGCCGACGGGAAACGTGGCGGCCGAATCGGCGTGCAGTCCCTCGAGCCAGACGCCCACGTCGATGCTCACGATGTCGCTGTCGTGCAGCACGCGCTTGTGCGACGGAATGCCGTGCACGATTTCCTGATTGATCGACGTGCACAGCGTGGCCGGGAAGTCGTACAGGCCCTTGAACGACGGCTGCGCGCCTGGATGGCTGCGGATGAACGACTCGGCGAGCCGGTCCAGCTCCTCCGTCGTGATGTCGGGTCGAACGTGCTGCCCAACGAGCGCCAGCGTCTGGGCGACGATCCGGCCCGCGGCCGCCATCGTCTCGATCTCCCGCGACGACTTGATGGTGATCATCGACCGATGATCCGCTTGATGGCCTCGCTGATCTGATCGACCGACCCGGTGCCGGGGACGCGGTGCACGATGCCCCGCTGGGCATAGTGCGCGATGAGCGGAGCGGTGTCGCGTTGATAGACCTGCAGGCGCGTCGTGATCGCGTCGGGAGTATCGTCGGGGCGGCCTTCGACCTGGGCGCGCTGGCTCATGCGCCGCACGAGCTCGTCTTCGGTCACATCGAGCAGCAGAATATGATTGAGCCGCTGGCCGCGCTGCGCCAGCGTCCGGTCCACCAGCTCGGCCTGAGCGGCCGTCCGGGGGAAGCCGTCGAGGATGGCGCCGTCTTTCGCTTCGGTGCGGTCCAGCTCGTCTTTGATCATGCCGAGCACCACGCTGTCGGGCACCAGCTTGCCTTCGTCGTAGTACTTCTTGACCTCGAGCCCGATCGGCGTACCGTCCCGCATCGCGCTGCGGATGAGGTCGCCGGTCGTGATCTTGGGCAGCCCCAGTCGCTCGGCGAGGATTTTCCCTTGTGTCCCCTTCCCCGAGCCCGGCGCCCCCAGGATGAGTATGAACACTTACAGTGCGGGCACTAGCGGCGGAAGCGAACCCGCGAGGTGCCGCCGCCTGGGCCGCCACCCTTCATAAAGCCGTCGTATTGGCGCAGCAGGAGATGCTGTTGCACCTGCTGCACCGTATCGAGCGCGACACCCACGACGATGAGCAGCGCCGTGCCGCCGAACCCGAACGGCATGTTGAGCGTGTTGGAGATGACCATCGGCAGCAGGGCCACGAAGGTCAGGAACAGGGCGCCCGGCAGCGTGATGCGCGTCAATACCTCGTCGATGTAATCGGCGGTCGCCGCGCCCGGTTTCACGCCCGGAATGAACGCGCCCTGCTTCTTGAGGTTCTCCGCCAGATCCACCGGATTGAAGATGATGGACGTGTAGAAGTACGCGAAGAACACGATCAGCACGGCGTTCGCGACGATGTACCACACCGACGTCGTATTGAAGTACTCGGCGAAACTCTTGAGCCACGGGACGCCGCTGAATGTCGCGATCGTGCCGGGCACGATGATCAGCGATTGCGCGAAGATGATCGGCATCACGCCGGAGCTGTTGATGCGCAGGGGGATGAAGGTCTTCTGCCCCTCGCGAATGCGTCCACGTCCCATGACCTTGCGGGGGATCTGCACCGGAATACGCCGCGCCGCGACCGTGACGGCCACCGTTCCCGCCACCACCAGCGCCATCATGACGAGCACGATGAGCAGGATCGGGAAGCTGAGCGTGCCGGTCTTGAGCGCCTCGATGGTATTGAACGTCTCGGGCAGAATCCGCTCGATGATCGAGAAGAAGATCAGGAGGCTCATGCCGTTGCCGATGCCGCGCTCGGTGATCTGCTCACCGAGCCACATCACGAAGATGCCGCCCGTCGTGAGCGTGAGTATCGTCGTCATGCGGAATGCGAAGCCCGGATGGGCGACGGCGTTGGCGAGGGACTCGGTGAAGAGGGCGAAGCCGTACGCCTGGAAGACGCACAGCACGACCGTGAGATACCGCGTCCACTGCGTCAGCGTTTTCTTTCCCTCTTCGTCGCGCTGCATCTTTTCGATGACCGGGAACACCGGTCCCGCCAGCTGGAAGACGATGCTGGCCGAGATGTAGGGCATGATGCCGAGCGCAAAGACGGTCGCCCGGCGCAGCGCGCCGCCTGAGAAAATGTCGTACAGGCCGAACAGCGTGCCCCCTCCGCGGGTGCTCATGAAGTCGGCGAGGGCATCGACGTTGACGCCCGGCGTCGCGATGTGCGCCCCAATCCGGTAGATGACGAGGCACAGCAAGGTGAACAGGAGCTTTTCTTTGAGCTCCGGAACCTTGAACAGATTGGGAATCGGATTGCTCACGCGATCGTTCCGCCCGCCTGCTCGATCTTGGTTTTTGCGCTCGCCGACACGGCGACGCCCTTCACGACGAACTTCCGCCCCTGGACCTCGCCGGTGCCGAGCAGCTTGATCGGGTGATCGGGACGCCGCACGAGCCCGGCGCCGAACAACGTCTCGGGCGTCACCTCGACGCCCTCCGCCAGCAGCACCAGGTGGCGGACGTTCACGACCTGCGCCGGCTGCTTGAACGGATTGGTGAACCCGCGCTTGGGGATGCGGCGGATGAGCGGCATCTGCCCGCCCTCGAATCCGGGGCGCACCTTGCCACCCTGGCGCGCGGTCTGACCCTTGCCGCCGCGGCCGGCCGTTTTGCCGATACCCGACCCCGGGCCGCGACCCTTGCGGATGCGCACGCGGTGCGAGCCCTCCGGCGGCTTCAGATCGTGCAGCGACAAGCGCGGCGTTGTGGCCGCGACCGCTTTCGCGCGCGGCTTGCGAGTCGTTTTCGCCTTAGCTCTTGG
>WNGI01005253.1_pt1 | contig 13242 bp, 11 predicted proteins | sample 5400621 | NCBI WGS metagenome assembly WNGI01 (sample SAMN13153374, study PRJNA577476) | soil metagenome | isolation source: 20 cm soil or saprolite under Garry oak tree replicate 1 | place: USA:California | collected 2016-06-15
ATCCGGCGGGAAGGAAATGACGCTCGGACCCTGATCCTTGCTGCCGATCGGGCCCGTGCCGTGCTCGGCGACGATTACGAGAATCGCTGGGAGATCGTTAGGCATCTGCGCGGCGCCGAGATGGTGGGCTGGCGATACGAGCGGCCGTTCGATTGGCTCGAGTATCCGGAGGGCAGCGCACACGAAATCATAGTGGGCGAGACATTCGTCTCGGCGGACGACGGCAGCGGCGTCGTGCACATGGCGCCGGCCTTCGGCGCCGACGACTACGGCGCCGGCAAGCGCTACAATCTCGCGTTCCTGCAGCCGGTGGACGCGCGCGGGCAATTCCCACGGGATCTGCCAGTGGTCGGCGGCTTGTTCGTGAAGGACGCCGATGCGCTGCTCACCGAGGAGCTGAAGCGGCGCGGCGTACTCTGGAAGTCGGGGCGCATCATGCACTCGTACCCGCACTGCTGGCGCTGCGATACGCCGTTGTTGTACTACGCTCGCACCTCGTGGTTCGTGCGGACCACCGCGTACCGCGACTCGATGCTCGCGCGCAACGCGGCCGTGGACTGGCATCCGCCGGAGACGGGAGAAGGGCGCTTCGGTGAATGGCTCAAGAACAATATCGATTGGGCGATTTCCCGCGACCGGTATTGGGGCACGCCGCTACCGGTGTGGGTCTGCGATGCGGACGACACGCATGTGGAGGTCCTAGGCAGCTACGGCGACCTGGCGCGGCGCGCCGGCATCGCGCTGCCTAACGACTTCGATCCCCACAAGCCGCACGTCGACGGCTATTCGTGGCGCTGCACGACCCGCAGCTGCGCCGGCCACATGCGTCGTGTGCCGGAGGTCATCGACACGTGGTTCGATTCCGGGTCGATGCCGTTCGCGCAGTGGCATTACCCCTTCGAGAACCGCGACCGCCTAACGAAACAATATCCCGCCGATTTCATCGCCGAAGCCGTAGACCAGACGCGCGGGTGGTTCTATTCGCTCCTCGCGATCGCCGGCGGCCTTGGCCTCGACGACATGGTGGCGCCGAGCACGATGGACGAGACGACGACCGAGGAAGCAGGTCGCGGTGCCGCGACGACCAGCACGCCCCCGTATCGTGCGGTCGTCGTCAACGATTTGTTGCTCGACGCCGACGGGCTGAAGATGTCGAAGAGTCGCGGCAATATCGTCGATCCGTGGCTCGTCATCGAGCGCCACGGCGTCGACGCGGTACGGCTCTTCTTCGTTGCCGCGAGCAACGTTTGGATCCCCCGACGATTCGACGAGCGGGTGATCCGCGAACAGGCTGGACGCTTTCTGCTCACGTTCAAGAACATCTATAGCGGAATCTTCGCGCTGTACGCGAACTTCGGTTGGACGCCATCGGGAAACGATCCGGCCGTCGAGCAACGGCCACCGCTCGATCGGTGGGTGCTGGGCAGACTCGCCGTCGTCGAGCGCACCGTTGACGACTCGCTTCGACAGTACCAGGCGACCGATGCCGCGCGGACCATCATCGAGTTCGTCGATGATGATCTGTCAAACTGGTACGTGCGTCTGAGCCGATCGCGATTCTACGACGTGGACTCCGAAGACAATCGTGCCGCGTTCGCCACGCTCCACGAGGTGCTCGTCTCAGTATGTCGCCTGCTCGCACCAATTGCCCCCTTCGTCAGTGATTGGATCCATCGTCAACTCGTCGGAACTTCGGTGCATCTCGCGCCGTTCATCGAGGAGAAACCGAGGGCGGGGGTCGGTGATGCCGGACTGCTGAGCGCGATGGCGGCGACGCGAACGCTCGCGCGCCTTGGACGCGCCGCGAGAGAGGAGGCAGGGATCAAGGTTCGTCAGCCGCTGACGCGGCTCGTAGGCGTCGCGCCAGATCAAACCGACGAACAACTCCGGCCGCTCATTCCGCTGCTCATGGCGGAGCTCAACGTGAAGCAAGTCGATTTCGCCTCGTCGGCGGACTCACTCGTGACGCTGGAGCCGAAACCGAACTTCCGTTCTTTGGGTAAGAAGTTCGGAAAAAAGACTCCGCTCGCGGCGGAGGCCATCAAGGCATTCGCGAGCGACCAGCTGCGGCTGTTCCTAAAAGGCCAGCCGCTCGTCGTCACCGTTGACGGAGAAACCCACACGTTGGATCAGGACGACATTACGATTATCCGCCGAGCTTCCGGCGCCCTCGTTATTGCGGAAGACGGCGGTTTCTTCGCGGCGATTGACCCGACTGTTACGCTAGAGCTGAGGCGCGAAGGTGTCGCACGTGAGCTGATTAGCCGGGTACAACGTATGCGAAAGGAGGCAGGATTAGCGGTCAGCGATCGGATCGTATTGACCGTCAGTGGGACCGATGAGATCCGCGAGGTGATTGACGCTCACGGTGAGCGGATTGCGTCGGACGTTCTGGCAACCGAGCTCGTCTTCGTTGACGAGCTCACCGGTCGTTATGACGCCACGCAGGAGCTCGACCTCGAAGGGATCGTGATTCGCGTGGCCTTCACCAGGATACCGTAGCAATGCCCACAACGAACAGCGCCAAGAAGCTCAAGCCAATGACGAAGAAGAATCTCCAGTACTTCGAGAAGCGGTTGCTGGAGGAGCGGCGTCGGGTGCTGAAGGAGCTTGGTCGCGCCGATGAAGCGTTCGGAAATACACCGCAGTCGGCGGACGGCGATCTGAGCAGCTATTCCTTCCACATGGCGGACCAAGGCACCGATGCGATGGAACGCGAAAAGGCGTTTCTCTTCGCGAGTCAGGAAGGACGCTTCCTGTGGCACATCGACGAGGCGCTTCGACGGCTCTACCGCAACCCGGACGCCTTCGGCAAGTGTCACAACTGTGGCCAGGAGATCGCGTTCGAGCGACTCGACGCGCTTCCGCACGCGCGTTACTGCATCGACTGCAAGCAACGCGAGGAAGATGCGAAGAAGTAGCAATGCGGCACTGTTCTGGCCCGTGATGTTATTCGTCACGGCGAGCGACTTCGTCACGAAGAAGCTGGCCGTCGAGCGACTCGTCGCGTCGGCAATGCCGCATCCGGTGTTCGGTGGATGGTTTCGACTCGCACTGGTTCGGAATCCCGGTGCCGCGTTCGGGCTGAATGTCGGCGAGTACTCGCGCTACATCTTCATGGGCCTCACGATCGTCGCGCTCGTCATTCTCGCGCGTCTCTATCGGAGCACGCGGCCCGGCGACATTTCACGAGTTCTCGCGCTGGCACTCGTGTGCGGCGGAGCGATCGGCAATCTCATCGATCGCGTGAGCTCCAAAAGTGGCGTGATCGATTTCATCGACGTTGGCATCAGCGAGATCACGCGCTGGCCCACCTTCAACGTCGCCGACATGGCCGTGAGTTTCGGTGCGTTCCTCCTCGCATGGGTCTTGTGGGAGGAGGATCGCGATCTCGCGGGCGACGTCGCACCGGTGCGCGCCGCATCGGTGGCGCGCGAGTCCGGAGAGATCTGAACTGCAGCGACAAGCCAGCCGTACTTCATCGAACGGTCGCGTCTTTTGGGGCGCGGCGCTCACGGTCGTGTTTTTCGACGTCCTCACCAAGCTCCTCGTGCAGCACTCGTTGCACGAGCTGGAGCCAAAACGGATTTTCGGCGAGTACGTTCGGTTCACCCTCGTGTACAACCGTGGCGCCGCGTTCAGCATGTCCCTCGGCTCGCAATCGCGGTGGATCTTCGGCTCCTTCGCGCTTATCGCGCTCTACATTCTATGGAAGCTCTATCGGCAGAGCGCGCCGGGCGAACGGGCGCGCGCGCTCGCGTTAGGCTTCGCGTGGGGTGGCGCGGCGGGCAATCTCATCGACCGCATTCGTGAGCCGCGCGGAGTCGTCGACTTCGTGGACGTCGGCGTGGGCACGGTACGATTTTGGACGTTCAACGTCGCCGACTCGGCGGTGACCGTGGGCGCCGTGCTGCTTGCCTGGGTGTTGTGGCGCGAAGATCGGGAGACGAGCATGGCGAAGAAGCCGACCACTGACGCTACTCGCGTCGAGGGGCGCACCGGGACGTGACCGGGGGCGCGGCCGGCGCGCCAACGACGCACGAGCTCATTGCACCTAACGACGCACCGCGACTCGACGTCCTCGTCGCTTCGCATCTCGAGCTCTCCCGTAATCAAGCGGCAACGCTCATCGCGAACGGCCGGGTGACCATCGACGGCCGACGAGAGAAAGCGAGCTACCGTCCGCGCGCCGGGGAGCGGATCGCGGTGAGCGTTCCCGCGCCGTTGTCGCGCGCGGTGCTTGCCGAGGCCATTCCGCTCAATGTGAGCTATGAGGACGACGACGTGCTCGTCGTCGACAAGCCGGCGGGCATGGTCGTGCACCCGGCGCCGGGAAATTGGTCCGGGACCCTCGTGAACGCCCTGAAGGGGCGCGGCGCTTCACTCGCTGAGGGAAACGACGAAGGACGTGAGGGAATCGTCCACCGGCTGGATAAGGAGACCTCTGGTCTGCTGCTCGTGGCCAAGACGGATCGTGCGCATCGCGTCTTGGGAGCCGAGCTGCAGGCGAGGCGCATCGTACGTCGCTACGCGGCGTTGGCGTGGGGCCACGTCACCGAAGACCGCATCACTGTCGACAAGCCGATCGCTCGCGATCCGCGAGACCGAAAGCGCATGGCGATCGTCAGTACTGGACGGCCGGCGCGGACGGACTTCACCCGGCTGGCGCGCTTCGATTCTGCTGACCTGCTGCGCGCGCACCTGTACACCGGGCGCACACATCAGATTCGTGTCCATCTCGCCGCGATCGGGCATCCGGTCGTGGGTGATGATACGTACGGCGGAGGCGGAGGGCGCCGGCTCGTGCAGTTACCCCCGCGTCGACACTTCTTGCACGCCGCCTGGCTGCAGTTCCGGCATCCGGTGAGCGGGAAGGAGATCGACATTCGCTCACCGCTGCCGGAGGATCTCCGCCGAGCGCTGGCCGCCACTGCACAGGGAAGTCTTCCCGACGACGCACTCGCTGGCGACCACGATCCGCTGGAGTACTTTGGCTTCTACCGCCTCCACCTTTGAGTCACCCGTCGTGCCGCGCACCGGTCAGCGCCGGACGCTGCTCTTTCGCGTCGGCAGCACGGTGTACGGCTGCGACATCGACGACATTCGCGAGATTGTCCCGTTTCGGGCCGCCACGCGGTTGCCGGGCGCGCCGAGCTATGTCCACGGACTGATCAATCTCCGCGGAACAATCGTGACGGTCGTCGACCTCGGCGCCCGATTGGAGGCCACGCATGAACGGGTGGCCGGCGAGGGCTCGATCATGCTCGTGTCGATGCCGGGCAGCACGCGGGTCGTCGGCGTCGCGGTGCAGGAAGTCATGGATGTTCGCGTCGTCGGCTCCGCGCGCGACGACGTCATCGCCGACAGCGCCGGCAACGATGCCGTGCGTGGGCTGGCGCACGTGGACGGCGCGACGGTCATTCTCCTCGACATCCACTCACTCGTCAGGCACGTCCTGCACTCCTAGGAGGTTCCTTGAGCCACACGGTTTTGATCTGTGACGACGCGATCTTCATGCGGACAATGGTCGGTGACATACTCAGTCAAGCGGGGTTCGAAGTCGTCGGCGAAGCGGAGACCGGGCTGCAAGCGGTCGAGAAGTACAGGCAGCTGAAGCCCGACCTCGTAACGATGGACATCGTTATGCCGGACATGGGCGGCATCGACGCGGTGCGCGAGATCTGCAAGCTCGATCCGGCGGCGCGGATTCTCATGTGCTCGGCCATGGGCCAACAGGCACTCGTCGTCGAGGCGATCCAGGCGGGCGCGAAGGACTTCGTCGTGAAGCCATTCCAACCGTCGCGGGTGTTGGAAGCTGTGCAGCGAGTACTCGGGTAGCGTAGAGCGCAAAGCGCAGGGCGTAGAGCGTAGAGCGCTCGTTAGAACGCCCCACGCTCCACGCTCAACGCGTCACGCTCAACGCCTATGGACTCCTCCCAGTACGCCGACCTCTTCCTGACGGAGAGTCGCGAGCACGTCTCGGCGATGAACCAGTGGCTCCTGCAGCTCGAGCGCGATGGAGCCGCCGGCAGCGCCGAGCCGGTAAGCGCGATCTTTCGTGCCGTTCACACGGTAAAGGGGATGAGCGCGACGATGGGATATGTCGTCGTCGCCGAGCTCTCGCACGAGCTCGAGACGTTGCTGGACCGCGTTAGGCGTGGCGAGCTGCCGGTGAACGGGGAGCTGATGGACCTCCTGTTCCGCTCGGCGGACGTCCTGGAATCGGCGATCGAGGGCGCGGTCGCCGGCCGCGACGTATCGACCGCCGAGGTGCTGCGACGTCTGCGCGCGTTCGCCGAACCAGGAGTGAACGTGGCGAGCGACCAGAGCACGGGGAGCGACGACGCGTCACCTAACGAGTGGACCGCGCCCGCTCCCGTTGGCTCGGGAACGCTCGTGCGCATCCGCCTCGCTCCCGAGACGCCACTCAAGGGCGTGCGGGCGTTTCTGATCGTGCAGGCGTTGCGCCGTGTCGGTGAGGTCGTGATCGTCGTGCCGCCGGTGGCATCGCTCCAAGCCGAGCAATTCGGCCACGATTTCGCGCTCCGCATCGTGACGACGTCCAGCGAAGCCGAGATCGAGCGCGTTACCAGGGGCGCCGGCGACGTCGCCTCGGTGCGCGTCGGCGAAGACGACGCGCAGAAAATGGGACAGGCCCCATCGGCCGCCGAGGCGAGACGAGCGCCAAGTCCGGCACCGGCGACGCTGCCTAGCGACGACGCCAGCGCACCGGCCGCGCCGACGGCGCTCGACATGGCGGCGGCGGCGACCGACGGCGGCGTGCGGCAGTCGCGACACGTGCGCATCGATCTCCGGCGACTCGACTCGTTGATGAATCTCATCGGTGAGCTCGTGATCACGCGCGGCCGTCTCCTGCAAATCGCCACCGGACTCGATGATCCAGCGCTCGCCGACAGCGTTACGCAAGCGTCGCGACTCATCGGCGACCTTCGCGACGAAATCATGACCAGTCGTATGGTGCCGGTGTGGCAGGTGTTCGATCGCTTTCCGCGTCTCGTGCGCGACGCCTCGCGCTCACTTGGCAAGCGCATCGAATTCACCATCGAGGGGAAGGACATCGAGCTCGATCGGTCGATGCTGGACGAGATCGGCGATCCGATCGTGCACCTACTGCGCAACGCCATCGATCACGGCATCGAGGTCCCCGAGGAACGAACGGCGGCCGGCAAGGCCCCGGCAGGGAGGCTCAAGCTGAGTGCCGCGCGCGACCGCTCGGCGGTCGTCATTCGCGTGAGCGACGATGGACGGGGTATCGACCGCGATCGTGTCTTGGCGCGTGCCAAGGTGAGCGGATTGGTCGATTCGACGAAGGCGGCGCTCAATGACGAAGAGCTGCTGCGTCTGATCGCACGCCCCGGCTTCTCGACGGCGGAGCGGATTACGGACCTCTCGGGACGCGGCGTGGGCATCGACGCCGTCTACACGCGGGTCCGGGCGTTAGGCGGTGCTGTCGACATTCGGTCGCAACCGGGGCAAGGCACCACGGCGACGCTTCGCTTGCCGTTGACACTCGCCATCGTCCGCGCGCTTCTCGCGCGCGCCGCGAACGAGGTGTACGCGATTCCGTTGACGCATGTCAGCGAGACGGTGGAGCTGCAAGCGGCGGCGCTGCGAACGCTGCAGGGGAGCGAGGTCATCGTCCTGCGTGCCGACGTGCTGCCGGTGCTGCGGCTGCGTGACCTCGTTGGGCTCGAGCGCCGCGAAGTAGCCGTCGCGCCGGGCCAGCCGAGCGAACAGGTGGTCATCATCGATCTGCCGGATCGGCGCGTTGGTCTCGTCGTCGACGAGCTCGCGGGGCAACAGGAAATCGTCGTCAAGCAGTTCGACGGCGTGAAGGATGGTCTCTCGTTCTTTGGCGGCGCGACGATCCTCGGGAACGGCTCGCCGGCACTCATCGTCGACGTCAGCAGCTTCCCATGACAACCAGCATAGACGATATCCGCTCGCTCAAAGCGATCCAGCTCGATGCGCTGAAGGAAGTCGCCAACATCGGTGCCGGCCACGCCGCGACCGCGCTGTCCCAGATGATCGGGGGGACGATCATGATCAGCGTCCCGACGATCAATATTTCGCGCCTGGAAGAGATTCCGCCCCAGGTCGCCGAGCCGGACGAGCCGGTGGCGGCGGTGTTGATGCACATGTTAGGCGACCTGACCGGACGGACGATGCTCGTCTTTCCGCGTTCGTCGGCGCTGCGGCTCGCCGAACTGATGCTCCATCGCGATGCCGGGACATCGTTGGAGTTCGGCGAGATGGAGCAGTCGGCCCTCAAGGAAGCCGGCAACATCCTCAGCTCCGCGTACATGAACGCGTTGAGCGAGTTCATGCATCTGATGTTGCTGCCGTCGCCACCGAGCCTCGCCGTCGACATGTCGACCGCGGTATTGACGACGGCCTATCTGCAATTCAGCTCACAACGCGACTACGTGTTCTGCGTCGAGAGTGAGTTCATGATGGTCAAGCTGTCCGAGAAGCTGCGCGGCTTCTTTCTGCTCCTTCCGGATCCCGCGTCGCTGCAAGTGTTGCTACGCGCGGTGCGCGTCGCCTAACGATCAGCCGGGACGATGACCGCTTCCGCGCCGCCGGTTCGCCAGCCATCGCTCACGTCCCACCGCGACCGGGATGTGCTCCGGTCGTTTGCCCAGCGCATCGATCCGTCCGACGCCGGTGCGCACAACAACCTCGGCGTCCTCTACTACAACAAGGGGCTGCACGAGGAGGCCGTCGCGGCATTCATGCGCGCGCTGGAGCTCGACCAGAGGATGCAGGTCGCCCAGCGTAACCTCGAGATCGCGTACTTCAACACGGGATACTATGACAAGCGCATTCCCGAGCTGAAGGAGCGGCTGCGTCACCAGCCGGCCGATCGCGAGTCACGCTGGGAGCTGGGCCGCACGTATGCGCTGCTTGGCCAACAGCCGCAAGCGGTCGAAGAGTTTACGGCGCTGCTGCAATACCACCCGAAAGACGTCGGCGCGCTGCTCCAGTTGGCGATGGCGGAGAAACAGGCGGGCGACATCGGCCGCGCTCAGGAATGGCTGCAGCGCGCGATCGCGCTCGATCCCGGCAGCTCCATACTGCACTTCTACCTCGGCGAGGTCTTATACAACCGCGGTTTGAACGATGAGGCCCTGGGCGCTCTCAAGCGCGCGATGGAGCTCAACCCGGAGAATAACGACGCGCTCTATCTCATGGGGTTCGTGCTTGGCGACATGGGCCGGCACGAGGAAGCGCGCGACGTCACGAAGCGGGCGATCAAGCTCAATCCGACTCTGTCGCGCGCGCAGCCGAACCTCTCCCTCGAGCAGGGGCGTCCCCAACGTTACGAGGAGGCGGTGGCCGCCCGCGAGGAGAGGCGCGGCCGCGAGATGCAGGTCTCCGGCGAAGGGCGGCTCGCCCGCTACAACCTCGGTCTCGCGTTCCGGCAAAAGGGCTACTTCGTCGAAGCGCTGCGGGAATACAAGCTGGCACTCGAGCAGGGCGAGGACCGCGACCTCGTGCTGCAGGCGATGGCCGAAGTGCACCTTCTTCGAAAAGACCCCAAAGCCGCGCTCGAGCTTTATGAGCAACTGCTCACCTCGCAATCGAGCAGTCCGAAACTATGGAACGAGCGCGGCGTCACGTTGCACCAGGATGGGCGGTTCAAGGAAGCGGAGGAGAGCTATCGCAAAGCGATCGCCGCCGATCCGCACTACGCGCTCGCGCACAACAATCTGGGCATCGTGCTGTACCACCACGGCGCTGGCGATCAGGCGTTGACATCGTTAGGCACCGCGCTCGAAACGCAACCGTCGTTTGTCAAAGCGCGGCTCAACTTCGCGCTGCTTCTGTACAAGGGAAAGCGCCTGCAGAAAGCACTCGAGGCCTATCGTCAGGCGTTGACGATAGTGCCAGAGCAAGCGGTAGCGTGGAACGGCATCGGTCTCGTCCTCGCCGATCTGAAAAAGCACGAGGACGCGAAGAACGCGTTCGCGCGAGCGATTCAGGCGCGTCCGAGGTACGCCGAGGCGCATTACAATCTCAGCTTCACGCTCTCGAGTCTGGGTGACTTCGAGGGCGCGTTGCGGGAGACGAAGCTCGCGCTCGAGATCGATCCGTACTACGTCGCGCAGAAATTCGAGCTCGCCATCGATCTGCAACACGAGGATCCCGATCTCTCGATCCAGCCGGAGATCGGCACCGAGAAGCGCGCCGACGAGCCGATCGCCGACTTCAGCTTCGATGCAAAACTCCTCGACACGCTCTTCACGGAGCTCGCGCCGGCACCCTCACCGGGGTCGATGCCGGCGCGCGGCAGCGAAGCGGCGGCATACAAAATGGCGGCGGACTTCCTCACGAAGGGTATGCACGACCGTGCCGCAGCGGAGATTCGCCGCGCCATGGCGCGCGGCGCCGATCGGGCCGAGGGGCAAGCCCTACTCGGCAATGTTTTCGCGAAGCAAGGACTGCACGGCGAAGCGCTCGAACGCTATCGCGAAGCGCGGCGCGAGGCGGGGACGGATGCCTCGCCGCGGCTCGCCGAGATCGGGGAGGCGTGGTCCCTCGTTAGGCTCGGTCGCGGTGCCGAGGCGCGACCGATTGCCGATGCGTTGCTCGGTCGTGAGCCAGAGGACATCGAGGTCATCATGCTGGCGGCGACGGCGCGGAGCGAGGCCGGCGACCCGGCGGCGGCGCTCTCCGCCCTCGAGACAGCGCGGCGCGTCGCGCCGGCACGTGCCGAGGTACAGCAGAAGATCGGCGACATCGCTCGCTCACTCGGTGACCTCGACGGTGCAATTGCCGCCTATCGGCATGCGTTGGCGCTGGACCAGGACTTCGCCATCGTACGCTATCAATTGGCGCGATTGCTTGCCGCGAAAGGCGCCGTCAAGGACGCCGAGCTGGAGCTCGTTGCCGCGCTCGACGCCGTGCCGACATTCGCCGAGGCGACGCTCGAGCTCGCGGCCCTGCGTCGCCAGGTGGGCCGCGCCGGTGACGGGCTGCCGCTGCTCATCGACCTGCTGCAACGCGATCCGTATCATTTTGACGCTCTCATCGCGTTAGGCGAGACGCTGCTCTCTCTCAGCCGCAAACGCGATGCCGTGACGGCATTTTCTCGTGTGCTGCGCTTTGATCCGTCGCACGTCGGTGCGCTCTATCACGAGGGTGCGCTGCTCGTCGAGCAGAAGCGTTATCGGGAAGCGATCACGCGATGGGAGAAGGTCATCGCCCACGCGCCGGCGAGCGACTACGCCAAGCGGGCGAAGCGCGAGATGCGCACGGCCGCGGATCTCGCGCGGATCTTCGGCGATCGCACCTCCGACTCCAAGCCCAGTCGGACGTCCGGCGCCTCTTCACACTCGCGGAGCTGACCCATGGCGATCGAAGGACCGCTTCGCGAGCTAGGCATCCACGACGTCTTCCAGCTGCTCGACTTGAGCCGGAAGACGGGCGTGCTGCGCGTTGCGTCGGAGCTGCGCGACGACGAAGGTGTCGTGCACTTCGATTCGGGACGCGTCGTCCACGCCCATGTGAAATCCAAGGCGGTGCCCCTCGAGTTGACGCTCCTGCAATCGGGCAAGATCTCCAAGGACGACCTCGAGTCCGCGCGTGCGAAGCGCACCAACGGCCCCTCCTCGAAGGCGGTGCCGTTACGCCGAAGGAGATCGAACGACAACTCCGCATGCAGATCGAGAGCGTCGTGTTCGAGCTCATGTCATGGCGCGAAGGATTCTTCTCATTCGAGGAGCGGCCCGCCTCGGACCTAACGAATACACGCGAGGCACGCATTCGCGTCTCGACCGAATCGCTGCTCATGGAGGGGGCGCGTCGCATCGACGAATGGTCGCGGATCGCCGACAAGGTACCGAGCCTGGGTGTGGTGCCCGTGCTCGCGCCCGTACGCGAGGATGGCCAGGGATCGCAGCTCGATCTGTTACCACCCGAATGGGAAGTGCTCTCGACGATCGATGGTGCGCGGGACTTGCGCGCGATCGCCGCGACGCTGGGACGCGCCGAGTTCGACATTGCGCGTGTCGTGTACGGTCTCGTGACGACCGGCGTCGTCGAGGTCCGGAATCTGGATCGCGCCATTCAGCCCGCCGACAACGCTGGCATGGAGCCCGCCCTCGACCAGGCGCGGGCCGCGCTCGCGCGCGGTGATTGCGATCAGACGCTCGCCCTGGCTCGTGCGGCGCTCGCGAAGGAGCCCTCGAATACAACGGCGCGATTGCTCGCGGCACGAGCACTCGCCGCGCTCGATCGCCGCGACGAAGTCGTCGACGAGCTGCGTCGCGCCGTGCGCGCTGATCCACTCACGCCGGATGTGCATTTGGAGCTCGGCTTTGCCGCCGTCTACATCGGTGACTTTGCGACGGCACGCGCGAGCTGGGAGCACTACCTGCGACTGGCGCCGACGGGGACGGAGGTCGGACGCGTGCGCGCGGCGATCGAGTCACTCACCAAACTGATGCACGTGCTCGAGGCGCACGCGGAGGTCGCCCATGGCTGACGACGTCGGCCGCTGGAGCGACGAGCTCGCGCGTGACCCGGCGAGCCTCGCCTTTCTCCCGCTCGGCGAGACACTCCGCCGGCAGGGCCAGCTCGATCTGGCGCTCAAGATCGCCGTGCGCGGGCTCGAGCGGCATTCGCACAACGCGGACGCGCATGACCTGCTCGCGCGTATTGCCGTCGATCGACGCGAGCTGCAGCGCGCCTTCGACGAATGGGACGCGGTGCTGCGGCTTTCGCCCAGCCACCTCGGAGCGCTCAAGGGCATGGCGTTCGTTCGCTTCCAGCAGGGCAACACCGCGGACGCCGAGAAGTACCTCCAGCGCGCCGCCGAGCAGGGCGGAGACGCCGAAGTGGCGGCGGCGCTGGCGAATCTGCGACGCGCCGGCACGGCGCCGCCGACGCCGGCGCCACACAAGCACTCCGACAATGGCGCGCACACTCAGTTGCCGCCGGCAGCGACCGTGCCTAACGCGGCGATGCGTCCCGACGATCCGCGGGCTCTCTTCGCCGACATTCTCGGCGAGCACGAGCAAACGGCGTTGCTGCTCGATGACCAGGGACTGGTTCTCGCCGGCATCTACGTCGGCGAGGATGGCAGCGACGTGGGAGCCGAGGTGGGCGCGGAGCTGAGCGGCGTCACCGACGCGGCGCGCCGCGCGACGCGGCATCTCGAGATCGGCGACTGGAAGTCGATCGTCCTCGAGACCGAAGTCGCGGTGGTGACGATGG
>WNGI01008403.1_pt1 | contig 13241 bp, 13 predicted proteins | sample 5400621 | NCBI WGS metagenome assembly WNGI01 (sample SAMN13153374, study PRJNA577476) | soil metagenome | isolation source: 20 cm soil or saprolite under Garry oak tree replicate 1 | place: USA:California | collected 2016-06-15
ACGTGCTGAGCACGTTCTTCCCGGAGCAGCGCGACCACTTGAACGCCATGGTCACGGAGGCGGGGCTGTCGCGCATGTACGGCGGCATCCACTACCGGTTCGACATCGAGGCCGGTCAGGCGCTGGGACATAGTGTCGCACGGTTCACCATTGCGGCGGACGCATCGGGGAATTCGGTACTGACACCCCACTAAAGGAACATCTCGAAGATCAAGCCTCACTGCGACTTCCGCGGTGGGGCTTTTTCTGCTTCGATCGGGAGCGCCAGTCGGCTTGGCGCGCGGCGCGCGACCGGCGAAATTACGGGATACCACACTCCGCGCAGAGGAACGACATGAAATTCGCCATCATCATCTATACCGACGCCACGCTGCTCGACGCGCTCCCGGAGGGACAATTCGACGCGAAGATGCGCGACTGCCTCGCAAATGCCGATGAGCTGCGCCAAGACGGGCGCTTGCTCGATTCGCAGATGCTCGAGAGCGCCGCGACCGCCAAGTCGCTACGGGTGCGCAACGGCCGGCAGACGGTCATGGATGGACCGTTCGCCGAGACGAAGGAAATGCTCGCGGGCTTCAACCTGATCGAGGCCGAGGACATGGACGAAGCGGTCCGCATCGCGACGCACTTCCCCTGGGCGCAAACCGGCTGCGTCGAGGTGCGGGCGGTGCAAGACATCGAGGCCGTCCGGCAGCGGGTCAACCGCTCGGCTCAGCAAGCCTCCGTGACGCCATGACCGTCGCCGCCCCGCCCTCCCGGCCGCGAGCCGACCGACTCCATGATTTTCTGTGGCGGGTGCACCGCGCCGCGCCGGCCGCGGGAGAGGTGGCCATCTTCAACCGGTTCGAGCAGCTCCTGACCGACAGCAGCGTAGTGGTCGCGAAGTTCTTCCTCTATATCAGCAAAGACGAACAGCGGCGCCGCTTCGAGGAGCGGCTACGCGATCCCACGAAACAGTGGAAGCTGTCGCTCAGCGACGTCGAGGACCGGAAGCACTGGGACGACTACGTCACCGCGTACGAAGAGGCGCTCACCCGCTGCGGCACGCCCGACGCGCCCTGGTTCATCGTGCCGGCGGACAAGAGGTGGTTCCGCAACTTCGCCTTATCACACATTCTCGTCGAGACGCTCGAGGCGCTCGACATGCGGTTTCCCAAGCCGACCGTCGATCTGTCGCGGATCAAGCTGGACTAAGGGGTCGGGAATCACTTCTTCTCTTTCTTCTGGGCGCGGTCGGTGAGCGCCAGTTTCCCCGCGGCGTCCTCGACGCGATCCGCGAGGTCCGCCATCAGGCCTTCGTCCGAGAGATCGAGTGGGTGCGAGTTTTCCTTGTCGCGCTTGGCGATCGCGTGCAGCCGGTCTACGACCGCGCCATCGCGCACTTCGATCGCGAGCTCGCGCCTGCTGTCGAAGCTCCCGGGCGCCAGATTGATCGACCCGACGATGGCGCTCACACCATCGGCGAGGAGCATCTTGGCGTGCAGCTTCAGCTTTCTGAGCTTGCGGATCTTGATCCCGACATCCTCGAGAATCCGCAGGCCGCCCACGCCCTCGACCAGCTGGTCTTTTTTCAAGGAATGCGGCGGCCGCGCCATCACGTGGACCTTGACGCCGCGCCGGGCCGCACGAACCAGCCGCTCCAGGATCACAGAATCCTGGTACCGCTCGTTCTGAACGAACAGCGTATGCCTCGCTTCGTCGATGAAATGCGCGATGCGGTCCCGCCCGTTGATGGGGCACCAGAGCAAGTGCGCGGTGCCGCCCGGCTCGAATGGCTGCCGGTGCCAGTCCGCCTCGAAGCACGCCACGATCTCATCGACCTCGTGCCGGTGGTCCGTGACCACTGCGTAATCACGGGTCCGGGTGAGGTTCTTCGTCTCCCAGTTCAGTGATTTGATGAACGCCGTCCGGTGGTCGATGACCATCGACTTCTCGTGCGTGAGGGCGAGGGCCGGGTTGCTGTCGATCACGTCGACACCCGCGCGTGCGAGCTCCCGACGCGTCCCCTCGTTGTCATCCTCACCGCTGCGGCGCGCCGGGTTGAGCATGACGCGGACGTGCACGCCTCGGCGCTTGGCGGCGATGACGGCGCCGATCAACGCCGGATCGGAGAAGACGAACATCTTGATGCAGAGGGACGTCTTTGCCTCGCCGATCGCGTCGATGATCGGCGTAGCGGCATCATCAGGCAAGACGATCAGCGAACGAGACGCCATCGAGACTCCTGGGCTGGTCGGGGTCTGGGAGCTTGCAAGGCGACGAAATGGGTGACACGCTCCCGGCCCGAATAGAACGTACGGAGCGCGTCCTCCACCTCGCGGTCCGATTGGGTCGTGCGACCGTGTTGCCGCAGGTGCTCCGCCCACGATTCGACTAAATAACACTCGACACAGCGGTGCGGGTTCGCCGCATCCACGAACAACTCCCAGAACACGGCGCCGTCGCGCTGGCGAATCGGCCGCACCTGACGGCGCAGCGCGGCGGCGAACGAAGGGCGGTGCCTCGGCTCGAGCGTGTATTCGACGGTGACCAGGACCGGTCCCGCCTCGCCTGCGAGCTCTTCCGCCACCACAGGGTCGTCCCAGATGTGGGCCGGGTCCAATTTCAAGCCTTCTGCGGCGGCCAGGGGAAAGAAGGGGATCAGGCCGAGCCCGAGGAGCAGGCCGCCGCCGGCCGCCATCAGGGCCGATGGAACCCCAGTCTCGTCCGCCACGACCCCCCACAGCAGCGCGCCGACCGCGAACGACCCGAACAGGGTGAGCGTCGACACCGCGAGCGCCCGACCTCGTACCCACTCGGCCGCTCCCCGCTGCGCCGCGAGAATCAGGCTCGACACCACGATGAGCCAGCCGATGCCGGCCACGAGCATCGCGCCCAGCAGAACGCCGAACTCCCTGACCCACGCCAGCGCGAGACACCCCAATGCGAACAGGACGGTTGCCAATGCCGTGATCACGTCCGTCGACCGGCGCCGCCGCCAGACCGGCAAGATCGCCGCGCCGAGCAGCCCCCCCACGCCGAGGCTTCCAACCAGGGCCCCATACGCGATGGGTCCGCGCCCCAACGATGTCTTGGCGACCAGCGGCAGCAGTGACCAGAGCGCGCTCGCGAACAGCACGAACGCCGCCGTGCGCACGATGACCGCACGCAACGCCGGCGTGTACCGGACGTACCGGATGCCGGCGCGCACGGCGGACGCCATGCGCTCCGCCGGTAGCGTGGCGCGGTGCGGTTCACGCCGCCACCGCCACAGCACGAAGAACACGCCCAGCACCGTGGCGGCATTGACGAGAAATACCGGTCCCGGTCCGCCCGCGACGATGACGACCCCAGCGATGGCCGGACCTACGGCGCGGGCGACGTTGATCGCGACGGTTCCCAGCCCCACGCTCGCCGGCAGCTCCTCCTTCGGCACGACCTCGGGAATCATCGCCTGCCACGCGGGGATGTCGACCGCGCTGCCCGCACCGATGGCGAGCGTGACCAGCGCGCCCGCTGGAAGGGCGAGCAGAAACAGCGGCAGGGTGGTGGCAACCTGCACCAGCGAGACCATCAGCGGCGAGGGGGTGAGCAACGTCATCAACCAGGCCGCCGCGGAATCGTGCATCCACGTGCCGATGCTCGAGACTACATCCGAGATCCACAGCGCGCGGAACAGCGGCCGCCGCAACGGGCTCCACGCCGAAGGTGCCGTCATCCTCGCGAATCTAGCGAAGCGAGCGGATCCTTCAACGCTCGACGCGGCGGTCGAGCACCGGCTTCACGTCGACGATCGGCGTCCGGTCGAGCGCCTCCAAGTCGCCGACGCGCATTCTCGTGCCCTGAATGGCGAGAATCCGCACCCGGTGCAATCCGATCGGGTTGGGGCGGTCCGGAGAACGGGTGGTGAACACACCTTGCAGTGGGTTAGCAGGATCGCCCCTCGGATGGACGGTCAGCACGTCGCGCCGGGCGCGATCGAGCCACGTCAGCACAATCACCTCGTCACCGACCTGCAAGTCGCGCAGTCCCTCGCTGAACCGGGCGTCGAAAACCAGCCAGGCCTCCGGAGAGCCTTCGTTGCCTTGCCGGGGCGCGGCCGCCCGATCGACGAGCGGAGATTCGACCCAGCCGATCGGCTGCAGCTCGTAGCGCTGATCGCTCAACCAATCCTCCCTATGCGCTCCTTGGTTACATCGTGGTGGGTTAGGTTCGTCAATGATATTCGCGCCGGCACGTCTCGACTATGCCGTAGCGCTGCCCCAGGAAGCGAATGCGAGTCGCGCGCCACGCGACCCGGCCCACGGCCCAGCGCCCGTCGGCGCGCGGCCCCAGCTCGAGGCGAAGGATCGCCCCCTGCAAGTGCTTGGAGAAATTCAGGCCAAACGTGAAGTTCCCGAGCGAGTAGGCCACGAGACGTGGGCCACCGGTCGTGTGGTACAGCGTCACGGGCTGGGGCCAGTGAGAGTGGTGACCTACGATGGCGTCCCATTGCCGGAGCAGCCGACCGGCACGCGCAACCTGAGGCGGCCGTGGATTCGCCTCGAGCTCATAGCCCCAGTGCGGGCATGCGATCCGGAGGGCCGCGTCCACCTCTGCCAGCCGCTCGAGGGTCTCGAGGCGAGCCGCATAGCCGCACCGCCGGTTCGTCCAGTCCGTCCCGACGGCGATCAGGACGCGCCCGTCGACCAGTGCCGCCGGCTCGTCCGCGCGCCCAACGACCCCGAAGCCGCGCGCCTCGAGGATCCGCTGCGACTCCGCGGCGAGGGCCCAACCGTATTCCCCGGCGTGGTTGTTGGCGCACGTGAGCAGCGTGCGCTCGGGCGGAAACAGGTCGGCCAGGAGATCGATGGTCGCTCGCGTATGTGCCTGCCCCATGAACCGCGACGGCGCCCGGCCGTCGATCACCGTACCCTCGAGGTTTCCGACGAGCAGATCCACGCCCGCGAAGAACGCCTTCACGCGGTCGTCAACCACGAACTCTCGCGCCCCGAGTGGCATGATGTCTCCGAGAAACCCCACCGTCATTCGTGGCGTGATCGCCTCGGTGCAAACGTTCTGGTCGAGCCGTGGCACGAGCCCGGCATGAGCCCGAGCTGGGCCGAACAGCGTCTTGGCGACCCACCAGGCCGCCTCGCGCCACGGATACGGCTGCGAGAGCCACTGCCGTGGCGGGTCTCGTCGCCATCCGGGGGGCGGGGTGAGGCGGATCTTCTCGATCTTCATCGGGCCCCCCCGGGCCGGCCCGGCCACCAGTTCCACCGACCCGCCAGAGCGAGCAACGCCGGGCCGATCGCGACCCGCACCACCGTCGCGTCGAGCGCGACGCTCACCGCGAGCGCGAGCCCCAGGATCTGCATCACCAGGAAGTCCCCCAGCGTGAATGCCGCGAACACGGCAACCATCACGGCTGCGGCGCTGGTGATAACGGGGCCGGTCTGTGCCAGACCCTCCGCGATCGCGGCGCGCTCGTCCAGCCCGGAACGCCGCGCCTCCGCCACCCGAGCAACCAGGAAGATCTCGTAGTCCATGCTGAGCCCGAACACCGTGCAGAAGACCAGCGTGGGGATGATGGTAAAGACGGCATCGAGCGGCGCCGCGAGGCCGAGTAACGCCGCACCGATGCCGTCCTGGAACACGAGCACTACCGCGCCGAACCCGGCGGCCACCGACAGCAGGTTGAGACACACCGCCTTGAGGGGAACGAGCACCGACCGGAATCCCAGGAACAACGCCACGAGCGTGCCCCCGAGCACAAGCGCGACTACTAAAGGAAAGCGGCGACGGACGGCGTCGTCGTAATCGGCGCGTAAGGCCGGCAGGCCGCCGACCCGCAGGCGGGCCCCGGAGAGGCCGGTGACGGCGGCAGGGTCGACGCCCCGGAGCTCGCGCACCAGCCCGATCACGTCGCGCGCCTCGGCACCCTCGCGTGGGATGACGTCGAGCAGCACGGCCCGGCGATCCTCGGCCAGGTACGAGCGACGCACGTCGGACGCCAGAGTAAACACGGCGAGCCGCGATATCGGCCGGTCGGACTGGAACGTCGCGAAGGACAGCGTGGCCGACACGCGTGGGTCCTGGGCCAGGCGGCTCCGGAGGCGCCGGGCCGCCTGCCACCCGGCACGGCTCAGCACGTCCTGACCGCCGGGAAGCTCCAGGATGACGCGGACGGTTTGCGCCACCGCCCCGCGCCCCATCTTCTCCAAGTCGCGCAGCGCGACGACCGACTCGAGCCGCGGCGGGAGCCATCCGTCGCCGCGTGGCAGCCCCGACCGCAGGCGCGTCGCCTGCCACGCCAGCAGGACGAGCGGCGCACCCGCCGCGATCAGCACCGCCACCGGGTGCCTCGTCACCCAACGCCCCCACGCGCGCCACCGCGCGCCCACGGCACGGCGGGCGGGCCACAGCCGGCCCGCTTCGATCCGCCGGCCGAGCCACGCGAGCAGGGCGGGCAGCAGCGTGACTCCGACGAGCATGGCGAACGCCGTCGCTAGCAGCCCGCCCACGGCCACCGACCGCAGCTCGCCCAGCGGCACGGCGAGCAGCGCCGCGAAACCCAGCGCCACCGTCAGACCCGACAGGAGAATGGTGCGACCGGCGGATCGGCCCGTCGCGACGGCCGCCTGCACGGGGTCGCCGCCGGCCGCGAGCGACTCGCGGAACCGCGAGACGGAAAGGAGCGCGTAGTCGATCCCGAGCCCCAGCCCGATCATCGAGACGAAGGTTTGGACCAGAATGGAGAGCGGCCACCGGGCCGCCAGCATGCCCGAGGCGCCGAGGGCGAGTACGATCACCAGCACGCCGCTCACGACGGGCGTGCCGGCGGCGATCAGGCTACCGAACGCCACCAGCAGGAGCGCCAGCGTAAGCGGGAGCGCCCGCCGCTCGGCCACGCGCGCGCTGGCGCGGCTCGCCTGCCGCAGATCGGCATTGAGCACCGTCTCGCCGGTCCAGCGAAGCTCGAGCTTCGGGAAGCGCCCGACCAGCCGGCGGGTGAGCACGGCGGTGGCGGCGCGAAGCTGCGGCACGATCGCGTCCGGTCGTCCGGCCGCCGCGTCGAGCCCCACCAGGACGAATGTTCCGCTGGAGTCGCGCCCGAGCAGCAGCGTGTCGCGCGCATCGCGGTAGCCACGCACCGCCGCGACGCCCGGGACGGCGGCGACCGCTTCGCGGATGCTGTCTCCGAGCTCGCGTCCCGCCGGCGTGAGGGGCGACGCGCCCCGGACCACGAGCAGCGCGTATTGCGCGAACGGCGCCCGGAACCGCGAGGCCAGCTCCGCCTCAACCCGCGCCGACTCGCTCCCATCGACGCGTGCGGCCGTCTCGAGCACGCGCTCCACCCCCACCGCGTGCGGAGCGAGGACAGCGAGCGCAGCGGCCCAGCACACCAGGACCAAGCCGCGCCGGCGCACGACGACGTCCGCGGTACCCATGCGCCAAGTGTTGGCCCGCCCCATCAAGACGCGGTCAAGGCCGGGAATTCGGCTTGACCTGGACTTGACCGGCGGCGTCGACCTTTGGTGGCATGAACGGCCACACTCCACGCCCCGCCACATCCGCCGATAACGCCGGTCTGCTGGCGCTGGCCGCGGCCTGCCCCATGCGGGGGGAGCTCACGCTGTGTGTGCGGCGGGAGCCGGATTTCTTCGCCCTGAACCGGCTTCAGGGCGATCGCTGGGATGTCGGCGTAGTGGATGCGGGTCGGGCCGGCGTGATCGGCTGCGTCGCGATCGCCGAGCGCGTGGCCTACGTGAACGGCGTGGCTGCGCCGACCGCGTACGTCAGCGACCTCAAAGTGCACCCGGCATTCCGCGGCCGGCGCAATGGGACGGGAAGGGTGGCGGACGCGTTGACCGAGTATGCCCGCGAGACGCTCCACGCCATCGGTCCCCACATGCCCGTGCTCGTCACCGTGCTCGGAGGCAACGCGGCGATGACACCGCGGCTCTGCGGTCCGCGCGGACTGCCGCGGTTCATCCGCTTCGCGACGATCCGCACCTTCGCGGTGCCGCTCTTCACGCTGCGCCGGCTCGACCCTCCCCACGGCCTGTCTGTGCGGCCCGCAGAAGAGCGGGATCTCGACGAGATGGCTGAGCTGTGGCGCGCGGTCGCGCCGCTGCGCCAGCTGGCGCCGGTGCTTGGCCCGGATGACTTCCGCCGTGTGTGCGCCGAGGCCCCGGGGCTCGCCCTCTCGTCCTACTGGATCGCACGACACGCTGCCGGGCACCTGGCCGGGTTCGTCGCGCTGTGGGACCAGCAGCAGCTGAAGCACACCGTGGTGCAGCGGTATGCCCTGCGGGCCGCGCTGTTCCGTTACGGGTTCAACCTGGCCGCACCGCTCGTCGGGTCGCCACGGCTCCCCGCGCCAGGCACACCGCTTCGCTACTTGAGCGCGTTTCAGGTCTGCGTCCCGGCGACCGATCCCGGCGTGCTGCGCGCGCTCCTGGTCAAGGCGGCGCGGGCTCACGCGGGCTCCCCGTACGCCTTCTGCTCTATCGGGCTCGACGTCACCGATCCGCTGACCAGCGCCCTTGCAGGCTGCTGGGCCCAAACGACTCTGGTGCACGCTCATGTCGGCACGCCCGCCGGCCCTTATGACGGTCTGCCGCTGGGCGCGCGTCCCCTGCATTTCGAAACCGCGCTCGTGTGAAGGCACGGGCGCCTGTGGAGGACCATATGGACACGGAGACCATGGAGCTGCCGAACCACGAGATGCGCGCCACCGCGCCGTCGGTGAAGCAAGTACTGCCCACGCCCGCATGGTTCGTGGCCGCGCGGAGCGACGAGCTGCCCGTCAACGGCCCCCCCCTGCCACGCCTGGTGAATGGAGTGCCTCTGGTGCTGTACCGCGATTCGACCGGCCGCGTGGCCGCGCTCGAGGACCGCTGCCCTCACAAGAACGTGGCGCTGTCGCTCGGCAGGGTGCAGGGCGACACGCTCCAGTGCCGCTATCACGGCTGGCGCTTCGACCGCGGCGGAGCGGTGGTGGACGTACCCTGCCACGCTCCCTCGGAAAAGCTCCCGGCGTGCGCGGTGCGCGCGTTTGCCACCGTGGAGCGCGACGGCTGGATCTGGGTGACGCTGGGAGCAGACGGAGCCCCGCCCGAGCCGCCGAGCTACCCGCGGGACCATGCCTACGGCTGGTTCGAGCTGCAGAACGTGATTCACGCGCCGGTGGACCTGATTCTCGAGAACGGGCTCGACTGCAGTCACACCGGGTTCGCCCACGAAGGACTGTTCCGGTCCGCTCCGAAGGACAACATCCGGGCACGCGTGGAGGAGACGGCGACCGGAGTGCGCGTGGAGACGCTGGACGAGCGCTCGGCGGGTGCCACGGACGTTCGTTCCATACTCGGGCGCAGCCAGCCGATGCGCCACATCGACGAGGTCATCCTGCCGCACACGCTCCGCGTGGACTACTGGATCGGTGACCACGCGCACGTCGTCACGATTCTCGTCGCCACGCCCGAAGACGATGACCGGACCCGCGTCTACACCCGGATGGGCGTTCGCTATGGCTGGCTCACGCCGCTGGTGACACGGTATGTGCGGTGGGTGACGCGGAAGGTGGTGGCGCAGGACATCGCGATCCTGAACAGCCAGGCCGAGCGCATCCGGCGGTACGGCCGTCGTGAGTTCCGCACCGTGACCGCCGACCTTCCCGCCGCGTGGATGCAGCGCGCCTTCCGCGGGTTTCTCGAGGGGCAATATCCCAACGAGGTGCGGCGGACCCGCGAGATCACCTACAAGCTGTAAAGGAGGAGCGATGGACAGGAACGGTAAGCTGCGGGTGCGCGCGGTTCCCACGCGGACCCTGGATCAGGCCACGATCGACGCGATGTGGCGCCTGTACGAAACGCACTACGACCACGTGGACCGCGCCACATTCGACCGCGATCTGGCGGAAAAGACGCTCGTGTTCCTCGGCACGGACGCGGGGAGCGGCACGGTCGTCGGGTTTTCGACGGCGTTGTTCTATTGGCAGCGACACGCCGGCCGCCGGGTGGGTATCTACTTTTCCGGCGACACCATCATCCATCCCCGGTATTGGGGCCAGACCGCCCTGCACCGCTGCGTGATTGCCACGCTGGTCCGCTGGAAGCTGCGCCACCCGTTCACCCCCCTCTATTGGTATCTGATCTGCTCGGGCTACCGGACGTACCTGACGCTCGTCCGCAACTTCCCCGAACACTGGCCGCATCACCAGCGCGTCACCGAGCCCTGGGAGCGCGGGCTGCTGCACGCCCTCTCACGCAGCCGCTACGGAGATGCCTACGACGCCGTCCGGGGCGTGATCTCGTTCGGCGAGCGGCAGCCGATGCTCAAGACGGTCGTGGCAACCCTCACCAACAGTGCATTGGCGTTGCCCGAGGTCCGGTTCTTCACTCAGGTGAACCCCGGTCATGCCCGAGGTGACGAGTTGGCGATGATCGCGCGAGTCAACCTGCGGGCCGTGGGTGGAATGGCCCTCAAGTGGCTGCGACGCACCCTCACCCGGCGGAGCCGCGGCGCACCTGCTCCCGTGGCCGGTTTCCCGCGGCCGACGACGTGACGGGGCTTCCCCTGCCCCCGGTATTGGGGAGACTCGGCCTGCGACTGCTGTGGGCGCGTCGCTTTGGCCGGTTTCGCGCCGCGCTCGCGCGACCGCGCGTCGCGCAAGCGAGGGTGCTCCAAGGGGTCCTCACGGCGGCGGCGCGCACGGAATACGGTAGACATTACGCCATAACCGGCCGCGAGTCGTACCAGGAGTTCCGGGAGCGCGTGCCGATCGTGGACTATGACGAGCTGGCGCCATGGATCGAGCGGCAGGCGAGCCGCGGCGGCGCGGTCGTCACCGCCGAGCCGCCCCTCGTCTACGAGCAGACCTCGGGGAGCTCGGGGCGGCGAAAGCTCATTCCCTACACGAGTGCCCTGCTCGCTTCGTTCAACGCGTGTTTCGTGGTGTGGGCGTACGACCTCCTCGCGCGCGGACCGCGATTCGAGACCGGCCGGCTGTTCTTCAGCGCATCGCCCGCCTTCCGACAGGAGCGCGCTACGCCTTCGGGGGTACCGCTCGGCTTCGACGACGACAGCGAGTACCTCGCTCCCGCGATCCGCCGCCTGCTGGGGCCCCGGTTCGTGGCGCCGCAGGGGCTCAAGGCAGTGACTAACCCCACAGCCTACCGTCTGGCGTTGGCCACGTCCCTCGTCGCCGAACCGCGGCTCGAGATCATCTCGGTGTGGAGCCCCACCTATCTCCTCGCCCTCCTGGAGTTCATCGCCGAGCATCGCGCGACGATCGGTGACGCGCTCGCCCGGGGCGACCTCGAGGCCGGCGGCCGACGCTTCACGTTCACCCCCGCGCAGGAGGCCCGCCTGCGGCTGCTCCGCGCGGATCCGATCCCGTGGGCGGAGCTGTGGCCGGCCCTGAAGCTCCTCTCCTGCTGGACCGACGGTAGCTCGGGCCTGTTCGTGGAGGCGCTGCGCCGTCGTTTCCCAGGGGTCCTGCTCCAGGGGAAGGGTCTCCTGGCCACTGAAGCGCCGATCACGATCCCCCTGATCGACGCACCGGCGCCGCTACCGCTGGTCGACGAGGTGCTGCTGGAGCTGGAGGACGAAGCGGGGCGAGTCCTTCCGCTGCACGAGGTCAACGACGGGGGCGTCTACGGTGTGATCGTCACCCAGCGAGGAGGGCTGCTCCGCTATCGGATGCACGACCGCGTCGTCGTGCAGGGTCGCGTGGGACACACGCCCTGCCTTCGCTTCGTCGGGCGCGATGATCAGGTGAGCGACCTGGTGGGCGAGAAGCTTAACGAGACGTTCGCCCGCGACGCTCTGCGACGGGTGTTCGGCGACGCCGAGGCCTTCTCATTCCTGGTCCCCATCGTGGCCCACGGCCAACTCCCGCATTACATCTGCATCACCGACCATCCCGCGGGCGCCTGTCCCACCCGTGCCACCTGTCTCGAAGCGGAGCTGGGACAGGCCTTTCACTACCGTCAGGCACGGCTGCTCGGTCAACTCGCTCCCGTGAGCGTCATAGCCCGCGCCGCGACGCGGGACCGATTCGAGCGGCATTTTCTGGAGCGCGGCCTGGTGTGGGGGGACATCAAGTACGCCGCCCTGCTCGTGCGACCGACGCCCACCGAGGTGGCCGCGCTCAGGGCATGATGTACTATCCCTGTCATGCTCAACGTCGGACTCGTGGGTTTCGGATTTGCGGGTAAGACATTCCATGCGCCCGTGATTCGTGTGGTCGAGGGTCTCCGCCTCACCACCATCGTCCAGCGTCATGGGGGGGGCGCGCCGGACCCGCGCTACGCAGACGTCGAATTCGTGCGCAGCGTCGATGAGCTGCTCTCCCGGGCGGTCGATCTGGTCGTCATCGCCACACCCAACACATCGCATCATCCGATCGCGAAGCAATGTCTCCTGGCCGGACGTCACGTCGTGATCGACAAACCATTCACGACCACCGTGGTGGAGGCCGACGAGCTTGTCCAATTCGGGGCCGCGCAGCACCGGGTCCTGTCGGTCTACCACAACCGCCGGTACGTGGGTGACTTCGTCACGCTGCAAACACTCCTGTCGGAAGGTGTCCTCGGCCGCGTCACGACGTTCGAATCCCATTTTGATCGTTTCCGTCCCGAGCTCCGGCCGGGCGCATGGCGTGAACAGTCGCTGCCCGGCTCCGGCGTCTGGTTCGACCTCGGCGCACACCTGCTCGACCAGGCATTGGTGCTGTTCGGAACGCCGCAGGCGATCTCCGCCGACATTCGCATCGAGCGCGACGGCGCCGCATCAAATACGGGCTCGACCCGCAGGAAGCGGCCCTGAAGGCCGGCCGCATGCCCGGCGAGCCGGACTGGGACGCTGAACCGTCCGAGCTGTACGGCGAGCTGACCGGGCCCGAGGGTACTCGAGCGATTCCGACCATCCCGTCGAGCTTTACGCACTATTACGAGAACGTGCGCGACGCCATCCCGGGGAAGGCGCAACTGGCGGTCACGCCGGAGCAAGCACGCAATGTCATGCGCGGACTGGAACTGGCCGTCGCCAGCAGCCAGCAGCGCTGCGTGGTGCCGTGGAGCGCGTCAACGTAGAGTCGGTATCTTTTGCATCTTGCTCATACCGTCAGCCGAGGAATCATGACCGGTACGCCGCCCGCCGTGACCGTGAGCTTGCTGACACGGATGCTCGTTGAAGCCTTCGAAGGGCCTCCCGGCCCCTGGACCTACTTCACCGACGCATCCCCGGGGACCGGCATCTTCGCGACCCTCGGC
>WNGI01004270.1_pt1 | contig 13240 bp, 13 predicted proteins | sample 5400621 | NCBI WGS metagenome assembly WNGI01 (sample SAMN13153374, study PRJNA577476) | soil metagenome | isolation source: 20 cm soil or saprolite under Garry oak tree replicate 1 | place: USA:California | collected 2016-06-15
CTTCCTCCTTCGGTCGCGGAACTCGCTACGCAGGACCCTCTTCCGACTCCCCATTGGGATCAGCTCTAGGGCTGTCATCCTCGTCGCGCCTCCAAACCCCCGCACGCGTGCGCGGAGCGCGCCGAGCAACGCTCGGCATCCCCGCGCCCTCAGAGGCAGCCGCACGCGCCACCAACGCGCGCGAAAGACCCCCGCAGTTACGAGTCTGTCCCGGGAGGCGAGGGTGTCCTCGTCAGCCGCTATCCGCAGCTAGCGCCGCCCCGGCGCGGTGCGGCGAAGCCGCAAGCGAGGACTGCGGCGTAGAGGACACCCGCGCCGACCACAAGCAGAGATGTCGACGAAGCGTGCACCACGATGCTACCCAGGCGGCCAGGTCATCGCGCGCCCACCAAGCAAGTGTATGTGTAAGTGGTCAACGCTCTGCCCACCGTCCGGCCCGGTGTTGATGACCGTCCGATACCCGGACTTCGCGATTTTCTCTTGTCGAGCGATCGCCGCGGCAAGAGCCATCATCCGCCCGAGAAGATCAGAATCCGAAACGTCGTCCAAAGATGTCACGTGCTTCTTGGGAATGATCAGAATGTGAACCGGCGCCTGCGGATTCAGATCCCTGAACGCCGCGATGTCCTTGCTGTTCGCGACCATTTGCGCGTGAATCTCGCCGCGGGCGATGCGGCAGAAGATGCAGGGTTCAGCCATTCGATTGCCTCGAGGGTGCCAGCGACGCAGCGGCGATGGCGACGGCAGCGACGCCGGCCGTCTCAAAACGTAGCGTGCTGTCACCCAACTTCACAGGCAGAAACGCCGCGCCGATGAATGCGTCGCGCTCGGCTGGTTCCATCCCACCTTCGGGGCCGAGGGCAATCGTGACCGGAGCCTTCATCGGAACTCCGATGATCGGCTCGCCGTCCTTTGCGAGCAGGACCCGCGTTCCAAGCGGAGCCGCCGCCACAGCTCGCTCGATCGTCGACTCCGGAAAAATGGCAGGCAACCAACCTCCACCGCTCTGAACCAGCGCCGATGTCATCCGCGCGTGAACTTTCGCCTGAAACATTAGCCCTTCGCCGCGCGGCGACACGCTCTTCGAGCGGCGCCAAACCACAGGACGCCAGCTTGTCACGCCCAGCTCCGTCACTTTCTCGGCTAGCCACAGCATCCGGTCGCGGTCGGCTACCGGTGCGAGCAGATGGATTGGGGCAGGTCGCGACAACTCGCTCGTCTCGCTCACGCCGACGAGCGCCGAGTTACGCGAAACCTTGAGAAGTGTTCCGACCGCTGCCCTTCCGGCGCCATCGCGTAACGCGACCCAGTCCCCAACGGCGACTCTCGCCACGCGAATGTGGTGCGCGGCTTCTTCCGGCAGCGTCACTGTTCCGCTTGCCAGGAGCTCGTCACTCGTAAAGAACGTTGCTACCGGGGCGCGATCTGTACGCTCCACCAAACATCCTCCGTGTCTTCGCGCTCGATCACCCAACCGCCGGCGTCGAGGAGAGCTACCATGGCTTCACGCTCGTCGCACAAAATTCCGGCGAGGATAGCTTGCCCGCCAGGCGCAAGCGATGCGCCAATCGCGGGGAGAAGAGGAATTAGAACCGACGAGATGATGTTGGCGAGCACTACTCGAAGGGGAGCGAGCAGGGGAAGCAATGTCGCGGCGTCACCTTCGATGACTTCGACAAGGTGCTCGACTGCGTTGGCCGTTACGTTCTCTTCCGCGTTTCCGATCGCGTCGTGATCGATCTCGATCGCCGCAATTCGTGCCGCGCCCAGTTTGGCGGCGGCGATCGAGAGCACTGCACTTCCCGCCCCCAGATCAGCAACGACATCGCCGGCTCGGATAACTCCCTGCATCAATCGCATTACGCCGCGCGTCGAGGCATGCTCTCCTGTTCCGAACGCCATGGCTGGATCGACAATTATCGTCCGACGCGGGTCGGAGTCCATCCCCAACCAGGGCGGGGCGATGACCAGATCGCCAACTCGATGCGAGGAAACCGAGGCTCTCCACTGCGAGTAATCGGTCTCCGGAGCAGCCGCGACGCGCACCTCCGCGCGAGGGTCGGCGTCGATCACCGCTTGGCGGATCGCGTCGATCGGCGCGTCGTCGGGAAAGTGCGTGACGACGCACGCGCCATCCTCCTGAACTCCCTGAGAGCCTGCCTCAAAGAGCGCCGCGATCACTCCTTCACGGTTCGACGCGGGAGTGATTCGTAGCGCGATCCAGCTCACGCGCTGAAGGGCTCGCTCACAACCATCCGAGTCACCGTGACTACGCGCCCAGTGATTCTTTGAGCTTCGACCAAAGCCCCTTGGGTCTCGGCGCCGGCACTTTTTGCACTTCGCCGAGCTGACGGATGAGCGCGGATTCGTCAGCTGTGAGGTTGTCCGGAGTCCAGAGCTGCAGTCTCACGTGCAAATCTCCCATCGAGCTGGAGTTGATCCTCGGCAGCCCGCGACCGCGGAGGTTGAAGACTTGTCCGCTCTGCGTCGCCGCCGGAACCTGGAGCGTGACAGTGCCGCTGACCATCGGCACCTCGACGTTGGCGCCGAGCGCGAGCTGCGGGTACGTGACGAGTATTTCCGTGTACAGATCTTCGCCATCCCGTTCGAAGCGCGAATCTTCCGCGACCTCGAATACGACGAGGATATCGCCCCTCGGACCGCCGCGAGGCCCGACGTTGCCGACCCCTCGCATCGTCATGTATTGGCCAGTCGCGACGCCGGCGGGAATTCTCACCAGCACCTGCTTCTCACCGCGGATCCGTCCTTCTCCCCGGCACTTCTTGCACGGCGAAGCGATGACAGTTCCTTCGCCCGCGCATGTCGAGCACGGCGCGACGCTTATGACTTGTCCGAAAAACGATCGCTGCGCCCGCCGGACTTCTCCGGTGCCATTGCAGGTCGCGCAGGTCGCCGGCGATGTACCTGGCTCCGCTCCTCTCCCATCACAGAGATCGCACGGCTCCAGAAGCCTGACCGTCACCGTCTTTTCAGCGCCACTGGCGACTTCCACCAGTGTTAGCGGCATCGCGATCTTGACGTCGGTTCCGGTGCGCGGCCCCGCTCGTCCGGTTACGCCGCCACCAAACAGATCGCCAAACCCGCCGAGGCCACCGAGGTCGCGCATGAAGATGTTGAGCGCCTCGGAGAGATCGACATGATGGAATCCGCCGGCCCCACCGCGCAGCCCCGCCTCGCCGTAACGATCGTACAGCGCCCGCTTCTCGGGATCGCGCAGAACATCGTACGCCTCGGTGATCGACTTGAACTTCTCTTCGGCTTCCTTCGAGCCGTTGTTGCGGTCCGGATGGCAGGCCATCGCCAGCTTCCGGTACGCCTTCTTTATCTCGAGCTCGCTCGCGCCCCGTGCGACGCCGAGCGTGTTGTAAAAATCAGGCATGATTCCTCGTGTTCTCCTTCAACAGGTCGGTGACTAGCTCCGACGTGTGCGTTACAAGCGAAATGACTTTGTCGTACGGCATGCGCGTCGGGCCGATCACACCGATGACTCCCGTGAGCGGACCCGCGTGGTACGACGCCGTGACGACGGTGAAACTCGCCAGCTTCGGATCGTTGTGCTCATTTCCGATCGTAATGGACACACCGCCCGCCTCGCTACGACGACGCAGTAGCTCGCCGAGTTTCTCCCGAGTCTCCGTGAGCGCCACCAACTTCCTCATGTTGTCAATGCTGGCAAACTCCGGCTGCTCAGCCAAAACCGATGCCTGGCCCAATAAAACGGTGTCGTCGCTCGTCTCGAGCGCGCTATCGAAAAGCTGATCCCCCTCTTCGATGAACACGTTGAGCAGGTCGGTTGCTCCAGGGCTGGGCCCGACATCACGGAGTCGATCGCCAAGCGAAGACCGGACCTGACGGAGCGTGAGGCCGGCCAACCGGTCGTTGAGGACTCGCGTCACCTCGAAGATCGCGGCATCGGCGATCTCGCCGTGGACGTCGACGAAAATCGTGCGCACCGCTCCGGCCGAGAGTGTAAGCGCTACGAGCAATCGCTCTGAAGACAGGCGAATCAGCTCTACGCGCTCGAGGACGGCGTCGTCGAGCCGCGGGCCAAGTGCGATGCCAAGTTCCTGCGTGATCACGCCGAGACTCTGCGCGGCGCGGCGAAGAATTGCCTCGACGGCAGAACCGCCGCTTGAAATCTGGGCCGTAAGCCTGCGGCGCTCGGTGGCAGCCGGCGGACGAATTGGGATCAGAGAATCAACGTAAACACGGTAGGCGACGTCCGTCGGGACGCGCCCGGCCGAGGCGTGAGGGTGAAAGAGATAGCCCTTCTCCTCCAGATCGCTCATCGTGTTGCGGATGGTCGCAGCCGATACGCCCAGCCCGAATCTATTGACCAGATTGCGGGAGCCGGCCGGTTGAGCTGTCTCGACGTACGTCTGGATGACTGCTTCCAGAACACGCCGCTCGCGTTCGTTCAGACTGGGGCCTGCCATAGAGTTAAATATAGCAATGACTAGGAGTTGGACTTAGTACTTCGTCCAGTTTCCGTGTCCTTCGCGCAACGAGGTCGGCCGCGAGGCTGTCGAGGCGGAGCCAACCCAGCGGAGTCAACCGGAGCTGACTGCCATCGAGCTCGGCCCACCCCGCATCGATCCAGCGCGCCGTGGTGTCGACCTCGGTCGCATCGATCTGCAGCCCGTTTCGCGTGCGCAGTCCCAGATACACTTCTTCGGCTTCGCGGTTCTCCTCCGTCAACGTTTCCGCGCCTGCCAAAACGGACTGCCCGTCGGCGAGACATCGAACCCACTTGGAGTAAGCCGAAACATTCCAACGACGGCTTGCGCCATCGAAGGAGTGCGCGGATGGTCCGACCCCCGCGTAAGGCGCGCCCGTCCAGTAAGCGGAGTTGTGGTGGGATGCCCTTCCCGGGCGGGCGAAGTTCGAGACCTCGTAATGAACGAAGCCTGCGTTGACCATCAATTCATGGGCGAGCAGGAACTCTTGCTCGTACGTGTCTTCGCTTCCCTCGACGATTGCTCCGCGGTCGCGCCAACGTGCGATCGGAGTGTGTGCTTCGACCGTGAGTCCGTAGAGGGAGACGTGCGCAGGCTCCAGATCGAGAGCGAGCGTCAGATCGCGCTCCCACGAGCGCTTCAACGTATCCGGTAATGCGAAAATCAGATCGAGCGAGATGTTGGAGATCCCGCCGCGCCGCAGCGCTTTCACCGCGCGGCTGATTTGCGGCGCATCGTGCGTACGGTGCATCCACTCGAGGACCGAATCGTCGAAACTCTGCGAACCAAGGGACACCCGGTTTACACCGGCCGTCACCCACTGCGCAACGGCCACGTCGTTCACATCATCCGGGTTCGCTTCGATCGTGATCTCGCCGTCAGCGGCAATCGACGCGTGATCCCGGACCGAGGTCAGGACGTCGGCCACGCCCAGCCCGCCCAAGCGTGACGGCGTTCCTCCGCCGAGGTACACGGTGTCGAGCGTTGAGCCCCGAATGACTCCACTCGCTAACTCAGCGCGGAGCGCTGATGTGTATTCCTCGACTGGCGTGCTTGAGCGTACCGCGATCGAGAAATCGCAGTACGAGCAGCGGCGAGCGCAGAATGGGACGTGGATGTAGAGGTGACGCGGGGGCACAGTGGAATATACGGCCGAGCGGATTTAACTGAGACTTCATCCGGCATCCACAAAACCAAAGCAGGGAGTTACCAGCTTCTAAGCGCGTCAGCCGGCCAGCTCACATACTGGCGCAAGGGATTCGAACGAGCCTCAGCGCCGGCGAATCTCTCCCGCCAGCGAGCACTCGACCAGGGCCAGGATCTCGAGCGATGTCACGGCCGCGAGACACTCTGACATCGAAAGCTCAGTGGTTGCCGGAAGCGAATCCATCTCCGCAAATCCGTTCGCAAGCGCGTCCCAGACCTTTTGCTCAGCGTCGGGCAGCACAGGTATCGGCGCGCTCGCGTCTCTTGGCGCGGAGATGCCGAGCAGTGTGAGCGCATCGTCGGCGGCTGCGATCAAGACGGCTCCGTCTCTCAGAAGCTGATTCGAGCCCCGACTTTGGTCGGAGTCGATCGGCCCCGGGACTGCGGCGACCGTCCGTCCGAGCTCCAGCGCCTGTGACGCCGTATTGAGCGCACCACTCCTGAACCCCGCCTCAATCACGATCGTGACCGGCGCCAGCGCCGCGATGATCCGGTTCCGCTTGGGAAAGGCGCCCTGGTGTGCCTTCATACCGGGAGGATTCTCCGAGACAACCAGTCCACGCTCGGCGATTGCCCGATGCAGCTGCCGATGGCCGACCGGGTAGGGAACGTCGATCCCAGTCCCCAGGACCGCGACCGTGTCCCCGCCCTCCTCAAGCGCGGTCCGGTGAGAGACCCCATCGATCCCGCGAGCCATCCCGCTTATCACGGTTACCCCCGCCCGCACCAACGCGCGCGTAAGACTCCGCGCAATTCGCTCCCCATAAGCGGTCGAATTCCGCGTTCCCACTATCGCGACCCGAGGCTTTGCGAGCACGGCCGCGCCGCCAATTGCGTAGAGCTCCGCCGGCGGAATCTGCAGATCGTTCAATTCGATCGGATAAGCTGCCGAACCTCGCGCCCAGCGCTGGATCTCAAACTGAAAACCACTGACCAAGTTGGCACTCAGGACTGTCGCACTCAAAGCTTGGATCCCCCATAATTGATCTCGATACCTCTCAAACTGCAGGGACTCAACTCTACGGTAGACTTACCGTTACATCCTGTGGTCTCACGCTATGCTTTAGGCGCAAAAGCTCCGTCCACCAAGCCGCCGTGAGCGCCTCCAATCCTTCTCTCGCCGCCGCGCTCACGCTAAAAAATCCGAACGCCCCCGGCGCCTCGATCGGCGGCGCGTACTCCTCCCCCATCAGGTCCATCTTCGTGAAAACGACGCAGTGCGGCTTGGTCGCCAGCTCCGCCGAATACTCGGCGATCTCGCGCCGTAGTTGATCGTATTCAGCCTGCCAGTCCATCGCGTCGATCGGAATCAGGAACGCCAGGATCCGTGTCCGCTCGATGTGCCGGAGAAACTGGAGACCCAGGCCCTTCCCTTCGTGCGCTCCTTCGATGATCCCCGGAATGTCCGCGACCACAAAAGTCCGGTTGTCTGACAGCTGGACGACGCCGAGGTTCGGCTGGAGCGTCGTAAAGGGATAGTCGGCGATCTTGGGGCGTGCGGCAGAGATAACCGAGAGAAGCGTAGATTTGCCAGCGTTAGGCTGCCCCACCAAACCGATATCGGCAATGAGCTTGAGCTCCATCTCGAGCGTGCGGACTACGCCTTCCTCGCCCGGCTGCCACTCGCGTGGAGATTGGTGGGTGGGCGTCGCGAAGAACGCGTTGCCCTTCCCGCCCCGCCCGCCCTGCGCGATCACGAGCTCCTGCCCGTCCTCCAGGATCTCGGCGACGATCTCGCCGGTCACGGAATCGCGCAGGATCGTGCCGGGCGGCACGGGCATTACTATGTCCGCGCCGGAGCGGCCGCTTTTGTTGGAGCCCATTCCGTGCTCGCCGCGCTCCGCCACCCAGTTGTCGCGGTAGGTGTAGTCGAGGAGAGTTGCCAGGTTCGAGTCGCCGCGCACGATGACGCTGCCGCCACGCCCGCCGTCGCCGCCATCGGGGCCACCCATCGGGGTGCGCCACTCTCTTCGGAAGGAGGTGCAGCCCGAGCCACCAGTGCCGCCCTCGACTCGGATTACGGCGCGATCGATAAACACTGACTACGCCGCGTAGACTTCTGGGCGCTGCGACTGGCGCCCACAAAACCAAAGCAGGGAGCTGTAAGCTTTACAGCTCCTCAGCTCGCCAGCTTTCATACTGGCGTTATAGGCGCCCGGAGTCCCGGATCGCGCGGTTTTCTCGAGATGTCGACGAAAGCTGGGAGACCACGACTTCGCAGTTCCATCCCCCGACGGAAAAGCTCCCAGCTTAGGAGCTGCAAAGCTTGCAGCTCCCTGCTTTGGTATTCTCGACCCCAGCGGAGTCGAACCGAACCCAGAATCGTCGCCCCTCATTCTCCCACTACTTTTTGCAAAAGCTGCCGGTACCGGCCCAGATCATCCCGCGAGATTAAATCGGTCAAAGCGTCGAGAACAGCCGCGACTTCGGACGCAGGGGCGCCTGCGTTCAACGCCCCACGCAGATGCGAATGAAGCTGCCGCTGCTGCCCGCTGGTAGCGCACGCGGCGACCACGCAAAGCTCGCGCGCGCGCAGGCTCACTCCCGGCCGCGACAGCACGCGCCCGTATCCATCCACGATCATCCAGTCGTCGAGGGCGGGGTGCAGCTCGCGGATATTCTGCCGCAGCCTTTCGTAGGAATCGCCGTAGATGATCGCGCACGTCTCTTCACCCCGCTTTCTCCACAAATCGAAATCATCCACCGACCCTTCGATGTCTGCGGCCGGTGCGGGACGTCCCGACACCGCCCGCCAAGCGCGCGCCGCGTTCAGCACCCGCGGGAATCCGGCGAAAAGAAAGGATTGAAGAATGATCTCCTCGACCGCGACGGGATCCACTTCGTCCAGCGCCTCGGCCATGATCGCCCGCACCTGTCCCTCCGGCGAGCCAGCGATCGCTCCAGCAATTCTTACCAGGTGTCTTAGGTCGGCCTCGAGTTGAGCAACGCTAATCCGGGCTTCGGCTCCCGACGTCATCAGGCGTCGGCGCGCATCATCACTTTGCCCACGCACTCGCCGCGGGTGTTCTTCACCGGCTTGTGCATCCATTCGGCGAGCTTGGGCGGAAGTGGATCGGGCAACGCGTCGAGCTCCTGCAACAGACGCAAGAGCGCCGGTACCTGGGCCCGTTGCGCTCCGTCTTCCACTTTGATCGCCAGTCCAATCCCGCGATCGGTGAGGAACGCGCAGTGCACGCCCTCCGCGCCCACCTTTGAGATCACGCGTCCATCGGTCTCGGCGATCAACTCCGAATCGATGCGGTCCGTTCCGCCCACGAGGAATGGATGCCGGCTCATCGCCTCAGCGACTCGGCATGGATACTCTTCGCCTCGGACCGCGGCGACGGCGAAACGCGAGTACGCGCGAGCCATTCGCTCCAGCGTCATGCCGAACACCACGACACCGCACCCGTCCACAGCCTGCGCGATCTTGTTGCACGGTACGTCGGTCCAGAGCGCGATCTCGTGGAGAATTCCGCGCTGAACCTGATGGTCGCGTTGCTCATATCCGCGCGTCGGCCAGCCCTTCTGGTGCGCCAGCGCCATCATCGCCGTGTGCTTTCCCGAGCAATTGTTGTGAAGGCGCGTCGGCCGGTCGCCCGATTCTCTCACCACTTTGGCGCCGCGCTGTGACGATGGCTCGTGGGGACCGCACGCCAGATCTCCTTCCTCGAGCCCGATGTCGTGCAGCATTTGCTCAACCAGAGCGACGTGTTCGGGCTCCCCGCCATGAGAGGCGCACGCCACCGCGAGCTGCTCGTCACCCCAGCCCAGCGCATCGAGTCCGCCCGAAGCCAGAAACGGAAGCACCTGAAAGGGCTTCGCGCATGATCGCCAGTAGGTGAACGAGTTACCGTCGCGCGCTGTGCCGAGGAGTTGCCGGCCGTCTCCGACTACCGCGGCGTGGACCCGGTGTTCCGATTCGACGGCATCACCGCGGGTTACTGCGACATCGAGCTCGTACGTCTTGATCACACCGAATGATACTCAATTCGCGCTTTAGAATACCTTGATCATTCCTGGCGTGTACCGTCGGGGATCACGCCGGACGTCAACCAGCACCTTGTTCAGCTCCATCACTGTCTTCACGAGCTCGTCATAAAGCTGCTGATCGGTGAACAGCTTGTGCATAGTTCCATTCCCATTCGACATGCCGCTCACGAGCGAATCGGCCTTGCTGACGACGTTGACGAGATGGACGTAGAGAGTGTCGTCGCGCAGAAGCCTGCCGACAGTACCGTTGCTCCTGCTGATCTGGGAGATGACCGTGTCAGCCGACGCGATGGTGCGATTGAGACTGTAGTAAAGCGCCGGATCGTTGAGCAGCCTGCCGACGGTGCCGCGCGGATTCTCGAGCCGCGCCATGAGCGAGTTGGTGGCAGCCAGGGTCCCATTGAGCTGATCGTACAACTCGCGGTTGGTCACGAGCTGGCCGAGTGTTCCCTCCCCGCGGGTGACGCTGCCGGTGACTTTCTTCAGGTCGTTCGTGAGCCCGACGACTGCGCCGATCGCCCCCGACGCCTGCTGCACGACGGTCTCAAAATCGACGGACGGATCGACCGCGACCGTGTCGCCCTCGCGAAGAACCCGATTGGGCGGCGTTCCCGGCGATATGTCGAACACCTTGTCGCCGAGGACGCCCTGTGTCCTGATCTTGCCGCGAGAATCGCGACGGACCTGCTCGGTCACATCGCGGTCCACTTCGACAATCAGCTTCAGATTGCGCGTGGTGTCGGCATCGGGCGGCAGGAACTTGATGTCCTTGATGCTGCCGGACAATTGGCCGGCCACGGTAACCGGGCCGCCAATGCGAAGTCCGCTGGCGTTCCCGATGAAGGCGACGAGCTTGTACCGCTTGCCGAACAGATTACCGGCCTGGCCGAGTTTGATGATGGCAAACGCGAGAATGACGAGCGCCACGAGTATCAGCACGCCCACCTTGAGCTGGTCCCAGGTAATGAACGACGATCGTCTCATCGGCTAGAAAGTATCACTCAAGTCAAAATCCGCCCAGAAATTCGCGGATGTAAGGGTCGTCGCTGCCGGTCATCTCCTCGGGAGTTCCGAAAAAACCGATGCGCTTGTTGGACAGGAGGGCGATCTTGCTCGCCATGCGGAACGCCGACCTGATGTCGTGCGAGACGACGATGCTGGTAACGCGCAGCTCGCGTTGGAGCTTGATGATAAGGTAGGTAATTGTGGCGGTCGTCAGAGGATCGAGACCCGATGTAGGCTCGTCGTAGAGCATGATCTCCGGATTGTTCGCCAGTCCTCTGGCGATGCCGACTCTCTTCTTCATTCCCCCCGAGAGCTCCGACGGCAACTGGTCCATCACTTTGTCCGGCTCGAGATCGACGAACTCGAGCTTCTCTCTCACTCGCGCTTCGATCTCGCTCTCCTTGAGCGTGGTGTGCTCGTGCAAAGGATACGCGACGTTCTCGTAGACCGTCATCGAGTCGAACAACGCCGCGCCCTGGAAGACCATGCCCATTTTCTGCCGAACTTTGAGAGCATCGTCGAAGGTGAGGTGGGTGATGTCTTCGCCGTCGATCGCGACGCGTCCTTGGTCGGGGATCAGCAGACGGAGCAAGAGCTTGAGGATCGTTGATTTGCCGGTTCCCGATTCGCCTACGACTACAACCGTCTCACCCTCCTTTGCGGTGAACGAAACGTTTTCCAGAATCGGCTCTTCAAAGGCAAGGGATATATTCTCCAGTGAGATGACTGTTGGCCCGGGCCCGCGACCTTTTTTCTCGACTACGTTCTTGTCAGTGGCATCCTCGGCGACTTCCTCCAGCTCGGTGCGGATCGCGGCGCGCACGCGTCCGGAATCGCGAGCGCGACGGGGCATCGCCGTATCGTCTTTCTCACTGGGGTGGCGCCGCTCGTCCTGCTTTTTGCGGCGATCGTCTTCGTCGTCGCTCATGGACTGAACACCGCCAGTAATATCTGGGTCAGGAAATAATCGACGACGAGGATGAGAATGCTCGCCATGACGACCGTGCGGGTGGTAGCGAGACCAACGCCTTCAGTCCCACCAGTCGTCTTGAGACCGTGGTAGCAGCCGGCGAGGGAAATTATTCCACCGAAAACGAAGGGTTTCGTCAGCCCCTGAATGAAGTCATTCGGAACGTAGTGCAGCGTGAATCCGCCCGATAGCACTTGCTCGAACACGCTCCGCCAGTACATGCCGGATGGCTGTCCAAGGTAGAACTTGGCGATGACATTGCCGCCCACGATCCCCACAAAATCGTTGATGATGGTCAGTATCGGGAGCATGATGAGCGACGCGAGAACTCGTGGTGTGACGAGCTTCTTGATCGGGTCCGTTCCGAGCGTATTCAGCGCGTCGATCTGCTCCGTCACGCGCATTGATCCGAGCTGCGCCGCGATGCCCGAGCCCACCCGGCCCGCGACCATCAGGCCGGCCAGCACCGGACCGAGCTCGCGAATCATGGATCCGGCGATCAGCTTGCCGATGATATCCGTCATCCCCAGCGACGACAAAGTAACGGAGCTCTGAAGGGCGAGCACCATTCCCGTAAAGAAGCCGGTGAGAAGGACGATCCCGAGAGAGCCCACGCCGATCACGTCCATCTGCTGGAACAGGTCAGCGGTATAGAACGGCTTGACGAAGATGAAGCCCAGCGCTTTTCCAGCGAGAACGAAGAATTCCTGCAGCGAATAGACGCCGCGCTTCGCCGCGTCGTTGACCCCTTCGAGAATCACTTGTTCTTTGTCATGGGAGAGCGGAGCGTAGCTCAAAACCCGCTGCTGAGGCAAGGGGTAGCTTAGAGCCTTATATACGGATGCTTCGGAAACAACGGATGCTGCGGATCGCTCCAAATGGCGCGATGGCTCGTAACACCGAGGCTGGGATTCTTTGTTCACTGCCGCTCGGGATGCTACAGGCGCGTCACGGATCCCTCTTAAGAAATAACAAAAAGACACTTCCGCGTGTTGCGCAGCTTCCGCGTGCTCCGCGATCCCCCTTCCGTCATTGTGGCCAGCCCGAGCGGCTTTGTTTGCCCGCCCCAGTGACAGAACTTAACTTCCGCCCCAGATGATCGAAACAATCTCTCCGGTCGTGCGCGTGCGGGAAAAAGAGCTGGCTCTGGGTGGCGCCGCCAACGTGGCGCAGAACGTCGTTGCGATCGGGGCGCAGTGCACTCTGGTCTGCGCCGTCGGCGAGGACGCCGAAGGCCAGGTAGTCAAGGAAATGCTCCGCGAGATCGGTGCGGCTTCGCGCTCAATTGTGAGCGTGCAGCGTCGTACCACGACCAAGACGCGCCTTCTGGCGCGGTCGCAGCAGATCGTCCGCTTCGACGAAGAGGAAGACGCCGACATTAGGGGGGTCGAGGTCGAGCGCCTGCTGGCGGCGGCGATCGATGCGATCAATGCGGCCGACGCGCTGGTCCTCGAGGACTACAACAAGGGCGTGCTGTCTCCGGCGCTGATAACGCCGCTGATGCAGCACGCCAAGTCGCGCGAGATGCCGACGGTCGTTGATCCGAAGTACAAGAACTTCTTTGCCTATGGCGGTGCGACAATCTTCA
>WNGI01003909.1_pt1 | contig 13236 bp, 12 predicted proteins | sample 5400621 | NCBI WGS metagenome assembly WNGI01 (sample SAMN13153374, study PRJNA577476) | soil metagenome | isolation source: 20 cm soil or saprolite under Garry oak tree replicate 1 | place: USA:California | collected 2016-06-15
GAATATTTCTATAATCATTTCGAAGCGTTTTATCGAGCTATCTGGTGTTACGGAATTGCGTTGGTAATTTTAATTACGGCGCATTTTCGCAAGCGCGCCACGGCGAATCCGTCCGGTGGCGGACGCGGGTGGGCGTTGCAAAGCTTCGGCGTCGCAGTCGCGATCCTCGGTCTCGCGTTCCAAGCGGCTGGGATCGTGATGCGTTGCATGATTGCCGGCCGGCCGCCGGTTACGAACATGTATGAATCGATCATCTGGGTTTCGTTCGCGGTCTCATTTTTCGGGATGATCTTTTTCGTTCGTTATCGAGCGCCCATCTATTTGCTGGCGGCGTTACCGGTCACGCTGATCGCGCTGTTGCTTGTGCATCAGATGCCAATTGCCATGCCTTCGAGCATCGATCCGTTGGTCCCTGTCCTCCGCGATAATTTCTGGCTCACGATTCATGTGTTAACGATTACTCTAAGTTACGCGGCATTCGCGCTGGCGATGGGTTTCGGGCACATTTTGCTGTGGCGATACGCACGCAATCCGGCAGCCGCGCGCGCAGACGCGCCCATGCATTTCTGGCTTTATCGCGTGCTTCAACTTGGCGTCCTGTTACTCGCGGCCGGTACAATTCTTGGTGGAGTCTGGGCAAATTATTCCTGGGGCAGGTTCTGGGGCTGGGATCCAAAGGAGACATGGGCACTAATCGCGTTGCTTTGTTACATCCTGGCGTTGCATGGCCGGCTGGCGGGTTGGTGGACGCAATTCGGCCTGGCTGTAGCAAGCGTCGTTTGTTTTCTCGCCGTGTTAATGGCGTGGTACGGCGTGAACTTTGTACTGGGCAAGGGGCTGCATAGCTACGGCTTCGGCATCGGCGGCGAGACTTACGTGGCGATATTCGTGCTTCTCGATCTTTTGTTCGTAGCGTTCGCCATCTGGCGATACCGCAGGAGCGCAAGCGCCGCCGTTGCGCCGCGCGAAGTCGGAGCCGAGCGCGCCGCAGTGTAGGTAGCTGTATCCGGGATCGTTGGCCCCGGTGGACGAGATAATCATTAGAAGAGAGAAAGGGAAAGAAACTCATGCCCCTCACCCGCCGCGATTTTCTCATCCGTAGTTCACTGTCTTTCGCTGCTGGAGCGTTTTCGCCACTTGTTGTCGGGGCTGAGAAAACGAAGCCGAGCACGCCTGCCGACCTCAAAGATTGGGAATCGGTGCGCCAGGAGTTTGAACTGGCTCCCGATTACGTGCATCTCGCCTTGTTCTTTCTGGCGTCTCACCCCAGGCCGGTGCGCCAGGCGATCGAGCAGTACAGAGAAAAAATAGATGCAAATCCGTTCATGGCGGTTGATAGCGCAATCTTTGAATCGGGTAACGAAAATATTCCGGTGCAGGTGTGCCGGGCCATCGCCAGCTACATCGGTGGCGACCCGCAGGACATCGCGCTGACCCAGAACACCACGACCGGTCTCGCCCTTCTCTACCACGGATTGCCGTTGCGCGAAGGCGATGAAATTCTTACGACTACGCACGATCACTACGTGCATCACGAATCCATTCGACTGGCCACCGGGCGTTGCGGAGCGACCTGGCGCAAGATTCCGCTTTTCGATTCCTACAACTCGATTTCGGCGGACGAAATCGCACAACGCATTCGCAAGGCGATCGGACCAAAAACGCGCGCTGTGGGGGTGACATGGGTGCACTCGAGCAGCGGTGTGCGCCTTCCAATCGCACGGATTGCAGAAAGCATTGCGCACGCGAATCGCGGCAGGGAAGAGAACGATCGCGTGCTGCTGATTGTCGATGGCGTGCATGGCTTGGGAGTGGAAGATCCGAAGATCACCGCCCTGGGATGCGACGCGTTTGCGGCCGGCACCCACAAATGGATGTTTGGGCCCCGCGGCACAGGGTTCGTATGGGCAAAGCCCGTAGTTTGGCAGAAAATGCGTCCGGTGATCCCGAGCTTCTTTTCGCTCGAACCGTTCGAAGCGTGGGAACAGGAACATTCACCGCAGACTCCGGCTCGCGCAGCTTGGTTTTCACCGGGCGGCTTCCAGGCCTTCGAACATTATTGGGCGTTGCCCACGGCCATTCGTTTTCACCAGAATATCGGGCCCGCTCGAATCACGGCGCGCATACACGAATTGAACGGCCAAATGAAGGAGGGACTCGTCCGGATGCCGAACATTCAGCTCTATACACCGCGCGACGAGAATCTTTCGGCCGGAATGGTTTGCTTCGATGTAAAAGGAATGAAGCCCGAGCAAGTCGTAAAGCACCTTCTCGATCAGCGCATCGTTGCTTCAACGACTCCTTATCGCGTGTCGTATGCGCGCCTGGCGTGCAGCGTCGTCAATACTCCGCAGGAAGTCGACACGGCGCTTCGCGCGATCCGCGACCTGACTTAGTACGGCCGGGCTCACCAACCCGGTTACAGGGTTGCTGTAAGGGCGTCGACAAATTCGCGCGAAGTTTGCGCATGTAGCAACGCCGATCGTATCGCGTCATCCCTCACCAACCGGACGAGCGTCCCAACGCAGATCAGATAGTCGTTCACTAACCGTTCTGGAACGCCGATTACAAAAATCAAACGGGCACGCACTCCGTTGTGTTCGAATGGAATTCCGGCACGGCTGCGACCTATGCCAACGACAATTTCATTAACCAGATCCGTTCGCGCATGGGGGAATGCGACGCCGTTTTCGACTACACTGGGATGAGCCTCCTCGCGTGCCAGCACCTTCTCAAAGAACGCTTCAGGGTTCTGGATCTTCCCGTTTTGCGCCAGCAACTCGATAATCTCGCGCAGCGCGTTTGGCGCTTTGCGAGAGCGCAATCCCAGGATCACTTGTTTTTCGTCAAGCAGATCGGTCAGCGTAATAGCCATTGGGTGTCGAGAGATTTATTGGATTATCAGGCAAAGCCAGTTATCCAGTTAAATACGCAGCCGTGGCAACCGAAAACACAACACTGGCAGAAAATGAAGAGCGGACCGTCTCTGTGCAACGGAGCATTTACGACCCAGGCTACGTCAACGCGATGTCGCATTTTTATCGCGGCGAAATGGGCCGAATCATGGTTTGGCGGCAACGGCTCGATATGACAACAAATTGGGCGATCACCAGTAGCACCGCCATCATTACTATCGCGTTTTCCACTCGCGAAGTGCCGCATATCATATTCTTCTTCAACCTCGCCATTGTCTGGGTGCTGCTCTGGATCGAGGCGCGTCGTTACCGGTTTTACGATGCCTTTCGCGCGCGCGTCCGAATGCTCGAAGCGCATTTTCTCGTCCCGATGGTGATGGAAAATCGTGAGATGCTGCATGGTGAATGGAAAAAGCTCGTTTGCGAAGATTTGATCTTGCCCTGCTTCAAGATCAGCAAATTGGAAGCGATAGGACGCCGATTGAAACGCAATTATGTCTTCATTTTCATTCTCATTCTGATGGCATGGATAATTAAGATATTTTTACATGCCGGCGAGCCGATTAACGACCTGGCTTCGTTTTATCAGGCGCTGCGCATTGGACATATTCCGTCCTGGCTGGTGGCTTCAATTGTTGCCGGCACGTTTGTGAGCGTGATTTCCATTACGGTCTACGTCAGCAAGAAATCGTCCGGCGAAATTTCCGAGTTCGGCACGCACCGTTCGCTCTGGCGGATTTGACCGTCATCTTGAGCGAAGTTGAAGGGACTCGAATGACTGCGTTTGAAAAACTGTGCGAAATTGTCGCAAAGCTCCGAGCTCCCGGCGGGTGTCCCTGGGATCGCGAGCAAACCCATGAATCGCTATTGCCCGCACTGATCGAAGAGGCGTACGAAGTAACCGGGGCGATGCGCGCCAACGATACCGCAAATTTTCGCGAAGAACTGGGCGATCTGCTGCTGTTGATTGTGATGCATGCCGAAATCGCGAACGAATCCGGCCGGTTCGACATTAACGGCGTACTCGAGGAGGTAACGGAGAAATTGATCCGGCGTCACCCACATGTCTTCGGTAGTAGCGACGCGCGCGACAGCGGTGCAGTGCTAAAACAATGGGAATCGATCAAGCGCGCTGAAAGAAAACATAAATCTAGCCGTAATGCCGATGAAACCGGCGGTCATTATCTCGATGATTTGCCACTCGCGCTTCCCGCCCTGATGCGCGCGCAAAAAGCGCAGTCGAAAGTTGCCCGTGTCAATTTTGACTGGACCGACCTCGGGGACGTGATGGCAAAAGTTGAAGAAGAAATTCAGGAATTAAAACAGGCCATTCTGGAGCAAGATCGGAGATCGATCGAAGACGAAGTAGGTGATTTGCTCTTTGCAGTCGTCAATCTCGCGCGAAAATGCAAACTCGACGCCGAAACCGCGTTGCAAGGGGCGACTGAGAAATTCGTCGCCCGATTCAATCGTCTGGAGGACGAACTGCAATCGCGCGGCAAGAAACTGGGCGACGTCGATCTTGCGGAGCTGGACAGAATTTGGAACCAAATCAAAGAAACGCCTGACGGAACACGGTGAAGTTTCGGAATCGAATGTTGAACGTTAGACGTTTGCTTCTCTCGACGGTTTAGGGATATTTCCCGCCCCGATGAATCTTCTGATCAGCCTGATGTTGGTGTTTTTTGTTCTGGTGGCCCTGCTCATGGTGCTCGTGATCTTGATGCAACGTCCAAAGAGCGAAGGCTTGGGCGCGGCATTTGGCGGGGCGGTCACGGAAAACATTTTCGGCGCGCAAACGACGAACGTTCTTGTGAAGTTCACGACTTGGCTGGCTGGCATTTTCTTCGCGCTCACATTCGGGTTGTCGGTTTTGTATGCGCATCGAGGTACCGGTGGGGAGAGCGCGTTCCGGCGTGAGCTGATGAAACAGCAAGCTGCTCCGGCAACTTCTCCCGCCCCGGCTAAGACTCAAGCTTCCCCGGTTTCTTCTCCAGCAAGTTCGCCGAATCAGGCGTCTCCTGCTTCTTCCCCGGCGCCCGCGGCGCAGCCAACAGCGACGCCGTAAGGCCGGCGTTTCGCTGAAGCGGGCAACGAACGACGGCTGCTCAGCCGTCTCATTTTCACTCGGCGAACTAAAAGCCGGTGCTGGCCGAGGTCCGCGGCAAAGTTCGCCGAATTGTTACTTCTTCGCCATATGCCTGTAACAATCGGTTTCTAGCCTCTCCGGGTTCATTTGAACCGCGTCCCCTCAGGCAGCCATAACCATCACACCAAGGAGAAACGAATGTTTACTAGAAAAACCATCTTACGTGCAGCCGGAGCGAGCCTGGCTGCAATTCTTTCACTGGCGGCGCAGCCGCTAAGGGCTCAAGGATCAGATGCCGAGCGGCTACAAAAACTCGAACAGGCGGTCAACCAGCTGCAGAAGCGCAATGCCGAGCTTGAACAGGAGGTCTCGGGATTAAAGAAGCGCACCTCTTGGGAACCTGTGGTTGCCGGGGAAGGCAAAGGCAAGACGGAAGTGACCAGCGACGGAAAGACATATGTCGAGAAATTCGTACCCCAGTTAGCAAGTGCCGAAAAATGGAAATTGTTCCCAGCAATCACCGAATTGGAGCTGTTCGGCGATCTGCGCCTGCGCTATGAATATCGAGGTGGCAGACTTCCCGACCACTTTCAGCTCGGTCAGGATAACCAAAATGATTGGCAGGAGCGAGAGCGCGAGCGCTATCGTCTTCGCATAGGCCTTCGCGGAACGCTACTGGATGATTGGTTTTTCGGTGTCCGGTTAGAGACGAGCGCCAACGCGCGTTCAACGAACGTGACTATCGGTGGCGACACATCGCCCACCTCGCCCGGGGGCGGCGGACCATTCGCAAAGGGTGATGATGGCGTCTTTATCGGTCAGGCGTATGGCGGGTACAAAGGCTTTCCCGGCTTTACGTTTACCGGCGGTCGAATGCCGAACCCATTCGTCAATACTCGAATGGTGTGGGATGACGACATCAACCCGGAAGGCTTGGCTGAGCAGTGGAAACATACGTTCACCATCGGTGGCGGAGCAGCGGCGCCGGTGTCATACAGCAAGGACGGGAAAAACGTAGCGGCGCCCCCGCCACCGGAACCGTTGGTAAAAATCGACGTCTTTGCGAACTTCGGTCAGTTTGTTTATGACGATTCTAACCCGACAAACCCAATTGGCGCACGTCCGACAACGACGCAGCCAATAGGCGGCGAGACTCAGCTCACCCCGAACACCAATGCGTTCATGCTCGGATGGCAGGTCGGAGCGAAGTTCGATTTCCCGCACATCGCCTACTTCCCACTTGCGCCGACCCTGTACAACTACACCGGCGACGGCAACACGTTTAATGTCCATTTCTCAGGTGATCCCGGTAACTATCCCGGTACCGATATCCCTAGAAATCAAACGGGTATCAACAGCCTTTTGGTTTTTGACATACCTGCCGAAATCGGATGGAAAGTTGGGAAAATTCCAATGCGCGCCTTTGGGGATTTCGCCACGAACCTCGAAGCTGACGATCGTGCCGCCGCCGCAGGGCACCCAGACAAGGATGGCCAACGCTACGCTTATCAAGCTGGTCTCGGCATTGGTCAGCTAAAGAAGAAACACGACTGGCTGATCGAGGGCTATTGGCAACACCAGGAACAATTCTCGCTGGATCCGAACCTGATCGATTCAGACCTGTTCAACGCCCTGCTGAATCAGCAAGGCGTCGTCGTGCGAGCCGGATACATGCTGGCTGACGCCGTAGTCTTCGACATCACCTACTCGTATGCCTGGCGTATCAACGGGCGCCTCGGCACAGGGGGAACTCCCGACGCCATAACTATCAATCCGGAAGATCAATATCAACTATTCCAAGCGAATCTGAGTTTTAAATTCTAGTAAGGTTAGGTCAATCCAAGCCCGCCGCGGGAAATTCCCTCGGCGGGCTTTTTTTTGTGACGTGGATCGGCTTCTCCGAAAACGATCACAATTCGCACAATACGCAGTGTCTCTTTAAAAATCCGGCGGCGAGAGCGTTCGCTTTTCCCCGAAGGCGTTCAGCCCAAATTTTCACGGCCTGCAGGACCCTCACGTTTTCGTCTTGAAACTGTAACAATCGGCTCCTAGCCTCGACCGCGTTTACTGAAACCGCTCCCATCAGGCAGCTGAAAGACCATCACAACAAAGGAGAAACGAATGTTCACAAGAAAAACGATCTTACGCGCAGCCGGCGCGAGCCTGGTTGCGATCATTTCGATTACCGCGCATCCGCTCGGCGCGCAAACAGGGTCCGACGAAGCCAGGCTACAAAAGCTCGAACAAGCCGTCAGCCAGTTGCAGAAACGCAATGCCGAGCTTGAACAGGAGGTCGCGGGATTAAAGAAGCGCACCTCTTGGGAACCCGTTGTTGACGCGAAAGGCAAAACCAAGACGGAAGTGACCAGCAACGGGAAGACATACGTCGAGAAAGCCGTGCCCGAATTACACGGCGGCGAAAAATGGAAATTGTTTCCGGCAATCACTGAACTGGAGCTCTTTGGCGATGTGCGTCTGCGATATGAATATCGAGGTGGCAGACTTCCCGACCACTTTCAGTTCGGTCAGGATAACGCAAATGACTGGCAGGAGCGCGAGCGCGAACGTTATCGTCTGCGCATTGGCCTGCGTGGAACGCTCCTGGATGATTGGTTCTTCGGCGTGCGCTTGGAGACCGGCGCCGGCCCACGTTCGACGAACGTCACTTTCGGTGCCGACACATCGACCACGTCGCCCGGTGGTGGCGGACCGTTCGCAAAGGGGGACGACGGCATCTTTGTCGGCCAGGCATATGGAGGTTACAAAGGCTTTCCCGGTTTTACGTTTACTGGCGGGCGCATGCCGAACCCGTTCATCTATACTCGAATGGTGTGGGACGACGACATCAATCCGGAAGGCTTGGCGGAACAGTGGAAACACACGTTCACCATCGGTGGCGGAGCAGCGGAGCCAGTCTCCTACAGCAAGGACGGGAAAAATGTAGCCCCGCCACCTCCAACGGAACCTTTGGTGAAAATCGACGTCTTCGCGAACTTCGGTCAGTTTGTTTATGACGATTCTAACCCGTCAAACCCAATTGGCCCACGCGGGACGACGACGCAACCAATAGGCGGTGAGACTCAGCTCACCCCTACCGCCAATGCATTCATGCTCGGCTGGCAGGTTGGAGCGAAGTTTGATTTTCCGCGCATCGCGTACTTCCAGCTAGCCCCGACCCTGTACAACTACACCGGCGACGGCAATACGTTTAACGTCCATTTCTCTGGCGATCCCCCGATAAATGGGGAGGCTCAAAATCAAACGGGTATCAACAGTCTTTTGGTTCTCGACATCCCCGCCGAGATCGGCTGGAGAGTTGGGAAAATTCCCATGCGCATCTTCGGAGATTTTGCAACGAACTTCGACGCGGACGATCGTGCCACCGCCGCAGGGCACCCAGACAAGGCTGGCCAACGCTACGCTTATCAAGCTGGTCTCGGCATTGGTCAGCTAAAGAAGAAGCGCGATTGGCAGATCCAAGGCTATTGGCAACACCAAGAACAATTCTCGCTCGATCCCAACCTGATCGATAATGACCTGTTCAACAGCCAGGTCAATCAGCAAGGCCTCGTCCTGACAGCCGGATACATGCTGGCTGATGCAGTACTCTTCAACGTCACCTACTCGTATGCCTGGCGTGTCAACGGCAGCCTCGGCACAGGGGGAACTGGCGACATAACCATCAATCCGCTCGACCAATATCAGTTATTCCAAGCGAATCTGAACTTTCAATTCTAGTAAGGTTAGGTCAATCCAAGCCCGCCGCGGGAATTTCCCGCGGCGGGCTTTTTGCTAACGGTCGCCGTTTTGCCACACAAACGTAACAGTAATTTTTTTGCCGTGGCGCCGGTTAATTCTTACGCTTGCTGCCGACCGGGAATGCAAGCATCCACATTTGCTCGGAGGGATTCGGAGCGAATTTTCGCGGCCCAGCAACGTTTTTCATTCGGGAAATCTCCGGAACAGTTGCCGGTGCCGAGGCGTTATCGCACTGCGTGGATCTCAGACACGCACCTGGGCACGCGCGGTTGCAATGCCACAGCGCTGCTCAATTTTCTTCGCGAGAATGATTTCGAAACGCTCTACGTTGTGGGTGACCTCATCGATATCTGGTCACTACGCCGTGGAATTTATTGGCCCCAGGAACATAACGACGTCATCCAAAAAATCTTGCGCAAGGCCCGCAAGGGTACCCGTGTCATTTATATCCCGGGAAATCACGACGAGTTGGTGGTGAACTTTCTTGGTGCTTATGGGAACATCGACATCAAGGAGAACGCCGTTCATGTGACTGCCTGTGGCGAACGCATTTTGATCATTCACGGACACGAACTGGATGCCGTGGTGCAAAACGTGAAGTGGCTGGCATTCGCCGGCGACGTTGGCTATCAATTTTTGCTTTCGCTTAATCCCCTCATCAATTTCGTACGACGCCGGTTCGGTCTCGGATACTGGTCACTTAGCGCGTATGCAAAGCGGCGCGTGAAGGACGCCGTGAGTTTTATTGGCAAATTCGAAGCTGCTGTCGCGCACTATGCCGAGCGCTACCATGTGGACGCCGTTCTATGCGGGCACATCCACAGCCCGGCTATTCGAGAGTTTGGCAACATCACATATTACAACTGTGGTGACTGGGTAGAGAGTTGCTCGGCACTTGTGGAGGGCGAGGACGGCATCATCTCGCTGGTTAATTACGATCCATTCGTGACGAACCGGCCAGCGGCGAGCCGAACCATCGATTCGCTGCGACCGCAAGGGATGTCTGCTAGTTAAAGCGCACTAAGGAACGGTCAAAACAGAGGGCTCGCACTTCAGAGCGGCGGACAGTTGGTGGCGACAAATGTCCGCTTTAGATCGTTCTCCACCCAAGAGGATGCGGATCGCTTTTTTTTGCAACGCATCATCTTGCGTTGTCACCGCTTCGTCACCCGCTTTTGACAATTCGTAACCTGACGCTGCGCAATACCGATCGAATGTTCAAACATGAACGTGATTACAGTGAGGAGAACCGTTTTCGCTGGACTGCCCGGAGAAGTATCCGTGAAAAGGATAGTGATCAACGGAAGGTCGAAGAAAAGCTCGACCATCCGCCGGTCGTTCCGCGAATTAGCCCGCACCTACTTTGCGAAGGAACACAGGTTGGAGTTTGCAGCCGAAGCACTGTTTTTTGTGATAATTGTGGCGATCTCAGCCTGGCCAATTCTTACAGCCGCGGGCGCATTGCACGAGTTTTTCCAGCGCGCACTAAGTTAATCGGGCGCGTTTGTAGCCGGCGTCAGATGCCGGCGTGAGTCTTATCTTTCCGCACTGGCAATGTTTTTAAGGACAACGCGTTCCACATGGTTTCTCCTCAACGCGAAAATCTCGACAGCAAGCTCATCGCGTTTAGCATGTTGGCCTTGTGCAAAAAAATGCTCGAACAGCAAACAATCAGGAAATTGAACGCAAATTTTTGCTTAAAGGGTTGCCAGACAAGCTGAATCGCTCGCGGTGCTACGTTATCGATCAAGGTTATCTGGCGAGTGAACCCGCAGGCAGGCAGGTTCGTCTCCGCAAAAAAGGCACCGCCGCCACGCTGACTTTCAAGGTCGGCCGGGGCAGCCACCGGGAAGAACGCGAGATCAGGCTGAGCCCAAAACAATTCGACGCGCTTTGGCCGGGGACTGCCGGGAGACGATTGCGCAAGGTGCGTTGCGAAATTCCCTGGAAAAATTTAGTCGTTGAGATTGATATTTATCAGGGGAGACACGCCGGTCTCGTGGTGGCAGAAGTGGAATTCCCCGACCGCGTCAGTTGCCGAAAATTCAAGCCGCCTTCCTGGTTTGGACGGGAAGTGACTGGGGAAAAACGTTACAGCAACGTGCGACTCGCTAACGAGTAACGAAGAGAACCGATGGGCTTCCGTTTGAAATTGCGCGAACCGTTGCCTGATGGGCTGAAACGAGTCTTCCGGGAACAGATCGAGTCTGCCTTGGAGTTGTGCCGGCACCCCGCAAAGCAACGCGGCGTCACCGTACACGAAGTTCGAAAACACCTTAAGAAGCTGCGCGCAGCGATGCGCCTTGCCGTAGGCGAAGTCGGCAAGAATCGGCACGCGCGCGAGGATCGCTGCGTGCGCAAGATTGGACGGCTGGTCTCCGATTTACGCGACGCGCAAGTGCGTCTGCAAACGCTCATTCAGCTAAGAGACAAGAAGACGAAGCACTCGGGTAAAAACCACTTTCCACATATCGAGGAATTACTGTCGCTGGAACGGGAAAGCTTTTCCGCCGCGTTTGCGGGCTGGCAAAAACAAGCAATCCCACAGCTGGAACGCGTGGAAGCGCGTCTGTTAAAATGGCCGCTGGAAGGCCTGACATGGAAACAAATTTGCGGCGCGGTCTGTAAAATCTACAAACGCGGCCAGCGTGGGCTCGCAAAAACAATTAACGACCCGGACCCAGAAAATTTTCATGCCTGGCGCAAGCGAGTGAAAGACCTCTGGTATCAGTTACGCATTTTGCAGCCGCTTAATCGTGCGGTTCTGACAGAGATGGCTCACGACGCGGATGTTTTAGGTGAACTACTGGGGTGCGAGCACGATTTCGCTTTTCTTTGGGCGCGTCTCGAGAAGGAAAGCGGGGATGAAGCGCTCCGCAATGAGCTCGCACAGCTGGAGAACCTAATCCGTAAACGCGGGAAACGATTGCGCACAAACGCCCTCGAGCTCGGACGGCGTTTCTACGCCGAGCCTGCAAAGGCTTTCGCCAAGCGGATATCCATCTTTGTCGGCAAACGGATATGAGAGAGACTGATTACCGGTCTGGGTAGCAGTCCAGGTACTTGATTCCGGACCCGGTGTTGAAAATGACCACACGCTCACCTGGCACGATTTTACCTGCGGAACGCATTGATCTGAGAGCGGCGAAGCATGCTGCTCCTTCCGGACAAACGAAGAGACCTTCGCTCGATCCCACTTCGCGCGCGACACGGATCATCTCTTCGTCATCGACGGCAGCCGCGCCGCCCTTCGACTGACGAAGGATATCCAGAATCAGGAAGTCGCCGATCGCCTTAGGAACACGCAAACCAGACGCGATCGTACACGCGTCGGGAAATTCGGCGGCAGTTTTTTCTCCCATGTCGAACGCACGAACGATTGGCGCGCAACCCGCGGCCTGCACCGCGAACATGCGGGGACGTTCTCTTCCGATCCAGCCGAGCGTCTCCAATTCATGGAATGCCTTCCACATTCCAATGAGCCCGGTCCCGCCGCCGGCGGGATAAAGAATTAAGTCAGGCAATCGCCAGTCGAATTGCTCCGCTAATTCGTAGCCCAGCGTCTTTTTTCCCTCAACGCGATAGGGTTCTTTGAGCGTCGACACATCGAACCAACCTTCCTTTGTCTTGTGCCGCGCGATCTCAGCGCCACAATCCGTGATTAATCCGTTGATCAACGTCACATGAGCGCCCAACTCACGGCACTCGATGATGTTCGCGCGCGGTGTATCGCGCGGCATGAAGATGTGCGCTGCCAAGCCGGCCCGAGCCGCGTAAGCGGCAAGCGCTCCGCCAGCATTGCCGGCGCTGGGGACCGCGAGCTTGGTTGCTCCGAGGTGTTTTGCCATGGACACGGCTACAGTCATCCCTCGCGCCTTGAAACTCTGCGTTGGATTGAGTGATTCGTCCTTGATCCAGAGATCGATGTCGTCGCCAAACTTTTCTGCGCGCAATAGTGGTGTTCCACCTTCGCCTAACGAGACCGGCTCAACATTGCCTGGCAGAGGCAACACTTCCCGATAACGCCATAATGACTTCTCACGCGTCACCAGCGTCTCGCGCTTCAGCGTCCTGCTCGCAGCGGCGAGATCGACAATCGCGAAGAGCGGTTTATGACAGGAAGGACAGAGATTCTGCAGACGCGACCACTCTTGCTGAAGGCCGCACGCGCTGCATTCAAGGTGCTTCAAAAACATGCGAGATTAAACGTAGCACGTTTGCGGCCTGTGTTAGATTTGCCGGGATGGATTTGATGACTCTGACTGAAATTCGCCGGGCGGCTCAGAACGGCGCAGTGGCAGCGCGTGCACATGTCCAAGTCGAAGCGGCCACTGCAAAGACGCAACGTGAAGGAAAACCTTATTGCGAACTGGCTCTGGCAGATGCGTGCGATCGGATGACTCTTCGGGTATGGAGCGATCATCCCGCTTACAAATCATGCAGCGCATTCACGACCGAAAGTTTCATCGAGCT
>WNGI01003912.1_pt1 | contig 13232 bp, 13 predicted proteins | sample 5400621 | NCBI WGS metagenome assembly WNGI01 (sample SAMN13153374, study PRJNA577476) | soil metagenome | isolation source: 20 cm soil or saprolite under Garry oak tree replicate 1 | place: USA:California | collected 2016-06-15
CTCAAGGCATTATAACGGCTTCCAAGCGCATATCCTGGAGAGGTCCTTAACAACTGCATGTTCTCGATCTTCTGTGGCGGCAAAACCGGTAGACAACAGCAGATTTTGATTGATTCCAGTAGACAGCGGAGGGGTTTTTTGAGCTTGAAATGGACGTTGGTGAACATCTAAACAGGAGCAATGCCGAAGGTGTCAATAGGATGATATCTGACATCCACTCATAACTCAAGACGACCTCTCAACGTAGTAGAAAGAAGAGACCTACTACCCAAGGAGGAGGGAGAAAGATGGAGTGGAAGTCCACGTGGAACGATCCACTGACGAAATATGTAGCCCGGTACCACGACTTGATAGGAGACAAGCGGACACACACGACCTTTGATGAGACGATTCGTGGCATCATGGGAGCCGGCAGTTTGATTTGCCAACAGATTGCTGCTGCTTCGCCGATCCTCGCGAAAGGGAAGAAAGGAGCCCAACGCGTCATTCGCTTGGCGAGTGGAGAGAGTACACAGCGCTCTGACCTGGATGCCGAGCAGTTGACCAAACAGTTACGAGAGGGGGCCGTCGAGCACTTGAGCGAGGCGCCTGAGGAGGACCTGTGGCTGGTAGCCGATTGCTGCGACTTACGCAAGCCGTATGCTACGGAAATGCCCTATCTGATGCAAGTGCCCGCCCAGGAGGGCAAAGGCTTGGTGCCAGGCTATCGCACCTTGAACGTGTTGGGGATCACCCCTGGACGACGAGGTATTCTCTATCATCGCCTTTTGAGCAGCCAGGCCCCAGGATTTGTGAGTGAGCCAGCTGAGGTGCAAGAGGCCTTACAGACGGTGAGCCAAGCCCTCACGCCGCTCAAAGCGAGCAAGACGGTCACGTGGATCACCGACCGGGGCTTTGATGATGTGGCGGTGTGGCGCACGATGTGGGAACAGCACGAGCATGTCGTCTGCCGCATCTATCACACGGAGCGCAGCGTTGCGTGTCCCACGAGATGCGCAACGAGGTTGTTGCAGAGCTACGGTTGATCTAAGGAGCGAAAGGAGTTCAGGACCGAACGCCCAGCGCCAGAGCATTGGCAGAACCAGCAGGATGGAGAGGAAACAAGGCAGAGGAGAGCTAGAAGGGAGAACTACCCAGGGAAAAAGGCCGTGATGCTCCCCTCGGAGAAGCCAGCTTGTCCGAGAAGAAGGAAGCCCATGGCTGTCAGGACAGAGTCAGGCCGTTGCTAACCCGAGCGAGGTGGCAAAGTCTGCTGGGACGCCGAACAACCTGATCGTGACTTGCTCAGCGGTTGGAGGACGCGCATTGCGAGCGAGCCGTTCTGCCCACGAGAGGCGGGAGTGCGCTCGCTGCGCGCGGGAGAGGATCCCGTCCGCGGTGGGTGGCGCAGCGGCGGGAGGCGACAGGCTCATCTCAATGCGCTGGTGTCGCACGAGCTGCATGCAGGCACGCCGATGTTCTCTGCGGCTCCAATCGCGCCAGAGGAGCGGGGCAGAACCAACCTGGCGCGGATGCAACAGCACGCTCACCTGGCGCGGCTTTGCCGTCGCATTGCCATTCCATTGACACTGCTCGCGCAGCGGACACGGGCGGCAGTGGCGAATGCTGGCCGCATAGACCACGCGCAGACTGCCATCGACCTCGCGGCGCCGCTCCTGGGGATGAAGCGGCTGCCCTGCGGGACAGAGGAGCGTCCCATCAGGTTGGAGAGGAAAGTCGGCCCCGGTGAAGCGCCCCGTTTTCCAGGAGGTGGCGCTGAGGGGTGGACCATACCCGGCGGCGGGCGGGGATGAGGGTGGACGGATGGCAGCTTGCTCGCTCTGCGGCGAGAGGGCAGGGGCAAATGCGGTGGTGCGGATGGGCGTCGGTTCCAGCCGATGCCCCACTTCCAGGCGGAGATTCCACACCCATTGCGAGATCACCTGCCAGCATTCCTGCCCCCAGCAGGAGTGGCTACACCAGCGATCGGGATCCTGCTCGTGGTCTTCATCTGCCAAAGCCGGCTCGAAGGCTCCACGATGTAGGTAGAGTTCGACCACATCAGCAGCAGTGAAGGCCTGCTGCGGCAGGTTCGTGAAGAAGAGTTCGTAGACGATGCCTGACCGCGTGACGCCCACGCGACTCTTCTGATTGCCGGCTGGGTGGGTTGCCACCACCACGCGCCACCGCACGCCCTCGGGTCCCACTGGCACCGACTCGCAGTCGTAGAGACTGCGCACCATCTGACTTTCCGGACGCTGCTGGAACTGATCTGGGGGGAGATGCAGACGCGCCTGGACCTGCGGATGATCAAGGGCGGTGTACTCTTTGCCGCGCGTCACAAAAGCGAAGCCAGCCAGGTCAGAGAGGACCGCTCCCGTGCCATATTGGCCGTCGAGCCGCAGCAGGGCGTGCGCCTGGGACAGATGGTGCGCCGTGAGGTAGCGCGTGATGGCCGACAGGCCCTGGCGCAGCTCCTCGCGGTAGCGACCGTTGCCGCGATTGCCAAACGAACCGAGCCACTGGTACGTATGAGCCTGGCTGATGACCGTGCGCGTCCGCACCACTTGCCCACGCTTGCGCCCCGTGTAGCCAGGAGCACACACGTCATCCAACCGGCGAAAGGCTGGAGGCAGCTCGTCGGTCTGCGGCAAAGCTCGCTGGCGGGCCGCCTCCCGCGTCCCATCGATGTCAAAGACCACCCAGCCGTGACCTTTTCGATCCACCAGCTCTCCGGTTTGCTCCTCGTTGGAGTCGTTGGAAGCGTTGGGGGTGGTCGAGAGTGGGCGACTCTCGAGATCATCAAGAAAGAGGGTGCGGAGAGCTTCAACAGGCGCTTCTGTCAGCGCCGCTAAAAAGCGCGAGAGCGTCGAGCGAGCGGGGAGTTGGTCCCGGTCAAATAACGCCATGAAGGGGATCGCAAAGGGCTGGAGCCGCTCGTAGAACACCTCCAGGGTATGCTCTCCACTGATGGCGTAGCCGACGAGGACGGCCAAAAAGTCGATCACCTCGTAGTGCCCAAAGCGCCGCCGTGCAAAACGCACTTGCTCGCTGATCTTGGTCAAGACACCGTGCTTCCGAAGATACCCGAGGATCAACACGGCTTCGCCAAACCAGGAAGGGATCGAGGGGTTGGACTCCGAAGTCGTCTGGATGTTCACTGAGCCATCGGCGATACTGGTCATATGTGCCTCCTTGAGGAAAAGGATGTGATTCTTCCTTCTCAAAAAGGCACATTTTTATCCTTGCTCGCTATGGGTTAACAGCTCGTTGCGCAACCCGTGGGCAATACAAGCAACTTTTAAACGTTTATGGGATAAAGCGAGTTGAAATTGTGTAACCACTGGCATCGGACAAACTGCTTCATCTCCCAATACCTGAGTCACGTATTTCGTAAGTAAAACGTGTAACAGACGGGTTCTTCAACATAACCATCCCGAAATTAATGAGTTCCAAAACAAATTAGAAAGAGAGATTATAGCATGCAACATAAAATACTCGATGGTATGCGTGTCGCAATCATCCTTTCCGACGACTTTGAACAGGCTGAAATGACCGAACCCAGAAAAGCACTGGAGCAGGTGGGAGCAACGACTGTTCTCATTTCTCCCAAGCCCGGACAAGTCACTGGGATGAACCACGATGTCAAGGCTGATTCTTTCCCTGTCGATATGACATTGGATCAAGCTCAACCCAGCGATTTTGATGCTGTAATGCTACCGGGTGGAGCATTAAATGCTGACTTTCTACGCCTGAATCCTCAAGCACAGGACTTTGTGCGGCAATTCGATATGAGCGGTAAACCCATGGCAATCATTTGTCATGCACCCTGGTTACTAGTATCAGCAGGCCTCGTTAAAGGGCGTAAACTAACCAGCTATCACACAATCCAGGATGATATTCGGAATGCTGGAGGTAACTGGGTTGATCAGGAAATGGTGCGTGATCACAATTGGGTTACCAGTCGCAGCCCTAAGGATTTGGGAGTATTTAATCCCGCAATGGTTTCGTTGTTCGCAGAAAGCAAGACAAAGGCTCCACAGCGCTAAGGTACATGTAAAAACTCCCAAATAGTTCAGGATCGAATAAGTTGCTTTTCCTGATTAGCTTATGAAAGCTAATCAGGAAAAGCAACTTAACATATGAAAGCATTTTCCCTCTTTTCAGGCATGATACAATATTCATGATAATTAACAGTTCAATTCATCTCGATATATTTTATTGCCAGGTACGTGTAGAGGAGGTACGATGGCTTTCGTACATTATCTAAAAAAACCAGAGCTGCGCAATCCTGTGGTCGTAGCTGCTTTTGCAGGCTGGAACGATGCTGCGGACGCTGCCACGACAGCCGTAAAATTTTTAATCGATCGATGGAAGCCTTTAAAGTTCGCAGAAATTGAGGCAGAAGAATTTTACGTTTTTACTGAAACCCGGCCTACGATCTCCGCTAAGAAGGGGGTATTGCGTGCAATTTCGTGGCCTTCAAATCACTTTTTATCCCTAATTACCCCACAATTTGAACGTGATATCATCCTTTACCTGGGTGTTGAGCCTCAACTTAAATGGAAGACTTTTTCTTCCAGCTACCTTGATGTCTGCAAACGCTTCAACGTCTCGGAAGTCTTGCTGCTTGGCGCGTTTCTCGCCAATATTCCGCATTCTATAGATGTACCAATCTCCGGATTTTCATCTAACTCCGAGAAGTTGGATCGTCTCCTTGAAATCGATGTTCACAGTACACGCTATGAAGGCCCTACCGGTATGGTTGGCGTTTTGCATGACACATTGCGTCGTGCAAACATTCCTGTTTCAAGCCTATGGGCTGCCGCGCCTCATTACCTTGCTGCTACTCCGAATATCAAGGTCACTGCTGCCCTACTTACGCACCTGAACACTTTCCTTTCCTTTAATCTCGATCTGAGAGATATCCAGGCCGATGCTCAACGTTTCGAAGAACAAATTACTATGCTGGTTGAACGCGACCCAGAGGCAAGTGCTTATGTCCGCAAATTAGAAGAGCAAGCTGGTGAAATATCGGATGATGATAGCGAACACGAAGATGATGTAGATGAAATGCTCATTAATCCCGATATGCCTATAGGCACAGGCCCATTACCTAGCGCAGACTCCTTAATTCGCAGTGTTGAAGAATTGCTTCGCAAGGAACGAGAGAATAATCAACACAGATCCGATTTTGAAGAGGAAGATGAATGAGCGTGAATCGTCGAGACCTGATTCGCATGAGCGATGAAGAGATACGTGCATTTCTTCAGGAGCAACGCACACTTCAAATAGCCACCATCGATCACGATGGATGGCCACACCTGGTAGCAATGTGGTATGTGGTGATTAATGACCAGGTAGTGTTTTGGACGTATGCGAAGTCGCAAAAGATTGTCAACCTACGGCGTGATGACAGGCTGGCCTGTCTTGTCGAGACAGGTGAAAGATATAGTGAACTACGGGGAGTCCAGATTAAAGGTCGGGCAATCATCAGCAATGACTACGAAACTGTCCGGCGTATAGGCGCGGTCATCTGGGAACGTTACAATGGCTCCTTGAATGACACTTCACGCCAAATGGTCGCAGCACAGGCAGCGAAACGAGTGCTGGTTTTTGTGGAACCCGTAGAGATCGTCTCGTGGGATCACCGAAAGTTAGATGGTGGCTATTGATGATAAAGTGATCGATCTGGCTGGAAACTTTTATAGATCCTGGCCAGATCGATCAGTCAACGCTTTCGGTGTCAGGGTTTCTTGCCCTTTTCTGTCCATCAATGTAACGTGGCACTCAAGGCTGAAATTACAACAACGACGACCAACAGCAAGAATATTGCCGTAGCTAACATGCTTCCACGAGCATATCGAGCACCTGGATCGGTTGACAATCCAAGATTGATTTCAGACTGTCCAGCACCTGTAGTCACTTGAATGGGGACAGATCTCGCAGTCAAAGTGTGCAGACCGTTTGCTCCTCTGAAGCGACTAAATCCAAGAGCGCCATGTGTATAAAAGTACATAGTAGCCACCATACCTACAATTATCAACACAGCAAGCCCACCTACAAAAGCCAGAGCGATTAGAATAGTGTCCATAGCTTTTTCCCTGTTGAGCTATTCAGCTCAGATATGTAATACGTCACTCCATAATAGTATGACGCATCACATTCGGGAAACTAAAATTCAGTCTCCAGGTCCTGAATTTGATCAAAGCTATAATACCAGTGTCACTTTGCGCTGTTTACCTTCTCTCAAGAAGCTAACAGACACTTTCTCACCAGCGCTATACCTTCGTACTATACGCTGCAAATCTCTTGGCTCCATTATAGATTCATTTGCCGCGGAGATGATCACATCCAGGCGTTTGAGTTCAGCGCGCTCTGCAGGCCCGCCACGACGGATCTCCAATAGTTCCATACCATATTGCTGTGTAAGCTTGAGAGTTTGACGCAATTTCGCATCGATGCGCACGCGCATTCCACCAACACCCATAGAAACACCCGTAGAGGTCGCTTCGTGCTTCTTGTTAATTCGTGCTATGGCCGACTTTACTATATCCAGGGGAATGGAAAAGCCAAGACCCTGGGCAAGAGGCATCATAGCAGTTGTGATTCCAATCACACGACCCATACTATCAACAAGTGGCCCACCTGAATTTCCTGGGTTAATTGATGTATCTGTCTGTATTAGATTGGTCATTTTGCGCATGCCAGGAGCTTCCAAGGTGCGTCCCAAAGCGCTAATAACTCCTGCTGTTACCGTCCAGTTTAAACCATAAGGATTCCCAACAGCAATTACCAACTGTCCTACTCTTAAAGGAACACGGCCCAGTTCGGCTACAGGCAATCGATCTGCACCGATGCGTAATAAAGCAACATCTATTTCAGAATCCCTACCAACAAGGCCCGCATCGAATGTACGCCCATCAGCTAGCGTTACATGTATGCGGCGCGCATTGGCTACAACATGGGCATTAGTGAGGATTTGACCATCAGAGGCAAAAATGAATCCGGAGCCTAAACCACCACCAAACACTGTTCTGGCCAGGCGCCCACCCTCACGTTCAATATCAATGCGTACAACAGCAGGACCTACGCGTTCTGCCGCACCAGTTACAGCGTTCGAATAAGCATCTAATGCTTGCGCGTCTTTTTCATTCGTACTCATTTATGGGATAGTGCTTTCTTATGGAACCCATCCGATAACACAAGTGTGCAAGGCAACTGCTCAATGAGCTTGATATCTATTCTATCACATGTAACATTTATGACCGAGATTCGTCTAGAGATCCTCTACCAAGGGAGAAGTTTTTCAGATGATTAACTACTCCAATTCCCTCCCGGCGACACCTGCCAGGCGTGCCAAAGCGCGTTGTCTGAGCCACCTACGAAAGCCTCCAGCCGTCCATCAGTATTCTCTACCACAAGAGGACCAGCGGAAAGGATTATAGAGTCGGATGGCCTGCCAAGCGAGTCCCAACTCCCCCACACCCCACCAGGTTTTATCTGCCAGATGTGCCAGAGAGCACCGTCAGAGCAAATGCTGAAAGTCTCGAGACGTCCATCCTTATTCTTTCTTACCGAGGGAGCAGATTGAACGTTCGCCGTGGGAGGATTGCCCAATGAGGCCCAATTACTCCAGGTTCCATTCGGCGCCGCTTGCCACAAATGCCAGAGGGCGCCATCCGTCCCGACTGTGAAAACCTCGAGACGCCCGTCATCATTCTTCCTCACGAATGGTATAAAAAAAGCATTCGCAATAGGCGGTTTGCCCAATGAGAACCATCCACCCCAGGTCCCACCAGGCGTAGCTTGCCACTTATGCCAGAGCGCGTTGTCAGAACCAATAACAAAAGCCTCCAGTCGCCCATCATCATTCTGGCCCGCTACAGGATAGCTAATAGAGTTCGTACCAGGTGGCGTCCCCAAGAAACCCCAGGCGCTCCAGGTTCCATTTGGTTTGATCTGCCAGATATGCCAGAGCGCGTTGTCAGAACCCGCCATGAATGCTTCTAGACGTCCATCGGAATTTTGATGCACATTGACGCTAAGGACTAAGTCCACTCCGGTTGGTTTACCCAATGAGGTCCAGGCACTCCAGGTTCCATTCGGTGCGACTTGCCAGATGTGCCAGAGCGCGCCATCAATGCCGGTACAGAAGACCTCTAAACGATCATCTTTATTCGCCGCTACAGCAGTATAGCCGTTAAGTCCAGGTAATGGCTGCCCCAGAGAAGCCCAGTTACCCCAATCCCCCCCGAGGATAGTTTGCTTGCGATGCCAAAGTGCTTTGTCAGAAGCAACAGTGAAAATCTCCAAGAATCCATTTGCGTTCTTTCCTACCTGAGGATCTGTTTGGGTGTTCCAACCTGCAGGTGAGTCTAGCGAGGCCCAATTGGCCGTTACCATAACTATTTCCTTTCTCTAAAATAGGTATCGACCTTATGAAGCTTGTAATGCCTCAGTTACCGCAGAGGTAAGAGCCTGTAGTTTAAATGGTTTCCAAACCACCCACGCACGAGGAGCAATACTTAGCGCTTGATGTACTTCATTTTCTGTGGCCGCTGTACAAAAGATCAAAGGTAGGGAACGAGTATTGGGGTGTGTTTGTAGGTGGTGCAATAACTCAAAACCATTCATATCTGGTAAGTGTAAATCAAGAATAAGTACTTCTACCGGTAAATTTGGCCGTGATGGTTTCATCGGTTCGTTGAAAAACTGGGCACCATTGCTCTTATACCCCGTGGGAATTGCAAAAAGAGCATTCAGACATTCCTCGGCATCTTCATAGAGTATGACTTCATGGCCGGCGAGATTCAGCATAGTAACACAGAGTTTTGCTATGCGGGAATTATCCTCAAGCAAGCCTATACAAGCCATAAAAGTATACTACTCTTTCCAATTGCAATTTTCAACGTTATTTTCTGAATTGTAAGGTTTATTTATATATCCTGTCAAGGTCACAATTGCCAAAACTTATCTCTCGACGCAGAGACACAATTGCTGTACAATCTGTAACATACAGAAATAAGAATGCATTATGTGAACATTGAGATGGCGAATGAGTGAAAATCAAAATTCTCGGCAATATCCTATAAGCACAGTGCGCTTCGGTATAGGAAAAGAACTTCGGCTTTATAACGACGAGTTGGTGGCTACAGGATCGGAAGAAGAAAAAGAATTACATATCCAGCTCCAGGCCATCAAACGATTGACTTTGATTCCAGGCGATCCAAACCCTTCTAAACTGATCTTGATGGCAGATTTAGATGATGATACAACTATCATTCTTGCTGAGGGTATGTCAAACGCGCGTGACTTTCGAAAGATGCTACCGCAAATCACTGAACTCATCCCTGACTTACAACTTGACCCTCCCGATATGTCAGAGCAGTTGCGCCAGGCTTTGAATACCCGACGTGCCTGGACGCTTACCTGTTATGGTTCTTTCATTCTGATATGCGTCATGCTCTATGTGCTTTATCTCGTTGTAACTTTGATTGGATCACACCACTAATAGTTGATGAACAAGCCTTAGATTTCCTCTTCTTTGCCATCTGCATTATCTTCTTCCGTAATTCTTTCGTGCTTCTGTACTTCATGTAATCTTTCGTCTGTTTGTGTCTTGTCTGCTACATTTCTTTGAGAGAAATCGAGAGGTAAAGGCTGTTTTGTTTCGACCATGCTCTCAGGTTTGAGTATCGATTGTGAACGCTTTCGCCCTCGCGAGGTAAATTGATAGAGGGCGAAAAAGAAAGCTAGAACCAACAATATGGGGAAAATCTGAGAGGGATCGAATGCACTACTATTCCCAGGGAAGAGATAGATACCATTAGTGGCAGCATAGAGTTGGTTATAGCCGTTGGCACCAATGGCAAGCGCCTGTACAACCTGATTTCTGGGCAAACCGCTAGCAATACCTCCCCAGTTTTGTCCATTATCTTCGCTGCGCAACACACCTATTGCGGTACCTGCATACACCGTTGTAACTGTATGGTAGTCAATTAATATTGCATTGACGCTTGTCCCAGAGAGCGATACTTGACTTGGTGACCATTGTGCTCCATCATCCTGTGAACGGAAAAAGCCACGATTTGTGCCGGCAAATACCAGTCCCTTATCGCCACCACTGATAGCAGCAGGAAGTATAGTATTCACAACTACCTTCGTGGGCAGGCCATTATTCAGAACCTGCCATAGCATATCAGCATCGCTGGAACGATAAATGCCCAGGTTCGTAGCCGCCCACAATTTATGTTGGACAGAATCAAAAGCTAAACTATTAATAATAATTCCCGAAGGCAAACCTCTATTCGCAGCAGTCCAGGAAGCGCCTACATTCGTGCTCACAAATACCCCGTGATGCACAGTTGCTGTATAGATAATATGCGGAGCATTCAAATCAAAAGCCATAGCGGTATAGCTATCTGCAGGCAGTCCACGTAAATCTATCCAGTGTGCTGCTGCATCAGCACTAACAAAAACACCTCTATCCGTCGCAGCATAAAGTTTTTTTCCTGGATCATCGAAAACAAGTGCAAATATAGTAATTGGCAAAGTTAAGCCAGCACTTTGCTGACCCCAGTTCATTCCCGCATTGGTGCTCACAAATACCCCATCCTGAGCGTCACCAGCGTAAATAATCTGAGGATTATTTGGATCAACAGCGAGCGAGCGAATGTGCTGATGTTGTAATCCACCTGATTGCCATTTACCCCCAGCGAAGATGCCAGCAGTAGGTGCACATGATGTAATAGACAACACTAGAAGAAGTAACATCATAGCATTGCGGAATAAACAAATGCCTACACCACAGGTATTTATATGAATAACCTTCTGCATTAGCATACTCTACTGCAACAAATTAATCTCTTCACCAACACCACGCTCTCGGGCTAAGGTATAAACGTGAGCCGCCGTAGCAACATCTTCAAGCGCAATACCTACTCCTTTGTACAAAGTAATATCACTTGTTAATTCACGTTTTGGCCCATGTCCTGCAACCACATCTGCCAGGTCAGACACTTTGTCCCAATCAAATAGCCTCTCGTTAGCTGGAATTACAAAATCACCCGCTTCTGCACGTGCCTGTTCGTGCGAATCGGTTACAATTACTCTACTACGTTGCAATGTCGCTAGATCGAGTTCTCGTCTATTCGCCCAGTTAGAGCCAATGGCATTGATATGGCTTCCACTTTTCAACCAGTCACCAGGTAGCACAGGTTCAGGCGATGTTGTAGCTGTAATAACAATATCTGCATCCTCTATGGCTTGCCTTGCGCTTGGTGCAGGTCTCACTTCAATAGAAAGTCTATGCATCAATTCCTCGCAGAATTTCTCGCATTCAGGCAGACGACGGCTATAGACATAAACAGCTCTCACCTGCCGTACAGCGCACACCCCTAATACTTGTGTATATGCCTGTTTACCAGCCCCGATGAGACCCACCACCGATGCATCTGGGCGTGCAAGGTACTTAGTAGCAAGCCCACTTGTCGCACCCGTTCGCATACGGCCAAGGAAATCAGCCTCTATTATCGAGAGCAAGCGCCCATCCAGTGTGCTAAACAGCATCACAGCGTATCGCATTCCTGATCGAAAGACGGTGTATGTTTTGAAACCTACTATGCCTAGCGACGGCACAGCGGCTGCCAATAAATGCATCACGCCATTATCCTGCACAATACGAGTTCTAGAGAGATTTACCGCGTTTCCTTGTGCCCATGCACCAAAAGCCTGCTCCAATACCATAATGTTGCCATGCATCTCTAAAAGTGAAAGCACATCACCTTCACGCAGTAATAAAGCCATTTTTATTCTTCTCCACTTTAAACTTCCCGACGTATTACTCTCTTGAAATACACAGCTGTTTCATGTATCTCATAGCCCTTTGGCAATTTCAATGGCTTGTTACCCTGTGTCGAGAAAATTTCTCGCATTGCATCAACCGTTGGCGCAGAAACATAACTTGAAGCAGAACGTGGCAGACGTGTTATACGAGCTATTAGACGTCTGCGAAGCAACTCTAAACCCACACCAAGAGCCAGAGCGCCTACACTAGCTGCAAGGCGCGGCAATTGCGAATTTTGTAATAGTGTCGGAAGATTGGTCTGAGTTGGCATAAGGCTTTTTGAAGACAATGTCAGATCAGTTCCACAGTGATGACAATAGATGTCATCAGCCATACATCCTGCGCGGCAATTTGGACATAACATAGCATTCATCCTCCAAATATATATTCCAGTTTTGCTTTCTATTTTACTGTTTTCTTCGCAGAGAATCTATACTTCTAGCAAGTAGTCTTGCGGCTCTCTCTATCTCTTCTTCGGTAGACCATCTTCCGAGTGTCAATCGCATAGCACCAAGCGCGCGTTCTCTTGATAAACCCATTGCCATTAAGACGGGTGAGGGATCAGTACTACCTTCATGACACGCTGAGCCCGTAGAACTTGCAATTTCCGGCGTGATAGCCAGAACTTCCTCGCCAATAACTCCATCCACGCTTATATTTAGCGTATTTGGCAAGCGCTCAGTTCTATATCCATTAAGATGGATATGACCGGGTATATATTCCTCTAGCAGTCTCTGAAGCTTGTCACGCATATAGTGTATCCGAACCTGGCTCTCTGAAAGATGCTCCTGAGCTAGCAAACAAGCCGTGCCAAGCGCTACTATATTTGCAACACTTTCCGTTCCCGCTCTGCGACCCGATTCTTGACCGCCACCATAAATTATCGGCTCTAGATGCAAATCGTACCTGCTATACAGCGCACCTATTCCTTTAGGAGCATAAAGCTTGTGCCCTGCAACTGTCAATAAATCAACGCCCAACTCTTCAACTCGCACAGGAATTTTGCCTACAGACTGGGCAGCATCAGTATGTAACAATACTCCGTGCTTTCGAGCAATCTTCGCTATCTCTGCGATAGGTTGCAGTGTTCCTGTCTCATTGTTCGCATGCATAATCGTAATAAGTACAGTCTTATCGTCAATGGCCGCTTCTACTTCCCCGGTATTTACACGCCCAGTTCTATCAACAGGCAGATACGTAACATGGAACCCATGCAGCTGCTCAAGCGCACGACATGTTTTAAGTACTCCAGGGTGTTCCGTAACCTGCGTGATAATATGATTCCCTTTATATTGATTAGCAAGAGCAATACCACGGATTGCCAGGTTATCGCTCTCCGATCCACCTCCTGTAAAAGTAATCTCTTTCGCAGTACAATCAAGTAACTGTGCAACCTGTACTCTAG
>WNGI01004410.1_pt1 | contig 13231 bp, 12 predicted proteins | sample 5400621 | NCBI WGS metagenome assembly WNGI01 (sample SAMN13153374, study PRJNA577476) | soil metagenome | isolation source: 20 cm soil or saprolite under Garry oak tree replicate 1 | place: USA:California | collected 2016-06-15
TGGAGAGCTTTGCCAGGTCGGATAGAGAACGTAAGGTGATCATTTTGTCGCGCGCTTTCAGGGTGGCCGGTGGCCCCTCCGTCCTTCCGCCAGGAACCCCCAAGGATCGGGTCGCCGTTGTCCAAGAGGCGTTTCGCAAAACCTATAAAGACCCGGAATTTCTCCGCGAATATAAAAAGCTCACCGGCGACGAGGCGTCACCTCTCCTCCCCGAGGACCATGAAAAGGTGATCAAAGAAATCCCCCGCGAGCCCGAGATCATTGAGCTCTACAAGAAAATTGCCGGCGCGGGGCCGTTGCCGGCGCGCTAAGAAAGGACTCGCCATGAAGACAAAAATTATGACGCGGATTCTATGCTCAGCGCTGTTGACTCAGGTGGTTATGCTGCCTGATTTCCTTTTTTCACAGTCCGACTTTTATCGGGGTAAAACCATCACCCTCCTTCATGGCCGAGCCCCCGGCGGCTCGGGAGACTTTCGCGTGCGTGCCGTGCTGCCCTTTCTGCAAAAATATATTCCCGGCAATCCGACCTTTGTGCACGAGTACATGGACGGCGGTGGCGGCCGCAAAGCGGCCAATCATATCTTCGCTCTGACGCGCACCGACGGCCTGGTGATCGGCAACGTCGGCGGCGGCGTGGTCGCCAACGCCGTGCTTGGCGAGCAAGGCGTGCAGTACGACCTCGATAAGCTCGCTGCAACCGGCATACGCATCGGTGCCCAGTCCGTCGGTCACACCAACTACACCATCGGCAGGATCTTCGCCGCGCTACTCGGTCTAAAAGACACCAAATATGTTACCGGCTATTCGATTCCCGAGCGCGACGTGGCGCTCTTGCGCGGCGAGATCGACGCCATCGCCAACACCGACGATTTCTACGCGCGCAACCCGGAGTGGATCGAGAAAAAAATAGTCGATTTTCACGTCGTCATGGAGATCCCCAAGGGCGAGAAACATCCGCTCTTTTCGCGGCTGCCGGAAATCGAAACCTTCGCCAAAACAGAGCGCGGCCGCAAAGTACTTTCCCTGTTTCGTCTGTTCCGCCTGTCGGGCTCGCCTTTCATTCTGCCGCCGGCGACGCAGAAAGACCGCGCCGAGATCATCAAGGAAGCCATCCGCAAAAGTTTTAAGGATCCGGAGTTCGTCAAGGAATATCGTAAAGTGGTCGGCGAAGACCCGACGCCGCTTTTGCCGGAGGAGAACGAGCGCGCCATCCGCGAGTTGCCGCGCGACGCGGAGACCATCGAACTGTTCAAGAAATTTGCCGGCGCGGGAGCGTTGCCGGCGCTCTGAGGCACGGCAGTATCGACGAGATTCGCGAACGCGGTGGCCGCAAGCAAAATAGTACTTGCGCCGGGAAATTGAAAACCATATAAGTGCGCTGCGCCGTCGACCGCGGGAATCACAGCGGACGGTGGATCGCCGATGATTAACCTTTCGCAGTAAGCCGGACAATTAACCAGGCAGGAATATTATCGAGATGGAAACTTCGCTGTTCGACGCGGCCGTAAAAGGCTTTCTCAATATCCTTCAACTGAAGGTGTTCTTCGCAATGATGATAGGCGTCAGCATTGGCACCTTCACCGCCGTGGCGCCGCAGGGGTTAGGAATGCCGCTGGTTTACGCGATCCTATTGCCGATCGTGATCAAGTGGGAGCCCCTCACCGGCATCGCGATACTCATTGGCGCAAGCGCAGTCAGCGCGATTTGTGCCGCCTACCTGCCGATACTTTTTGGCATTCCCGGCGGCTCTGGCTCCCAAGCCACAGTTCTCGATGGCTACCCGATGGGAAAGAGAGGTGAGGGCCGTCGTGCGCTTGGCGCCTCGTTCATGGCTGGCGGCATGGGTAGCCTGATCGGCACCTTCACTCTCATATTGGCAATTCCCGTAACCAGGCCTTTGATCTACCTGATGGGCTCGCCCGAGCTTTTCGTCGTCATGCTTTGGGGCCTAAGCATGGTCGCCGTGCTCGCCGGGCGCCAGCCGATCAAGGGACTCATCGCCACCAGCCTCGGTCTACTCATCGCAACCATCGGCCAACAGGCACAAAGCGGCGTCATGCGCTATGTTTTCGACCAGCCCTACTTATTGGACGGCATGTCGATCAGCATCATGGCGCTCGCTCTTTTTGGTATTCCCTCGGCGCTGGATTTGGCTTTGACCAAGCTCGGTGTCGAGCAACAGCCCGTGCCACTCAAAGGCAGTTTGTTCGACGGGGTCAAGGATTGTTTGCGCGAATGGTGGCTGGTGGTGCGCTGTAGTTTCGTGGGCGTGTGGGTGGGAATCGTTCCCGGCCTCGGCTCTCAGGTGGTGGACTGGCTCGCCTACGGCCATGCGGCGCAGAGTTGCAAAGGCGGCCGAGAAAACTTTGGTAAGGGCGACGTACGCGGTGTCATCGCTCCTGAGAGCGCCAACGACGCCAAAGATGGCGGCGATCTCATCACCACATTGCTGATGGGATTTCCCCAGGGTGTGACCACCGCGCTGTTCATCGTCGCGTTGCTCGCCTGGGGATTTGTCCCTGGTCCGGAAATGCTCAAAAAGAACGCGGACCTAATCTTTAGCATAGTCTGGATTCAAGGCATCGCGGGAATCGCGGGCACCCTGGTCGGCTTCGTATTGGCCGCCCAGCTCGCCAAGCTCGCCGAGGTGCGTTACACGTTCATGGTTCCGATCATGTTCATCTTCATTCTCCTCGGTGCCTTCAGTGTCAACCGCGATCCCTTGGACCTTGTGGTCGTGGTCGGTTTCGGCATCCTCGGTTATTTCATGCGCCGGTCCGGCTATCCTCGGCCGGCGATGATTCTCGGTTTGGTATTGGGCGATCTGATGGAAAAATATCTCTACCGCTCGGTGGCGAGCTACGGCTTTATTTGGCTCGCCCGGCCGGCGGTGATCGTGATACTCGTGCTCGCGGCGCTATCTTTGTTTTTTACCCTGCGCGGACAAATGAGAGCGAGAAAAGAAGCTCCTCCCGCTTCATTCAGCGGGGCGATGGCGAGGGCTGAAGATGAAAGCTAATCTTACTCTCTTCTTTCTTTTGGTTTTCGTCGTAGGGGCCGTGATTGGTTGGGACTGGCCCAACATCGCTAAGATCATGCCGGTCTACGTTGCCGCCATCCCTGGTATTATTTTAGTCTTGGTGCAACTTTACCGTGAAGTGACTGGTTGGCAGGGGCGGCGCGGCACTGCTGGCGGCATTGATATGGATGAGGTCAGCGATGTCCAGCTCGACCGGCAAACCGAGCTCAGGCGCACCTTGGGATATTTCGCCTGGTTCATCGGCGGCGCACTCGGCATTTGGCTATTGGGCTTGGTCATCGCTTTGCCGCTGCTAGTCTTTCTTTACACGCTGATTGAAGGCAAGGAAAAATGGTACATCGCTCTGATTGCCACGGCTTGCGCTTACGCCCTCGTCTGGGGTCTCTTTGAGTACATGCTCGAGACGAGGTGGCCACCGGGAATTCTTTTCGCCTGAAGACCGGTGCCCCGCGATACTTTTCGCAGCGCATAGGGGAGGCGGCTTTGAAGTTTCAAATCATGCGCTTGGCCATTTGTTTTATATCGTTAGCGTCGTGCTTCCTTTCGCGTGTCGCTTTCGCTCAGCAGCCCTACTACCAGAATAAGACCATCAGGATTGTACGCGGCGGCGAGCCCGGCGGTTCGGGCGACCTGCAAGCGCGTGCGCTGATTCCCTTTCTGAAAAAAAATATTCCTGGTGATCCGACGATTATCGTTGAGAATATGCCGGGCGCCGCGGGCCGCAAGGCGGTGAATCACATTTACTCGACGGCCAAGCCCGACGGCTTGGCGATCGGCGCGGTCGGCGCGGGCCTGGTCGCGGGTCCGATCTTGGGGCTGCCGGGTTCGCAATACGATATCGACAAGCTCATTTATCTCGGCTCGACCGAGAGCGGTGATCCCTACGTCTTTGTCAGCCGCAAGGAAGCGGGCTTCGATAGTCTGGAAAAATTGCGCGCCGCAACCGGACTACGGATTGGCGCGCAGGCGGTCGGCCACCCGGTCTTCATCAGCGGACGCATGTTCGGTTACCTGCTGGGCTTGAAAGAACCCCGCATGGTCGTCGGCTACGGGGGTCCCGAGATCGACATTGCTCTGGCAAGGGGAGAAGTGGATTTACGCGCCAACGGCGCGGATACCATCTTCCAGCGCAATCGCGACGCTCTGCAAGTAGGGCAACTCAACTTTCACGCCTCGATTACGATTCCCAAGGGAAATTTCATTCAAGGTTTGCCCAAAGCTCCCGAGTTGGAAAGTTTTGCCAAGAACGACAAGGAGCGGCAGATGGTAAATCTGTTTCGCGCCTTTCTCTATCCCCGCTGGCCCTATATCGTGCCGCCGGGAACGCCCAAAGAAGTCGTGGGAATCTTGCGCGGCGCGATGGCGAAGTCTTTCAAGGATCCCGAGTTTCACAAGGAATTCAAAAAGCTCATGAGCAACGAGCCAACGCCGCTCACCGGCGAGGAAATGGAAAACGCGATCCGCGAGCTGCCGCGCGACCCCGAGACTGTCGCGCTTTACAAGAAAATGGCCGAGCAGGGCCCGCTGCCGCCGCGCTAAGCACGCGGGCGTTCAAATAGTTCCAATCGTTCAGGTCGTTCAAAACGTTTTGAACGGAGCCGAGCGGTTGAACGGCTTGAACGATTTGAACATGTAAGGAGGGGATATGCTGAAGCCGATCGTTGTCGTCACTTACATCGTGCTCGCGCTGACTTCCGCGTCCGCACAGACTCCTTTCTACCAAGGCAAAACCATCACCATCGTCCAGGGCACTGAACCGGGTGGCAGTTCCGATGTCCAAACCCGCGCGCTCCTACCGTATCTGAAAAAACATATTCCCGGTGAGCCAACCCTCGTCTCCGAATACATGCCGGGTAGTGGCGGCACAAAAGCCGCCAACCATGTTTTCAAGAATGTTCGCCCCGACGGTCTTACCATGGGCCGCGTCGGTGGCGGTCTGATCGCCAACGCGGTGCTTGGCGAAAAAGGCGTGTTGTACGATCTCAGCAAGTTTATTTACCTGGGCTCGCCGCATAGCACCTACCACTGGGTCTTCATCACCCGCAAAGAAGCGGGTCTGAAAAATATCGAAGCGTTACGCTCGGCAAGTGGCATTAGAATCGGCGCGCAGACCGTCGGCCACTCGAACTACTTCGTCGGCCGCCTGTTTGCGCTGTTGATCGGATTTAAAGATCCTAAAATGGTCGTGGGCTACTCCGGCAACGAGCTCGACCTCGCGCTCATGCGCGGCGAGATCGACGGCAGGATCAACAATCCGGATACGCTGACAATACGGAACGCGGAATGGCTCGCCAAAGGCATGATCGACATCCATGCGATCATGGAAGTGCCGCGCGGCCTCAAACAAGCGGGCTTCGATCGTTTGCCTGAAGTCGAAGAGTTCGCCAAATCGGAGCGTGAAAAAAAGTTACTGGCGATGGTTCGCACCTTCCGCCAGATCGGCACGCCGTCTTTCTTCCCGCCTGGCACGCCGGCGGAACCGGTAAAAATACTCCGCGCTGCCACGGCGAAAATGTACAGCGACCCGGACTTTCACAAAGAATATAAGAAACTCGTTGGCGAAGAGCCGACGCCGCTATTGGGTGAAGACATGGAACGCGCCCTCAAAGAATTGCCGCGCGACCCGGAGATCGTCGATCTTTTCAAAAAGCTCAACGCCGCCGGACCGCTGCCGGCGCGCTGACTCGTGGCTGTTCCAACCGTTCAAATCGTTCAACCTGTTCAAACCGTTTGAACGAGTGCAGCGACCGATTCATCAAACTGATCCGGCGTCCGCCGATCGATTGCCTACCTACGCCAGGCGCGCGCAACAATCGCGGCTCCAATACTGGATACTACTTGATGTCCGCGCTGCGCTCGATCTTCACGTGGCCCAAATGATTTGGTGGCGCGGATGAAAATTCCCAGATCTCACATGGATCGGCCTTACCTTGCAGTGCTGCCTTTCCCGATATTAATATTGCTAGAGACAGATCCTCACTATTAGGCGGGCAATCACGCCAACTTTGAGAAATGTTCACCAAGTGACTCGGGAATGGGACACAGACTTTTGCTCTCTCAGCATGCATCAGCAAGCCAGGGCTGCTCAGCCGCAAAACGTTGGGTGTCATAGTGGAGGAATGAATATGCAAAGCGACGAACAGGAAATACGCCAGCTAGTCGCTACCTGGATGGCTGCGAGCAAAACGGGTGATGTCGAAACGGTCTTGAGTTTGATGGCGGAGGATGTCGTTTTTCTCCAGCCCGGTCAACCACCCATGCGGAAAGTCGATTTCGCCGCAGCGGCGCGAGCTCAGCCGGGTCAAGAAGCGCCTCGGATCGAAGGTACCAGTGAGGTCCAAGAGATTAAGGTCTTGGGGGAGTGGGCATTCATGTGGACGAAACTGACGGTAACGGTAACTCCGCCTGGCGGTTCTCAATCCATTACGCGTGCCGGGGATACGCTCTCTATTCTCAAGAAAGAAAAGGGCAAGTGGGTCCTGGCGCGGGACGCGAATTTGTTGTCTCCGGTGTCAAAGCCGGAGGCATGACGCGCAATCCCCCATCGAGCGGTCGTCTCCCTTTGGCCCGGTAGACGCCGCTCACATCGAGCGGTCGGAGAATCGCCACTGGCAGCTCCGTAACGAATCGCCGCCTCTACTCACGCTTGCCTATAGATGATAAACATCGAGCCATGCGTTTAGATCTCGAGCTCATCCAAGTGAACGATGTCCGCTTTGGAGCGCGGACTGCGATCGTAAACGATGCCCTGATCATCGATCGCGCAGACCTCGTCTCGCAACTCGAACGGGAACCGCTTTTCGAGCGCGTCGAAATCGAATTGGCCCACCCAGGCGAATCTTGCCGGATCATCCGCGTCCTCGATGTTGTCGAACCGCGCTATCGGATGAAGGGACCGAACTTTCCCGGCGCGCTCGATGCTAACGGCCTCGTGGGCGACGGGCGCACGCGAGTGCTCAAGAACGTAGCGGTCGTCGAAACGGATCAGTTGGCAATTCGTTCAAGGAACATGATCGACATGAGCGGCCCGGCGGCTGAATACTCCCCCATCGCCAACACGCACAATGTCGTCTTGCTGCCTTATCCGAAGGCTGGCGCCGACAAAGACGATTATCGCTTGGCGGTGAAGAAAGCCGGATTGAAAACCGCGACTTATCTCGCAGCGGCAGCGAAGGATATCGTTCCTCATGAAACGCAAATCTTCGAGCTCCCGCCCGTCGCGATGAATCAAGGGCCGAAAGATTTGCCGCGCATCGCCTACATTTTTCCGATGCATTCGCACCAGCATCCGACCCAGCAAAAAGAAACCGTCTTCTACGGCAGCAACATTCAGGGATTTATGCCGACCATCGTTCACCCGAACGAGATCCTCGACGGCGCGCTGATGTTTTCCTATTCGGCGTTCACCTGGTTCGCGCAGAATCATCCGGTGATCCACGAGCTCTATCGCCGTCACGGCCGCGATCTCTGGTTTGCCGGCGTTGTCCTCACCGTCGCGCCGGTCACCATTGCTGAAAAGGAACGCAACACCGCCCTCGCCGCACGTCTCGCGAAAGAAGTCTTAAACGCCGATGGCATCATCGCGACCAAGATCGGCGGCGGCGCCGTAGATACTGATTTAATGATGATCTACACGCGGGCTGAAGAAATGGGCATGAAAGCCGCGCTGATCATCATGGAGCGCTATCCCGACACCGGCATCACATTCGTCCCGGCAAACGTGAACGCGCTCGTCACGCCCGGACTGACGCGCGATGCGATTACGCTGCCCGCCGTCGCCCGCGTCGTCGGCGGCGATACGATCGCGCTGGATAACGCGAACCCGGACAACAGCAATCCGGGCGTCACGCTCACGCCGGCAAACGAAGAATTGAATCTTTGGATGGGCGACATCGTCGGCGCCATCAGCCAGGTGGGCGCATCGCGCCTGACGACGTATATGAGTTGAGAGAAACTTCTGGATGATCTCCCGCAAAGGCGCAAAGACGCAAAGGTAAAAAGAAAATGTCATTTCGACCCCTTCGACAAAGCTCAGGACAAGCTCCGGGAGAAATCTTTTGCAGATCCCTCGTCTCAGTTCTGAATGACGGGCTCCGCCCGTCACTTCGCGCCTTTGCGGGGAAAACTCCTTTCCGACAATTCAGCGAACGTTGCGCATTGGAGATAACGGCATGAACAGCAAAATTCGCGTCGTCCATTACTTGAATCAGTTCTTCGCCCAGATCGGCGCAGAAGACAAAGCCGACGTCGGCCCGCAGATCAAAGACAGTCTTATCGGCCCGGGCCGCGCGCTGCAGCAAGCGCTGGGCGAGCACGGCGAAATCGTCGCGACGATATTTTGCGGTGACAACTATTTTGTCGAGCACCAAGAGCAGGCAATCGACCAATTGATCCAACGAATGACTGAATATAAACCAGACCTGCTGATCGCTGGCCCCGCGTTTGAGAGCGGCCGTTACGGCATCGCCTGCGGCGCGATCTGTCAAGCCGCGCAACAGCGGCTCGCCATCGTGGCGGTAGCAGGCATGGACGAAGACAACGTCGGCGCTGGCCTGTATCGAAAAAATCTCTATATCATCAACTCGGGGGTCACCATCGCGCGCATGGTGCCGACGCTTCAGCGCATGGCCGCGCTCGGAGTGAAACTCGTTCGCCGCGAGGCGATCGGCAAGCCGGAAAGCGAAGGTTATCTGGCGCGCGGCATCAAGCGCAATGAGTTTGCCGCTAAACCGCCGGCAGAACGCGCCGTCGACATGCTGCTGGCGAAGCTGCGCGGCGATGAATTTCACTCGGAAATCGCCCCGCCGCGATTTGCCGGGAGTAAACCGGCCGCGCCGCTCACGAATCTCAAGTCGGCGGTGATCGCGCTCGTCACCGACGGCGGCTTGGTGCCCGAAGGCAATCCGGACAACATAGAGCCTGGGCGTCCGACACGCTTCACGACGATCCCCATCGCCGGCGTGACCTCTCTAGCGGCGGATAAATATGACGCCGTCCACTCCGGTTACGATACGGCAATCGCCAATCGCGATCCCAATCGCTTGGTACCGCTCGACACCATGCGCGATCTCGAACGCGAAGGTGCGTTCGGCAAACTCCACGAGTTCGTCCATTCGACCGGCGGCGCTCATGCCGCCGTGGAAAACGCGACGAATATCGGTCAAGCGATTGCGGCGCGTCTTAAAGCTGCCGGCGTCAGTGGCGTGATCCTGACTTCCACCTGAGGCTCCAGCACTCGCTGCGGCGCAGCGATCAGCAAAGAAATCGAAAAGCTGGAAATCCCGGTAACGCAAATCTGCACGATGATCCCCGTGGCGAAAGAAGTCGGCTCGCTGCGCGCGATCGCTTCCGGAGGCATCGTCAGCCCGACTGGCAATCCGGAGCTGCCGCCCGAAAAAGAAAAGGAATTTAGACGCGAGCTGATATTGCGCGCGTTGCAAACGCTTCAAGAAGAAGTCTGATGAATTCCATTACATTGAAGCTATTCCAACTACTGCTCGTCGTTATCACGAGTGGCTTTGGTCTGAACTTGTCGAACGCCTTCGCCGCCGACGATCTGATCGCCGGCGCTAAAAAAGAAGGCAACCTCGTTCTCTATCTTTCGACGAACCTCACCGACGCCAACGGCATGGTTCAGCTTTTCAAGCAGAAGTATCCTTTTATCAACGTCAATCTCTTTCGTGCCGATAACGAGAAACTCTTGAATCGCATTCTCACGGAATCGACGGCGGGAAAGTTCAACGGCGATACGATCATGATCAGCAGCTTCGAGGTCCGCGTGCTGCTGCAGAAAAAGCTTTTGCAAGAATATATCTCGCCGCACAGCCAATATTACCCCGAAGGCTTCACCGACAAAGACGGCTTTTGGACCAGCGTTTACTCCATCCCGCGTGTCATTGCCTACAATACGAATTTGGTAAAGCCCGACGTCGCGCCAAAAACTTTCGACGATGTGCTCAATCCGCGCTGGAAAGGCGGATTTGGCATGTCCGACAGCGCAACGCTCTGGTACACCGGCTTTCTGAAATTTGCTGGCGAAGAAAAGGGTCGTGACTTCATGCGCAAGCTCGCCGCACAAAAGCCGGCGTTTCGCGACAGCGAAACTGTAATCATGCAGCTGCTCGGCGCGGGAGAGTTTCCCTTGGGTCTGGTCTACTCACACCAGGCGGCGACGATGAAGAAACGCGGCGCGCCGGTGGAATGGGTGCGCACGGCGCAACCCATCGTCACCGGACTGAAACCGATCGCGCTCAGCGCCAAAGCGCAGCACCCGAATGCGGGCAAGCTTTTTATCGACCTGGTTTTGTCGAAGGAAGGCCAAGAGCTGATCCGCAGCTTCAATCGCATCCCCGACCGCGGCGATGTCACTTCGGAGTTAAAAGAAGGAACCAAACTCCTCCCCGCTGACCCGCGCTGGGGCGACAGCTACGCCAAGTACGTCGAAGAGTTCCGCGAGATTTTTTTCAAGTAACCGAGGAGACGATCTGGGATTTGCCAATCTCCGGCTTCAAGCAGTTTCGCCTTACATTGCCCTACTGGCTCGAATTCGTCATTAAGTTGAGGCAGAGGCACCCCAAACGTCTTACACGACGCCGAGGACTGATAAGACCACGGGCACGCCGACGCTAGGTTTTTCCCAAGACAATGAACGTAGCACGACAGAGTCGAAGCTGGTAACATAACCCTATTCATGGATCCAGTCGATCTCAGCCCATATCCCGGCGGCGAATTTATTCGTCAGGGTCTCAATCACTTGGCTCAGGGGATAGAGTCTGAAGCGGCATTGCTGGTTCTGATTGGGGCCCCCCGGCTACGTCAGCTGGGACTTGAAATTCACGACGCCACCGACGAACCTCCGGAGCATAGACTATACGAACTACTTTCCCGATCAGATCAGGATTCCGCGCATTCTCGTTACAACGCATTAATTCGACGCCTGGTTAGCTTCGAACGAGCCGTTGAATGCGCCGAGTAGCGCAACGCGAAGATATCGAGCGCTTCATTTCCGCTCTTGCCCGCAGGAGCACGGATCCGACACGCCTTTATTTCACCGGTGGCGCGACGGCAGTCTTGCTGGGGTGGCGCGCCAGTACTATTGACATAGATATCCACCTCGTTCCGGACGATGACCAACTTTTACGGGCTCTGCCCGAGTTGAAAGAAAGTCTCGAAGTGAATGTCGAGCTGGCCTGTCCTGCCCACTTCATCCCCGAGCTTCCCGGCTGGCGGGAGCGCAGCTTGTTCATCACCCAGGAGGCGAAGCTAAGCTTTTTTCACTATGATCTGTATGCACAGGCCTTGGCCAAGATTGAGCGAGGGCATGCTCTCGATGTAACAGATGTCGAACAGATGTTTCAGCGCGGTTTCATCGAGCCCATACAGTTAAAGAATCTCTTCGAAGCAATAGTGCCACAGCTCTACCGCTACCCTGCAATCGACCCACCGAGTTACCGGCAAGCCGTTGAAAAAATGATTGATGATATTGCTAAACCGTAACCCGCCATATTTGAATCACGATTATTGAGAAATCCGCGGGACGATCTACACTGCCCATCGCGCTCAGCGCCAAAGCACAGCACCCGAATGCGGGTAAGCTTTTTATCGACCTGGTTTTGTCGAAGGAAGGCCAAGAGCTCATCCGCAACTTCAACCGCATCCCCGACCGCGGCGATGTCACTTCGGAGTTAAAAGAAGGAACCAAACTCTTCCCCGCTGACCCGCGCTGGGGCGACAGCTACGCCAAGTACGTCGAAGAGTTCCGTGAGATTTTTTTCAAGTGACCGGACTTGTAGCCGTTTTAAGCCGTTAAAAACAGCTCAAGTGATTCACTCATTGAACGGAGCGTAGCGGTTGAACGGCTTGAACGCTTTGAACCTCGTCTTATGGGTGCATCAACTTTGATACACCAGCGCAGCTAAATTGAGACGCTGAACTCTCTGTCACTCTGCTTACTGCGTGATACCTCGATGAGCACTTCTTCCGCAACTACTTAGACTTACCTCACTTTAACCACCGTCCGTTAGGATTGGTACGGTGATTGCCATAGCCCTCGCTGAACGATGAAACCCGCACAAGTTTCTGGTTGCACATTGAACCGGAACTCGTATCCGTGAGCGTCAAGTTTTCCTGGACAGGAAGCTGTTCGCGGCAGTAAATTGCGCGGAAGATCAACGATTTGAGATCAGGTGCCCTAGGAGCAAAGGACGGAGGAAATGCTGGAACAATTCATGAGACGAAAAATCATTGGCCTCACACTTAGCGCCATACTCCTTACGCTTTGCTCATTCGTTGAGGCGCAGCAGCCGAAGAAACTCCCAACGATTGGGTATCTATCGGTAAACGACCCCACTAGTGAGTCCACACGTTCCGAGGCAATTCGGCTAGCTCTGCGCGAGCTAGGCTACATAGACGGACAGAGCATCGCCATCGAGTACCGATATGGGGATGGAAAACGCGATCGGTATCCTGAACTTGCGGCCGAGCTGGTGCGTCTCAAGGTTGATATCATCGTGTCAGCAGGAGGATCCCCGATGATCCGGGCGGCCAAGAATGCGACCAAAACGATTCCGATCGTTATGGCGGGCTCTGGGATCGATCCTGTCGAGGCAGGCATAGTTGAAAGCCTTGCCCGCCCCGGCGGCAACGTCACCGGCCTTACAAACCTTACTGGAGAACTAGGCGGGAAGCGGCTGGAGCTGCTCAAAGACGCCGTTCCCAAAGTTGTCCGTATCGCGGTTCTCTACGAACCGGCCTCTCCAAACGGTGTCCTCGAGGTGAAAGAGGTTCTCCCAGTCGCGGCGCGTGGTCTCGGGTTGACTGTTCGGCCTTGGGAGGTACGAGATGCGGACGGTTTCGAGAAGGTATTCGCTTCCCTGAGTAAGGAGCGCTCGGATGCACTCTACGTGCCCCAGGGCCCGCTAATGTATGCTAACCAAAAACGGACCATCGGCTTCGCGTTAAAGAGCCGGCTACCGTCGGTATACGACAGGAGGGAAGATATAGAGGCTGGCGGGCTCATGTCCTACGGGGCGGACCTCGCTGACAGCTACCGGCGCGTCGCATATTACGTGGACAAAATTTTGAAGGGGGCAAAACCTGCCGATCTACCTGTGGAGCAGCCGAAGAAGTTTGAGTTCGTTGTCAATCTCAAGACGGCGAAGCAGATCGGCGTCACGATTCCACAGAATG
>WNGI01004171.1_pt1 | contig 13230 bp, 10 predicted proteins | sample 5400621 | NCBI WGS metagenome assembly WNGI01 (sample SAMN13153374, study PRJNA577476) | soil metagenome | isolation source: 20 cm soil or saprolite under Garry oak tree replicate 1 | place: USA:California | collected 2016-06-15
GCGAGCTGCAGCGAGACTTCCTGCGCGTCGGGGAGACTCGATTCATTATGGAGGTTGAGATATCCCTTGACCTCCTCGCCCTCCTCGCGGAGCAGCATCGGCAGCAGGTACCGCGTCCCGAAGCGCCGTCCGAACCACGCCCGGAGCTTCGCGTTCAACGACGGCCGGGCGTGATCCACGGGGTGGCCGTGCTCGCCGAGCAGCTTGGTCCACATCTGCACGTGGCGCTCCTCCACGCCCGCGAGCTTGATGTAGACGTCCTTCCTGTGCGGATCGGATTCCTGTCCGGCGAGGGCGAGGTAGAGGTAGGCCGCGTCCGCTTCATCCTGCCAGTGGTGGAGCCATTCCTTTACCTCAGCTGTGCGCATGCGCCAAGCTACTACCTTGCAACGCCTTAAGGAACCGTGATTTCCCCTAGGATCGTTCTCGCGACCTTCTACGTAGTTGTGGCATCATAGTTTTCGGACAATGACCGTGTCTCTCGCCGTCCCGGATGTCCTCGTCGCCCGCGCGCAAGCCGGAGATGAAGCAGCTCTCGAAGCCCTGTTCCGGGCCTTCGAGACGCCGGTCTACAATCTCGTCCGGCGCATGCTGCGGCGGCCGGAGGATGCCGAGGACGTGCTGCAGGAGACGTTCCTCGAGGTGGTGCGCAACATCAAGCAGTATCGCGGTGAAGGGCATCTCTGGGGTTGGATCCGCCGTATCGCGTCGACCAAGGCTTTGATGCGGATTCGTCGTGATCAGGTGCGGGAGACGGAGTCGCTGGACGCCGAGCCGGGGAAGCCGGGGATGCATGTCGGCGCCAACATCGATCTGGAGCGCGCGTTCGAGCACCTGTCCGAGACGTCCCGCGCGGTGGTGTGGTTGCACGACGTCGAAGGCTACACGCACGAGGAAATTGCGGAGCAGATGGGCAAGTCAGTGAGCTTTTCCAAGTCGCAGCTGGCGCGAGCGCATGCGCGCCTGCGGCGCGTGCTGGACCAAGGAGCGAATGCATGATGCACTGTACGATGGAAGATCTGGGGGCCCTGCAGGCGGGTGAGGCGTCGGTCTGGGCGCGCCGGCACGTCACCACCTGCGCCGCGTGTCAGGCGGAGCTGGAAGGGCTGTACCAGCGAATCGCGCAGCTCAAGGCGCTGCCGGCGCTGCGACCGCCGCGCGACCGTTGGCCCGCCGTGAAATCGGCGCTGCGCGCCCAGCGCTCTCGCCGCCGTCGCACCTGGGGAACGTGGACCGGCAGTCTCGCTCTCGCTGCCACGATCGCCGGCATCCTGCTGATCCAACCGGGCCCGGGTCTTCATGCCGAGCTGAGTCAGGTGAAGCGGCAGTCGGCAACACTCGAAGATTCCCTGCAGCAATACGACATCGACGGCCGCGTGTTGAGCGGTCACGCCGCGGCCGTGGTGGCAGACCTGGAAGACCGCATTTCCGTTCTCGACGGCACCCTCTCGCAGCGCGAACAGAGCGCACAGGACGCCGAACTGGTAAAACTTTGGCAGGAGCGCGTTGGACTGATGCGGGAGTTGATGAACGCCCGCGCGACGCGCGCTCGCTACGTCGGGCTCTAACGGCCCGGAGGAGAGCTAGATGATTCGCAATTTGACTGTGGCAGTTCTCGCCGTCGCTCTGGTGCTGCCGGCCGTGTCGGCCGGGCAGGGAACGCCGCGCCGGCCGAGCACGCGCCCCCGGGTGCGGGTGGAGACCCGGGGTGGACCCTTCGGCGTATACACGTTCAGCGAAAACCGCGGCCGTATCGGCGTGATCGTCGATACCAGGGCCAATGATGCGGGCGACAAGATCGGCGCCCGCATCGAAGGAGTCACGCCCGGCGGACCCGCCGAGAAGGCCGGCCTCAAGGCCGGTGACGTCATCACCCGCTTCAACGGCACCGCGCTCGGCGGGGCAGCCTCGTCGGAAGACAATGAAAGGTCAGGGCCGGGCGTGAAGCTGATCAATCTGGCGCGCGAGCTGGAGCCCGGCGACACGGCGCAGGTCGAGTACCGGCGCGGTACCGACGCCAGGAAGGTGACCATCGTCGCTGAAGATCTCGGTGGTGGACCGATGGAAATGCCCGACATGGGCAACTTCGAAAATATGTTGCCCAAGATGCGCATGGGGCCGGGCAACGACTTCGAGTTTGCTTTTGGGAGTCCGTGGGGTGGGATCGAGCTCGTGGAGCTGAACCCCGACCTCGGCGACTACTTCGGAACGCGTGAAGGCGTGCTCGTCGTCAGTGCGCCGGAGGATTCGACCCTCGCCTTGAAGGGCGGGGATGTGATCATCTCGATCGGCGGGCGCAAACCCACCTCGCCGATGCAGGCGATGCGGATCCTGCGGTCTTATGACCCAAGCGAATCGGTCACGCTCGACGTCCTGCGCAAGCAGAAACACGTCACTGTGACGTGGAAGGTGCCGGAGCGTGAGAAGACCATCTTCCACCGGACGCCGCGGATGCATGAGGAGCCGACGTGGTTCCGCGTCGCGCCGAAGCCGGGCGGCCGGCTCGCGCTGCCGGTGTGGAAGATTCGGGATGTGATTCGGACGAGCCGGGCTATCTAAACCGGCGGCGAAGGGGCGGCGACTTAAACGGCGGCGAGGGGCGGCAAATGCCCTCGCCGCCGTCTTTTATCGCCGCCGCTTTATTCGCCGCCGCCGTTATCGATTCGGCCCCATCAGAATCGCATTCGTCAGCATCTTGGCAGGCCCTCTCCAAAACGCCCGGAACAGCGGATCGCTCACAAACAGCACCACCCGCCCGTTGCCCTGGTTCTCGACCACTGCCCATGTGGTGCCCTTGAGGAGCCGGGCGGTGTTGTCGGGCCAGGTGAAGCCAGAGAGCACCAGCGAGTCCACCGGATCGGTGAAGGTGACCACGTTCGCGCCGCCCTTTGAGGGCCGCCAGAACCTGTCGCCGTCGATGAATACCGGTATCCGGTTGCGGTCGTATCCGAACGCCAGCCAGTGCGTCGTGTCGAGCGTCGCGCGGAAGATCGCGCCCGGTATCCATTCCGGCCGATCGCGTGCCGGCGCGGTGCTCGAGATCAAGGCGGGCTCGTTTCCCGCCGCGGTCGTGTCGGCCTTCGCGCCGCTATCGGGCGCGACGCTCGCGATGCTCGAGAGACCCACGTCCTTGTTCGCCGCGAGCTCGCCCGCGCCGCCGTACCCGATGAGCACGCCTCCCGAGCGCACCCAAGCCTTCAGTTTTTCGACGCCGTCATCTCCCAGCTCGCGACGCATCCGGCCGCCGCTACCATCGGGGATGATGAGCACGTTGAAGGTCTGGAGGTCATTCATGCGACCGATCGCGCGGAGCGGTACGGGGGTGAACGCCACGTTGAGCTCGCGTGCGAGATAGAACCAGAGCCACCCGTAGCTCGTCTCCGAGATGCCATCTCCGGCGGCCACCAGGATCTTGGGAGCGTGCAGTCCCGCGACGTCTTCGGAGCCGATTCCGGCGTCGCCGGTGTCGGGAAACGCGGTCTGTAACGGGAAAACCGGGACGCCCAAGGCGGGTCCCAACGCCGCGATGCGCTCGTGCAGGCTCGCGGGGTTGCGCTGGGAGCGCGCGACGAACGAGCCACGGGGATACGTGCGCCCCCCGATGAGGACCGGTTGGTGGGTGACCGCCAGCCTGAAGTCTTCGGCTTCGAGCGCAAACGCAAGCCGTGCTGCCCCGGGCCGGTCGTTCAGGAAGACGTACGCACTGCCACCGCGGGTCGGCGCGGCGGGAGGCGGGACGATCGAGTCGGTGACCGCGTCTCCGCCCGGGCCGGCATCTTCCGTCCAGTACGCGTCGAGGTTGAAGGACATCGGCAGCGACCATGCCGTGATGTCGTAGAAGCCGTAGTCCTCCTTGTCCGCATCGTCGCCGCGCCGCCGGTTGCGCTGAAACTTCCCGATCTCCCGCTGCACGAATGACCGCTCCATGCTCGGCTGCGGCTCGAGCATGCCCTTGGCCAGACGCCGCTGGGGCTGATTCAGGTCGATCACGTAGCTGCCGGCGGGGAAAGTCCGCGCGCTCCCCGCCCCGGTGCCCGGGCTGATGTAGGAGTGCGCCAGGCGCGACGACAGCGGCTCGCGCAGCCGGGTCACCTCGATGCCGTTGCGAAGCAACAGGCCGACAACGTGCGCCGCCGACTGCGGATCGTTGCCCGGCACGATCACGACGCGTTTGATGCGATCGGTCGCCGCTTCCGCGAGCGCGGACCGGCGGAAGTCGTAGTAGTCCTGCAGCCGGCTCTGCCGGTTCTTCGCCGTCGTCTCGAGTGTCGCCAGCGATGCGACGAAGTGGTGGGAGATGCCGTCGCGGAAGGTCGTGATGCTCCCGTCGTCGCGGCGTTTCCGGTATTCCGGCCCGCCGTCTGTCTCGTACGTCATCCCGGTGGCGCCCTGGAACGTGGTCCATTCGTCCCAGTAGCCGACGTAGAAAAAGTCGAATACGCCACCCACATAGTACTGCCAGCCATACCGGTCGAAGGCGGCGGCGTTACCGCGGCCATACGTGGCGAACCACTTGGTCGTCTGCGGGGGCAGGTTCATGTTCACCGCTTGCGCGACCGGCGGGAAGAAAAACGACGATGTCGTCGAGTGGTGGTCGACGAACACCTGTGGGCGCCAGCGCAGGATGCCGTCCATGATCGCCCGTACCTCGGGCTGGCTTTGCGCAAGCAGGTCGCGGTTCATGTCGAAGCGGAAGTGGCTGTAGCGACCCGTGATGCTCCAGGGCTCGTTCTGTTCGAACGCCCACGGGTGGTCCGCGCCGATGCCGACGGAGTTGTACCAGGCGGCGAAGCGCTCGTGACCATCCGGATTTGCCGATGGGTTGAGGACCACGACGACCGACTTCAGGATCTCCAGGGTCTGCGGCTCATCCGATGCGGCGAGCTGATAGGCCACCTGCATCGCGGCCTCGAATCCCGCCGGCTCGTTGCCGTGGACCGAATACTGAAAGACCGCAACGGCGGGGCTCTGCGCCGCGATCGCCGCCGCCCGCGCCGCCGACGTCTTGCGCGGATCGGTCAGCTCCGCCAGGCCGGCGCGGATCTGGTCGAGCTTGGCGAGGTTCGCGGGGTCGGAAATGATGAGCGCCCGAATGGGCCGGTACTCCGTCGTGCGGCCCCACGTCTCGATGCGAACGCGGTCGCTCGCCGTGGCGACTAAGGTGTCGAGATAGTGCTGCATCACTGCGTACATGGTGTGCTGGTCGCCGGCGGCGTAGCCGGTGATCGCTTCGGGGCGCGGGACGGCCGGGCGATAGGGGCCGCGGGAGTAGAAATCGAACGGCTCCTGGGCGGCCAGCGAGAATGGCAGAGACACTACGAGCAGCAGGGCGAGGCTGGGGCGCATGACACGTACCGTGGACGGAGTTGGGTGCTACGCGCGGCGACGTGCCGCGGGCAATGCCTGATCGAAAGAAGCGAACTCGAATGGCTTGGCGACGCAAGGCCGCCCGGTGCCATCGAGGAACCGGCGCATCTGCTCGTTCACCAAGTCACCCGTCGTGAAGATCACGCGCTCGGCGTGGGCAGGGTCGTTGCTGCGCAGCCGCTCGAAGAGCTGCTCGCCGGAAAGGTCCGGCATGCGCATGTCGACGATCACGGCGTCGTATTTCGATGCCTTGAGGCGGACGAGGGCGTCTTCGCCGCTGGCGGTCGTCTCGACCTCGTGGCCCTTGCCCGCGAGATACCGCTGCAGTGAGACGCGGACCGAGGCTTCGTCGTCCACCACGAGGACCCGTAGGCGGTCACTGCCCACGGTTTGCACGTGTGTGGGGGCGGCGTGCTCACCGGACGCCCGCGCCTCGGTGATCGGGATCTCGACGACGAACCGGGCACCGGTTTGCTGCGGGTTCTCCGCCCAGATCCGGCCCTCGTGCTCGCGCACGATTCCCAGCGAAATCGAGAGTCCTAGCCCCGTCCCCGAACCGGTCGGCTTGGTGGTGAAGAAGGGGTTGAAGATCCGCTCGATCAGATTCGCCGGGATGCCGGCGCCGGTGTCCTCGATCTCGATTCGGATCGAGTCGGCGTTGCGGCGGGTGCGCACGGTGAGCCGGTGATGGTGGCCGTCCCGCTGCTCCATCGCCTGTTCGGCATTCGTGATGAGGTTCAGGAACACCTGCTGTAGCTGATGCGCGTCGGCCATGGTGTCCGGCAGCGATTCGTCGTATTCGCGCCGTACGTCGATGCCGCGGACGCGCAGCTCGTAACCGCGCAGCTCCAGGGTATCGTCGAGGACCTGGTTGATCGCGGTCGGGACCTTCTCGGCTTTGTGCTGGCGTGCGAAGGTCAGCAGGTTCTGTACGATGCGGCTGGCGCGGCGGGCCTCGCTGTAGATCGTTTCAGCGGCCGTGCGCTGATCGGGGGGGAACCGCTTTTCGGCGAGCAGCAGCTGGGCGAACGCCGAGATGCCGGCGAGCGGGTTATTGAGCTCGTGCGCGACGCCCGAGACCAGCTGTCCGATCGCCGACATCTTTTCCGACTGGATGAGCTGCTCCTGCAGCATCTTCTGGTCGGTGACGTCGCGGATGAGGCAAAGCACTTCCTCGTCTTTCTGCGGCGTCGAGTAGGTGATCGAGATCGTGCGGACTTCGCCGTCCTTGCGGTAGAACTGCGACTCGAACAGGCCCGTTTCGCCGGCGAGCGCCTGCTGGAAGTGGGCCAACGCCTTGGGGAGGTCGTCGTCCGGGAGCATGGGCGCGAACCACTGACCGACCAGCTCGTCGCGCTTGTAGCCGGAGATGTTTTCGGCCGCGTGATTCACCGTGGTGAAGCGGCCGTTCGCATCGAGGGTGACGATCGCGTCGGACGCCGATTCCACCAGGTGGCGGTAGCGGGCTTCGGAACGCGCCAGCGTCTCCTGGGCGCGTTTCGGCTCTGTGATATCGCGAAGGGTGGCGACCGTACCGATGATCTCGCCGTGCATGCGGAAAGGCCCACTCGAGACCGCCACGTCACGCTCTTCGCTCGTGCGGTGATTGACGATCCGGGTCTCGTAGCGTCGCGTCTCGCCGCTCAGGACGTGGTCTTCCATCGACGCGACGTGGGGTCGCTCACCCGGTGCGAGGTTGTCGGCGATCGCCTGCCCCACGACGTCGCCCACGGGCCAGCCGAGCATTTCCGCGCCGGCCTGGTTCGCGGCGAGCACCCGCCGATCGGTGCCCGTGACGACCACGGCATCCGGCAGAGCAGCCACGACGTCAACTGCCGCCTGCAGCAAGTCGACCAGCGGACTTTTGCCTGCCGCAGTGCTTGCCCCGGTTCCTCGGGTCGGCGAGACGCGACGAGCTTTACTCACGCGTGATAAGACGCCTCCATGGAGAAGCGCATCAACTGCAGGCTTTCCAGTGCCACCTGTGTGACCTTTTCGGGGGTGTCGGCGTTGCCCCGCTTGACGCAGTCTTTGATGATCTCGAGTGCATGGATCGGATGCTCATCGTCGTACTTGGCATGCTCCTCGAGCCACCAGCGTCCGCGCGGACCGATCTTCTCGTTCTTCGCGAGCCCCCGCAATGCTTTTTCCGAGATTTTCTGCGCGACCCCTTCAACCGCATAGTTCGTCGCCGAGACCGCCTGGCCGAACTCGGCATTGCGACACATCTCGGTCAAGTAGGCGTGGAACTTCTTCACCGCCGGGATCATCGGCTCAGGTTCCTGGAACCGCTTCTTGTGAACATTGAAGCCGTCGCCCATGGCGCGCCACATCGCGTCGTGCCGGCGCTCCACCCGAATATTGTCCGTGAAGAACTCACGCCCCATCGGGGGCGAGCGATCCAGCAGCATCTGTAGCCACTGGGGGAAGTCGCGAATGATGGGATAGAACCCGACCAGGAAGTTCTGGATCTGACCGTCCACCAGCTGGTTCTCGGATGCGTCGATGATGACCGGCGTATCGAGGATCGCTTGGCGGCTGGGCTCCAGCGTCGAATCCAGCTCCGCGACCCAAGACGGGTGCGGGGTGATTTGCACAGACATTGCGGCTCCTCTCCCGGGCGCGGGCGTGGATACGTAGCGGTCCAGCGTGGGCTGCAATGTACGGGTGGCCCTCGAACATGCAAGCGTAAGTCGGATAGTGACTTGGCGCACATCCGCGAAAATTGCGTCTTGACAAGATATATCGTGCAAGAATATCGTGACGTAACATCTCACAAGAGGCGAAGATGGGTGGGAAGTCCGGCTGGGACGCATTCGGTTTTGGGTTTGGTCCTCGGGGTTGGAGCTTTCGTGGTCGCGGTCCACGGGGATGGCGACGCCAGTGGTTCGGCGCCGGCGACATGAAATACGTCATTCTGAAGCTACTGCGCGATAAGCCACGTCATGGATACGAAGTCATGAAGGATCTGGAAGAGCGGATGCACGGCTGCTATTCGCCGTCGCCGGGCACCGTCTATCCGACGCTGCAATGGCTCGAGGACGAAGGACTCGTCGTCTCGCGCGATGTGGAAGGCAAGAAGGTCTACGAAATCACCGACACCGGACGGGCTTTTTTGGACGAGCACAAGGACATCGTCGAAGACATCTTCGATCGCGTGAGCGAGACCGTCGAGCGCACGGTGGGTGGCTCGATGGCCGAGGTCAACCGGGCGCTGGGGCATCTCGTGAAGGCAGTCTACCGGACCGGCTGGAAGGCCGAGAGCGATGCCGCGCGCAAGAGCGTGGCGGAGATCCTGGCGAAGGCTACGGCGGAGATTGAGGCGCTGGCAACGGCGCCGACGAGTAAAGCCTAACTCCTGGCGTCAATGGCGGGCCCTCAGCTCATCGAGGGCCCGTTTCACGTACACCCGCGTCATCTGCTTGCGCCACGACAGATCGAAATCGGTGTTGTCCATCGGCTTAGAGGGGCGATAGGCCGCGTCGGCTGCGGCTGCGATGGACTCATCGGAGAGTTGCGCTCCCTCGAGCGCAGCGCCGGCTTCCGGGACATCCTGCGGATAACTCGCCACGCCGCCCAGCACAATCCGCGCAGCGGCGACCTCCTTCCCTTTCCACTGTACCCAGGCGGCGACGCCAAGCACTGGAAAATCGAACGCGCCGCGCCGCCGCAGCTTGTGGTAGACGGCGTCCCAGCCATTCGACGCCGGCAGGCGCACGTCCACCAGAATCTCATCGGGCTGTTTGGTGAGATAATTGATCCCGTCGTTGTGATAGAACCGGCCCGCCGGAACCACGCGCTCACCCTGCGGTCCCACCAGCCGGTATTCCGCGCCAATCGCCACCATGACCGGTGCGACGTCCGACGAGCTGACCGCCCAGCAACGCGGCGAGGATGGCGCCACCCAACAGATGTGGCCGTCCTTTTTCATGCAGAAATCGATCGATTTCCGCCACTCGTAGCTCTGATTGTAGTAGTTGCAGCGCGTGTCGAGACACAGATTGCCGCCGAGGGTGCCCATGTTTCGCAGCAACGGAGTCGAAACCAGCCGAGCGGCGTGACCGATGACGGTCGGACGGCCTGACGGCCGGACGGTCAACTCGGTCAATGTAATTGCCGAACCGACCACCCTGTCATCTGTCCGTCGCAGTTCGGGAATCCCCATCAGGGAGATGACGGTCTTCGGCTCCTGATGGCGCCGCTTCATGTTGGGATACAGGTCCGTGCCGCCGGCAACGAACATTCCGTCGGGCCCGGCGTCCCGCTTCATGGCGAGCGCTTCGGTCAGGGTTGTCGGTTGCAGATAGGAGAAGCTCGGGAGCCGCAGCATGACGGACCTTACTCTTCGGCGCTCGGGCCGTCCAGTCAGGGCGGCTGGCTTCCCGGCGCGCCACGCAGGAAATTGACGCGCAACAGTCGCTGCTCTTGATGTCCGGTCACCGGATTGCGGGACCGAGTTCTTGCCTCGGATGTCGCGACGGTGTACACGGGTACCGTGACCGAGGGGAACAACTCTCCGAACGTGACTGTCGCCTCCAGCGTCTTGAGCGATTTCAACGCACGTTCGGGGTGGGTCAGGCGGAAGGTCAGCTGCCGCAGCACATAGGTGGCCGAATCCAGCCATGCACTCCCAGCGACGTCCGCCAGGCGCAATCGGTCCGCGGCGAGAAAGTCCACGCGCCAGTGGGACTCGCCATCGACATTGTCGACGCCAGCAAAGGTGAAGCAATGGGACTGGTGAAAGACCGAATCGGCGAGATCGATGACCGTGGGAAGCCGGAGCGTTCGCTCCGCTCTCCCGCGAGGCCCGGGCTGGGTGATGATGAGACCACCGGGTTTGTAAGGCAGGTGCGCATCGCTCCGCAGCTCCATCGTGTCCACCACCACCGAGTCCCCGCGCCCGCGCGGCTCATCCCACACGCGCCGCTGGGTCCAATACTCGAAGGGGTACGCGTCGGACAATAGCCGATAGCGAGCGGCGTTCTCGCGCAGCTGATCGAAGATCGCCGCGAGCTCGGGCTCGGAATCGCGAGCCGGGGGACCCGGGCGCACGCATGCGCGCGTTGCGACCACCGTCACCGGCGGGAGCTCGATCGCCAGCGGTCGGAGCGTCACGTGCAGCACGAGGGAGTCCCGTGCCACGGTGATCACCGAGTCGAAGGGGAGGTAACCGATGGCGCGGACGATGATTCGGTAATCTCCGGCCGCGAGATCGTGGAATGCAAAAGCGCCGGAGTCGCTCGTGAAGCGGCCGGTGACGCCGGGTTGGAGGACGACAGTGCTGAAGGGGAGGGGCAGGTTCGTCTCGAGAGCTCGGACGTCCCCGTGCAAAGTCTGAGCGCCGGCGGCCGGCCTTGTGAGCGCAAGAACCAGCAGACCACACGCGATGGCCTGCGCGAGCGGCCGCAGCATAAGATGACCTTACGCTGCGGCTGCAGCCTCGTCCAGCACCAATTCGGCCTTAGTGCTGTCCGTCGCGACGGGCCAGACCGATGCCGCGCACCGCTTCCGCGAGTTTCACGAACTCGGCGCGATAGCCGTCCGGGTCCTGCCCGCGCGCCTCCCGGGCGGCCGCGATCACATGGCCGAGGTCGGCCTTCCCGCGGAAGTCCGAATTCCGCAGCAACAGGCCAAACTCGGCGACCGCCGCCTGAAACTGAAAGTCTACAGATGGCGCCTGACCTGCCTGAGCCAGTACTGGTTGCGAGATCAGGCGGCTCTGATCGCCGTCGGGCTGTTTGTAGCGGACTTTGACGAACAAGAGCTCGGGACCGGCAGCGCTTGTCGACTGAGCATTGCGATGCTGGTAGCGAAGCGAATCCGGCATGCGGATCGTCACGTCGGTGTTGACGCCGACCGGCACCACTTCGTAAAGGGCGGTGACGGAATGGCCGGAACCGACTTCGCCGGCGTCCTTCTTGTCGTCGGCGAAATCCTCGTTCCGCAGCATCCGGTTCTCGTAGCCGATCAGCCGGTAGGCGCGCACCCGCGCCGGATTCCATTCCACCTGGATCTTCACGTCTTTCGCGACGGTGTAGAGGGTGCCGCCGAGCTCGTGTACCAGGACCTTCTGCGCCTCGGCAATGTTGTCCAGGTAGGCGTAGTTGCCGTTACCCTTGTCGGCGAGCTTCTCCATCTTGGCCGACTGCAGGTTGCCTTCGCCGACACCGAGCACGGTCAAGAACACCCCGGTGCGGCGCTTCTCTTCGATCAGCTGCACCATCTCCGCATCGCTCGAAGGACCGACGTTGAAGTCGCCGTCGGTGGCGAGAATCACGCGGTTGTTGCCGCCGCGGATGAAGTTGGCGACGGCCTCGTCGTAGGCGCGGCGAATCCCTTCGCCGCCTGCGGTGCTCCCTCCCGCCTCCAACCGCTCGATGGCGTCAAGAATCTTGTCCTTCTGGTCGCCCGGGGTGGACGGCAGCACCAGGCCCGCCGAACCGGCGTACACGACCATCGCGACGCGGTCCTTGTCGCGGAGCTGATTCACGAGCAACCGCATCGCCGATTTCACGAGGGGCAGTTTGTTCGCCGGCATCATCGACCCGGAGACATCGAGCAGGAACACGAAATTCGACGCCGGCAGGTTCTCTACCCTGACGCGTCGTGCTTGGAGGCCAATGCGCACCAGCTGGTGTTGCGGCTTCCAGGGCGCGGGTGCGACCTCGGTGTGGATCGCGAGCGGGTCGTCGCCGTCGGGCTCGGCGTAGTCGTAGGGGAAATAGTTCACGAGCTCTTCGATGCGGACCGCGTCGCGCGGCGGCAGCTGGCCGTCCTGCATGATGAAGCGCCGCATGTTGCTGTAGGACGCGCGGTCGACGTCGATCGAGAAGGTCGACAGGGGATCGGCCGCGACGGCGATGAAGGCATTCTCGACGATCTCGTCATACTGTTCGCGGTTGCCGGGCTGGCGCTGGTAGCGCCAAGCCTCGGTGCTGTCGAATCGCTGGGCTGGAAGCGCGTCGGCTTCGGACCCCAAGTATCCGAGAGCGGTGGCGCCACGAACGCGGACGACGCCATTCGCCGCCCGCGCCCCATAGAGTCCCGTCACGACGACGTCCTGCAAGGCGATCGGGCTCGACGCGATCGTCAGATCCGCGACCGCGGTCGCGTTTGCCGTGACGCGAATCCCCTTCTTCTCGCCTGACGTGTAACCGATGAACCGTGCAACCACCGTGTAGGTCCCTACCGGGACATTCCCGATCACGTAATGACCGTTGCCGTCGGTCACCGTGGATAGGGAAGTCCCGATCACGACGACATTGGCTCCGACAATGGGCTTGGTGGTGATGGCATCGCGCACGTGACCCGCGATGCTTCCGGTTTCGACGACGGCGAGGGTGGTTGGCGCGAGGAGCGCGCCGATGAGCAACAGGATGAGACGAACGGGATAGACCGGCATGGTCGCTCCGGATGGGGTGTCCAGGAGAGACGTTCAGACCTTGGCGAGCGACACAGCCTTTCCGTCCCCACCTTCTTGAGGTGTGGGGACGCGCGTGGGTTCGGGCCACGCGATGTCCTTCTCGGGGGTGATCGGCACCTCATCCACGCGCACGCCGACGGCGTCGTACACGGCATTCGCCACCGCCGGCATCACTGGGAGGAGCGGGCCCTGGCCGACTTCCTTCGCCCCGAAGGGGCCGTTCGGGTCGGGATCCTCGATCAGGTACGTGACGACGTCACACATCTCCAGCGTCGTAGGACTCTTGTATTCGAGCAAGGATGGGATCTTGTGGACCACTTTGAGGTCGCCGCGGTAGGTCATCTCCTCCATCAGCGCCTCGCCCAGGCCCATGTAGATCGACCCCTCGACCTGGCCGATCACTGACGCGGCGTTGATCGATCGGCCCACGTCGTGCGCGA
>WNGI01027078.1_pt1 | contig 13229 bp, 10 predicted proteins | sample 5400621 | NCBI WGS metagenome assembly WNGI01 (sample SAMN13153374, study PRJNA577476) | soil metagenome | isolation source: 20 cm soil or saprolite under Garry oak tree replicate 1 | place: USA:California | collected 2016-06-15
CTGGGGCTTTCTTTATGGAGGAGATCTCGGGAAGCGAAGCGGTAGATGGTCGGGGGTCGTGGTACCTCTGTTGCCTGTAATTTTTATAGCTAAAATGATTGCGGTCAGTGAGGGTTTTGAATCACCTTACTACGCCGGACTGAACCTGGTCTTATTAGCAGTTGGAACTGTGCTCCGTTGGACGTTTCTGGAAAGCATAGTAGCGGCGATTTCGGTATTCGTCATTTATATTTCTGCAGGCATTTGGCACGGCCACATAATTAATCGTGGCATTGTATTTAACAACTTCTATTTCATCATCCTCATGGATCTTATTCTGGTGGTGGGCACCTATTTTCAATACAATCAACGCTTTCGGGAGTTCATCCTCCGTTTCGAATTGGATCAAAACCGGCAGAAACTTGAGGAGACTAACCGCAGGCTTGTCGAGCTGGATCGAATCAAAAGCCGCTTTTTCGCCAACATCAGCCACGAGCTGCGCACCCCTCTCACCCTTGTGTTGGCACCCTTACAGACTCTGATTCAAGAGCGCGGCTCCGCGTTGCAACCCGATATGCGCCAGCTACTTCTAATTATGCAAAGCAACGGCATGCGGCTGCTAAAACTCATCAATGACCTCCTGGACCTGGTTCGGTTGGAATCCGGTAAGATGGAAGTGAAGCGGGAGCCAGTCGCCATTGAGCCGTTCTTATACGGTTTAGCCAATGCCGTGAAAAAAAGCGCCGAGGACCGAGGCATACACGTACAAGTGATTTCCGATCCAGCCATCAGCACCGTTCTTGCCGACAGCGACAAGCTAGAAAGAATTTTACTCAATCTGTTGTTCAACGCGCTTAAATTTACTCCCGCCGGCGGAAAGGTTGAAGTTAAGGCTGAGCGGGAAAACAGCGAATTGGTGCTGGAGGTTTCTGACACGGGCACAGGCATCAGCGAGGAACAGCTCCCGTTTATCTTCGACCGCTTTTGGCAAGCGGACACTTCATCCCAAAGAAAATACCGCGGGGTGGGAATAGGGCTGGCACTGGTGAAGGAACTTGTCGAGGTCCAAGACGGGAGCGTAACGGTAACCAGCGCGATCGGAAAGGGCACCCAGTTTACAGTTCGTTTGCCTTACGAGGAGCTGGACGGCAAATCTTCCCAGATGGCGAAAGAGGCTGAAAGCTCTACTGGGACCGCCTCACCTCTAGCTTCCGCCGAGACGGACAGGAGCACAGACACATGGCTTAAAAATCTCGACAGGCAGGCGGAATTTTATCCCTCTATGACCTCGCTCAGAGAAACGATTCGACCCGTGGAGACTGCTATTCAGAGAGGGCAGCCTCGCATTCTCATTGCCGACGACGAGCCGGACATGCTCAGGTACTTAAAATCCCAGTTGGGCGTTCGCTTTCAAGTGATTGAGGCGGTAGATGGTCAGCAGGCTGTGGAAAAGGCCAGCCAATTTTTGCCCGACGTGATCGTATCCGAAAGGAATGGGCTTGAGGTTTGCCGCGAACTCAGAGAACGGACCTCGACCCGTTCGATCCCGATCCTTTTGCTCACTGCCCGGGCGGATGAGGAAACCAAGCTCGCCGCGCTATCGGCAGGGGCAAACGACTTCATTACCAAACCCTTTTCCACGACTGAGTTGAGCGTGCGGCTGAAAAATCTTTTTGATGCCTATAACCTGCAGCAGGAACTCGCCCGCCAGAATCAAATTCTCGAGGCCACCATCGATCAGCTGAAAGAGACCGAAGTCCAATTGGTGCACTCAGAAAAACTGGCGTCACTGGGGCGAATGAGCGCCGGCATTATTCATGAAATTAACAATCCGCTCAATTTCGCCAAAACCGCACTTTACGTGCTGCGGATTATGACCGAGTCATTGAGCGGAAATGAAAAAAAAGAATTCCGCGAGGTTCTAGAAGACATGGGAGAGGGTATCAATCGAATCAGTAGCATCGTATCGGATCTCCGCACCTTCACTCAACCCCACCTCAGCCAGCTAGAGAAAGTTTCCGTTAGTGAAGTGGTAAACTCGGCCTTGCGCCTTCTCAGCAATGAGTGGGAAAACAAAGTCAGAGTTGAAAAAGAAATCCCGGAACACCAGATGATCTGGGCCAATCGCAACCAGATAACGCAAGTCATGGTAAACCTGCTACAAAACGCTCTGCATGCGCTGGAAAAAAAGCATTGCTCTGAAAGTGGAGCGATCATCTGGATTCGCGGCATTGACGAAAACGGCGAAAGTCTGATTATCGTGCGGGATAATGGCGAAGGGATTACGTCTGAAAATCTTCAGAAAATTTTTGATCCGTTTTTCACCACCAAAGATGTCGGTGAAGGTATGGGACTTGGGCTCAGTATCTGCTACCGTATAATGAAGCAGCACGGCGGGCGCATCCAGGTAGAAAGCGAACGGGGTACGTATGCGGAATTTACATTACACTTTTCGCAGAGGCCAACAGACTCAATACCCGCTTGAGGAGAAATGATGGAAATTTTTCACGACTACCAGGACTGCGCGATTCTTTATGTAGACGACGAGGAAATGTCGCTCAAGTATTTTACTCGGGCTTTCGGAAATAAGTTCCGGGTTCTCAGCGCCGCCAATGCCTCTGACGGTTACCGGCTCCTGGAACAACACCGACATGAGATCGGGCTTCTAATGACGGACCAGCGAATGCCGGGCGAAAAGGGCGTGCAATTTTTGGAGCGAGCTCGCCAATTGCATCCGCGGGCGATTCGTATTCTGACTACTGCGTACTCCGACCTCGATGTCGCTATCGAGGCGGTCAACTCGGGAGCCATTTATAAATATGTGACCAAGCCGTGGGACATTCCTCAGCTGCAGGTCACTCTTCAGCGGGCCTTGGAATTCTTTATTGTCCAGCGGGAGAGAGATCTGCTTCTCAAAGAAAAGCTTTCGGCGCTGGAGAGGATGTTGATCACCGATCGGGTGCTCAGCTTAGGAATCCTGGCTGCCCGGCTGGGCCACCATGTGCGAAACTCTCTTGTCGCCGTTCGAACCTTTTTGGATCTCGCGCCGGAGAAGCTCCTCGAGGAAAAGATCGATGCGGAGCGGATGCGGAATCCGAACTTTTGGAAGGAGTTCTATGAGCAAGCCCAGGTTCAAATCCGGCGCATCACGGGGTTGTTAACCGACCTTGTCATTGCGACAGAAAAGAACGACCCCCCTAGTCTTGAGGAATTGCACCTGGATGAAATCGTTGCCGCCAGTGTTGAAAAATTGAAAGGCAGTTTGTCGCAAAATGGTATCACTGTCATTAATCAAATTCCCACTGGGCTCCCGCCCCTGCTGGTGGAGCGAGAAAAATTCCAACGTCTTTTCGACTTGCTGCTGAAGGACGAGATCATCAGCTTGCCCCCCGGACGGCATATCTTCCTCAGCGCACGCTTGGGCTCCGAAGCAGAGCAAGAAGTGAAAATTGAACTCCGGGATGACGGCCCCGGGCTGCCTAGGGAAGCGCTGCGTTCGGTATTCGATCCGTTTTCTCTGCGCACAGGTAACCACCACGAATTCGGCATCAATCTCATGGCCTGTTACTTCATCATCTATCATCATGGCGGGAAAATCGACGTCCAAAACCAAGAGGGTCAGGGTGTCACTTTCAGCCTGACTTTTCCTGTACGACCCAAAGTGTCTTCGCCCGCAGAAGAGGAGGAGGCGTTTATCACTAAAGTATTGATGAATGACGCGTTCTGGGAAAGGCTAGTGGCCGGCGAGATTCAATAACCGCAGAAATAAACACATAGCAACAAAGCCCAGCCTCCCCATTTGGTGTTCCTTGGGGAAGGGTTCGAACGCCGTTGAGAGCACTAAAACGATAGCCATAGTAGCCACGCGATAGCTAACCTATCCAACGGTCTAAATTTCTTTTTCGTTTTTTCCTCCCCGACTCATTATCCTTCTTTGCCATTGCGGAACGGATTTTCAGACGCCGCTGAACGCGGCTCTGGAATGCTTGAAACAATCGCGCTTCAAGAAAAGCGACATCATTTTCATTCACCGACGGCGAATGCCAGGTGGACCAGGAATAGGCCGAGCAATTTCGCACCGAAAAGGAAAAACTCGGATTCCCCCTGTTCTCAATTCTCATCCACGTTGGCCCGGCCTCACTCGGGACGCCGAAGGAGTTCGCCGACCGGCTAAGCACGATCAAACAGCTCACGGGCGACGAAGCAAAGGAAATCTTTGTGAAGTTCTAGTGCAAGGACAAGCTCCGAGCGCTCCAATTGAACTGTTTTATTCTATCAGCTCGCGTCACGTAATCACGGAAGTTAGCTCTCTGAATAAAAAAGAAGAACCAGGGCGAACAAGAGGAGGATCACAGGCAAGGCGCCGATAGGTCGGGAGCGGCTGCGCTGACTCCGACGCGCGAAGAGCAGAGTGACCCCAGTGGCTAGGGAAAGTAATCCCATCGCCACGTGCTGGATATATATCCAGTCCAAATCGAAGGTCCCACCGTGGAAGTGAAAGAACAGAGACGCGCCCCCCAAGATTGCCAGTCCGGGAAAGAGGTAGCCCCAAGTGATCTTCGGTGAGCCAGCCGAATGCGCGAAACCCTTCGATTAGTCCGATCGCCACTGGAATCATGGTCAGGATTTTGTGCTCGAGAGCTTCAGGATCCGTGAAGATCTCCGTAAATGGCCTTGGGCCCCACGGCTACGCCTCCGGGTCGCTACGCACAAACAGATACACGCCGAAAATGATCCAAGTACTGCGGACATTGTGTTCCAGGGGAACACGCGTTGGCGGCGGGACTCCCAGAAAATCACCGCAGCGATCAGCAAAGGAACACGCCCGAAGAACAGTGATTGAACTCTGAGTACGCGATTTCCGTACCACTGCGTGCATGGCTATGACCCAACAGCGCGACTGCGCCTCCATACGGCACCAGATATGGGTTATCTTCGGCAAACGGACCCTTGGGATTCGGATACCATGCCCAGACGTGCGCCACCGCGACAGCGGAATGCCACAGCGCAAACTCAGACCCACTTTCCGGGTGGCGAGGCGGGCATTGCGCCGTGCGGGACCCTGGCAGCTCCCGGTAGTCACGGTAGTGGCAGGAGGCCTCATGTTCGTGCCATTCTGCGCCGGGAAAAGGATTCTTCGCAGGCCGTCCCGGCAGCGCGTATTCTACGCCCACAAGTTGCCAGCTGCCGTCCCGCTCAACATATAGCAACATCGGTGGCTTTGTGAGGTCCAAATCAGTGGCTTGCGCTGACTTGGAAAAAACCTTCCTTTGCGGGCCTGGTCAATGTCCAGATAGCGCGCCGTAGCTGCCCGGACCTCGGCGAGGATTTCTTCGACTCCATGGGCCCAGACAGGTTCCGCTCCGGTAACGGTCGCTGCCGCGAGAAGCGCAATAACGATAAATCGAAGACGGATTTGGGACATATCAAAGAATATCCCGGATATCTCGCGCCCAGACAGTGCCATCCTCCTTACGCTTCCTTGCGCCGGGAGAGAAAACGAAGAAACTCCACTCCTTCTCGGAGCCGCCGCTTCATTACTTCTCGGCCGCGCAGCATCTCTCCAGCCAGTGCGAAAACTTTGAGCGGACGAAAGTAGAAGCGGCGATAGAAACTCTCCACCGACTCGAAGATCTCGGTGCGGCTCAAGTGCGAATAGCTGAGCGCGCTCACTTGAACTCCCTGGCCATCGACCAGTTGTCCACCACTGAGCCAGCCCTTTTCAACCGCCTCCCGGTAGAGGGCAGTGCCGGGATAGGGTGCGGCGATCGAGACCTGGATAGTGTCGGGGTCAATCTCGCACGCAAACCGAATCGTCTCCTCGATGGTCTCCCGCCTATCGCCAGGAAGCCCGACGATAAAAGTGCCGTGGATCTTAATCCCGAGATTCTTGGCGTGCTTTGTGAATCGACGCGCGAGGTCAAGCCGGACACCTTTCTTGATGTTGTTCAGGACCTGCTGGTTTCCGGATTCGTAGCCCACGACCAGAAGCCGGAGTCCGTTATCTTTGAGCAGCTTTAGCGTGTCGTAAGGAACGTTAGCCTTGGCGTTGCACGACCAAGTCACACCGAGCTTGCCGAGTTGGTGTGCAATGGCTTCCGCTCGCGGAAGGTCGTCGGTGAACGTATCATCGTTAAAGAAGTACTCCTTGACCTGAGGGAAGTACCGGGTAGCCAGAGCGATCTCAGCGACCACGTGCTCCACGGATCTGGTGCGATACCGATGCCCGCCCACGGTCTGCGGCCAGAGACAGAAGGTGCACTTAGAGCGGCAGCCACGGCCTGTGTCGAGCGAGACGTAAGGATGCAGAAGATAACCGTTGAAGTAATTCTCCAGGGTGAGATCACGCTTGTAGACGTCGACGACAAAGGGGAGCGTGTCCATGTTTTCCAGGATGGGCCGTGCTGGGGTATGATGGATAATTCCATTGTCGCGATAGCTCAAGCCGAGGACCGTGCGGAGCGGACGACCCTGTGCCACCTCTTGGATGGTGAAGTCAAACTCCTCGCGGGCCACGAAGTCAATCGTCTCTGAGGCGCGAAGAGCCCCTTCGGGGTCTACCGCCACGTGGGCGCCCACAAAGCCGATCCGAAGGTCCGGGTTTTCAGTTTTCATGGCCTCGGCGACTCTGACGTCATAGGGAAAGGAAGGCGTACTCGTGTGGAGGATCGCCAGTTCGTAACGATGGGCCAAGGGCAGAACCTCGTTAACCGTGAGGCCATCAGGCGGGGCGTCCACCAGGCGAGAGCCTGGCACGAGCGCTGCCGGCTGCGCCAACCAAGTGGGGTACCAGAAGGAACGGATCTCGCGGCGCGCTTGGTAGCGGGCGCCTGCGCCACCGTCAAACCCGTCATAAGATGGAGGGTGGAGGAAAAGAGTTCGCATATAGGCGCCAAGAGAATCGGTCATGACTTGCTGCCTCCTCTTAAGTCGATCTGGATTAGATGCCCGCCAATTTTCTAATCACGGCCGACCGGTCAAATCTCTGAGGAGAGTCCCACGCGCCGCCGGACGGAGAGGCCGTAATAAAAGTAGTTACCTTTGGTTCTTACGTATACCCAGTCAATCTAAGTTGTGCCTCAGCGCCGAGTAAATGTCTACACCTGCCCAGCTAAGATTGACATAAGACCCGATTATCGAATACTGTTTGCCTAAAAATTCTATTTTTCTATTTTCGGCCTTACTTTGTTGCCCGTATCCTTAAAAGATCTTGCGGACATCGAGGTTCAACGGCGCCGGCTTGGGGAAGTTTTCCCCGCTTGCTGTAGAAACGCAAGGAATTTGCGAATAGCGCGGCTCCGTAACCCCCGCTGTCGCTTTGCTGATCGCTCTGGCCACCTTCAACTGAAGGGTCTGTCCGCATCGTGACGGCTGTATTCGTCAGTCTTGCCTGTTTTGCCACTTGCTACTATCTCGTAGCCCTCGGATGTATCCGCGCCTTCTACTCTCGAAAACAAATCTCATCTGGCTGGACCTCACCGGTATCGGTCTTAAAACCTGTGAAAGAGCTGGATGTCGAAGCCTTTGAAAACTTTCTAAGTTTCTTGCATCAAGACTACCCCGCCTATGAGGTACTGTTTGGGGTAGAGTCTGAGGAAGATTCTGCAGTGCCGGTCATCAAACAACTCACCCACGCCTTTCCAGAGCGCGATATCCGATTGGTTGTTGTCGGTCCTGTTAGTGCAGCGAACCAGAAGGTCGGGATCCTCGCCGCCTTGACCCAACGCGCCCGGTATGACCTGTTGGTGATCAGCGACAGTGATGTTCGCGTTCCACCCAACTATCTCAAAGAGGTCGTGGCCCCTTTTCAGGACCCCAAGATCGGGATGGTGACCTGTCTCTATCGGGCGTCGGGGGCTAAAAACCTTCCCGCCACCTTGGAGTCGCTGATGATCCATCTTGATTTTTTCCCGGCGGTGCTGGTTGCAGAGCAGTTGGAGGGTCTCCGATTCGGCCTGGGAGCCACGATGGCGGTCCAGCGAAGCGCGCTCTCGGTCATCGGGGGCTTTGAGTCACTCGGTGACTATATCGCGGACGACTACCTACTCGGCTACCGGATATATCAGGCGGGCTATCGCCTCGTGCTCTCCACACAGATTGTCAACATCGTTCTGCAGAGGCTCCGTATGGTGGAGTTTTTCAAGCATCAGCTCCGATGGGCCCGGACCTGCAAGGTCTGCCGGCCCAATGGATACTTTGCCACCATCCTGACCCAGGGTGTTTTTTTCAGCTTGGTTTACCTCTTGATCAGCGGGTTCTCATCCCTCGGTTGGATCCTACTGTCCATCACGGGGTGTGTCCGTCTGCTTATGGCGGCTTTGATCTTGGGCCGCTATCTTAACGAGCGAAGTTGGCTCAAGGCCCTGCTTTTTCTCCCTGTCAAGGAGATCTTGGGCGTGGCTATTTGGTCGTTCGCATTTTTGGGAAACCGGATTGCCTGGAAAGGAAATACCTTCCAGCTAAACAAGGACGGTCGGATGATTTACCGCTGAGCGCTCCTCATGATCAAAAACACGCCAACAACAATCAGCAGCGTCCCCACCCACCGCAATGGAGAAACCTGCTCCATCAGAAAATATCGCGCAAAGGACCCGCTCACCAAATAGCCAACAGCGGTCAACGGCAAGATGAAACTTAGCTCGCCCCAGGACAACAGCGTCAGGAATAAGCAAAAATAGATCGCACTAAAGGAGACGCCTAAGACCACCATCTTGTTTGTCACCACCTGGAGAAAGATCGCAAAGAGCGCTTTGATATTAAAAATCGAGATCTCTCCCACCTGCATCATCCCTTTCCGGAGACAAACCAGGCCAATCGCTTCAACAACCAACGCTACCGCGAGCACCAAAAAAATCTTGATCAGCATCCAGCTCTCCTCTCCTCGTTCTTTTCTTGCCTCAGGACGCATGTGTCAATCAGAGATCCAGATAACTTATGAGTTTTCGTCCTGACCGTTCGATCCGGTCTCGAACTGTCTTGCTCAACAGGGCGGAAAGTTCCTCTCGGCCGTCATAAGAAACAGGCCACTCGGGTGCCTCACCCAGGTGAAAATAGATCTCGTAGCTGCCATTGCCGATCCTATCCAGCAAGCCCAAGAGGTAGGACTCATTTATCCGGCCGATCTGCAATAGGCCATATGAACGATCCGGAGCCCGGAAGCCCCTGGCCTTCAGACGCCACCGGGCGGACAACGACAGGATTCTGAAGATCGTCCATTGAGCTAACTTCTGGCGCCACTGGCTTCGATCAAGCTGCAAGTTTATGAACAGATCCTCCTGTGGGAGACGGATCTTCTTCACGTTGTAGCGAGCAGCAAGGTCGATGACGATGCCCAACACGGTCGGATGTACGTGGATGTGGATGTGTCCGTTGAGGTGGGCAAGGGGAAGGCCGGTGCTTAAAAATTTCTGAATCTGAGCGCTGAGTTCTTTTTTAATCTGCGTCGCAAGCGACGGAAAGAAGAAATAGGCCATGCCGGCTATGACCGGATCGTCCCTAAAAGCTCCGCGCTCATTCACAAGATCCGGAATCTCGCTAGGCGGTAACGTGGGCGTTCCGTGGACCAAGACCAGGTGGATGCCCACGCTCAAGCTGGGGTGCGCCTTGGCCAAGGCCACCGCCTCTTCGAAGGCCGGGCCGTTGACCATGAGGCTGGCGCTCGTGAGGATGCCTTCGCGATGGGCACAGAGGACGGCATGGTTCGTCGCAGATGAGATGCCAAAATCATCCCCGCTGATAATCAAAGCTTTCATAGGCGTCGTATACTTCAGGCTCCCAACTAAACTAATATAAACGTAGCAAAAGGAGTGTCATTGCAAACAACATGCGACGATGCAATCCCTTGGATTTCTTGAGCTCCTTCGGCTTGCTCGCAATGACAATCTAGCAGTATTAAATGAGCGTTTGCATCAGCAACATGACTGTTATCCCCATGTCAATAATATCAATATGATGACCTCGAAAGAGAGACTTTTGATAACGAATCTGATATCGGATGAGCATGGCGCAGAACGCTGTTGATATTCACCGATATCTACTTGAGCGCAAATCGTTCGTTGATAATGCTTTAGATCATTACCTCAAACCCGACCACAAAACGTCTCTCATTCATCAAGCAGTCTGTTATAGTGTTTTGGATGGAGGAAAAAGGTTCCGTCCGACATTGACGCTAGCTGTCGGGGAATTGTTCGGCGCCAAGCGGAAGGACCTGTTGCCATTTGCTTGCGCCATAGAATTAATTCATTGCTATTCATTGATCCATGACGACCTACCGGCATTAGATAATGACGATTTGCGGCGGGGAAAACTGTCGTGCCACAAACAGTTTGGGGAAGCGATCGCGCTTTTGGCCGGAGATGCATTACTCACCGAAGCCTTCTTCATCATGTCGGACCCGCGGATGGCGCGGCTGTTAGGCGCTCCTCTAATCTCAAAGCTGATTCGGGAGGTCTCCGACGCGGCCAGCATTAGAGGAATGATTGGCGGACAAAGTACAGAGCTCGAATTGATCAAGCGTAAGGTCACACCGGCGGTTCTGGAAGGTCTCGATCGCTTAAAGACCGGCGCATTGATCACCACAGCGGCCCGTGTCGGGGCACGTATCCGTAGCGGGGCCCGCGAGAGCTAGTCAACGTGTTAAAAGCCTTTTAGCTGCGTGCTTGAGAGAAATGCAACCTTACGGCAGTGCGGCGGAACCTTTGCGCGAAATTGCCAAACACGTGGCTCAAAGAACAGAGTAGCCAGCGCAGCACTGTAAAGCTGGTCGGCCAAGGAAAATCGGAAGACAAAATGAGGATAACAGAGCTGGACATTTGTTGCGGATCGACGTAATGGGGAGGTTGTTAGACCGGATCAACGGCACTATAGAGTTACATATGGTCGCCGGATAGCCGTAGCCCCATGAAAGGGAGGATAAAACATGCTGCCTTTTAGAGACGAAAGCGCCATGTCTAAACTCACCTCGACTCCTAACTCAGATCGTATCGATCTTGTGCTGCGAAAATTATGGCTTAGCGATGATGACTTTCAGTCTGAGATGTTAGAGGGCGTTTCCCGCACATTTGCCTTGACCATTCCACAGCTTCCCGCAGAGCTTTGTCGAGTCGTCTCCAATGCCTATCTCCTTTGCCGCATTGTCGATACTATCGAAGACGAGCCGTTTTTAAGTGGCGCGCAAAAAAACTCCTTTTGCCAGCAGTTCTTGAAGACCTTAAACGTTGCGCGGAACGCCGAACCGTTTTCCCGGCAACTATGCGCTTCGCTCTCGAGCCAAACACCCCACGCCGAGCACGAGCTGATCCGCAACGTTCCGCGTGTGATTCGGATCACCCGCGGCTTCTCCGAGCCACAGCGCGAAGCGCTGCAGCGTTGTGTCCGCACCATGGCCAAGGGTATGGGACAGTTCCAGCTGAGGGGCGAGAAACATGGACTGCAAAGTTTAGAGGACCTCGATCAGTACTGCTATTACGTCGCAGGCGTCGTGGGCCAGATGTTGACCCACCTCTTTTGTCTCCACTCGCCGGAAATCGCGAAAAATCATGACGCCCTCATGGCTTTGGCGGTTTCCTTCGGCCAGGGCTTGCAGATGACGAACATTCTTAAGGACGTGTGGGAAGATTATCAGCGTGGCGCTTGTTGGTTGCCCCGTAAGATCTTCACTGAGGAGGGCTTTGATCTCAGCGAATTAACGACGGCACAGAACCGGCCAGGATTCGAACGCGGCGTTCAACGATTAGTCGGGATCGCGCATCGACACTTAAAAAACGCTTTAGCTTATACTTTGCTCATCCCGAAACAGGAAACCGGTATCCGTAACTTCTGTCTCTGGGCCATCGGGTTGGCCGTGTTAACGTTGCGCAAGATCAACAACCACCTCGACTACACGGACGGAAGTCAGGTTAAGATATCAAGACTGAGCGTCAAGGGAACCATCTTAGCGACACAGCTGGCGCGACAAAACGGGACTCTCCTGGAACTTCTTTTCTATCTCGCTGCATGGCCATTACCATTAGTGTCTCACCTAACAGGCTTGCTATCACAAGGTGCAGGCGACGGTAAAGCGAATCAGGCACTTTGAGATCACTGGACGGCCTTGATTTCATGGGGCACGGCACCACACTCACCACCGATCACCAACCAAGCCGAAAAAGAAAGATTGAGAGTCCAGACGGTCTGCACCTGTCTCAACTGGAGCGCGCAATTCAACATGCCGCCCTTTCGCTGCTCAGCCTACAACATCCGGATGGGTACTGGTGTTTCGAGCTCGAGGCCGACTGTACCATCCCGGCCGAGTATATCCTGATGATGCACTACATGGACGAGGTCGACGAGCAGCTCGAGAGGAAACTTGCCTGCTACCTACGCGCTCGTCAAGGTGAAGACGGTGGTTGGCCCCTCTACTACGGTGGGAATGCTGAAATCAGTTGCTCTGTAAAGGCCTACTATGCGCTAAAGCTTGTCGGTGACAACCCTGACCTACTCCATATGGCTAAAGCCCGGCAGACTATCCTCCGCCTTGGTGGAGCCTCCCGGGCCAACGTGTTTACTCGAATCACGCTCGCAATTTTTGAGCAGATTCCTTGGCGTGCCGTACCGTTTTTGCCGGTGGAATGCCTGTTGCTGCCCCGCTGGTTTCCGTTTCATCTCGCCAAGGTCTCCTATTGGTCACGGACCGTGATGGTCCCGCTATTTGTACTCTACACGTTTAAGGCGCGTGCTCGAAACCCTAAGCAGGTTTCGATCCGGGAACTCTTTATCACTGATCCTTGGCAAGAAACGGACTATTTTCCAGTTCGTTCAGCTCTCAATCGCGCCCTCCTCGTGCTGGACCGTTTGGGGTTAAAGCTCTATCGCTGGATTCCGAAAAGGCTACGCCGCCGCGCCATAAAAAAGGCCGAAGCCTGGATACTCGAGCGGCTCAATGGCGAAGGTGGTTTAGGCGCCATTTTTCCGGCCATGGTCAATGCCTACGAAGCGCTGGACTTGCTCGGCTATGCCGTTGACCATCCGCAGCGTTTACAGGAGCGACGGGCGATCGAGGATCTGTTGGTAGTAAACGAGCACAGCGCATACTGCCAGCCTTGCGTATCACCCGTGTGGGACACCGCTTGGGCCTGTATCGCGCTCGAGCAGGTCGGTGACGAGCGCAGCCACGGTGCCATCAAAAAAGCGCTCCATTGGCTGAATCAAATACAAGTATTAGAAGAGCCCCAGGACTGGAGCTTCAATCGGCCTCAAGTCAGGGGTGGTGG
>WNGI01012830.1_pt1 | contig 13228 bp, 14 predicted proteins | sample 5400621 | NCBI WGS metagenome assembly WNGI01 (sample SAMN13153374, study PRJNA577476) | soil metagenome | isolation source: 20 cm soil or saprolite under Garry oak tree replicate 1 | place: USA:California | collected 2016-06-15
CTGGCCGATCCTCATCGACGGCGCCGTGCTGCGTCGCGAGGTCGTCGTGATCGGCAGCGGTGTGCGGCGCTCGAAGCTGGCCCTGCCGGCGACGTCGCTTGCCGAGCTGCCTGGCGCCGAGGTGATCGAGGGCTTGGCGTCCGGGGGCTAGCGTCCGGTCGGCTGGCGCAGGCGCTCGGGCAACAAGGCCGCACCGGGCCCGGCCTGCGCGAAGTGGTCCTGCGGATTCGAGAACGCGCAGCTGCGCAGTGACAGGCAGCCGCAGCCGATGCACGACTCGAGCCCGTCGCGGAGCCTGGTCAGCGCCGCGATCTCGTCGGTGAGCCGCTGGCGCCATGTCCGCGACAGCCGCGACCAGTCCTCCTTTGTCGGCGTGCGCTTGTCCGGCAGCGTGTCGAGGGCGGCCGCGACCTCGTCGAGGGTCAGGCCGACGTTGCGTGCCGCGCGGATGAATGCGAGGCGTCGCAGCACATTGCGCTCGTAACGACGCTGGCCGCCGGACGTCCGCGTCGCGTGCACGAGGCCCTGCCGTTCGTAGAAGCGAAGCGCCGACGCGGCGAAACCACTGCGATCCGCGACCTCGCCGACCGTGAGCAAGTCCGTTGTCAGCATCGATCTTCCTTGACTTGAAGTTGACTTCAACTATCAGGATGGGCTTACAACGTCGCTATCGCAAGGAGTTGCTTGTCATGCCTCTCGCATTGATCACCGGCGCGTCGCGTGGCCTGGGCCGCGCTCTGGCTCGCGCGCTCGCCGAACGAGACTGGTCACTCGTGCTCGACGCTCGCGGCGGGGAGGCACTGGACGTCGTTCAGCACGAGCTGCCGTCCGCTGTGATGCTCGCCGGCGACGTTGCCGACCCGCGCCACCGCGAGCAGCTGGCAGCCGCGGTCAGCCGGGCCGGGCAGCTCGATCTGCTCGTCAACAACGCCAGCTACCTCGGCCCGAGCCCGCAGCCGGCCCTCGCCGACTACCCGCTCACCGAGCTCGAGCGTGTCTACCAGGTCGACGTGCTCGCCCCGCTCGCGCTCGTCCAGCACGTTCTGCCGCTGATGGCTGAGCATGCGGCGATCGTCAACATCAGCTCGGACGCCGCGGTCGAAGCCTACGAGGGCTGGGGCGGTTACGGCTCGGCGAAGGCTGCCCTCGATCAGCTCAGCGCGGTGCTCGCCGCCGAGCACCCGGCGCTGTCGGTCTACGCATTCGACCCGGGCGACATGCGGACCGACATGCACCAGGCGGCATTCCCCGGAGAGGACATCTCCGACCGTCCCGAACCTGAGACGGTGGTCCCCGCGCTGCTGCGTCTGCTGGACGAGCGGCCGCCCAGCGCCAGGTACCGGGCCGGCGAATTCGCCACAGCAGAGGCGGCACGATGATGTTCGACCTGCCCGACGAGCTGGCCGCGAGTGAGCCGCCGGAGCAACGGGCCGTCGCCCGCGACCAGGTGCGCATGCTCGTCGCCGCACCGTCCGGCATCGCGCACGCTCGCTTCGCCGAGCTCCCGGCCTTTCTGGCGCCGGGCGACCTCGTCGTGGTGAACACGTCCGCGACGCTCGCCGCCGCGGTCGACGGGCACCGCGCGGACGGGCGCGACGTGGCAGTGCACTTCTCCACCGCGCTCGACGACGGGGCGTGGCTGGTCGAGCTGCGCCCCCAGGTGCACCCGACCGGTCCGGTGCCGGACGCCTACGCCGGCGAGCAGGTGAGCCTGCCGGCCGGTGTGCGACTGACCCTGCTGAACGCGCACGGGGGAGACCGGCTGTGGCGTTCGCGCATCGCCGTCGAGGGCGAGGTGCATGACTACCTGGCCAGGCACGGCCGGGCGATCACCTACCCGTACGTGACCGGACGGTGGCCTCTCTCGGCCTATCAGACCGTCTTCGCGCGAGACCCGGGCAGCGCCGAGATGCCCAGCGCGGGCCGGCCGTTCACCACCGATCTGGTGACCTCGCTGGTCAGCGCGGGCATCGCGGTCGCGCCGATCACGCTGCACACCGGGGTGTCGTCGATGGAGGAAGGCGAGCCGCCGCTGGACGAGCGGTACCGCGTGCCCGAGGCCACGGCGCGACTCGTCAACCTCACCAAAGCGTCCGGTGGCCGCGTCGTCGCGGTCGGCACGACGGTGACGCGCGCGCTGGAGACCGTCGCGCAGGTCGACGGCTGGGTCTTCGCGGGTGCCGGCTGGACGGACCTGGTGCTCGGCGCCGACCGGCCCGCTCGCGTCGTCGACGCGTTGATCACCGGATGGCACGCGCCGGGAGCGTCCCACCTGCACCTGCTCGAAGCGGTGGCCGGGGCCGAGCTCGTCGGCGCCGCCTACGGTGTCGCGGTGCGCGAGCGCTACCTGTGGCACGAGTTCGGCGACAGCTGCCTGCTGCTGCCGCAACGCGAGGCGGCGTGACGACGCCGGCGTTCTGGCGCCCGGACGGCCGGCCCGACCTGCTGTTCGGTCGCGGCGTGCAGTCGTCCTATGCCGTCGAACCCAGGGGCGAGTACTTCCTCGGCCTGATCGTGGGACGCGGCTTCCGGGCCAAGCGCGGTCGTGACCGGATGGTCTTCCAGCCCGGCGACCTCGGGGTCTGGGATCCGTCGGGCAACCACTCGGGGAGCGCGCTCGACGGCGCCTGGGAGTGCCGGCTGCTCGTCCTGGAGCCAGGCGTGCTCGAGCGGCTGCTCGGCATGACGCCCGAGTTCCCGGATCCGGTGATTCGCGACCGCCGGCTGGCCGCTGCCTTCTACCGGCTGCACCGTGCGTCGGCACACGCGGGCAGTGCGCTCGCCCGCGACACCGCGGTGCTGGACGTCCTGAACGCTGTCGCCGCGCGGTCGCCGGGCGCCCGGCCACGTCACGCCGGTGCGGCCGACCTCGCGGTTCGGCGGGCTCGCGACTACCTGCACGAGCACCCGTCGCGCAACGTCGCCCTGGCCGAGCTGTCTGAGGTCGCTGAAGTCTCCGAGACGGCTCTGGTGCGTGCCTTTCGCAGGCGGTTGCGCGTCCCGCCGCACGGGTACCACCTCGGCGTGCGACTTGCTTTGGCGCGGCGGCTGCTCGAACGCGGCGTGCGCGCCGGCGACGCTGCGACTTGCGCGGGCTTTCACGATCAGAGCCACCTGCACCGGCACTTCGCCCGCAACTTCGGGATCACTCCGGCGACGTACGCCCGCGCCGCTGCGTCCGGCAAGGACGTACAAGACGTGCGGTAGCCGGTCGCCCTAGAGTCGCCGTGACGAAGGGAATTGCCTTGCGGTATCGGCTATTCGGGCCCACCGGCCTGCGGGTCTCGGACGCCTGGCTCGGCACAATGACGTTCGGCCGCGAGTGGAAATGGGGAGCGCCGGCGGCCGAATGCCGCAAGATGTTCGACGCGTACGCCGAGGCCGGCGGCAACGTCCTCGACACCGCCGACAAGTACACCGACGGGCAAAGCGAGAGCATCCTCGGCGAGCTGCTCGCCGGGCAGCGCGAGCGGTGGGTCGTCTCGACGAAGTACACGGTCACTCGCGACGGGACCGATCCGAACGCTTCGGGCAACCACCGCAAGAACCTGACGGCCGCGCTCGAGGCAAGCCTCCGACGGCTCGCCACCGACTACGTCGACTTGTACTGGGTGCACATCTGGGACCGCCTCACTCCGCTCGAGGAGACGATGCGCACGCTCGACGACGCGGTGCGCGCCGGCAAGGTGCTCTACGTCGGGGTCTCCGATATGCCTGCCTGGACGGTCGCCCGGGCCAACACGATCGCCGAGTTGCGCGGCTGGACGCCGTTCGCCGGTATCCAGGTGCGCTACAACCTGGCTCAACGTGACATCGAGCGTGAGTTGCTGCCGATGGCCGACGCGCTCGGGCTCAGCGTCGCCGCGTGGTCGCCGCTCGCGGCCGGGCTGCTGTCCGGCAAGTTCAACCGGGGCGAGGCGGCGAAGGACGCCCGGCTGGCGGGGCGCGAGATCACCCCGCGAGAGCTGGAGATCGCGGCCGCCGTCCAGGACGTGGCCGCCGAACTCGGGGCCACGCCGTCGCAGGTTGCCATTGCGTGGACGCGGGCGCACCGCGCGCATGTACACCCGCTGCTCGGCGCCCGCACGGTCGAGCAGCTCACCGACAACCTGACCGCGATCGATCTGGTGCTGCCCCCGGCCGCACTCGCCCGGCTCGACGAGGCGGGCGCGATCGACATCGGCTTCCCGTACGACTTCCTCGACGGCAGCACCGGTTTCGTGTTCGGCGACGTCGGCGATCGGATCGACTTCCGCTGAGCCGGTTCAGGCCGTGCCGATGGCGGCGATCAGCTGATCGTGCAGCAGGCCGTTGCTGGCCGCGGCGTTGCCCTGCATCACCCCGTCGACCCCGTCCAGGCCGGTGAAGCGCCCGCCCGCCTCGACGACGATCGGCGCGAGCGACCAGCATGTAGGACCAGAAGTCGCCATACGCGCGGGTACGCCACACGCGTTCGGTCAGCGCCACGAAGCGGTCCCGCGCGCCGACCGCCGACCAGGCGCCGATCGAGGCATAGGACAGGCTGGCGTCCGACAGGGTGCCCACTCGCGACACTCCCAGCCGACGCGGTGCGCCACCGAGCGCGGACGTCCAGGCACCGGAGTCGCGAGCCGCCCACCAGCGGCGCCCGAGCGCGGGCGCTGAGACCACACCGAGCACCGGGTCGTCGCCGACGAGCAGGCCGATGAGCGTCGCCCACACCGGTACGCCGCGGACGAAGTTCTTCGTGCCGTCGATCGGGTCGACGAGCCATCGGCGCGGGCCGTCGCCGTCGCGGCCGAACTCCTCACCCCATACCGCGTCGGACGGGCGCGAGTCGGCGATCCGGGTCCGCAGCGCCTCCTCGACGGCACGGTCGGCATCGCTGACCGGCGTGAGGTCAGGCTTGGTCTCGACGACGAGATCCACCGCGCCGAAGCGGCCGAGCGTGATCGTGTCGGCGGCGTCGGCGAGCGAGATGGCCAGTGATAGGTCGTCGTCGTACGCGCCTGGCTCCGTCACGAACGGCACGCTACCGATGCGGCCGGACGCCGGAACGCCCGGCCACGGCCGCGAGATTGGTCTGGGTGCCGCGGAGGGATCGACCGCAGACTGGGCATGACCCCAGGGAGCATGACATGACCGATCCGCTGCTCGCGTACGTCGCGAACCGCGTCAGTGAGTACCAGCGTGGCGCCGGCGAGCGGCCCGTCAGGCCCCGCACGGGCGTGGCCGAACTGACGGCGCTGGTCGGCGGGTCGCTGCCGGACGGGCCCACCGACCCGGTCGCAGCACTGCGACGGCTCGCGGACGCCGTGGATGCCGGGTCCGCCGCGACGATCGGTCCGCGCTACTTCGGGTTCGTCGTCGGTGGAGCGATGCCGGCGACCGTCGCCGCCGACTGGCTGGCGACGGGCGCCGACCAGAATGCCGGCGCCTACGTCATGAGCCCGGTCGGGGCGGTCGTCGAGGACGTTGCCGCGGGATGGCTTCGTGACATCTTCGGTCTGCCACGTGACGCCTCGGCCGGATTCACCACCGGCGCGATGATGGCGAACTTCACGGCGCTGGCGGCCGCCCGGCATCAGGTGCTCGCCAAGGCCGGCTGGGACGTCGAGGCCGACGGCCTGCAGGGAGCGCCGCTCGTGCACGTGGTGGTCGGTGCCGAGCGGCACGCCACGATCGACGCATCGCTGCGCTACCTCGGACTCGGGCACGGCACCGCGCACGTCGTGCCCGCCGACGAGCAGGGCCGCATGCGCGCCGATCTGCTGCCCGGTGTCCTTGCCGACTGCGACGGTCCGACGATCGTGTGCGCACAGGCCGGCAACGTCAACAGTGGCGGGTTCGACCCGATCGGGCGGATCTGCTCGGTCGCGAGCGAGCACGGCGCGTGGGTACACGTCGACGGCGCGTTCGGGCTTTGGGCGGCGGCCACCCCGTCCCTGCGGGGGATGGTGGCCGGGATCGATCAGGCCGACTCGTGGGCCACGGACGCGCACAAGTGGCTCAACGTCCCGTACGACTCGGGGCTGGTGTTCGTGGCACACCCCGACGCGCACCGCGCAGCCATGCGCAAGACGGCGAGTTACCTGCCGGACGACGTGCCCGGTGAGCGCGACGGCGACAGCTTCGTCCCGGAGAGCTCGCGGCGGGCGCGCGGCCTGGCCGTGTGGGCGGCATTGCGCACGCTCGGGCGCTCCGGCGTCGCCGACCTCGTCGACCGGTGCTGTGCGCTCGCTCGGCGCTTCGCCGAGCAACTGGCGGCAGTACCGGGCGTGGAGGTGCTGAACGACGTCGTGCTCAACCAGGTCGTCGTGCGCTTCGGCGACTCCGACGACACGACGCGCCGGGTCATCGCGGCCGCCCAGGCCGAGGGGACGTCCTGGTTCGGCGGCACCGTCTGGCGCGGCGTGGCGGCCGCTCGGATCTCCGTGTCCAACTGGTCGACCACCGAGGCCGACGTCGACCGGTCGGTGGCCGCGATCCGCGGCGCACTGGATCGGATAACGTCCAGGGCGTGAGCGCGCCCGATCCCGCCGTCGACAAGGTGCTGCGCGCGTTCGTCGTCGACGACCGGCTCAGGTCGATCCCCAGGCCCGGTCGCAAGCGGCGCATCGTCCTCGAATACCTCGCCGCCGCCTTCGAGCCGGGTGTGCGCTACAGCGAGGCGCGAGTAAATGCCGTGCTGCGTGCGTGGCACGACGACGTCGCCGCGCTGCGGCGTTATCTCGTCGACGAGGGACTGCTCAGCCGCGAGGCGGGCGAGTACTGGCGCAGCGGCGGCTGGGTGGACGTCCTGTGACCGGCCGCGTCGCGCGGGTTTCCGCGCGCGGGCAGGTGCCGCCGTTCTACGCGATGCAGATGTACGTCGCGGCGCTGGCCCGCCAGCAGGCCGGTCTGCCGGTGTACCTGCTCAACGTCGGCCAGCCGGGCACGCCCGCGCCGTCCGCCGTGCTCGCCGCGGCGCACAAGGTGCTCGACACGGACCGCATCGGCTACACGTCCGCACTCGGCATTCCCGAGTTGCGCGACGCGATCGCCAACCACTACCGGCGCACCTACGGCTTGGACGTTGCGCGCTCAGCGGTCGTGGCCACGACCGGGTCGTCCGGCGGGTTCCTGCTGGCGTTCCTCGCCGCGTTCGAGCCGGGCGACGTGGTCGTGCTGGCGCGTCCCGGCTATCCCGCGTACCGCAACATGCTGACCGCGCTCGGCTGCCAGGTCGTCGAGCTGCCGTGCGGCCCGGCCACCCGATTCCAGCCGAGCGTCGCGGCCCTGGACGCCCTCGACGTGCGACCCGCGGGCCTGGTCGTGGCGAGCCCGGCCAACCCGACCGGCACGATGGTCACACCGGCGGAGCTGGCCGCGATCACGACCTGGTGCGACGCGAACGGTGTCCGGCTGATCAGCGACGAGATCTACCACGGGATCACGTTCAGCGGCGAGGCGTCCTGCGCCTGGCACACCAGTCGCCGGGCGATCGTCGTGAACTCCTTCTCCAAGTACTTCTCGATGACCGGCTGGCGGCTGGGCTGGCTGCTCGTTCCGGACGAGCTGCTCGACTCTGTCGACCGGCTGGCCAGCAACTTCACCCTCTGCCCGCCGACGCTCCCGCAGCACGCTGCCATCGCCGCGTTCGATGCCTACGCCGAACTGGACGCGAACGTCGAGCACTACCGGGCCAACCGCGAGTTCCTGCTCGACCGGCTGCCGGAGATCGGGCTCGACCGGCTGGCTCCCGCCGACGGCGCGTTCTACATCTACGCCGACGTGTCGAAGTGGACGGACGACTCGCTGGCGTTCGGGGCCCGGCTGCTGACCGAGACAGGCGTGGCCGTGGCCCCGGGCATCGACTTCGACCCGGTCGACGGCGGACGCCACATCCGCCTGTCGTTCGCCGGCGACAAAGCCGAGATCGCGACGGCCGTCGACCTGCTCGGGGAGTGGCTCGGCAAGGTCTAGTGGTCAAGTGCCACTAGCAGGCTGACCGCGATGATGCCCAGGCCGACCCACAGCTCTACCTGGGCGCGCAACGAGCTGCGCGCGAGGGCCGCACCCGCCTTGCGCGCTGTACGGGCCTTGGCGGCTGCATCGCGTCGTGCGGGAAGCCTCATCGCGTAGTCGGCCACGATGATGCAGCCCAGCAGTACGAAAAGTAATGCCATGTTCATCCTGTCCGAGCGGCCGACGCCGCTGCCCCCGTAGACAGCGCCTAGCTCAGCATCCCCTGCCGCTTCGGCAGCGCAAGAGCCTTTGGCCCTGCCTTTGTGGAACTTCGCCGGTTACCCTCGCGTCACTTCTTCCGTGGCCAGCCGCGCTTCTGCCGCGTATAGACACCGGCGGAGGGTGAACCGGACGGTTGGCTGGCGCCCAGTTTCCCGATGTCGCGGTGTCTACATCAGTGCTAGTTGACAGCGCCAACGAAGGAGAACCGATATGGGAAAGATCATCGTGAGCGAGAACGTCTCGCTTGACGGAGTCGTCCAGGACCCGACCGGTGAGGAGGGCTTCAGGCACGGCGGCTGGTTCGGCCAGGTTGGCGACAAGGACCGCGAAGAGTGGGCCAAGGTCGCGCTCGACGAGGCGGTGGGCGCCGAGGCCTTCCTGGTGGGGCGCCGGAGCTACGAGTTCTTGGCCACGCGGTGGCCTTCCCGGCGTGGCGAGCTCGCGGACAGGTTGAACCGCATCCCCAAGTACGTCATCTCCTCCACTCTCGTCGATCCCCAGTGGAACAACTCGACGGTCCTCAAGGGCGAGGTGCTGGACGAGGTCTCCAAGCTGAAGCAGGGGCTCGACGGCGAAATCGTGGTCCCCGCCAGCGGTCAGCTCGTACGCACACTGATCGAGCACGACCTGGTCGACGAGCTGCGGCTGATCGTCTACCCGTTCGTGCTCGGGGTTGGCGACCGCCTCTTCGGCGAGACCAGCGACAAGAAGTCCATTCGTCCCATCAACACCCGGATCGTCGGTGACAGCCTCGTCTACCTCTCCTACGAGCTCGTCCGGGACGCGTAGCGGTCAGTCTGACAAATAGCTTGGGGCACCTGCGGCGCCCAGCTGCACGCTCGCCGCGTCGTCCTCGTCGCCGATATGGCCCACCCGGCATGCCTATCCGGTCGGTTCAGCTGAGACTCGGCGCGGCGACACGGGCCGGTCACGTCATCCGCTTCCCCGCTCGTACAACCAGATCTTGGGACCTTGGAGTGGCCGGACGGGCGCGGAAGCGCGCCGGCAGGCGTCGAGCTGAACTCGCCGGATAGGCATGCCACAGCGGGTATCGGCTCCTCCGCCGGCTGGCCCAGTCGTGCGCACACCTGGATCACCGCATCTGCCCGCCATTTGTCAGACAGACCACTAGCTGCCCAGGTACGCCGGCAGGTCGAAGTGTTCGCGGATCGCGCTCTGCACCTGCGGCACCGGAGCAGTGGCGTCGACGGTCGCGACGAACTCCTTGCGCTGGAAGATCTCGATGAGCGGCTTGGTCTGCTCGTGGTACTCGGCGAGACGGACGGCGAGCGCCTCGGGGTTGTCGTCGTCACGAGTCGCGAGGCGGCCACCGCACACGTCGCAGACGTCGGGCGCTTGCGGACGGTGGGCGATCAGGTTGTAGTCGAGGCCGCACTGCGAGCACAGCCGGCGCGCGAGTACCCGGCGGTGCACCTCCTCGTCGGGAAGGTCGAGGTTGATGACGCCGTCGATGTCGTAGCCCTCCAGGAAGAACTCGGCCTGCCGGGCGCTGCGCGGGAATCCGTCGATGATGAAGCCGTAGTTCCAGTCATGGTCGTGCAGTCGCTGCCGGACGACTGCCTCGACGACGTCGTCGCCGACCAGCCGCCCTCCGGCAACGGTGCGGCGCACTTGCGCGCCCAGCTTGGTGTGATGCTGCACGTTCCACCGGAAGATGTCGCCGACGCTGATGTGCTCGAGGTCGAGGTCGTCGGCGAGCAGCTTGGCCTGCGTTCCCTTGCCGCTGCCCTGGATGCCCATGATCACGAACTTGCGCATGGCGTCTCCCAGTGTCCCGAGTCAGAAGTTGACTGCCACCGCCTGCGGCGCCCAGACAGTGCCTCGCTGCGTGGTCCTCGTCGCCGATACAACCCCGGTATCGGCTCCTCGTCCGCCTTGCGATCCACGGTCTGGATCACCGCATCCGGCGACGAACTTCTGACTCGGGACACTAGCGGGGTGGGCCGTCGGACTCGACGGCTTCGAGGATCTCGACGGGATCGCCGACGCGAACCGTATTGCCCGGCGCCGGCGAGTCCGGGATGAGCTGCGTGCCGAACCAGGTCGCGCCGTCCCACCGCCGGACCCTGGACAGCGTCGCGATCCGCTCCTTTCCCTTGGCCCCGGTCTCGGGATCGATCAGCGTCATGACGCATCTGTCACAGCCCTTGACGGCGCGAAACGTCACGCTGCCGATGCGCAGACGGCGCCAGCCGTCCTCGGCCCAGGCGGGGGCGCCCGAGACGACCAGGTTCGGCCGGAACCGGGTGATCGGCAGCGGGCCCTCAGCAGCGCGAGCACCTGCGGCTATGGCGAGATTGAGCGCGGCCAGCGAGTCCAGTGAGGCAATCAGCAGCGGGTACGCGTCGGCGAAGCTGACCCGGTCGTCCGGCGCGCTGAAGTTCGGGCTGGGACGGCGGCGGGTCGGGTCGTCCAGGTAGACGAGCCGTGCGGGCGCGCCGAGCAGTTCGCTGAACCACGCGTGCGCGTCCGGCGCGGCCGGGGTCGCCACGAGTCGGTTGCCGTGGACGTCGACCGAGACGAGCTCGGCGTCGGGTGCCTTCACGACCAGCTCTGGGCGGCCGGGCGCTCGCAGCCACAGGCCGCTGCCGTCGAGACGGGCGTCGACCAGGACGAGCTGGGCGTATTCGCGGGCCGTCACGCGCGAGCCGCCCGCGTCGACGATAATCCACCGGCGATCGCCGGCGAGCCCCCAGGGCTCGACCTCGGCGTGCAGCAGCTCCTCGCGCCGGCAGGACTTGACCGGGTAGCGATAGATGCCCGAGAGGATGACCGTCACCCGGCCAGAGTAGAGCGTCACTCCGGGGCTGAGCGGCTGCTGATCAGCCGGCGGAACGCCTCCAGGCGCTCGCGCGTGGAGTGCCCCGTGGCCACCCAGTCGTCGAGGCGGCAACCGGCATCGGCCGAGAGGTGCTCGCACCCGGGCGGGCACTGGTTGGCGCCGTCCTCCAGATCGGGGAAGGCCCACAGCAGGTCGTCGGGCGTGACGTGCGCGAGCCCGAACGACCGCACGCCCGGGGTGTCGATCACCCAGCCGTCGTCGTCGGGCAGGCGCAGCGCGACAGCCGAGCTCGACGTGTGGCGCCCCATGCCCACCGCGCTGACCACGCCGGTCGCGCGGCGCGCGTCCGGCACGAGCCGGTTGATCAGCGTCGACTTGCCCACCCCGGAATGCCCGACGAACACCGATATCTGCCCGGCCAGCCGTGCCAACAGGTCGGCGAGGTCGCCGCCGCGGTGCGTCACCACCGCGGCGAGGTCGAGTTGGTCGTACCGCGCGAGGACGTCGTCGGGCCCGGCGAGGTCGGACTTCGTCAGGCACAGCAGCGGCTCCATCCCGGCCGCGAGGGCAGCCACGACGCAGCGGTCGATCAGCCCGTACCGAGGCGGCGGGTCGTCGAGTGAAGTGACGATCACCAGCTGGTCGGCGTTGGCGACCACGACTCGTTCCTGCGGATCGTTGTCGTCCGCCGTACGCCGCAGTACGGTCGTGCGCTCGTGCAGCCGGACGATGCGCCCGAGGGCGTCCGGGCCACCGGACAGGTCGCCGACGACATCGACTCGATCGCCGACGGCAAGGGCCTTGCGTCCGAGCTCGCGGGCTCGCATGGCGGTGATCGCGACGTCACCGACGAGCACGCCGTAGCGGCCCCGGTCGACGGCGAACACCATGCCTTCGGCGGCATCGACATGCTCCGGGCGCTGCTTCGAGCGCGGACGGGTGCCCCTGCCGGGCCGAACGCGGACATCGTCCTCGTCGAGCCTGCTGACGTCCCGTGCCACTGGCGACCTACGAGTCGAGCATCCGTGACCACATGCCCGCAAAGTCGGGCAGCGTCTTGCCGGTCGTCTCGATGTCGTGCCGCGGCGTGATGTGCAGCCCGTCCGCGGAGTCCGTCGCAGCACCGCCGAGGCGATTGATCTCGCTGCTGAGCGCGGTCAACCGGTCGGTCTCGTGGCCACGCGTGTGCGCAAGGCCGGTGAGCCGCGACGGCCCGTCGGCCAGCGCAGCGAGCGCCGCGATCACTGTCGCCAGTTCCGGAAAGTCGCGCAGGTCGGCGTCGATGCCGGTGATCGTCCCGGTGCCGCGGACGGTCAGCTCGGCCTCGTCCTGCACCACCTCGGCGCCCATGCGGACGAGCAGATCGCGCAGCTCGTCGCCTGCCTGTGTCGTGGTGGCCGGCCAGCCCGGGACGGTGACCTCGCCGCCCGTCACCAGCGCAGCCGCCAGGAACGGCGCCGCGTTGGACAGGTCCGGTTCGATGACGACGTCGTGCGCGTGGATCGACGCGGGCGCTACCTGCCACGAGGTGGGCGTCGGCGAGACGACCTCAACGCCCGCGCGGCGCAGCGCGTCGATGGTCATCTCGATGTGCGGCTGCGAGACGGCCGCGTCGGCGCCGGAGTGGACGACCTCGATCCCCTTGTCGTAACGGGAGCCCGCGAGCAGCAGCCCCGAGACGAACTGCGACGAGATGGACGCGTCGATCTCGACCGTGCCGCCCGGCACGGAGCCCGTGCCGCGCACCGTGAACGGCAGCCGAGCGCGCCCCGCGTCCTCGACGATCACTCCGGCCTGGCGCAATGCCTCGATAAGGGTCCACATCGGTCGTTCTCGGGCACGCTCGTCGCCGTCGAGGGTGACCGGCCCGCGCGCGAGCGCGGCCATCGGAGGCACGAAGCGCATGACCGTGCCCGCCAGCCCCGTGTCGATCACGCCGTCGTGCATCGGCCCGGGCGTCACCTGCCAGTCGCCGGTCACGTCGTCGATGGCGATGCCGAGTGTGCGCAGGGCCTCGGCCATCAGCTCGGTGTCGCGGGCGCGAAGCGGCCGCACGATGCGTGACGGACCGTCGGACAGGGCGGCGAGGATGAGCGCCCGGTTGGTCAGCGACTTCGACCCGGGCAGTTCGACCCGCGCGCGCATGGGTTTGCGCGCGCGCGGCGCTGGCCAGTGCCCGGGTCCGGACGTCACGTGCACAGTGTGCCCGATGATCGC
>WNGI01009170.1_pt1 | contig 13227 bp, 13 predicted proteins | sample 5400621 | NCBI WGS metagenome assembly WNGI01 (sample SAMN13153374, study PRJNA577476) | soil metagenome | isolation source: 20 cm soil or saprolite under Garry oak tree replicate 1 | place: USA:California | collected 2016-06-15
GCTGCACGATCGGAAGCACTGGGAGCAGTGGTTCCCCGCCGACTACATCGTCGAGATGGTCGAGCAGATCCGCCTCTGGTTCTACTCGCAGCTCTTCTTCTCGGTGGTCCTGACGGGTGAAGCGCCATACCGCGTTTGCCAGTCATTCCAGCCGATGCTCGCGGCGCCGGGCGAAGAGTTTCACAAAACCGGTGGAAACATGATCGATCTCAATGAGGCTTGCGAGTCCGTCGGCGCGGACATCATCCGCTGGGCTGTCGCCCGCGAGGACCTGCAGGAGATCATGTACTTCAGCTGGGAGCCCCTTCAGGAGCTCAAGCGCAAGCTCTTGGTCCTCTGGAATACCTATTCCTTCTTCGTCACATACGCGAACCTCGACGGCTTCGACCCCGCGGAGAAACAGGTCCCTCCGGTCGACCGGCCGGTCATGGATCGCTGGCTCCTCTCAGCTCTCGCGCGGCTCGTAGCCGAATCGCGGGCGGCGATGGACGCCTACGACGTGCGGACGGCGATCTTCAAGGTCGAAGCGTTCTGGGAGGACCTCTCCACCTGGTACGTGCGCAGGAACCGGGCACGCTTTTGGAAAGCGCGCTCAGAGGGCGATTCGCTCGCGGCGTACCAGACCTTGTACGAGGCGCTGAGCACGCTGGCCCGGCTGATCGCGCCGGTCATGCCCTTCATCAGCGAGGACATGTATCAGGGCCTCGCGCGCGAGGCCGTAGCTCCCGGGGCGGAGGCATCGGTACATCTCACCACGTACCCCGAGGACCGACTGGAGCGCCTCGACGACGATCTCGAGCGCCGGATGCGCGCCGCGCGGCGCGTCGTTGAGCTTGGCCGCGCCGCGCGGGCCTCGGCCGGCGTAAAAACGCGGTTGCCGCTTCCGAAGCTAATCGTCGTCTTCGACGCGGGCGATCGCGATCGGGGAGCGCTGGACGCGAGCTCCGAGCTCGCGGAGATCGTGAAGGATGAGCTGAACGTGAAGACGCTCGAGATCCGCGATCAGGCCGAAGGCCTCGTCAAAGAGACCGTAAAGCCCGACCTGAAGGTGCTCGGACCAAAGCTCGGTAAGGATCTGCCACGGATCCGGCAGGCACTCGCCGAGGGGCGATACGAACGCCGCGACGGATCCATCGCGGTGGAGGGGCTCACGCTCGCTCCGAACGAGGTGCTCGTCTCTCACGAGGGCGCACCCGGTCATGCCGTTGGCCGCGACGCGGGAGCGACCGTGGCGCTCGAGACCAAACGCACGCCGGAGCTCGAGATCGAAGGACTCGCGCGCGAGATCGCACATCATCTGAATAACCTGCGCAAGGACGCCGGGCTCGACATCGCTGACCGGATCGCGCTGCGCTACGCGGGACCGATCTCGGCTGCATTCGAGCGCTACGGCGACTTCATCGCCGAAGAGGCCCTCGCGACGAATGTGGTCAAGGGACTCGTCGGCCGCGGCCATTCATGGAAAGGCGAGCTCAATGGGACGAGCGGTGAGCTCGAGATCGAAAAGGTTTGACCGTGACCGGCCGGATCGTCGCGGTGGGCCACGTCGGCCTCGGCGCACGCGATGTTGATCGCCTTGCCGCGTTCTATCGCGAGACGATCGGTCTGCGGCAGTCGGTGTTGCGCCCCGGCGTCGTCGCGATCTTCGAAGTTGGGGAAACCGACGTCTTCCTTCTCCCCGGTGACCCAGCGAGCGCTGAGTTCGACCTCGCCACAGACGATGTGGATGCACTCCACGGTCGGCTCACTGTGGCCGGGGTCGAGTGCGATGCGCCGCGTGACGAAAAGCAAAGTGGCCACCGCGGTTTCGCCTTCACCGACCCAGAAGGCAACCGCGTGCGTGTGGTAAGTGCGCACGCGCGTCTAAAGCGCTAGGTCCCGCGCTCGGCGACTATCGAGTGGTCGCGGGGGTCTGTGCCTCCAGCAGAGACTTCATTCGTTGGAGACTCGCCTGGTCCGTCTTCCTCGCGATCGGTCGAATGAGGATCGGCGAGAGCACTTTCAACGGCCCACGAAAGTCGATATCGCCCGCACGAACCACCCGCGTGCCGCCGCTCTCAGGTGAGAAGGTCCAGGTAAGCAGATAGCGGTAGGGCTTGAGACTCTCGGTCACGAACCGCGTGTTCGGCTGGAATTCACGCACCGTGGCGTCCAGGTCGCTCGTGCGACCGAGAAAGCGCACTCGCGAGCGGATCGTCGTACCCACATCGATGGGTGTTTCCGAGGCGCTGGAAGCCAAGACTGTCGAGTTCCACTTGGGCGAGTTCGTCGGATCTGCGACGTATGCGAAGACCTCAGCGACCGGTCGCGCGATGTAAACGGAATTCCGAACACGCCCCATGGCCGCGGCCTCCTCAGAGCCCGAGGATCTGCTTCTTCTTCGCCGCGAACTCTTCGTCGGTGAGGACGCCATTCCGGTGCAGCTCGGCGAGCATCAGCAGGTCGTCGATCCCTGCGCGGGAGCCCGCTGGGCGAGCGCCTGCATGGGCCGGCTTGATGCGATGGTCGACCTTTTCCTGGAGCGTGTTCTTGATCGGCGTGAAGACCGTCGCCAGAACGAACAGCGTCAACACGATCGCGAGGTCGGACCCCTGGCCCGTCGTCGCGACGAAGAGCCGCTGAAAAAGCGCGAGCGAACCGGTGTACAGGCCGCCGAGGGTGGCGGTCAACAGCACGTAGACGACGGTCCGGTTGATGATCAGATCGATGTCATAGAGGCGGTTGCGCAGGATCGCGATCCCGACGGCGGCCGGAAGCGCGGCTACCGCGAGGCTCGCGATGAGTGCGCTCGGCCCGGCGAGCGAGGGCACGAATCGAGACGCCGCCTGAGTGATGAACGCAAAGAGGACCATGGCACCGGCGAAGGCGAACCACTTGATCTGATGGCGCTCCTCGTCGCCGGCTCGGCGTACCCGGTCGAAGAGGGCGAGCGCGCTCGCGACGACGAGCACAAGCAGCAACGGCTCGAGCACCGCTGCCATCGCATCGAAGAAAGCGGCGTACTGGTCGAGCCCGATGGGGTTCCGAATCGAGGGATATCCGGCGTGTGCGTAGGTCGCGGGGGCCACCATCGTGAGGACGACGGCGACAACGAGGCTCACCACCGCGAAATAGGCGGCCGGCTTCCAGCGCGGCGAGGGAAGATGTCCATCCGGGAACAGGAGCGGGAGGAACAAGACGAGGACCGCGATCCCCGGCATGTCTGCCCAGAAACCGAACCACGCCATGGCCTGCCCGAACGGGATCGTCCCGGGCGCGACCACCAGCGCCTGGATCGCGTACTCGCGCGCGAAGAACGAGACACCGAAGCTCACGGCGGCGCCGCAGAACATCCAGCCGATCGGATGGGACTGATGCGTGCCGACGATCAGCGCACCGATGACGGCGCATCCCAGGATCGCCACCAGAGACCAGATGTCGACCAGAGTCACTTGACCCACGAAACGCGACTCGAACACGAGGCTCGTACCGGCCAGGGCGATGTACAGCACCACGCTCGACCAGGCGAGCCAGCGTGCGCGGGAGCCCGGAGTGCGGACCGCGGCGATCGCGCCGGACGCTGCTGCTGTCATGCGAAGAGCCTACGCGCCGCTGCTAGAGCAGGGCGCTCCGGAGCGCGGAGTAGATGAGGCGCGGGGCACGTCGCCGGCCCGGGCCCGTCAGGGCGGTGCGCCAGGTCGGATAAGAAAGGAGCGCATGTGCGAGAGCGATCGCGTCGCTGGTCCGCATCCGCAGCTCGTCGCGTCTTGCCAGGTCGTTGAGCGTCCGCGCAATGATCCCCAGGCGCACCGTGTCGAGCTCCTTCAGGAGCCCAGCGACATCGCGCGGCAGGGCGCCGTCGACCAGCGTCTCCAGAAGGACGGACTCAGCACGGTATTCCCGCTCATGCATCGCGATCAGCTCGCCGAGCACAGCGTCGGCGCTCTCACCGCGAGGCCTCCAGCGCTCGATGCGACCGATGAGCGCTTCGGCGCGCACGCGAAGGGCGCTCTCGACGAGCCGCTCCTTGGTTGGCGCGTGGAGATACACGGTGCGTGCCGCGACGTGCGCGCGGCGCGCGACATCGACGACGCGCAGATCGGCGAATCCGCGGCGAGCCACCTCGCGCAACGCGGCGCCCTCGATCGCGCTCCGCGTGCGTGCGGTGCGTCGCGCCCGTTCGCGCTGTACGTATCGGCGAGAATTCACTTCACACCTAGTGTAGCGGAAGACCCGTTGCCTATCGACCGCGAGATGACCGGGCGCTATCGTTGATCCAGTCATGGGCGACCTGGCGTTCGTTTTCCCGGGGCAAGGCTCGCAGATCGTCGGCATGGGCCGCGCGGTTTACGAGTCGTCCGCACGCGCGCGCCAGATCTTCGATGAGGCGGATCGCATTTTGGGTTACAAGCTGTCCACGATCTGCTTCGAGGGGCCGGCCGAGAAGCTGAACGAGACGTCCGTCGCGCAGCCGGCGGTGCTGGCGACGAGCATCGCGATCCTCGAAGCGTTCATCGAGTCGGTGAACGAGAAGCTCGGCCGCCGGGTCAGCGATGGGACCGAGCCTCGCGGAGTGGCCGCCCTTCCTGCTGCGCTGCGGCCCCGCTTCGTGGCAGGGCATTCGCTCGGCGAGTTCACCGCGCTCGTCGCCGCGGGCGTCCTGACGTTCCAAGACGCTCTCGGCCTGGTAGCCGAGCGCGGGCGTCTGGCGGCATCGCGCGGGGCCAAAGGCGCGATGGCGGCGATCGTCGGGCTCCCCGCGGACGAAGTCGATCGGGTGATCAAAGACATGCTGCCGCTCGGCAACGCGGTGGTCGCCAACGACAACGGCCCGGCGCAGGTCACGATCGCCGGGGATACCGAGAGCGTTGCCCGCGTCAGCGAGGCGCTGACGAGGCACGGCGCACGGCGGATCGTTCCGCTTCGCATTTCCGCGCCGTTTCACTTTCCGGACATGGGTCGGATCGGACCGGACCTCGCGGCGTTCATGCACACGCTGCACTTCCGCGAGCCGGTCGTCCCGATCGTCGCGAACGTCAGCGCGTTACCGCACGTGTCGGCGTCGGCCATCCCGGAAGCGCTCGTACGTCATCTCTCGCACCGTGTGGAGTGGCTTCGGTCGGTCCGCTACATGGCCGAGCGCGGCGCGTCGACCTTCGTCGAGATCGGCGCCGGCCAGGTGGTGAACGGTCTGGTCAAGCGGATCGCCGATGTGAAGCTCCTCAACGTCTCCGACCCGCTCTCGATCGCCGGCGCACTGTCGGTCTTGAAGGAGCGCACAGCGGCCGCACGCTCATGACCCGCCGCATCGTCATTACCGGCCTCGGCGCGGTCACGCCGCTCGGCCTCGATGTGCCGACCACGTGGGACGCGCTCGTCCACGGGCGCAGCGGCATCACCCGCATCACCCGTTTTGATCCCGCACCCTATGAGACCCAGATCGCGGGCGAGCTCAAGGGTTTCGACCCGGCGAAGTACATGGATCGGAAGGAGGTCCGCAGGACCGATCGCTTCGCCCAGTACGCGGTCGCGGCGGCGACTCAGGCTCTGGACGACTCCGGCCTCAAGGGCGGCGGCGACGATCGGGACCGCATCGGCGTGGCGATCGCAACCGGGGTCGGTGGTATCGAGACCCTCATCGACCAGGTCCTACTGATGAAGGAGCGCGGCCCGTCGCGCCTCTCTCCTTTCCTCGTCCCGATGCTCATGGCGAACGCCGGCTCGGCGCAGATCTCAATGCAGTTCGACCTTCGCGGGCCCAGCCTGACGCACGTGTCGGCGTGCGCGTCGAGCTCGCACGCGCTCGGCGAATGCGCCGAGCTGATCAAGCGTGGCCAGGCCGACGTTATGGTGGTCGGTGGAGCGGAGGCGGCGGTGCTGCCGCTACCGATCGGGGCGTTCGCCACGATGCACGCGATGAGCCGCCGCAACGATGCTCCTGAGAGGGCCTCGCGTCCTTTCGACAAGGACCGCGATGGGTTCGTGCTGTCGGAAGGCGCCGCCGTCCTCATCCTCGAGGAGCGGGAGCGTGCCATCAAGCGCCGCGCGAAGATCTATGGCGAGATCGTGGGTTACGGCGCGACCGCGGATGCTTACCACATCACCGCGCCCTCACCCGAAGGTGAAGGGAACGCGCGCGCCATGCAGATGGCGCTCGATCAGGCGGGCATGAAGCCGGCCGACATCGACTACATCAACGCGCACGGCACGTCCACCCAGCCCAACGACCGCGAAGAGACGGCAGCGATCAAGCGCGTCTTCGGCGACCACGCCAAGAAGCTCATGGTCTCGTCGACGAAGTCGATGACCGGCCATCTGCTGGGGGCCGCCGGCGCGCTCGAGGCGCTGGCGTGCGTCCTGGCGATGCGCGACGGGTGCATCCCGCCGACGATCAACTACGAGACCCCGGACCCCGCCCTCGACCTGGACTACGTCCCCAACCAGGCGCGGGCCCGTCCGATCAAGACGGCCCTCTCCAATTCCATGGGCTTCGGCGGCCACAACGCGTCACTGATCTTCCGCGCGGCCTGATCTGGCACCGCGGCTGCACTCGAGCTGATCGTGCCACAGCGTGAGGGCGGTCCTCCGCGGCCGCCCGAGGAATGGAAGAGCGGCGACGAGCCGATGACGGAGTCGCAGGCCTCCTTTCTTAAGCGCCTCACGAGCGACGCCGGCGAGCCGTTCGATCAGAGTCTGAGCAAGGCCGCGGCATCGCGGCGGATCGACGAGCTCCTCACGCGTGCCAAGGGGGCTGCCCGCTCATCGTCGAGCGGAGGGCGAGCGTCGCGCAAGGGTGCTGCGGCGCGCAAGGAGCAGAGTGGCGAAGAGGCCATGAGCAAAGCCCAGGCGGCTTACCTCAAGGAGCTCGCCGAGGAAGTGGGCGGGGACTTCGACCCCGATCTCACGAAAGAGGAAGCCGCCCAGCGCATCGGAGAGCTTTTGATCAAGCAGATGGCGAGGCGATCGCCGACGGAGGAATCCCGCCGCTGACCGGCCGCCCTGCTAGTTTCGGCGCCGCATGAAGCTCGAAGGCCGGACGGCGCTCATCACCGGTGGCGGTCGTGGTATCGGACGCGCCACCGCCGTGCGCCTGGCGCGAGAAGGCGCGAACATCGCCATCAACTTCAGAGGCAACGCCGCCGCGGCCGAGGAAGCCAAGCGCCTGGTGGAGGGCGCCGGCGGGAAGGCGGCGCTTGTCCAGGGCGACGTCTCGGCGGACGGCCAGGCCGAGGAGATCGTCAAGGCGGCGCTTTCGTTCGGCGGCGGACGTCTCGACATCCTGGTGAACAACGCCGGCATCACCCGCGACAACCTCCTGCTGCGGATGAGCGCTGAGGAGTGGGACGCGGTCCTCGATCTCAACCTGCGCGGCACCTTCCTGGTCACGAAGGCCGCGATGCGTCCGATGATGAAGCAGCGCGGCGGCCGCATCGTCAACGTCGCCTCCATCGCCGGGGTCGTGGGGAATGCGGGGCAGGCCAATTACGCGGCCGCGAAGGCGGGCATCATCGGATTCACCAAGACGGTCGCGCGCGAGATGGCCAGCCGGAACATCACCGCGAACGCGATCGCCTTCCTCGCCTCGGACGAGGCGAGCTACATCACCGGTCAGGTCCTCATCGTGGACGGAGGGATGGTCACGGCCTAGCCAATACGATTTCCTCATGAGCCCTCGACGTCTCGCTCTGGTCGCCGCCGTCGCGGTCATCGTCTTCGTCGCCGATCGGCTGACGAAGGCCTGGGTCATCGAGAACATCCCCGTCAATACCGCGCGACCCGTCATCGGCGATTACGTGCGCATCGTTCACGCCCAGAACACCGGCGCGGCGTTCGGTCTCCTGCCCGAGCGGACCACGCTGCTCTCGGTGCTGTCGGTCGTCGCGGTGCTCGCGATCGTCTACTACTACCGGCGCATCGCGAGCAACTCGGCGCTGGTCTCCGCGACGCTGGGCATGCAGCTGGGCGGCGCCTTCGGCAATCTCCTCGACCGCGTCACGCAGGGATACGTCGTCGACTTCGTCGATGTCGGCGTCGGCGATCTCCGCTTCTGGGCATTCAACGTGGCCGACTCGTCGATCGTCGTCGGCATCTTTCTCGTGACGGTCGCGCTCTGGTACGAGGAGCGGCGGGCGTCGACCTCGCAGCTCGGGTAGGTGGTCATGCCCTGCTTCGCAGTGCCTGACCGTCCTGCTGCGCCCAGCTGCGCCGGGACGGAGTAGTGGCGGAGCGGATCGCGTTGCGCGTCGCCGAAGGCGGGCAGCGTGTGGACCGCTTCCTCGCGGCTCACAGCCAGCTTTCACGGAGCGCCATCGCGCGCCTCGCGCGCGACGGCCATGTGCGCGTGGACGGCGGCGCGGTCGAGCCCGCGTACAAGGTGCGCGTCGGCCAGGAGCTCGTCGTCGACGTGCCGGATGCCGAGCCCGCGTTGTCGCTGCTGGCGGAGGACATCCCGATCGATGTGCTCTACGAGGATGCCGACGTCATCGCTGTCAACAAGCCGGCCGGTCTCGTCGTGCATCCGGCATACGGGCATGCCACGGGGACGCTGGTGAACGCTGTCGTCGGGCGCATCACCGCGGAGACCGGCCGCGCCGCGTCCCGGCCCGGTATCGTTCATCGGCTCGATAAGGACACGAGCGGCGTCCTCGTCATCGCGAAGAACGACGTCGCGCACCTCGCGCTTGCGCGCCAGCTTCAGGCCCTGAAGTTCGGCAAGGAGTACCTCGCGCTCGTCTGGGGCGATCCCGGCGAGACGCCGGCAGTGGTGGAGGCGCCGCTCCTGCGCGATCCCGCCGACCGCCGGCGAATGGTCGTCCGCGCCGGCGGGCGCGAGTCCACGACGCGGTTCGAACGCATTGCGGTCTTCGGCGCGGGCGCGTCGCGCCAGGCCCTTATCCACGTGCGACCGCTCACCGGGCGTACCCACCAGATCCGCGCACATCTCGCTTACGCCCGACTCCCTATCGTTGGCGACCCGGTGTATGGAAAGCGCGGCGACCGAAGCGGACTGGAGCGCCAGTTCCTGCACGCTTGGCGGCTCACCGTCCGCCTACCAAAGGCCGGCGAGCGGACCTTCACCGCTCCGCTCGCGCCCGACCTTGCGGCGTACCTCGTCCGCTGACCGGCATCGATGGGAAGGGACTCCTCGTCATCGTCTCCGCGCCCTCCGGCGCCGGCAAGGACACCGTGATCTCTCGGCTCGTGAAGTCTCTCGAGGACGCGGTCGTGTACGTGACGGCGACCAGCCGCAAGCCCCGGGCGAATGAGAAGCACGGCGTGGACTACTACTTCTACGAGCCCGAGAAGTTCCGCTCCGAGATCGAGGCGGGGAACTTCCTCGAGTGGTCGATGGTCCATGGCGACTTTAAGGGTGTGCGAAAGGACGCCCTGGCCGACACGCTTCGCGATCACCGGATCGTCATCGTCAAGCCCGAGCCGCAAGGAATGCGGAAGATCAAAGCCAAGCTACCGGAGGCCCTGACCATCTTCATCATGCCGCCGTCCCTCGACGCGCTGCAGAAGCGCCTGCAGCAGCGAGGCACGGAGTCGCCCGAGGAGTTCGATGTACGCATGCGGAACGCGCCGATCGAGATGGCCGCGGCGCCGGAGTACGACTACGTCGTGGTGAACGAGGATGGAAAGATCGACAAGACCGTCAGGGAGATCGCCGAGATCGTGCGGAAGGAGATGAAAAAGCCTCGGCATTACGAGCTGTGACCGCACGAACGGCTGAGATCGCCGTCTTTGCCGGCCTGCGCGGCCCGGCGCGCACGTTCAGCTACCTGATCCCCGCCGGCCTCGAGCTCGAACCCGGTCATCTCGTCCGCGTGGGCCTCGGGCAGCGGGACGTTGCGGGCGTGGTCATCTCATTGAATGGGGCGCTTGTCGCGCGCGAGCTGCGTCCGGTCGACGGACTCGTGCACCCACTGCCGCTCCTGCGGCCCCATCAGCTCGCGCTCGCGCGCTGGATCGCGGAGCGCTATCGCTGTGGCCTCGCCGACGCCGTCCGCGCGATGCTGCCCCCGGCGCTCGCGTCCCGCGCGCGCCACACCAAGCTCGGCACGGCCCGCGGCGAACGCACGGAAGCGGTGTTCGCGATCGCGCCTGCCGGCAAGGACGGGATCGCCGGCGGGCTCCGGCTGGGCGCGCGCCAGCTCGTCACGCTGCGCGCGCTCGCCGCCGGCGCGGTGACCGGTCGCGACCTTGCGGAGGCGGGCGGCTCCGCCGTGGCGGCGCGTGCCCTGGCCCGACGGGGCCTCGCCGTTGAAGGCAAGCGCGCGGTCCGGCGGATCCCGGCGGAGTTCTCTCTCATCGAAGACGATCCCTCGCGCGACGCCGCCGCGACCCCCGCCCAGGCGGCGGCGCTCGCCGCGATCATCGCCGCTCTAGGGAGCGGCCGCGGTTTTCTGCTGCACGGCGTGACCGCGAGCGGGAAGACCGAGGTCTATCTCCGCGCGGCCGCCGAAACGCTCGCGCGCGGAGAGGGCGTCATCGTGCTCGTCCCCGAGATCGTCCTCACCGCGCAGGTCGTGGCGCGATTCATCGCGCGCTTCGGCGACCGCGTCGCCCTGCTCCACAGCGCGCTCTCCGCCGGCGAGCGGTTCGACGAATGGCGCCGCATTCTCGATGGCGCGGCGGACGTGGTCATCGGCTCGCGATCGGCGCTCTTCGCGCCGCTCGGGCGGATCGGTCTGATTGTCGCCGACGAGGAGCAGGAGCCCTCATACAAGCAGGAAAGCAGCCCGCGGTACCACGCGGTGGACGCGGCGCTCGCGCTCGGTCGGATCTCGGGCTGCGCCGTCGTCCTGGGAAGCGCCACGCCGCGCGTGACCACATATCACGCCGCGCGCGCCGGTGAGCTCACCCTGCTGCCGCTGCCGGAACGGGTCGGCGATCTCCCTTTGCCGCCCACGACCGTCGTCGATCTGCGGCTCGAGCTACAGAGCGGCAACCGCAGCACGCTCTCAGGAGCGCTGCGGACGGCGCTTCAGCACACGGTCGCCAGCGGCGAGCAGGCGATCCTCTATCTCAACCGCCGTGGGTTCGCGACGGTCGTGCTCTGTCGCGACTGTGGCTTCGTCGCCAAGTGTTCCGCTTGCGACGTTCCGTACGCGTATCACGCGGACGGTTCCCTCGTCTGTCATCGCTGCGGGCGGCGCGAGGCGCGCGCGCCGGAGCGGTGCCCCGCCTGCGGCAGCCCGCGGATCCGACAGCTGGGTGTCGGGACGCAGCGTGTCGAGGAGGAGGTCCGAGCCGCGGTCCCGCGAGCGAAGGTCATCCGACTGGACCGCGACGCCGTTCGCGCGAAGGGCTCGCATGCCGCGGCTTACGAGCGCATGCGCTCCGGGGACGCGCAGGTGATCGTGGGTACGCAGATGCTCGCGAAGGGCTTCGACCTGCCGCGGGTGACCCTGGTCGGCGTGGTCAACGCCGATACCGTGCTCAACCTTCCGGACTTCACTGCCGCGGAGCGCACCTTCCAACTGCTCACGCAGGTCCTGGGGCGTTCCGGCCGCGGCGTGGCCGGCGGCCGGGGCATCCTCCAGACCTACCTCCCCGAGCACTACGCGATACGGGCCGCCGCGGCTCACGACTTCCTCACGTTCGCGGAGGCCGAGCTGGAGGGACGCCGGCGTTTCGGTTACCCGCCGTTCGGACGGCTCGTGCTCCTGTCGACGCAAGCGAAGAAGCTCGAGACCGTCGAACGTCGAGCGGCCGAGCTCGCTGAGTGGCTACACGATGCCGCCAGTGGCGACGCCGAGGTGCTCGGCCCGGCACCCGCGTTCGCGGCGAAGCGGGCGGGGACCTACCGCGCGCAGATCGTGTTGCGCGGCGCGCATCCCGAGGAAGTTCTGGACCGCGTCAGCCCCAGCGACGAGTGGACGGTCGACGTTGACCCAGTGACACTTCTCGGGTGACCGAGGAGGCCAAGGAGACCGAGCCCCAAGCGCCGCTGCCCCCGCGGCTCAAGGTGACCAAGGGGACGCCCTGGCGGATCGACGCCGGACGGCGCGCGAAGTGGTCCGCGCCGGAGTTCATCTCGGCCAATGCCGTCGAGGTCCGTCAGATCGGCGATCCGGTCCTCCACGCTCCCGCGAAGAAGCCGCGTCTCTCGCGCACGGAGATCGAGGCGCTCGTTGCGCGGATGTTCGCGTCGATGGTGGTGGCGCGCGGCATCGGGATCGCCGCACCACAGATCGGCGTGCCCCTTCGCGTGGCGATCATGGACGTGGACGAGGTTGGGATCGTCGCCGTCGAGCCGAAGATCGAGTGGACCAGCGCTGACCAGGAAGAGATGACGGAAGGCTGCCTATCCATTCGGGGCCTGTACGGTGTGCTCGATCGCCCACTCGCCGCGCGGCTCGTCGCGAACGACATCGCGGGAAAGCGCTTCACCCTGGTCGGCGACGAGTTCGGCGCACAGTGCATGCTCCACGAGACCGACCACCTGGACGGCCTGCTCTACGTCGACCGGCTGAAGTCGCGCGATGATCTCCACACCGTCGAGCCCGAGGAGGAGGAACCGGTTTCGGCCTGACACAACGCGCCCTGTTCCTGGGCACACCCGAGTTCGCCGTGCCGTCCCTCGAGGCGCTCGAGCGCCTGCGCGAGAACGGAACGGTCCAGATCGTCGGCGTCGTGACACAGCCCGATCGCCCGGCCTCGCGGGGCGTGGTGCGCGAGCCCGCCGTGAAGCGAACCGGGCGGGACATGGGGCTCGCCGTGCTGCAGCCCGAACGTCTCGATCCGAACGCCGTCGCCACGCTCCTCGCGCGCCGGCCGGAGCTGCTCGTCTGGGCGGCCTACGGCAACCGGATCCCGAAGTCGCTGCTCGACGCGGTGACCGGGCGGGCCATCAACGTCCACGCGTCGCTGCTCCCGCGATGGCGCGGCGCCGCGCCGATCGCGCACGCGATCCTCTCGGGCGATGCTGAGACCGGTGTGACGCTTATGGAGGGGACGGCCGACCTCGATGCCGGTCCGATCCTCGCGCAGGCGCGCACGAAGATCGCGCCCACCGAGAACCGCGGCGAGCTCGAGGGACGGCTCGCGCAGCTCGGCGCCGATCTCCTCGAACGAGAGCTGCCGCGTTATCTCGATCGAAAGCTCGTCCGACGACCGCAGGACGTGCGTCAGATGACGCTTGCTCCGAAGCTCGATCCGCGCAAAGGAGAGCTCGACACCAGGCTTCCGGCGGAAGAGCTCGCCCGGGTCGTGCGCGCCTACACACCCGACCCCGGTGCTTTC
>WNGI01003915.1_pt1 | contig 13222 bp, 16 predicted proteins | sample 5400621 | NCBI WGS metagenome assembly WNGI01 (sample SAMN13153374, study PRJNA577476) | soil metagenome | isolation source: 20 cm soil or saprolite under Garry oak tree replicate 1 | place: USA:California | collected 2016-06-15
GCACCGACGTGTGCCCGAAGGACCTGAACCCCGCCCGGGCGATCGCCGAGATCAAGAAGATGCTGCTCGAGCGGCACAGCTGAACGTGAGCGCCCCGAGCCACCCGCAGCCAACCCCCGCCGGGGCGCTGGACGCCCAGGCGCGGCGCCTGCTGTGGCGCTGCCGCCGCGGAATGAAGGAGCTGGATGTGATGCTCGAGCGTTTCGCGCGCGAGGCTCTCCCGTGGGCCTCGCCGCAGGAGCGCGGGGCACTCGAAGAGCTGCTCTCGCTCCCAGACCCCCTGCTGGCGGGGTACCTGCTGGGTGAAAGCACCCCGCCGCAGCCCCAATTGGCGCGCCTGGCGGGGGCGATCCGGACTTATGTCGCTATGCAACGCGGGTCGGCGCTATTCTCACGACCGCAACCGGCAATCCCGCCGACGCATGCTGAACTTTCAGGTGAGGTCACAGTCTACTCAGCGCACGGCACGGCGGCCCTCTGATCGGGGGTAGGGGGCGCATGAGCGCCGATGCAAGTGATCTGAGCCTGGTACGCCGCGTGCAGCGCGGGGACAAGGGGGCATTCGATGCGCTGGTGCTCAAGTACCAGCACAAACTGGTCAAGCTGGTCATGCGCTACGTGCGTAACCCGGCGGAAGCAGAGGATATCGCCCAGGAAGCCTTCATCAAGGCTTATCGAGCTCTGCCGCAGTTTCGCGGCGACAGCGCCTTCTACACCTGGCTGTATCGCATAGCTATCAACACCGCCAAGAACGCCGTGGTTTCCCGTGACCGTAGCCCCATCGAATATGACCTCGACCGCAACAGCGAAGAGTCTTACGACATGCAAGGCCGGATGAAAGATTCCGAGACCCCCGAGGGTCTCGTGCTGACGGAGGAGATCCGCTCGACCGTCAATGCAGCGATTGACGCCCTGCCCGAGGACCTGCGCACCGCCATCGTGCTGCGCGAGCTCGAGGGGCTTTCTTACGAGGAGATCGCCGTGGCCATGGCCTGCCCCGTGGGAACCGTGCGCTCGCGCATCTTCAGAGCGCGCGAGGCCATCGACCGGCGCCTGCGGGAGGTGTTCGAGGGTGGCCTGGGACGTGCGGAGGAGCTCGGATGAACGAGGAACTCGACAGCCAGTTATCGGCCATGTTCGACGACGAGCTGGCGCCGGGGGAGTGCGAGCTGCTCGCCCGGCGCCTGTCGCGCGATGAGCAGCTGAAGGCTCGCTGGGGTCGTTATGCAGTGATCGGGGCGGCGATCCGCTCCGAGCGGGGCGTGCGGCTCAACGCCCCGCTGGCGGGCCGCGTCAGTGCCGTCATCCTGACCGAGCCGGCGCTCGCCCCGGCGCACGGCGCACGCCGCGCCGGTGTGCGCTGGTGGCAGCCGCTCACCGGGGTCGCGGTCGCCGTGGGCGTCGCCGTGATCTCGGTTCTGTGGTTGCGTGCCCAGGCCCCGCTAGCCGGGGGTCCGCTCGGCGCGCACCTGACTGGCGTGACGGCGGGCGTGCCGAGCGCACCGGTGGTCCCCGCCGCTGCCGCGGGCGTCCCCGACAGCTATGTGGTGCCGCGCGCGCCCGCGGTGCGCGCCATGGTGCCGAGCACGGAGCTCGCCAACTACGTCGTGGCGCACAGCGTGTTCTCCTCGCCCGTCGCGCGCCGTAATCTGCTGTCGGCCTTCATGACCAGCGAATCGGGCCGGGCCGCCGACGAACCGCCGGACGAGCCCGAAGGCAATGTCCGCTAGCGAGCGGTTCGTCGCCCTGACGCTCGCCTGGGCGGTCGCGGGGGCCGCGCTGGCGGAGGCGCCAGCGCAGAAGACGTCGCCCGAACAGGCCCCGGCGCATAAGACATCACTCGACCAGGCGCCAGCGCAGTGGCTCGAGCGCATGAACCAGGCACTCACCACGCGCAACTACGACGGTACGTTCTCGCACTGGCACGGCGGTCAGGTGGAGATGCTGCGCATCATCCACCGCATGCAGGATGGCACGGTTTCGGAGCGGCTGGCCTCGCTCGACGGCTCGGGCCGGGAGTTCATCCGCAGCGGCGCGAGCCTCACCTGCTACCTGCCGGACAAACGCACGGTGCTGGTCGAGCAGCGCCCGCCGCAGGAATCCCTGGTGGGCTTTCCCGCGGTCAATGATCAGACCGCCAGCTTCTACGACATCCGCGAAGTCACCCGCACGCGCCTGAACCGCCGCGCCACCCACGTCATCACGGTGTCGCCCAGGGATGAGTATCGCTACGGCTACCGGCTGTGGATCGACGATTCCACCGCCATGCCGCTCAAGACTCAGCTGTGCGACAGGCGTGGGCACGTCATCGAGCAGATCGTGTTCGCGAGCCTGACGCTCCCCTCGCATATCCCCGACTCGGCGTTCAAGCCCGAAGTCTCGACCGCGGGCTTCCAGTGGCTTCGCAACGAATCGGCGCCCCCGGCGCCTGCGGCGGCGACGCTGGCCTGGAATGCGATGCGCCTGCCACCGGGCTTCCGGATGGCGGCGCGCTCGGCCCAGACCCTGCCCGGCTCGGCCGACCCCGTGGACCATCTGGTATTCACCGACGGGCTTGCGTCGGTCTCGGTATTCGTCGAAGCGCAGCGGCGCGAGCCGGCCGATCAGCCTGCGGTGCCGGAGTCGGCCGCGGTGGGCTCATCGTCCGCGTTCTCGACCGTGATCGACGGCCACAAGATCACGGCGGTGGGCGAGGTTCCGCCGGACACGGTGCGCTTGATCGCCAGCCACTTCAAGGCCGAAGAAGCGCCCTCGGTCAGCTCACGGCGCCACTGACACCATGGCGGCGCCGCGCCTGACGCTCGTGCACCGCCACGACTGCGCACTGTGCGAGGAGATGTTGGCGCAGCTCGAAGCCCTCGGCAGGAGCATCGCGCTCCCCCCGCTCGAGGTGGTCGACGTCGACTCGGACCCGCTGCTTCGCCGCCGCCACGGGCTCGAGGTCCCGGTGCTGTTACTCGAGGGCGCGGTGGTCTGTCGCCAGCGCCTCGATCGGCGCGAGCTCGAGCGGCTGCTGCGCCCCGGCCGGGGCGCGCACGGCTAGAGCCGGCGCGCGACTCAAGAGGCCAAACTTCCCTATAATCCGCCGGCCGCTTGGCTCTGGCGCGGCAGCACGCGACAGCATCTTGGCGGTTCATGCGGCACATACGTAACTTTTCCATCATCGCGCACGTTGACCACGGCAAATCGACCCTCGCTGACCGGTTCATCCAGTTGTGCGGCGGTCTGGCCGACCGCGAAATGCAGGAGCAGGTGCTCGACTCCATGGAGCTCGAGCGCGAACGCGGGATCACGATCAAGGCGCAGAGCGTCACGCTCTACTACGCGGCGCGCGACGGCGAGCGCTACCAGCTGAACATGATCGACACGCCGGGGCACGTGGATTTCTCCTACGAGGTGTCGCGCTCGCTGGCCGCCTGCGACGGGGCACTGCTGGTGGTGGATGCGTCCCAGGGTGTCGAGGCGCAGAGTGTCGCCAACTGCTACACCGCCACCGAACAGGGCCTGGAGGTGCTGCCGGTCATCAACAAGATCGACCTGCCCTCGGCCGATGCCGACCGCGTGGCCCGCGAAATCGAGGAGATCATCGGCATCCAGGCCACCGATGCCGCGCGGGTGAGCGCCAAGACCGGCGAGGGGGTGCCGGAGCTGCTGGAGACTCTCATCCGGCGCATTCCCGCGCCGCGCGGCTCGGAGGAGGCGCCGCTGCAGGCGTTGATCATCGACTCCTGGTTCGACAACTACGTCGGCGTCGTGTCGCTGGTGCGGGTGATGAATGGCCGCCTCAAAAGCGGCGACCGGATCCGCGTGGTATCCACCGGCCGCAGTCACCTCGTCGACCGGCTCGGGCGCTTTACGCCCAAGTCGGTGGTGGAGCGCGAGCTCCCCGCCGGCGACGTGGGCTTCGTGGTCGCGGGCATCAAGGAGATCGACGGGGCGCCCGTCGGCGACACCATAACGCTGGAGAACCGGCCGGCGGCGGCACCGCTGCCCGGATTCAAGCAGATCAAGCCGCGGGTGTTCGCCGGGCTGTTTCCGGTCAACTCGGAGGATTACGAGAAATTCCGTGACGCGCTCGGCAAACTGCGCCTCAACGACTCGGCCTTGCACTACGAGCCGGAGGTGTCCGGGGCGCTGGGCTTCGGCTTTCGCTGCGGGTTCCTGGGACTGCTGCACATGGACATCGTGCAGGAGCGTCTCGAGCGCGAGTACGAGCTGACGCTCGTGACCAGCGCACCCACGGTGGTCTACGAGGTGGCGCGCCGCGACGCACGGGTCGTGTACGTCGACAACCCGGCCAAGCTCCCCCCCGCCAACGACGTCGACGAGATCCGCGAGCCGATCATCGTGGCGAACATCCTGGTGCCGCCGGATCACGTGGGCGCGGTGCTGAAGCTGTGCAACGACAAGCGCGGCACGCAGAACAAGCTGCAGTACCTGGGGACCCAGGTGTCGCTGCAGTATCAGCTGCCGCTCGGGGAAGTGGTGCTGGATTTCTTCGATCGCCTGAAGTCGGCGAGCCGCGGCTACGCCTCGTTCGACTACGAGTTCAGCCACTTCCAGGCCGCGCCGCTGGTGAAGCTGGACATCCTCATCAACGGCGACAAGGTGGATGCGCTGTCGATCATTGTGCACCGCGACAGCGCCTACCAGCGCGGCCGCGAGCTGGTGGACAAGATGCACGAGCTGATCCCGCGGCAGATGTTCGAGGTGGCGGTGCAGGCGGCCATCGGCAGCGCCGTCATCGCCCGCGCCACGGTCAAGGCGCTGCGCAAGAACGTGCTCGCGAAATGCTATGGGGGCGATGTGACCCGCAAACGCAAGCTGCTCGAGAAACAGAAAGCAGGCAAGAAACGCATGAAACAGCTGGGCCACGTCGAGATTCCGCAGGAAGCGTTCCTGGCGGTTCTGCAGGTCGGCCGCAAACACTAGCGGGGCATATTGAACGAAGGGTTGCCATGTTACAGACGCTCATGCCGTTCATCGTTCTTCTGTCCTGGCTGGCGCTGCCGGTGACGCTGATATGTATCCTCGATGACTGGCTGCTGCGCCCGCGACGCGTGATCGGCTCAGGCCTGCGGACCGTGGGCGACGCGCCGCTGATGAGAGTGCTGTACGGCGCGTTGCCGGTGCTGATCGCCTGTGCGGTGCTGCGCCTGCTGCTCGCCGAGCGGCTGGACTTCAGCGCCGTGCTGCTGGCGATCACGGTGCTGACGGGCCTGGTGTGGGCGCTGGACGCGGCCTGGCTGGCGCCGCGGCGCACCGCCGCCGCGCGCGCCGCCGGCAGGGAGCCGATGTTGACGCCCGAGCCGGGAACCGTCGACTACGCGCGCAGTTTCTTTCCGGTCGCCCTGGTGGTGCTGCTGTTGCGCTCCTTCATCTTCGAGCCGTTCCGGATTCCCTCCGATTCCATGATGCCCACGCTCCTCGACGGCGACTTCATCATCGTCAACAAGTACGCCTACGGGCTGCGCCTGCCGGTGATCAATCGCAAGATCCTCGACGTCGGCGAGCCGCGGCGCGGCGACGTGGTGGTGTTCCGCTGGCCGGTGGACCCTTCGACCAACTTCATCAAGCGCCTGGTGGGCCTGCCGGGCGATCACGTCGAAGTGCGCGACAACCGCATCCGCATCAACGGCAAGCCGGTGGACTTCACCCTCGGGAAGGACCGGTACACCGACGGCTGTTATGTGAACCTGGCGCGGGCCGAGGAGCGTCTCGGCAGCCATGAGCACGAGACCATATTCTGTCCGGTGGCGCTGGATCGTCAGCCGGTGCTGCCGGCGTGCAACCGCCGCGGCGTGCGCGGCTACGTCTGCGGGGACGAGGACGCCCCCGGCAGCAGCCGCATGGACCCGTTTGTCGGCGACGTGCCGCCGGGGCATTATCTGATGATGGGCGACAACCGTGACAACAGCGACGACGGGCGCCGCTGGGGCTATGTGCCCGAGGAGAACCTGGTCGGCAGGGCGACCCGGATCTGGTTCAATTGGGATCTGCGCCGCTCCGGCGGTCCCATGTGGAGCCGCATCGGTTCCGTCATTCCGTAGACCTGGGCGGGGCGCACGCTTGCGGGTCGGCAGGCAACAGTTGGGGGGTTAGCATCGATGCGTAACAGGCAGCAGGGTATCACCGCAATCGGCTGGCTGGTTCTGCTCACGCCGTTTGCGACCGTGCTCTACGCGGGCATCCGCCTGGCGCCGCTGTATCTGAACTACATGAAGGTGGTGCGGGCGATCGACCAGGCGGCGAGCAACGCCAAGAGCGGCGCCGGCGATGCGCAGGCGATCCGTACCGCGATCGACAGGCATTTTGAGATCGACATGGTCGAGTATCCCAACATCAAGGACATCCAGGTGAGGCGCGACGGCGGGGCGTGGGTGATCGAGGCCAAGTACGACGATGAAGCGCCGCTGCTGGCAAACGTCTCGCTGCACGTGACCTTCGACAAGATCGTGCGCACCGGCGGCGGCGACTAGCGGCGCACCCCGTCTTCAAGGACATGCCGATCGGCGGGACATGAGCAGTGTTGACTGGCCGGGGCGCTGGATGCAGGACCGCCTGGGCTATGAGCCGCGCGACCTGTCGCTGTTTCGCGCGGCCCTGACCCACCGCAGCGCCTCAGGTCCCAACAACGAGCGGCTCGAGTTTCTCGGCGACGCCGTCCTCAATCTCGTCATCGCGCATCATCTGTATGCGGCCTTCCCGCAGGCAGCCGAAGGGGACCTGAGCCGTCTGCGTGCCAGGCTGGTGAGCCGCGAGCCGCTCGCCGACGTGGCCCTCACGCTGGGCCTCGGTGAAGCCCTGCAACTCGGGCCCGGCGAGCTCAGGAGCGGGGGTTTTCGCCGCCAGTCGATCCTTGCCGACGCGCTGGAAGCGGTCTGCGGGGCGCTGTTTCTCGACGGCGGACTCGCCGCCGTGGAGGCGGTGATCGAGCGGCTGTTCGCGCCGCGCATCGCAGCGCTCCCCGAGCCCGAGGCGCTCAAGGACGCCAAGACCCGCTTGCAGGAGTACCTGCAGTCGCGCAATCTTGCGCTGCCGCGCTACGCGGTCCTCAACATAGAAGGCGAGGACCACGCGCAGACCTTCCAGGTGAGCTGCGAGGTGCCCGACCTCGGGCGTCGCGTCCTGGGGCGCGGCTTGAGCCGCCGCCGCGCGGAGCAGGAAGCCGCCGAGCGCATGCTCACCGAGATCGAGACCCACCCCGCACCGGAGAGGCCCGCTTGACTGTCGCTGCCTCATCGCCACGATTCCGCTGCGGGTACGCTGCGCTGGTGGGACGGCCGAACGTCGGCAAGTCGACGCTTCTCAATGCGCTCGTCGGACACAAGCTCAGCATCGTCACGCCGCGTCCGCAGACCACGCGCCACCGCATTCTGGGCGTGCTCACCTCGCCCCAGGCGCAGATCGCGTTCCTGGACACGCCGGGGCTCCATGCCCGGGCGAGTCGCGCACTCAACAAGGCGATGAACCGTACCGCGACCGCCGCACTCGAGGCCGCGGACCTCGCGGTGCTGGTGGTGGAAGCGGCGAAGTGGATGCCGGACGATGAGCTGGCGCTCGAGCGCGTTGCGCTCACCGCGCACCCGGCGATTGTGGCCGTCAACAAGATCGATCGCGTGCGCCCGCGCGAACGGCTGCTGCCGTATCTGGGCGAGATCGCCGCGCGGCATGCGTTTCTCGCCATCGTGCCGGTCTCGGCGCTCAAGGCCGAGAACATCGAGGCTCTCAGGGACGCCATCGCGGCGCACCTGCCGCTGTCGCCGGCACTGTTCCCGGAGGGCGAACTGACGGACCGCGGTCTGCCTTTCCGGATTGCGGAAATGATCCGCGAGAAGCTGACGCTCGAACTGAACCAGGAGGTGCCCTACGGTATCGCCGTGGAGGTTGAGCGTCTGACGGTAGAAGGGCATCAGCTTATGGTTGACGCAGCGATATGGGTGGATCGCGAGGGCCAGAAGCCGATCGTCATCGGCGCCCGCGGCGAACGGCTGAAGCGCGTGGGTCGATCGGCGCGGCTGGCGCTGAACCAGATGCTCCAGCAGCGTCTGCACCTGAACCTGTGGGTGAAGGTGCGGGAGAACTGGGCGGACAACGCCCGCGCCCTGCGGGAGCTGGGATTGGAATGACCCGCAGCACCCGCCGCATCGATCTCACTCCCGGCTACCTGCTGCACCACCGGCCGTGGCGCGATACCAGCCGCATCCTCGAGGTACTCACGCGCGAGCACGGGCGCCTCACGCTGTTCGCGCGCGCCGTGCGCGGGCCGGGCGCGAAACTCGCTCCGGTGCTGCAGCCCTTCCAGCTGCTGCTGCTGTCATGGAGCGGGCGGGGCGAGGCGCCGCAGCTCACCGGTGCGGAGCGCGCGCAGCACGGCCCGGGGCTGCCGCCCGAGCGTCTGCTGGCCGCGTTCTACCTGAACGAGCTCCTCATCAGGCTCACGACGCGCCACGATCCGCTCCCCGAACTGTTCGATCACTATCACCGCACGCTCACCCGGCTGCGCGCCGGGGCGCCGCTCGAGCCGGCGCTGCGCATCTTCGAGAAGCGGCTCCTCGAGGTACTCGGTTACGGCCTGGATCTGGCCACCGAGGCGCACACCGGCAAGCGCATCGAACCGCAGGGGTACTATCATTTCCGTGCCGGGCAGGGGCTGGTTCCCGCGGCTGCGCAGCAAAGCCCTGGCGCGCTCGCCGGCCGCTCGCTCCTGAGCCTCTCGCGCGAGAGCCTGGGCAGCGCGCGTGCGCTCGAGGATGCGCGGCGGGTGTTGCGGGCGGCGCTCGGCGCCTGCCTCGAGGGCCGCCCGCTCGCCACCCGCGTCGTGGCAAAGTCGATGGCCCGAAAGGCGGCGCGATGACGAGCGGCGGTATTTCACTGGGGGTCAACGTCGATCACGTGGCGACGCTGCGCCAGGCGCGTCGCGGCCGCTATCCGGACCCGGTGCACGCGGCGCTCGCCGCCGAGACCGCGGGCGCCGACAGCATCACGCTGCACTTGCGCGAGGACCGCCGCCACATCCAGGATCACGACGTGCGCTCGCTCCGCGGCCTGCTGCAGACGCGCATGAATCTCGAGCTGGCGGTGACCGATGAAATGCTCGCCATCGCCGCCGAGGTCTGCCCGGCGGACTGCTGCTTCGTGCCCGAACGGCGCCAGGAGATCACCACCGAGGGGGGACTGGACGTGGCTGCCCGGGCCGCGCGCGTGCGCGACGCCACCGCTCACCTGCGCCAGGCAGGGGTGCGCGTGGCGTTGTTCATCGATCCCGACGCGAGGCAGGTCGAGGCGGCGGCGCACGCCGGCGCCCCGGTTATCGAGCTGCACACCGGAGCCTATGCGGAGGCCGCCGGCTCCCACCAGGCCACCGAGCTCGAGCGGCTGCGCGCGGCCGCACGCCTGGGCGCGAGTCTCGGGCTCGAAGTCCATGCCGGCCACGGCCTGAACTACCGCAATGTGCGCCCCGTGGCGGCGCTCCCCGAGATCGTCGAGCTCAACATCGGTCACGCCCTGATCGCGCACGCCCTGTACGTGGGCCTGGCCGCCGCGGTGCGTGAAATGAAGGCGCTGATGGCGGCGGCGCGCGCATGATCTTTGGCATCGGCGTCGACGTGCTGGAGAGCGGGCGCATCGTGCGCACGCTCGAGCGCTTCGGTACGCGCTTCATCGAGCACCTGCTCATGCCCGAGGAGCATGCGCAGCTCGCGCGCACGCAGCGCCGCGAGCGCTTCCTCGCCATGCGTTTCGCCGCCAAGGAGGCCATCGTCAAAGCTATGGGGACCGGCTTTGCGCACGGCATGTGGATCCGCGACGTGGGCGTGGTGCAGAACGCGTGGGGCAAGCCCGAAGTGATCTTCTCGGCGCGCGGCGAGCGTGTGCGCCGGGCATTACGGATCGGGGAAGCACACGTGACGCTCACCGACGAGGCGGGCCTGGTGGTGGCGGTGGCGGTGCTCATGAGAGCCCCTTGAACACCCTGGTATTCGATATCGAGACCGTGCCGGACGTCGCCCTCGGACGGCGGCTCTACGGCCTGGAGGGTCTCGCGGACGGGCAGGTGGCGAAGGCCATGTTTGCACTGCGCCGCCAGGACACGGGCGGGGATTTCCTGTCCCTGGAGCAGCACCGCGTGGTGGCGATCTCGTGCGCGCTGCGCACGGCCGAGGGTTTGCGGCTGTGGAGTGTCGGCGACTGCGAGACCCCCGAAGGCGAGCTGGTGCAGCGCTTCTTCGATGGCATCGAGAAATTCTCGCCTGCTCTGGTGTCCTGGAACGGCTCGGCATTCGATCTGCCGGTGCTGACCTACCGCGCGCTGCTCGCCGGGGTCCAGGCGCCGCGCTTCTGGGAGACCGGCGCGGAGGATCCCGCGTTCCGCTACAACAACTACCTCGGCCGCTACCACTGGCGGCACACCGATCTCATGGACGTGCTGTCGGGCTTCCAGAACCGCGGCCGGGTATCGCTCGCCACCATGGCATGCCTGCTGGGGCTGCCCGGCAAGCTCGGCTTCGAGGGCAGCCAGGTGTGGGACGCCTGGCAGGACGGCAACCTCGTGGGCATCCGGCGCTACTGCGAGACCGACGTGCTCAACACCTGGCTCATTTACCTGCGCTTCGGGCAGTTGCGCGGGCAGCTCTCGCGCGAGCAGTACGCCGAGGAAGTCGAGCGCGTGAAGACGCTGTTGCAGGCCGCGAAGGAACCCCACCTGGCGGAGTTCCTGCGCGCCTGGGAGGGGCCTTAAGTGAGCGCCGGCGCGGCAGAGACCGCGCTCGTCACCGGGCTCACCCACGAGGGCGAGGGGGTGGTGCGCGGCGGCAAGACCGTATTCGTCGCGGGGGCGCTGCCGGGCGAGCGGATCCGCCTGCGCCGTACGCGCCGCCACCGTCAGCACGATGACGCCGAGCTGCTCGAGGTCCTGGAGCCGTCCGGGGCGCGGGTCGCGCCGCGCTGCGCGCACTTCGGCGTGTGCGGGGGCTGCGCCCTGCAGCACCTCTCGCCCGCGGCCCAGCGGGAGGCGAAACAGACCGAGCTCGCCGAAACGCTCGCGCGGGTGGCCCGCGTCCAGCCCGCCAGGTGGCTGGCGCCGCTCGCCGGACCGGTCTGGGCTTACCGCCGCCGGGCGCGCCTGGGCGTGAAGTTCGTGCGCAAGAAGGGCACCGTGGTGGTTGGATTTCGCGAGCGCGCCGCGCCCTACGTGGCGCAGCTCGCGCGCTGCGAGGTGCTGGCGGCGCCGGTGGGAGAGCTGATCGCGCCGCTCGCGGCCATGCTGACCGAGCTCAGCATCCGCGAGCAGGTGCCGCAGATCGAGGTGGCGGTCGCCGACCACGCCACGGCGCTGGTGCTGCGGGTGCTGAGCGCGCCCTCGCAGGCGGATGCGGCGCGGCTGCGACAGTTCGCCGCCGCATACGCGGTGCGGCTGTACCTGCAGCCTGCCGGCCTGGAATCCGTGGTGCCGCTGGACCCGCCGGTCGAGCCGTTGCGCTACAGACTGGCGCGCTCCGGGGTGGAGCTGGAATTCGCGCCCGTCGACTTCATCCAGGTGAACGGCGCGGTCAACGAGGCCCTGGTGGAGCGGGCGGCGGAACTGCTGGAGCTCGATTGCGCCTCGAGGCTGCTCGATCTGTACTGCGGCCTGGGAAACTTCACCCTGGCACTCGCGCGCTCGGCGGGGCGTGCGGTGGGAGTGGACGGCGAAGGCGCGCTCATCGAGCGTGCCCGCGGCAACGCCGGTCGCAACGGCATCGCCAACGCCGAATTCCACCTCGCCAACCTCGCGACACCGCCCGACGCGGCGCTCGCCTGGATGCGCCAGCGCTATACACACGTGCTGCTCGACCCCCCGCGCACCGGGGCGGCCGCGGTGTTGGCGGCGGTGGCGGCGCTGGCGCCGCAGCGGGTGTTGTATATTTCCTGTCACCCGGGGAGTCTGGCGCGCGATCTTTCGGTACTGGTGCACGAGCACGGCTTCGCGCTCCAGGCGGCGGGTATAGTCGACATGTTTCCGCATACCACGCACGTTGAATCGCTGGCGCTGCTGACGGCCGGCGGCCGGCCGGCCCAACGCACGGCGCCGCCGGCATGAGTCTCGGCCCCCTGATGATCGATCTCGTGGGCAGCTCAGTCACCGCGGAGGAGCGCGAGTTGCTGCGCCATCCGCTGGTGGGCGGCGTCATCCTCTTCACGCGCAACTACACCGATCCCGAGCAGCTCACCGCACTGGTCGGCGCGATTCATGCCGAGCGCACGCCGCCGCTGATCGTGGCCGTGGATCACGAGGGCGGGCGGGTGCAGCGGTTCCGCCAGGGATTCTCACTCCTGCCCCCCGCGCGGCGTATCGGTCACGAATTCGACCTGGACGCGCGCGCGGGACTTGCGCTCTCGCGCAACATGGGCTGGCTGATGGCGGCGGAGCTGCGCGCGCACGGGGTCGACATCTCCTTTGCGCCGTGCGTGGACCTCGATCATGGCGTGAGCATCATCGGGGACCGGGCGTTCCATGCGCTGTCGGATGCCGTGGGTCAGCTGGCCGTCGCCTGGATGCATGGGATGCGGGATGCGGGCATGGCGGCCACGGCCAAGCACTTCCCCGGACACGGGGCGGTGGTGGCCGACTCCCACCTCACCCTGCCGGTCGACCGCCGCGCCCTCCCGGACCTGGCCCCGGACCTCGCCCCCTACCGGCGGCTGACGGCCAACGGGCTGCCGGCGGTCATGGTGGCCCACGTGCTGTTTCCGGCGGTGGATTCCGCCCCGGCAAGCCTCTCGAGCCGCTGGATTCGCGACGTGCTGCGCGGAGAGCTCAGGTTCCAGGGGGTAGTGTTTGCCGATGATCTGTCCATGGGAGGGGCCGCCGCGGCCTACGGGGACGTTGTGACCCGGGCACGGCAGGCACTGTCGGCGGGTTGCGACATGTTACCGGTCTGTAACAACCGTGCGAGCGTCATCGAGCTGCTCGAACACCTGGATGCCGAGCCGCAGCCGGCATCGAGCCTGCGCCTGGTGCGCCTGCACGGGCGCGCCGGCACCGTGCGTTCCGGGCTCCAGGCCTCGGCTGAATGGACGCGCGCGCGCGAGTTGCTGGCGCGCACCGCAGCCGCCCCGGCTCTGACGCTGGACGCCGGGCGCGACTCATGAACAACTGGTCGGCGGAGGCCTGGCGGCGCGTGGTCGAGAGCTCGCCCGAAGGCATCGTGATCTGCGACGCCGCCGCCCGCGACTGCCCGGT
>WNGI01003916.1_pt2 | contig 13221 bp, 13 predicted proteins | sample 5400621 | NCBI WGS metagenome assembly WNGI01 (sample SAMN13153374, study PRJNA577476) | soil metagenome | isolation source: 20 cm soil or saprolite under Garry oak tree replicate 1 | place: USA:California | collected 2016-06-15
CCGAGCGAGATGGCGCAGAACTTCTGGACCGCGATCTGGGCGTTCAGCGTGTGTCTCGTCGTGACCGTCGCGGTGAGCCTGATCACGCGGCCGCGCGCCGAGAAGGACCTGGTGGGACTTGTCTACTCCCTGACACCCCGGCTGCGCGATGCGGATCAGGCGTGGTATACGCGCCCGGCGGTGCTCGGCGCGGGGGTGCTCGCCGCGACACTGCTGCTCAATCTTCTCTTCTGGTAAGGAGCCTCGCCATGGGCCTCGACATCCGCATACCGCTCGGAGTGATGTTCACCATCCTGGGGTTGCTGCTCGCGGGGTTCGGATTCTTCAGCGATCCGGCGATTTACCAGCGCTCGCTCGGCATCGACGTCAACCTGTGGTGGGGGCTCGTGCTGCTCGCCTTCGGCACGGTGATGCTGGGCTTCGGGTGGCGCGCGGCCCACAGAACTCACTGACCTGGGCGTCGCTGCACCCGTGGGTGCGCCTCACGTCCAGTCACGGAATCCGATCGAGAGATGAGAGCCATCGCAGAAGGGCTTGTTCTTGGATGCCCCGCAGCGGCACAAGGTTACGCGGTTGCGAATCTCGTACGGGAAGCCGTCGCCGGAGACCAGCGCAATCCCGCCCCGCAACCACAACGGACCGCTGGCGTTTTGCAGCGGATCCTCGATGAGTCCGATGGAAACCGGCAGCGCATGCTCGACCGGCTTGCCGCTCGCTCGATCCCACGCCACGAGACGCCCCGACGGACAGTTGTTGACCTGCCGCAGGAAGGTCGTGCGCACCCCGGCCTCCTCGGTGCGCTCGACCTGGTTCCAGACCTGCCCGTTCGGATCGCAGAAGCGCGCGGACGCACACAGTGACTCCGCGTCCGTGAGCGCCAGAGCGGGTCCTTCCAGGACCTTCGCCTGTTCGCGATACGTGGCGCGGCGGGCGGTTTCGGTGCCGTCGAAGCCGATTTTCTCGTGGGTGCCGTCGCAGAACGGCTTGGTTTTCGACTTGCCGCACCGGCAGAGCTGGTACGACTCCTGCGCGGGGATTGTCTCGCCCTGCCGCCACTGCTGCGAGCCGCCCTCGCTGTCGGTGACGATGGTCTGCTTGGCGAGCGGCACGCCGCCGCTCACCAGGTAGGGACCGTTGTTCGAGATGACCACCCGCGGCGGGTGCGACCTGGACTTCGCCATCAGGGGCCTCCTTGGACGCCAGCCGCAAGCCTGAACCCTTGCCGCGGATGCGACAAGAGTGCGCTCCGGACCATCGGCGCAGACAGCCGGGAACGGGCATGCGTACAGGGCCGGATGCTGCGCGACGCCTGAGGGTAGACTGCTGCTATGCGCTGGTTGACGCCTCTGTTTGTGCTGGCGGTCCTCGCGAGCCTCGCCATCGAGCTGTGGCTCTCGCAGCGCCAGGGCAGAGCCGTCGCCCGCCACCGCGATCAGGTACCCGGGCCGTTCGCCGACAGCGTTTCGGCGAGCGAACACCGCAAGGCCGCCGACTACACGCTCGCCAAACTGCGCCTCGGTCGCATCGGCGCCGTCCTCGACGCGGCGCTCACGCTGGGGCTCACGGTCGGTGGGGGCGTCGCGGCGCTGGACGCCCTGTGGCGCCACACCCGCTTGACGCAGCCGTGGCTCGGCGTGCTCGTGATCGGCACCGTCGCACTGCTCATGCAGCTCGCCAACCTGCCCCTCTCGGTGTGGCGCACCTTCCGGCTCGAGACGCGCTTCGGCTTCAACCGCACCACGCCCGCACTGTTCCTCGCCGATCTGGGCAAGAACCTCGCGCTCGCCGTGTTGCTCGGCGGCCCGCTGCTGCTGGCGACGCTCGTGCTCATGGAACGGGCCGGGGGCGGGTGGTGGTTGTGGGCGTGGGGTCTGTGGCTCGCCGTCATGTTCCTCATGGCCTGGGCCTGGCCGGCATTCATCGCCCCGCTCTTCAACCGCTTCTCACCGCTCGAAGACCAGGAGCTCAGGCAGCGCATCGAAGCGCTGCTCACGCGCTGCGGCTTCGCCTCCAGGGGCGTATTCGTGGTGGACAACTCGCGCCGCTCGAGCCACGGCAACGCCTACTTCACCGGCATCGGCCGGCACAAGCGCATCGTGTTCTTCGACACGCTGCTCGAGCGTCTCGCTCACCCGGAGGTCGAGGCGGTGCTGGCGCACGAGCTCGGCCATTTTCGCCTCAAGCACGTGCGCCAGCGGCTGCTGCTGTCGATGGCGCTCAGCTTCGCCGGACTGGCGCTGCTCGGCTGGCTGACCGGGCAGGCGGGCTTCTACGCGGCGCTCGGTGTCCCGCGGCCCTCGATCCACGCCGCGCTGCTGCTGTTCATGCTGGTGGTGCCGGCGTTCACTTTCTTCATCACCCCGCTCGCCTCGCTGTGGTCGCGCCGGCATGAGTTCGAGGCAGACGCGTTCGCCACCCGCCACGCGAGCGCGGCCGAGCTCGCCACCGCGCTCGTCAAGCTGCATCGCGACAACGCGAGCACCCTGACGCCCGATCCGGTGTACGCCGCGTTCTACTATTCCCATCCACCGCCGCTCGTGCGGATCTCGCGCCTGCGTACCTGCGAGGCGCCGGCGTCCTGAGGCACCCGCGGCATCACGGAATGTAGTAGAGATCGATCGACTTGCCGATGCGCTCCACCGGGCGGTAGGCATCCAGCCAGGCGTAGGCGCCGGGATCGCGCGTGCGCGCGAGCTCGGAGATGGCCACCCAGCCGCTCGTCGGCTGGCGCGCCGCGAGGCTCACGAACGGCGGCAACGGCTCGCGCGCCAGGTCCGCCGTGCCGCGGTATGCGAGGCTCAGCTTCGCAATCCGCAGCTGCGCCGCGCGCAGCTCCAGGCGCCGCAGGTCCTGGCCCCAGTCGAGATCCGAATCGACCAACACGCGCTGCGGGTGCGGCACCGCCTCGTTGAAGTAAGGCAGGTAGTCCGGATAGGCCGTCCACAGCGTGCCGAGCTGCCACATGAGCAGCGCGAGCAGTACTGCGACCGGGCCCACGGCCCGGCGCCGGTCGCGCCACGCGGCGAATGAGCGCCAGGCACGCACGGTCACATACGCCGCGCCCAACGCAACAAATGGATACAGCACCAGCACGTGCCTCACACCGATGTTGATGCGGCTGAAGGCGCTCGCGAAGGCGAGCACGATGATCACGAGCACCGCCGGCGCGAGCGCCCAGCAATTGCGGTTGCGCCAGCCGTCCCGCGCCAGCCACGCGAGACCCACCGGTCCGGCGGCGAGCAGCGGAATGGGCGTCTTCACCGCGAGCGCCACCAGGTAGAAGTACCACCACCCCGTAACGCGCACCTGTCCCAGCAGATACGACAGGTGACCGGTGTCGTTGTGAGCCTTCACCGCCACGATGCCGTTGACCAGATCCCTGAGCTCGCGCGGCAACCACAGATGCGAGAGCAGCACCCCGAGCTCGTGATCCAGTCCCCGCTCCTGCAGCAGGTAGGACACCGCCCAATTGAAACGAGTTGCGACGCCTGCCGGGTTGGGCGAGCGCGGGCCGTATGCCAGGGCAATCGGCAACAGCGCGGCGAGCAGCGCGAGCGCCAGTCCCGGCGCGAGCGCGGTCGCGGCCGGCGTGACCGCGGGGCGCGCGCCCGCAGCCGGCGGCACGCCGGTCGGATCCCGCCATCCAACACCGGCACGCACCAGCGCCAGTGCCGGCAGCGCCAATGCGATGAAGGGCACGGCCGAGAATTTCGTGCCGACCGCAAGTCCAGCGGCGAGCCCGAACAGGGCCGCGTCGCGCAGCCGAGCGCTCACCACCCACAGTTGCAGGGCGTAGAGCGCCAGCAGGCAGGTGGCCGCCGCCGCCACATCGAGGGTGGCGAGCGCGGCGTGTCCGAGAACCGCCGGCACCGAGGCGAGCAGCAACACGCTCAGCAGCGCCGCGCCCTGCGATGCGAACAGCCGCCGCGCCCACAACCAGGTGGCGAGCAGCAGCAGCGCGAGGAACGGCAGCACGCCTGCCCGGGCAAGCGTGAGATAGCGCGCGTAGTGCCCGCCGCAGTACAGGATATCGATGCCTTCCTGCGTGCCGTTCGGCGGCGGGGTGCCGAAAGAGCGCGCCCCGGCGAGGTACGGCCCGAGCGCGAGCAGCACGCGCCCGAGCGGCGGATGCTCGGTGTCGTATTCGTACTGGCCGCGGTCGAGGAGCTCGATACCGGCCGCCAGGTGCTCCGGTTCGTCCCAGGTGTTGGAATACACGCGCCAGCTCCCCGCCGCGAGCCCGCATGCGAGGAGGATGATCAGCGCCAACGCCAGCCGCGCCGCAGGAGCTGCGCGCGCGCTCCCGGATGCGCTCAGAGCTACGCTCCGAACGGGTGGCGCAGCATGATGGTCTGCTCGCGCTCCGGTCCCGTTGAAATCATGTCGATCGGCACGCCGACGAGGCTCTGCAGGCGCTCGAGGTACCGGCGTGCATTGAGCGGCAGCCCCTGGTAGGCGGTAACGCCGACCGTGGACTCGTGCCAGCCCGGCAGCTCCTCGTACACCGGTTCGACGCCGGCGTAACCCTCGACGCTCACCGGCGGCTCCGGGCTGACCTCGCCGTTCAGGCGGTAACCGACGCAGACGCGGATGGTGTCGAGTCCGTCGAGCACGTCGAGCTTGGTGATGCACAGGCCCGAAACGCTCGAGTTCACGATCGCGCGACGCAGCGCCACGGAGTCGAACCAGCCGCAGCGCCGCCGCCGTCCGGTGATCGAGCCGAACTCGTGACCGACGCGCGACAGGTGCTCGCCGTATTCGTCGAACAGCTCGGTCGGGAAGGGCCCGGCACCCACCCGCGTGGTATAGGCCTTGACGATACCGAGCACGCCGTCGAACGCCCTGGGACCCAGGCCCGTGCCGGTGCTGGCAAAGCCCGCCGTGGTGTTGGATGCGGTCACGTACGGATAGGTCCCGAGATCCACATCGAGCATCGCACCCTGCGCGCCCTCGAACAGCACGTTCGCATCCGTACGGCGCAGCTCGTGCAGCGCGCGCGTCACGTCGGTCACCAGCGGTGCGATCTGCTCGCCCATCGCCAGCTGCGCCTCGAGGGTCTTCTGGAAGTCCACCGTCGGTGCGCGGTAGTACTGCTGCAGCACGAAATTATGGAAATCGAGCATGGCGCCGAGCTTGGCGGCGAAGCGGTCGCGCTGGAACAGGTCCGCGACCCGCACCGCGCGGCGCGCCACCTTGTCCTCGTAGGCGGGGCCGATGCCGCGCCCGGTGGTGCCGATGGCATCCACTCCGCGCGCCCGCTCGCGGGCCTGGTCGAGCATGGCGTGCGAGGGCAGGATGAGCGGACAGTGCGGTGAGACGGCCAGCCGCTCGAACACCGGCACGCCCTGCTCGCTCAGCATGTGGCTCTCGGCGAGCAGCGCCTCGAGCGACAACACCACACCGTTGCCGATGAAGCAGCGCACCTGCTCGCGCAGGATCCCGGAGGGAATGAGCGACAGGATGGTCTTGCGTCCGCCGATGACCAGCGTGTGGCCGGCGTTGTGCCCGCCCTGGAAGCGCGCCACCGCCGCGGCCCGCTCGGTGAGCAGATCGACGACCTTGCCCTTGCCTTCATCGCCCCACTGGGTGCCGATGATGACCACGAATTTCCCCACGCCGCTGGACCCCTATCGCACCAGAAACAGGATGATGACCCCGACGAGCATGCTGCCGAGGCCCGCGATGCGCAACTCGCGGTCGCGGATCTCCAGGAGCCTGGCGAACGCGCGCTTCACGCCCTGGGGATTGAGAAACGGGGCGATGCCTTCCAACACCAGAAACAGCCCAAGCGCGGCGAGCAGGTCCGTCAGATTCACAGGACAGCCGGCGGCTCGGGCACTAGCGCCGCGGGGCAGCCGCCTTCGACGGATCTTTCAGGTACTTGAAGAAATCCCCGTCGGGCGTCACCACCAGCAGGTCGCCGTCCTTGCCGAGCGAGCGCTCGTAAGCCTGCAGGCTGCGATAGAAGGCGTAGAACTCGGGGTTCTTCGAGTAGGCGCGCGCGTAGGTCTGGGCGGCGGCGGCGTCGCCTTCGCCACGCACGCGCAGCGCATCGCGCTCCGCGTCGGCGAGAATCACGGTGCGCTCGCGCTCGGCGGAGGCGCGGATGCCGGCGCTGGTGCTCTGCCCTTCCGCGCGCAGGCGGCTCGCGGTCTTGGCGAAGCTCTGCTTCATGCTCTCGTAGACGCGCGCCGCCACCTCGTCGGGGAGGTCGATGCGCTGCACGCGCACGTCCACCAGGTCCACGCCCAGTCCCGCCGCATTGCGGCTCGCCTGACCAAACATCTGACCGGTGACCGCGGCACGCTCGGCGGATACGATCTGCTGCAGCGTGCGTTGCGCCACCACGCTCTTGATCCCGTCCTTGACGATCTCCGCCAGACGCTCGCCGGCCAGTTCAACCAGTCCGCCGGTGGCGGTGAAGTACAGCGACGGGTTCCTCACGCGCCACTTCACGTAGAAGTCCACGATCAGGCCGCGGCCGTCGTTCGTCAGGAACGTCTCGCCGGTGTAGGACTGCGACAGAATGCGGCTGTCGAATTTGGTCACCACGTCCCACGGCCACTTCACATGCAGCCCGGGCGCGTAATCGATGCCCACGATCTTGCCGAACTCGGTGCGAATGGCGAACTCGGTTTCGTTTACCGAGAACAGCGACAGCGCGGCGAGCACCACCAGCACACCGGCGCCGATCAGCAGCGGGAACAGCCGCGCGTTCATCAGCGCTCTCCCCGCCCGCGGGCTTCGACCGTAACCGAATCCGGCTCCTTCGGGGCGCCGCCGGCGGGGGCTTCCGCGCCCTGCTCCGCCTCGCGCGCCGCGCCCTTCTCCAGCAGCTTGTCGATCGGCAGGTAGAACATGTTGCCGCCCGCTCGGGCGTCGATCAGCACCTTGTGCGCACGCGTCAGCACGTTCTCGACCGTGTCCATGTACAGCCGCCGGCGCGTCACGTCCGGGGACTGCGCGTAGGCCGCCTCGAGCTGTGTGAAGCGCGACGCCTGTCCCTCGGCGAGCGCCATGACCTGCGCCTTGTAGGCCTGCGCATCCTGCTGCATACGCAGGGCGGCGCCCTGCGCCACGGGAATGATGCCGTTGGCGTAGGCTTCGGACTCCAGGATGAAGCGCTCCTTGTCGGCCTGCGCCTTGTTGGCGTCGCGCTGCGAGGGAATCACCGCGTCCGGCACCTGCACGTCCTCGAGATTGACGGTCGTGACCGTGATCCCCGAGGTGTAATAATCGAGGGTGTGCTGGATCAGATCCTTGGTGCGCCGTGTCACCTCCGGGCGCGTCGTGCCGACCAACAGGTCATCGAGGGTGCTGCGGCCGACGATCTCGCGGATCGCGCTCTCGCTCACCTCGGTCAGCGTGGCCTCCGGTTCGCGCACCCGGAACAGCTTCTTCACCGGGTCCGAGAACTGGTACTGCACCGCGAAATGCAGGTCGACGAGATTGACATCCGAGGTGAGCACGCGTGATTTGAAGTCGCTGGAATTCACGCTCGCGACATTCACCTTGGTGACCGTCTCGATGGGCCAGGGCCAGCGCCAGCCCACCCCCGGTGCCTTCACGTCGACGAGCCGCCCGAAGCGCTGGATGATGCCGCGCTCGGCCTGAGCCACCTGATAGAAGCCGCTCCACAGCCACAGGCCGAGCGCCACCAGGGTCCCCATCAGGAACAGCGAGCCGCTGTCCCCGCCCCGACCGCCGGGTCGCAGCAGCGACTCGAGCCGGCGCTGCCAGCTCTTCAGGCGCTCGTCCAGGTCCGGGCCGCCCTGACCCGGGCGGCGTCCCCACGGATTGTTCGGACCGCTTGGTTGATTCCAGGCCATATGGAGGTGGGCGCGATTTCAGCGCTGCTTGGTCGCGCTCGAAACGGCGGTCGATTGTAGGTAGGCCGTCCCGGTCGCACAAGGCATGTCTGCCCCCTGCACCTCCAGAATCTGCACGCCGGCCGTGCGGGCAAGCTGCAGCAGCTCCAGGTCCGGAAGCTCCACCGCCAGCTCGATCGAGCCATCCTCGGCGCAGCTCTCCGCACGCACCACCTGCGCCGCGTACAGGCGCGAGCGCAGCGCACCGCCGCCCGCGGCCACCCGCAGGCGCGCGCGCCGCGCAAAGCGCGCCAGCCGCTCGGCCACGGCACGCGCCAACAGCTCGAGTCCCAGGCGTTTCTCGGCGGAGATCCACACGGCGGTGGCGCGGTGAGCCGCATCGCGGTCGATGCGCGGCGCGCTCTGCAGCCGGTCGATCTTGTTGTAGAGCAGGATCTGGGGAATCTCGCCGGCGCCGATCTCCTCCAGCACCCCGTTCACCTGCGCAATCTGCTCCTCGCGCCTGGGGTTGCTGGCGTCCACGACGTGCAGCAGCAGGGTGGCGGCGCGCGCCTCGGTGAGCGTCGACTGGAAGGCGGCCACCAGCTCGTGGGGCAGCTCGCGAATGAACCCCACGGTATCGGCTGCGACCACCGCCGTGCCGCCCGGCAGGGTGATGCGCCGGACTGTTGGATCGAGCGTGGCGAACAGCTGGTCCGCCACGTAGGCGTCCGCGCCGGTGAGCGCACGAAACAGCGTTGACTTCCCCGCGTTGGTATAGCCGACGAGCGCGAGCGAGGGTACCGGAATCTCGGCGCGCGCGTGGCGTCCGGTCTCGCGTTGCTGCTGGATCCTCGCCAGTCGCCGTGCGAGCACGCGCACCCGCTGGGCAATGATGCGCCGGTCGGTCTCGAGCTGCGTCTCGCCCGGACCGCGCAGTCCGATACCGCCCTTCTGGCGCTCGAGGTGCGTCCAACCGCGTACCAGGCGGCTGCCGATGTGCCGCAGCTGCGCGAGCTCGACTTCGAGCTTGCCTTCGAAGCTGCGGGCGCGCTGCGCGAAGATATCGAGGATCAGGCCGTTGCGGTCGAGCACCCGCCGCTCGGTGAGCTTCTCGAGGTTGCGTTCCTGGCTCGGGGAGAGTGCGTGATCGACGAGGATGAGGTCCGCCTCATGGGCCTGGGCGATGCTGCGCAGCTCCTCGGCCTTTCCACTGCCGAGGAAGTAGCGTGAATCGGGCCGCTCGCGCCGGCCCGTGAGCGTGGCGACCGGCAGCGCTCCGGCGGATACGGCCAGCTGCGTGAACTCCTGCAGGTCCTCCGGATCGACCTGGGCGCCCAGTCCCAGACGCACCAATACGGCGCGCTCACCAGTCCGTGGGCGTTCGAACACTCAGGCTTCCCGTGAAGGGGACATTATTCGGCGTGCGTCTCCGGGGCGGCGGCGCCCTCGTCGGCCGCCAGGCGCACGTTGCGCGCCGGCACGACCGTGGAAATCGCATGCTTGTAGACCATCTGGCTGACGCTGTTCTTCAGCAGCACCACGAACTGGTCAAAGGAATCGATCTGACCTTGCAACTTAATGCCGTTGACGAGGTAGATGGATACCGGCACCCGCTCCTTGCGCAGCGCGTTCAAAAAGGGATCTTGCAGGGACTGGCCTTTGGCCATTCGGGTTCTCCTTATTTTTACAGCTTCGAGTTGTTCGGCGGGACCAACGGACCGCAAATGAACTTCCCTGTTCCGCGATCCGGCAAACCAACGGGCCTCATCAGCGGCGAGGAACCGAGTCTACCTATCTTAACATGTGGGTTCGTTTAAAGCCCAAGTCGGGCCAACTCATGACATATGTCTCGATTCCACGACAGCCGAGTGTCCGGATCGATCCACTCCCCGCCGGCCTCGGCCCGCATCCAGGTCAGCTGCCGCTTCGCCAGTTGGCGCGTCGCCGCAACGGCCCGCTGCACCCCCTCCTCCAGGGCGTATTGCCCGTCGAGGTGCGCCCACAGCTGCCGGTAGCCCACCGCGCGCATCGACGGATGACGGGCCGAGAGAGCGCCTCCGCGGCGCAACCCCATCACCTCCTCGAGAAAGCCCGCCGCCATCATCGCATCGAAGCGCCGGGCGATCCGCTCGTGCAGCACGGCTCGCCGCCTGGGCGCAAGAATCCAGTAGCGCAGTGGCCAGCCTGCGAGCGGGCTGACGGTCGCGCGCTGCAGCTGCGAGATCGGCCGTCCGGTGGTGTAACAAACTTCGAGCGCACGCTGGATCCGTTGGCTGTCGGTGGGCGCGATGCGCGCGGCCGCTTGCGCGTCCAGGCCGGCCAGTTCGGCGTGCAGCGCCGGCCATCCGTGCTGCGCGGCCCGCGCGTTGAGCTGCGAGCGCAGCAGCGGGTCGGCCTGCGGCAGAGCCGCCAGCCCGTGCAGGAGCGCGCGCAGGTACAGCATGGTGCCCCCCACCAGGAGCGGCACCCGGCCGCGGGCGTGAATGTCGCGGATGCTCCGGAGCGCATCCGCCACGAAGCGCCCCGCGGAATAGCTCTCGGTCGGCTCGCAGATGTCGATCAGGTGGTGGGGAAGGCGCGCGCGCAGCGCGCGTGGCGGCTTGGCCGTGCCGATGTCCAGACCCCGGTAGACCAGCGCCGAGTCCACGCTGACGATTTCCACCGGGGCGCTCTCGGCGAGCCCGAGGGCCCAGTCGGTCTTGCCGGCGCCGGTGGGCCCGGTGAGCACGAGCACCGGCAGCTCGTGCGGCCCGGCTGCCACGCCGGGCGCGGGCGTAGCGGCCGCGCGCGCCCCGGGCGCCATCAGCGCCCCCGCAGGAACAGCTGATCGAGCTGCCGCAGGGACAGGCGCGTCCAGGTCGGTCGCCCGTGGTTGCACTGGTTGGCGCGCTCGGTGGCCTCCATCTGCCGCAGCAGCGTGTCCATTTCCGGCAGCGTGAGGCGGCGGTGCGCGTGGATTGCGCTGCGGCAGGCGAGCGTGCCGAGGAACCGGTCGGCGGCGCCATCGAGGTGATGCGTGTCGGCCTCCAGGGTGAGGTCCTGCACCAGCAACGGGACGATCCGCGAGATTTCCCCCGGCTGCAGCGTCGCCGGCACGCGCCGCAGCGCGAGCCGCGTGGACCCGAGCGCGTCGAGCTCGAACCCCGCCTGCTCCCACTCGCCGCGCCGCTCCAGGAGCGCGGTGAGCTCGTGCGCCTTGAGCTCGATGACCAGCGGTTCCAGCAGGTGCTGGGAAGCGGGCGCGCCACGGGCGCGCTCGGCCTTGAATTTCTCGTACAGCACGCGCTCGTGCGCCGCATGCATGTCCACCAGCACGAGTCCGTCGCGATTCTGCGCGAGGATGTAGGCGCCGTGCAGTTGCGCGAGCGCCGTGCCCAGCGGTTGTTCCTCGGTCGAGGGCGGGAGCGGCGGCGCGTCCGGCCCCGTCCCCGCATCGCGCACCGAGGCCGCGATCGCCCACGGATCGCGCGCCGGCGCGTAGAGCGGCAGGCTCGTCCCGCGCCCCGCGTGCGCCGCGGCGCCGTAGCCGGCGCCCCGCCCCTCGAGCCCCGGGGCGGCGGAGGCGGCGGCGAGATCGGGCTTGGTGTCCGCCAGGGCGCGCTCCACGGCGCGAAAGGCAAAGTCATGAATCTGGCGGCTGTCACGGAAGCGCACTTCGAGCTTGGCCGGGTGGGCGTTCACGTCCACGAGCTTCGGATCGAGCGTCAGGTAGAGCACATAGGCGGCGTGTCGGCCGTGATACAGCACGTCCCGGTACGCGAGCCTGACGGCGTTCATCAGCAGCCGATCGCGCACGCTGCGGCCGTTGACGAACCAGAACTGCTGGTCCGGCTGCGCGCGCGAGCGCGTCGGCAGGCCGGCCCATCCGGACAGCATGACGGGCCCCGCCGCGTGCCGCAGCGCGACCGCGGCGGCGGGAAAGTCCTGCCCGAGTACCTCCTGGAGGCGCGTGAGATCGGCAGCCGCGCCACTCACCGCCGCAGCATCGAGGAGCACCCGCGTGCCGTGGCGCAGGCGAAAGCTCACGTCGAAGCGCGACAGCACCAGCCGCTCCACGAGCCGCGCGATGTGCGTCAGCTCGGTCGTGTCGCTGCGCACGAACTTGCGGCGCGCCGGCACGTTGAAGAACAGGTCGCGCACCTCGATGGTGGTGCCCGGCGGATGCGCCGCCGGGCGCACGCTCGTCAGCGCCCCCCCGTCGACGTCGAGTTGCGCAGCGTGCTCGGCGCCGGCGGCGCGCGAGACGATCCGCAGCCGTGACACCGAGCCGATCGAGGGCAGCGCCTCACCCCGGAAGCCGAGCGTGGTGACCGCCTCCAGGTCATCGAGCGAGGCGATCTTGCTGGTCGCATGCCGCGCCAGCGCCATCGGCAGCTCGCCGGCGGCGATGCCGCAGCCGTCGTCGCGCACCCGCACCAGCGCGACGCCGCCGCGCTCGATGTCGATCTCGATGCGCGTCGCGCCGGCATCGAGCGCGTTCTCGACGAGCTCCTTGACGACCGAGGCCGGCCGTTCGATCACCTCGCCGGCGGCGATCTGGTCGACGAGCTCGCCGGGAAGAATGCGGATCCCCATGCAGACCGCAGTTTACAGGCGATCAGAGGCGCCGAGCGGGCGCGGCGATCAGGGCGTAGCGGCGGCGGACGAGGCGTCCGCGGCGCTGGCGAGAGTGCTGCGGCGCTCCTGCTTGAAACGCGTGCCGTCGGGGGGATTCAGCATGAAGTAACTGCGCACGCCGCCGGCGATCGCCTCCGCCAGGCGCGCCTGCTCCCGGGCGCTGCGCAGGCGGCGCTCTTCGGCGGGATTGGAAATGTAGGCGGTCTCGATGAGCATCGAGGGAATGGAGCGGGACTTCAGCACCACGAACCCGGCGCGCTGCACTTGCGCCTTGCGTATTTCACCGACGCCCTCGAGCGCGCTCACCACCCGCTCCGCGGCGCTGGCACTCACGCCGATGATCTCGTTCTGCGCAGCATCGATGAGCACGGGCTCGAGGGCGTCCTGGTCGTCGGCGCGCACGCCTCCGACGAGGTCGGCCGTGTTCTCGCGTTCCGCCAGCCAGCGGGCCGCTTCGCTCGAAGCCCCGTGGACCGACAGCACGTACACCGAGGCGCCGGTAACGCTGCGGTCGGCGATCGAATCGGCATGCACGGAAATGAACATGTCGGCGCGCGCGGCGCGCGCCCGCGCGATTCGGTCGCGCAGCACCAGAAACTCGTCCCGGTCGCGCGTCAGCACCGCACGCATGCCGGGTTCGGCATTGATGCGCTCGGCCAGCGCCCGCGCAATCGCGAGCGTCACGTCCTTCTCGCGCGTGCCCCCGTGCCCGATGGCGCCCGGATCTACGCCGCCGTGTCCGGCGTCCACCGCGATAATGACGTCGCGATCGCCCTCCCCGGGCGCGTGCAGG
>WNGI01003917.1_pt1 | contig 13221 bp, 8 predicted proteins | sample 5400621 | NCBI WGS metagenome assembly WNGI01 (sample SAMN13153374, study PRJNA577476) | soil metagenome | isolation source: 20 cm soil or saprolite under Garry oak tree replicate 1 | place: USA:California | collected 2016-06-15
AGAGCGACGGGACGCCCTACGTCGTCGATGTCGGGACGACCCCGGGTTACAAGGGCGTACCCGACGCGCCCCGCCTTGTGGCCGAGTACCTCTACGCGGCGGCCGAACGGGCGCGGCGCGGGCCGGCGCCTACCGCTGCGCGAGGGTGAGGTCTCTATGCTGATTCCGTTCTTGTTGCTCCAGACCGCCGCTCCCCCTCCCGGGCCGTCGTCGTCCGGTGGGTTCGTCCCGCCGACCGTTGCCGCCGCGCGCGTCGACCGCGCCCCGCAGCTCGACGGCCGCCTCGATGACGCCGCGTGGGCGCAGGCGACCCCGGTGCGCGACCTGCTTCAAAGCGTCCCCGACGAAGGGCGCCCCGTGTCCGAGTCCACGGAAGTGCGCATCGTGTACGACGCGGACGCCCTGTACGTGGGCGCCCGGCTGTTCGACGCCGAGCCGGGCAGGATCGTGCGGCGGCTCGCGCGGCGCGACGCGTCGTCGCACAGCGACGAGTTCCGCGTCCTGCTCGACAGCTATCACGATTACCGCACGGCGTTCGAGTTCACGGTGAACGCCGCGGGCGTCCACACCGACGTGCTCTACGGCGGCGACGGCGACTTCTCCGACAAGTCTTGGGACCCAGTGTGGGAGGCCGCGACGTCGGTGGACTCGCTCGGCTGGACGGCCGAGATCCGCATCCCGTTCACGCAGCTGCGGTTCGCCCGCGCGCAGACCCAGGTCTGGGGCGTGCGCTTCGTCCGCTGGATCGAGCGCAAGAACGAACTGGCCCTGTACCCGTTCGTCGCCCGGACCGAGAGCGGCATGGCGTCGCGCTTCGCCCAGCTGGTGGGGATCTCGGACCTCGAGACCCGCCGCCACCTCCAGGTCCTGCCCTATGCCGTCGGGAGCGGCACCTATCACCAGCCGACGACGCTCGGCAACCCGTTCGAGACGCCGAGTGCGTACCATCACAGCGCGGGCGCGGACGTGAAGTACGGCATCAGCTCCAGCCAGACTCTCGACGCGACGGTGAACCCCGACTTCGGACAGGTGGAAGTGGACGAAACGTTCGTGAACCTGACGGAGTTCGAGCAGTTCCTCGACGAGCACCGCCCGTTCTTCATCGAGGGCACGCAGATCTTCGACTTCGGGGGGAACGGCGGTGGCGTGAACCACTTCAGCGATCCGCCGCTGTACTTCTATTCCCGGCGGATCGGGCGGCCGCCGCAGGGAGAGCCGTCCTCGAGCGGCTTCAAGGACATCCCCCAGAGCACCACGATCCTCGGGGCCGCCAAGCTCACCGGGCGTTCGGCCGGCGGCTGGTCGGTGGGCTTGCTCGACGCGCTCACCGCCCGCGAGCGCGCCACCGTGCTCGACACGATGACGGGCACGCGCTACCGCGACGAGGTCGAGCCGGCGACCAACTACTTCGCCGGCCGCATCAAGCGGGACATGCACGGCGGCAACACCAGCATCGGGCTGCTCGCCACGGCGATGGACCGGCGACCCACGACTCCGGCGCTCGACATGCTGCCGCGCGACGCGTTCGCGGGCGGCCTCGACTTCTTCCAGCGGTGGGGCGACAACCACTACACGTTGGCCGGCAGCGTCGGCGGCTCCTACCTCCAGGGAGACCCCGCCGCGCTGCAGCAGGTGCAACGCTCGTCCAACCGCTACTTCCAACGCCCCGACGCACAGCGGTTCCGCTACGATCCCACGCGCACGTCGCTCGCCGGCGTCAGCGCCGACCTGTACCTGAACAAGGTCGCGGGGAACTGGCGGTGGGGCGTGGCCGGGCGCACCACCTCCCCCGGATTCGAGGTGAACGACCTCGGGTTCCAGAACCGCGTGGACCGCATCTCGGCCGCCGCCGCGCTGGGCTACAAATGGACCAAGTCCGGCAGGACGTTGCGGCAGGCGAGCGCCTATCTCCGGATCGCGCCGAGCTGGAACTACGATGGCGACCCGATCGACCGCAAGATCGCGGCGTTCGGCTTCGCGCAGTTCCGCAACTTCTGGTCGACCAACTGGTCCGTCTCCTATACGCCCCCGGTGGTCGACGACCGGCTCACCCGCGGCGGTCCGCTCGCGATGAAGCCGGCGGGTTGGTTCACCAGCGCGGATCTCCAGACCGACACGCGGCGGGCGCTGGGCGCCTACGCGTTCGTCTCGGTGCAGCGCGACGCGGCGGGCGGCTGGGCGGTGAACCTCCTTCCCCAGCTCACGCTGCGGCCCAGCGCCGCCCTGTCACTCAGCGCGACCGCCGGCTACTTCGCGGCTCGCGCGCCGGCGCAGTTCGTCACGAAGGCGACCGACGCCACAGCCACCGCGACCCTGGGCACCCGCTACGTGTTCGCGGCGCTGTCGCAGCGCCAGGCCTACGTGACGCTGCGCGCCAACGCCACGTTCTCACCGACGCTCAGCTTCCAGCTCTACGCCCAGCCGTTCGCGTTCGCGGGCGATTACTCGGACTTCAAGGAGTTGCGGGCGCGCAAGACGTTCGCGTTCAACCACTACGGCCGCGACAACGGCTCGACGATCAGCCGCGTGGGCGACACGTACATCGTCGAACCCGACGGCGCGGTCCCGGGCGACACCCTGCGGTTCAGGGATCCCGACTTCCGCACCCGCGCCGTCAAGGTCAACGCGGTGTTGCGCTGGGAGTACCGCCCGGGCTCCACGCTGTTCGTGGTGTGGACGCAGAGCCGCTCGGGCTACGTGCCGTATGATGCGGGGTTCGATCTGCAGCGGGATTTCCGGCGCGAGCTGTTCCGCGACCGGCCCACCAACGTGCTGCTGATCAAGCTCAACTACTGGGTGAGCATGTAATCAGAGGGCCGAACGGTCGCACCGTCCGGCCCTCCGACCGCGGTCAGTCCCACTCCCGGCGCGGGCCCTTTTTCGGCCGGAAGCCTTCCTCCTCTTCGTCGTCGAACTCGTCGTCCAGGTCGTCGTAATCGTCGAGGTCGTCGGACTCCTCGTCGTCCAGCTCCTCGTCGTCCAGCTCGTCCTCGAAATCCTCGTCCAGCTCCTTGTCCTCTTCGAACTCCTCGAACTCCTCGTCGATGTTGTCGCTCCGACGCTTGAGCGACCACTCCATCGACGTCGCCACGGCCAGCATTGTCACCCCCGGCTGAGGTTATTGTCCTCTGCTGCCTTGCGGTCCCTGGCCAACTTCCGCCGTTCCGTCGCGCCCAGCGCGCGTTTGCGCAGGCGCAGCGACGCCGGCGTCACCTCGATCAGCTCGTCGTCCTCAATGTACTCGAGCGCCAGCTCCAGGCTCAGTGGGCGCGGCGGCTCGAGGATGATCATTTCGTCCGCGGCCGTCGTCCGCATGTTCGTCAGCTTCTTCTCCTTCGTGGCGTTCACTTCCATGTCGTCCACCCGGGCGTTCTCCCCCACCAGCATCCCCTCATACACCGGATCCCCCGGTTTGAGAAACATGGTACCGCGCTCCTGCAAATTGAAGAGCGCGTACGCCACCGCCACCCCCTCGCGGTCCGCCACCATCACGCCCCGGCTCCGCCCCGAGATCGGCCCCGCCCAGGCCCCGTAATCCAGGAAACGGTGGTGCATGATTCCCTGCCCCCGGGTATCCGTCAAGAACTCCGACCGGTAGCCGAGCAAGCCGCGTGCCGGGATGCGGAAGCGCATGCGCACCATCCCCTGCCCGGGGTTCTTCATGTCCAGCATCGTGGCCCGGCGCGGTCCCAGCTTCTCCATCACCACGCCCAGCAGCGCCTCCGGGCAGTCGATGAGCAGCTCCTCGTACGGCTCCAGCCGCTCCCCGTGCGGGCCCTCGCGCGGAATGATGCGGGGCCGGCTGACCTGGAACTCATACCCCTCGCGGCGCATGGTTTCCATGAGGATCCCCAGGTGCAGCTCGCCGCGTCCCGAGACGGTGAACGTCTGCGGATCGTCGGTCTCCTCCACCCGCAGGGCGACGTTGCGCTCGAGCTCGCGGAACAGCCGCTCGCGCAGCTGGCGCCCGGTGACGAACTTCCCTTCCCGCCCGGCGAACGGCGAGTCGTTGACCTTGAAGTCCACCGAGATGGTGGGCTCCTCGACGGCGATGCCGGCGAGCCGCTCCAGGTAATCGGGGGCGGTCAACGTCTTGCCGATCTCGACGCCGGCGACGCCGGCCAGCGCCACGATCTCTCCGGCCGCGGCCTCGGCGATCTCGATGCGCTCCAGCCCCTCGAACCCGAACAGTTTCACCACCCGCGCCTGGTCGAACGGGCCGTCGCCCACGGGACCCGGCTGGCCCAGGGGCAAGAGCGCCACCACATCGCCCACGTGCAGGCGGCCGCGCTCGATGCGCCCGATACCGATGCGGCCGAGGTACGGCGAGTGGTCCAGCGTCGAGATCAACATCTGCAACGGCCCGTCCGCGTTGCCCGAGGGAGGCGGGATCGTCCCCAGGATCGTGTCGAACAGGGGCTTCAGAGTCGTCCCCGGCGTCGCCAGATCGGGCGTCGCGATCCCCTGGCGGCTCGACGCGTACAGGAACGGGCAGTTGAACTGCTCGGGCGACGCCTCGAGGTCCAGGAACAGCTCCAGCACTTCGTCGTGCACGCGCAAGGGCTCCGCGTCCTGCCGATCGATCTTGTTGATCACCACGATCGGCTTGAGGCCCAGCGCCAGCGCCTTCGACGCCACGAACCGCGTCTGCGGCATCGGCCCCTCGGCGGCATCCACGAGCAGCAGGAAGCCATCCACCATCCGCAGGATCCGCTCCACTTCGCCGCCGAAGTCGGCGTGCCCGGGCGTGTCCACGATGTTGATCTTGGTGTCGGCCCAGCGCACCGCGGTGTTCTTCGACAGGATGGTGATGCCGCGCTCGCGCTCCAGCGGGTTGGAATCGAGCACGCGCTCGATCATCTGCTGGTTGGCGCGGAATACCCCCGCCTGGCGGAGCATCTGGTCCACCAGGGTGGTTTTGCCGTGATCGACGTGCGCGATAATCGCGATGTTGCGAATCTGCAAGCTGTTACCCGGCGACGCTGTTCAGGGGGGCGCAGTATAGGGAGGGAGGCTCGGAATTACAAGGCACCTACTCGCAGGTCGGATCCCGTTCCAGCTGCACCGTGACGTGCGCGATGCCAAACTCCTCCATGCGGCCCTGAACATTCTCCAGCACCCGCTGGTTCGCGGCCGGATCCTTCACTACCAGGTGCCCGCTCATCGCGACCACCCCGCTTGTGACCGTCCACACGTGGAGGTCGTGCACGGACTCCACCCCCGGTACCGTCGCGATGCGGTCATGGACGGCGGGGAGGGAGATGTGGGCCGGGGTCGCCTCCAGGAGGATGTCCACGCATTCCTTCACGAGCCGCCAGGCGCCGCCCAGGATCAGCAGGGCGATCCCGACGGAGATGAGCGGATCGGCGAGCGCCCAACCCGTGGCGAGGATCACGACGCCGGCGCTGAGGGCGGCCAGCGACCCCAGGACGTCGCTCACCAGATGGAGATAGGCGCCGCGCTGGTTCAAGGAATGGCGGTGGCCGCGGTGCAGGATCGCGGCGCCCGCCAGGTTGGCCGCGAGACCCAGGCTCGCCACGCCGACCAGCAGTCCCGCCCGGATCGTCCCCGGGGCCTGGAAGCGCCGGTACGCCTCGAGGCCGATCCCGACGGCGATGGCGATGAGCAGCGCGCCGTTGATCAGCGCCGCGACGATCTCGAAGCGCAACAGGCCGAACGAGCGCTCGGCCGTGGCCGGCCGCTGCGCCACGCGCGCCGCGAGCAGGGCGAGCGCCAGGGCGCCGACGTCCACCAGCATGTGCCCCGCATCCGCCAGCAACGCGAGCGAGCCCGCGAGATAGCCGCCGACCACCTCCGCGAGCATGACGAGAGCGGACAGCACCAGGACGACGGTCATGCGCTGCACGCTCTCGGCGCGCCGCGGCGCGCGGTGGGTGCACTGGGCTTCGAGTGGAAGAGCCGACATCGAACGAAACATATGCACCGGCTCGCGCCGCGGGCAACGCCCCGCTAGGTTCCCCCGCCCATGCTCGTCCCCCCGCCCGAGCCCTCCACGCAATCGCTGCTGTTGCGCCTGCTGGCCGTGGTGCTGCTGGTCGCCGCGAACGCCTTCTTTGTCGCGGCGGAGTTCGCGCTCGTCGCGGCACGGCGCACGCGCATCGAGGCGTTGGCGCGTCGCGGGGACCCGAAGGCGAAGACGGTGCAGAAGGCGCTTCACGACCTGTACCGTCAGCTCTCCGCGGCGCAGCTCGGGATCACCCTCGCGTCGATCCTGCTCGGCTACGTCGCCGAGGATACGGTCGCGCATCTGTTCCGGGACTGGTTCGCGCAGCTCCCCCCCGCGCTCGGATTCCTCGCGCGCGGCGGGGTCGCGTCGACCGTCGCCATCGCGGCGATCACCTTCCTGCACGTCGTGTTCGGCGAGCAGGCGCCCAAGGCGTGGGCGATCACCTACCCCGAAGGGACGAGCCGCTGGGTCGCCGCGCCGCTGATCTTTTTCTCGTGGATCACCCGCCCGGTCACCGACCTCCTCAACTGGAGCGCCAACCGCGTGGTGAAGCTGCTGGGGATCAAGAGCACGCCGTCCGACATCGATCGCGTGCATTCGCCCGAGGAGATCCGCATGCTCGTCGAGCAGAGCCGGCGCACCGGCTCGCTCGGCAAGGAAGACGCGCGCCTCCTCGAGGGAGTGTTCGAGTTCAGCGAGAAGAGCGCCCGGGACGTGATGACGCCGCGCACGGCGATGATCGCTCTGCCGGCCGACCTCCCCCTGGAGGAAGCGGCGGACCGCGTGGCGGCCGCCGGCCGGTCGCGCTACCCCGTTTCCCGCGAATCCCTCGACGACATCGTCGGCACGGTGCACGCCAAGGCGATCCTCGCCGGGCTGCGCGCGAGGCACGGCGGCAACGTGGCGACGGTGATGCGGCCGCCGCTGTTCGTGCCGGGCACCCGGGAGGTCGAGGACGTGCTGGCGGACATGAAGCGCCACAAGGCGCACCTCGCCATCGTGCTCGACGAGTTCGGCGGCACGGCCGGCCTGGTCACAATGGAGGATCTGCTCGAGGAGATCGTCGGGCCGATCTACGACGAGTACGACCGCCCGCCCGCCGCCCCACCGCCCGGCGAGGCGTCGCCGGTCATCCCCGGCACGACGGAGATCAAGGACGTGAACGAGTGGTACGGACTGGCCTTGGACGACGGCGACTACACCACCATCGGCGGCCTGCTGTTCGGAACGCTCGGCCGCCTGCCCAAGGTCGGCGACCAGATCGCGCTGCCGGGCGCGACGTTCGAGATCATCGACATGGAAGGACGACGGGTGGGAAAAGTGAAAGTCACGAAGAGGAGTTCCACGCCGCCATGACGCATCCCCGGGCTTGCGCCCGGGGTCAGTCAGGCCTGTCGGTGCATCGTAGTCCGACTACCCCCGGGCGACAGCCCGGGGATCACCGACCCGGCCGCCCCGCTCTCCACACCACCTCCGCCGCCCTCGCCGCCAGCTGCACCGCCAACTCCAACGCCGCGCGCATCGACGACGGGTCCGCGATCCCCTTCCCCGCGATGTCGAACGCGGTGCCGTGATCCGGTGCGGTCCGCGGGAACGGCAACCCCAGCGTCACATTCACGCCGCGGCCGAACCCCGCGACCTTGACCGCCGTCATCCCGACGTCGTGGTACGGGGCAAGCACCGCGTCGAATTCCCCACGCAGCGCGCGCACGAACACCGTGTCCGCCGGCAGCGGACCCGCGGCGCCGAGCGTCCGCGCCGCGGGGGCGAGCAGGCGCTCGTCTTCGTCGCCGAAGAGACCGGCTTCGCCCGCGTGCGGGTTGAGCGCGCACACGGCGAGCCGCGGCTCGGCGACGGCGAACCAGTCGCGCAGCCCCGCCTGCGTGATGCGGCCGACGCGCACGATCCGCTCCGTCGTCATCTGGGCCGGCACCTCGCGCAACGGCATGTGCGTCGTCACCAGCGCCACCCGGAGCCCCGGAACGACCAGCATCATCACCGTCTCCGTCCCCCCGGTGAGACTGCCGAGGAACTCGGTGACGCCGGGGAACGGATAGCCGGCGACGTGCAACGCCGCCTTGTGCACCGGCGCCGTCACCACCGCGTCGACGTCCCCCGCGCGCGCGAGCCAGACCGCGCGCTCGATGGACCGGGCCGTCAGCTGGCCGGCGAGCCGATCACCGCCATCCCCCAGTCCCCACGTCCCCACCCCGACCCGGCTCCTCGCCGGAATCGCCGCGATCTGGTCTTCGGGCCCCACCAGCACGACGTCGGCCGCGAGCGGCGCCTGCGCGAGCGCCCCCGCGACGACCTCCGGCCCGATGCCTCGGGGGTCGCCGAGCGTGACGGCAAGACGGGGGCGCTGCGCGTGCGGGCCGGACGTGGTGCTAGAAGCGGACGTCGACGTAGGTCTGGCGGCGGACCAGATCCAGGTAGTGCTGGACCGCGAGGTCCTGGCTCAGGTTGGCGCGGATGCGGTCTTTCACATCCTCGAAGGCGAGCTCCCCTTCGGGCAAGCGCTTGGTGATCTCGACGACGGCGAACTTGGGGCGCAACCCCGTGTCCAGGCGCAGCACCGGCTTGAGGCCCGTCGTGCTGTCGGCCGCCAGCAGCTGCTGGTACGGAGCCGGGAGCTGCGCGATCGGCACCGTCTCGGCGAGCTTGGCCTCGTTCTCGTCCGCGTAGCGGCGGGCAAGGACGTCGTAGGGGGCGCCGGCGGCGAGGGCGTCGTGGACCGAGTCGGCGCTGTGCCGCGCCCGCGTGACCTGCGCCGGCGAAATCTCCGGGGCAATCAGAATCTGGCGCGCCTGGATCTCCGCGGGCTGCACCCGTTCCACCTGGATGATGTGGAAGCCGAACTCGGTCTCCACCACGGTGGAGAGCTCCCCCGGCCGGAGACTGAACGCGGCCATCTCGAACCCCTTGACCATCTGGCCGCGGCGGAACCAACCCAGCTCGCCCCCTTGCGCCGCCGACGCGCTGTCGGAGGAGAAGCGGCGCGCCAGCGACGCGAAATCCGCGCCACGGCGCAGCTCCCCGAGCAGCGAGTCCGCGAGCGTCAGGGCCCTCGCGCGCGCCGCCGAATCCGGCTGCGCCGTGATGACGATCTGGCGGAACGACACCACGGCGGGACGCTTGGGCAGCTGCCCCTTGTTCGCTTCCCAGTACTCGCGCATCTGCGCGTCGCTGGGCGGGATCGGCTTGAGCTTGCCCTTCTGCTGCAGTCCCTCGAGCAGCCGCTGGCGCAGGATTTCCCGGCGCTGATTCTCGGCGAGCATGCGCCGCCAAGTTTCCACCGTGCCGAACGCGAGACGGACCTGGTTCTGAAACTCCTGCTCGGACGGATAATTGCCTCGCACCGTCTGGACGTTGCGCTCGACGGCGTCCTGGACCTCCTGGTCCGTCACTTTGATCGCCGTGTCGCGCTCGGCCTGCTGCACGAGCAGCTCCTCGTCGATCATCTGGCGGAGCAGCTGTTGCTTGACCGCCTGCCGGGCGGCGGAATCCGTCGGCACCTGCAGCCCCTGCGACTGCGCGAACACCAGCCGTTCCTCCAGCTGCGAGGCAAGAATCGGCCGGATGCCCACGACTGCGACGATGCGGTCGACGGGGAGCCGCCCGCCCCCCGGCACCGCCCGTTGGGCCCCGGCGGGCGCCGCCGCGAGGAGCGCGGCGACCACCACGAGTGCCGGACGGCGCCGCCGGACGCTCACGTTAACGCAGCGTGCGCCGCCGCGGCGTCACCGGCTGCGCACCTGGCGGCGGCACGGTCGGTGCCGGTTGGTTGTTCGGCGTCGGGCGCAGGGAGTCGAGCTGGGCGCGAATCGCCTGGGCGCGCTCGATCGCCGCCTGGATGCCCGCGTCGTTCTTCTCCCACCTGCCGTGGGCGCGGAGGTACATCCCCAGGAACGGCGGCAGCGGCGCGAACTGCGTCTCGCCGCCGACCACGCGGTCGATGTAGTCGTTCACCCGCGTCATCGCCAGACGCTGCCGGCCCTCAGGGGTCGTCACCGAGTCGTGCAGGATCGCGGGGGTGAGCTTGAGCAGCCCGCCCACAGTCCGGAGCGCCGTGTCCTGCTGCGCCCGCACGGCGGTCCAGTCGCTGTCGCTCAGCCCGATCCGCGCCGAATCGGCCTGGCGCAGCAGCAGGTCGCGCTGAGCGAGCCCTTTCAGGAGGCTCTCGATCTGCGCCTCGGTCGCGGTGGACAGGGCCGGCAGCACGCGCGGGTCGAGCGCGGGGAGCCAGTGCATGAAGTCGCGCACGCGGAACGCCCCGCCGCGGTAGCCGACCAGCACGCGGCCGCTGCGCCGCGCCGGGTCGGGGGCCTGGGCGGCCTGGCGCACCGCGCCCACCGCGCCGCTCGCCACCTTGATCGCGCTCCTGGTTTCGAGATTCGTGAGGTAGATCGAGTCGCGCTCGCCGCCGAGCAGGTCGTCGAGCCCCTGGGCGAAGGTGTCGCGGACTTCGGCGAGCGGGGGCCGGCGGATGATGTGGAACCCGAACGCGCTGCGCACCAGGCCGCTGACGCCGCCCGGCGCGAGCTGCCACGCCGCGTCCTCGAAGGGCGGCACGAATTGCCCGTGCCCGCCCACGGCCAGCAGGCCGCCGCGGACCTTCGAGCCCGGATCCTCGGAGTAGCGCCGGGCCAGGGCCGCGAAACTCCCGCCGGCCTGGATCTGGGCGAGCAGGCCCTTCGCCTGAGTTTCTTTCTGTTGCGCGACCGGCGGCGCGGCGCTGGGCGGCACCGAGATGAGGATGTGCTGGAACAGCCGGACGTTCCCGGCGCGATACGCGGAGTCGACCTGCGCGGGCGTGAGCGCGCCGCGCCCGGCCACGAGGCGATCGTGGAAGCGGTCCCAACGCAGCTGCGAGACGGCGGGCCACATCGTCTGCGTGAGCGTCACCGTGTCGTCGAACCGCTGCCCCGCCGCCAGCGCCTGGCCGAAGAGCGCATAGTCGATCCACACGTCCGCCAGCCGCGTGAGGTTGTCGGTCTGCAGCGGCATCTGCTTGACGCGCGCGGCGAGCTCGGCGAGGCGCTCGACGGTCAGCGTCTGGTCGCCGGCGCGCGCCGCGGCGGCGGGGTGAGTCGAAAAGGCGTCCTTCAGCGAGCCGCACCCGGCCGCCGCGAACGCCACCAGCAGTATGGCACACCGACGCATTCGGTCTCCTAGTCCGGTTGATTCTGCAGAACGGCGGTGAGCGCGCGCACGAGGCCGGGGCCGATCGCTTCGCCCCCCAGGCGGCGGAGCCGCAGCGACAGCGGCTGGGCCCGCCGCACGTCCGCCTCGAACTGCACGGCCTCCAGGGCCGCCGTCAGGCCGGCGAGCCGCGGCTGGGCGTTCCGCCGAAACACGAGCCGCGCCTCGTCGCCCCGGACCAGGACCGTGTCGAGGCCCACCCGGGCGCCAAGCGCGCGGAGCTCGGTCACGAGCAGGAGCCGCTCGGCTTCGGTCGGCAACGGCCCGAACCGGTCGCGCAATTCCTCTCGGACCGCTGCAATCTCGCATGGCTCCACGGTCCGCGCCAGCCGCCGATACAGGTCGAGCTTCGCCGCGTCGTCGGGCACGTACTCGTCGGGGAGATGCGCCGGGTGATCGAGCACGACGTCGGGTGCCACCACCGCCCTGCTCGCCGCGCCCGGCTCGCCCTTGAGCGCGCGCACCGTCTCGTCGAGCCACCGCAGGTACATGTCGAACCCGACCGCCTGCGCGTGGCCGGACTGCTCACCGCCCAGCAGGCTCCCCGCGCCGCGCAGCTCGAGGTCGCGCAGGGCGATGCGGTATCCCGATCCCAAATCGGTATGATGCTCGAGCACCCGCAAGCGTTCCTCGGCGCTCGCGTCCACGAGGTCGGGGACCAGCAGGTAGCAGGCGGCGCGCCGGTGGCTGCGCCCCACGCGCCCGCGCAGCTGGTAGAGCTGGGCGAGGCCGAGCTGGTCGGCCCGGTTGACCACCATCGTATTCGCGTTGGGCACGTCCAGCCCCGACTCGACGATCATCGTCGATACCAGCACGTCCACCTCGCCGCGGACGAACCGCGACATCACCTCGTCGAGGTCGTGCTCGGGCAGCTGGCCGTGGGCCACGGCCAACCGCGCCCGCGGGGCCAGCGACCGCACGCGCGCGGCGATCGTGTCGATCGTCTCGATGCGGTTGTGCACGAAATACACCTGGCCGCCCCGGTCCAGCTCGCGCGCCAGCGCCTCCTCGAGCAGCGCATCGTCCCACGGCTCGATGAACGTGAGGACCGGGGAGCGGTCCTTGGGCGCCGTCTCGAGCAACGTCAGGTCGCGCAACCCGGAGAGCGAGAGATGCAGGGTGCGCGGGATCGGCGTGGCGGTGAGGGTCAGGACGTCCACGCTCAACTTCAGGGTCTTCAGCCGCTCCTTGTGCCGCACGCCGAAGCGATGCTCTTCGTCCACCACGAGCAGTCCCAGGTCCTTGAAGGTGACGTCGCGGGACAGCAGGCGGTGCGTCCCGATCACGATGTCCACCTCCCCCGCGGCGAGGCGGCGGGCGACGGCGGCCGCCTCCTGCGGCGCGCGGAAGCGCGACAGCACCTCGATGCGCACGGGATAGTCGGCCAGCCGCTCGCGGAACGTGCGCCCGTGCTGCTCGGCGAGAATCGTCGTCGGCACCAGCACGGCGATCTGTTTCCCCGCCTGGACGGCCTTGAACGCCGCGCGGATCGCGATCTCCGTCTTGCCATAGCCCACGTCGCCGACGAGGAGACGGTCCATCGGCTGTGGGCGCTCCATGTCACGCTTCACGTCCACGGTCGCCCGGCGCTGGTCGGGCGTGTCCTCATAAAGGAAGGAGGACTCGAGCTCCGCCTGCCACGGCGTGTCCGCCGGGAACGCAAACCCCGAGGCGACCTGGCGACGCGCGTACAGGTCCAGCAGGTCGAGCGCCATCTTGCGGATCGCCGCCCGGGTCTTGTTCCGCTGGCGCTGCCAGGCCGTCGAGCCCAGCCGGTGCAGGCGCGGTGGCGGCGCGTCCGCGCCGTCCTCGCCGCCCGCGCGGTACGGCTCCAGCTGGTCGAGGCGGTACAACGGCACGTTGAGACGGTCGCCGCCCTCGTACTCGACGACGGCGACGTCGAGTGTGCCCTCCCCCACGACGATCGTCTGCAGGCCGCGGTAGATGCCGATGCCGTGCTCCAGGTGCACCACGTAATCGCCGGCCTGCAGCGCGCCCCCCCCGCCCCCCCCCGCGGCTGCGGCGCCCCTCCCGGCTGGGGCGACGGAGCG
>WNGI01003918.1_pt1 | contig 13220 bp, 7 predicted proteins | sample 5400621 | NCBI WGS metagenome assembly WNGI01 (sample SAMN13153374, study PRJNA577476) | soil metagenome | isolation source: 20 cm soil or saprolite under Garry oak tree replicate 1 | place: USA:California | collected 2016-06-15
ACTGGGCGAGGGATCAACTTTGCGAATGTCTGTGCCCACCACAAGTGACGGTGGCGGGGGTATCCCAGGAACACGTCATCCCCGCCATCGCCGGTGAGCAGGACTTTCGCCGCATTCGCCACTTCGCGGGACACCTGGAGCATACCCAAAGCCGAGGAGCAAGCGAACGGCTCCCCGTAGGCGGACACCAGCTCGTTGACAGCCGGTTCGCTGGTGGGGCGCAGTGGCAGCACGCGGTGCCGGATCCCCAGTTCCGCGGCCGTGAGGCACGCGTCCGCCGTCTCATCCGCGGGATCGTCGGGCGTGCCGACGGTGAATGCGGTCAGGTCGGCGCCGAGCTTCCGGACCGCCCAGCACACCAGCCCGGAATCCACGCCTCCGCTGAGTAGCGCACCCACGGGGACGTCGGCGTCGAGTCGCCGGCGGACGGCGGCCAGAAAAAGGCGCTCGGTCTCGTCGACGACGTCCTCGAATGACGGCGCACGAGACGTCTGAGCGGCGGGCGGAGTCCAGTATTCGCGCGTCTGGAGGACGCCGTCGTGCCAACGCACGATCGAAGCGGCGGAAACCTTCGCAAGACCGTGGTAAATCGTCCGCCGGTCGGTCACGAAGCCGAATTCGAGGTATTCCGCCAGCGCGTGCTCGTCGATGTCGCCGGTCCAGCCCCCTGCTCGCAGGGCGCGCGTGGTCGATGCGAACGCGATGGAGCCGTTTCGTGCGGCATACACGAGCGGCTTCACCCCCAGGCGGTCACGAACCAGAAACAGCTCGCGAGTCGCGTTGTCCCACAACGCAAACGCGAACATGCCCCGCAGGCGGGACACCAGCCCATCGATCCCCCAGCGGCGGTATCCGTGAAGCAGGACTTCGGTGTCAGTCCGGCTGCGGAAATGGGCGCCCGCAGCTGTCAGCTCCGTTGTCAGCGCACGGAAATTGTAGATCGCGCCATTGAAAACGACGCCCAGGGATCGGTCGGTGGACGTCATCGGCTGTCGCCCGGCATCGCTGAGATCGAAGATCGCGAGCCGCCGATGGCCAAGCGCGACGCCCGGCCAACACTCGATGCCCTCGCTGTCGGGCCCCCGCCGGCTCAGCGACTGGACCATGTGCTCGACCGCCCGCAGAGCAAGCGTAGGGTTTTCGATCCCTACCACTCCGGCAATGCCGCACATAGCTAGGATCCTGGCCCCAGCCAGCGCCGGTCGACGAAACGGGCTGGCTGCAGGGCGTGCATGGCGTTCTGAGCGGTGGCCCAGAGCAGGGCGAGATGGAGGTAAAGGAACGAGAGCTTGGCGAACGAGCCGAACACCCCGGCGACGAGGAACGCAAGCAGGCCGAGTTCGAGATACCTGAGCTGGACTGCAAGGCCGGGCTGAAGACGTTCGCAGAGACGCCTCGCTCGTTCTGCCTCACGGACTGCAACCAAGAGGAGCGCCAGAAACAAGAGCAGACCCGGGTAGCCGGTTTCCGCGAGCACGTTCAGGTACGTGCTGTGGGTATCTCGCAGCCCAAGCGCGGCCTGGTCGACGCCGCTGAGCGGAGCGTAGTCCGCATGCGCCATCGGATATGCGCCCCAACCGACTCCAGTCCATGGGTGATCGCCGATGATCTTGATTGCCACGTGCCAAATCTGGGACCGAGCCTTTGCCGAGCCTTCAGGGTCCACATTGTCCAGATTCTCAGTCACCTGGGACAGACCCGCGACCCGCTTCCAGACACCTGACGGCGCCACTACAACCACCGCGAGGGAGAGGGTTGCCACGATGACGGCGGTCCGCAGGCGTCGTCGCCGCCCGAACATGGCGAAGGCCGCGAATACGGACAGCCCGATGAAGCCTCCCCGTGACTGGGTCATGAGGATCAGCGCGGGAAGGACCGCGAGTCCGGCGAGGGCGCAGGAACGGACCCAGCCGGGGCGTTCGGTCGCCAGCACTGCCGCAGCGATCGACAGGGCCAAGAGGGTCATGGCCGCCAGGTCGTTGGGATTGTTGTAGATGTAGTTCCAGAGGGCGCGACCGACAAGGGTCTCGTGATACACGAAGTAGTTTACCAGCGTCCCGCGCACCGGGAAGAGGGCAAAGCACGCCAGGAAGAAAATCATGAAGAACCGGACTTGCGCTGCCGAGCGCAGGGCGTTGGTGGCGACCAGCGTGATCAGGCATAGCTTGGCCAGGACAATGATGTTGTCCCAAACCGCGTCGCGGAAAGCGGTCTCCAAGTAACCGAGTGCGCACCACCCGAGAAATAGCACGGACCAGCCGAGCAATGCCGGCAGCTGCACAGACTCCCGTTGCAGGAGCAACCCTACCAGCGCGGCGATTATGGATGCCTCGCCGATCGGGAGCTTGTAGGTCGTAACGGCGAAGACGTAACTCAGGAACGCGATATAGATGAAAGTCCACGCGATCCGAACGTCCGGCGGGGGTGGTGCCGGCGTGCGGACCCCCTCTTGATCAAGCTCACGCCGTTGAGCCATCTGAGTGAGCGTCAAGCGCGACACTGACGGACGAGGCTCGTGTAGAGTGCCTCGAGCGAGCCGATGACGCTGGCGGCGCGGAACCGATCTCGCACGTACTGTTGCGCCGCGACGCTCATGGCTCGGCGACGGGCCGGATCGCTAAGCAGGCTGTCGAGCGCAGCTGCCAGGCGAGTCGGGTCGGATGCCGGTACTAGGAGGCCCGTCGTGCCGTTGCACACTGCGTCGGGCGTACCGCCGACGTCCGTGGCCACGACCGGTACCCCTTGAGCCATCGCCTCGATGAGCGTGTTCGGAAACCCTTCGCTGAGCGAGCACAGCACGGATACTTCGAATAGTTGGTGAAGCTGTGGCCCGTTGTCCCGCAAACCGGCGAAGTGGACACGTTCGCCGAGGTCCAGCCGACAAACCCAGTCCTCCAGGGTGGGCCGACATGGCCCCTCTCCAACAAGTACCACGTGAAGATCTGGCCAACTTGGCGTCAGCAAGGCGACTGCACGCAAGAGGGTTACGTGGTCCTTGATCGGACTCAGATTGGCCACGGTCCCGATGACCCGGGCGTCCGGCGGTACTCCCAATCCGCGGAGTAGCGCCGCGCGCTCTTGAGCAGTTAGGGCAGTGACCGATTGGTCGTCCACGAAGTTTGGGATCACGACCACTTGCTTGTGGGGAAACCCTTCGGTCGCGTGGAGCAGCTCACCAATCGCCGGGCTGTTCGCGAGAACCCGGTGGGCGAACCGCGATGCCACGCGGTTCAGGATCCGGTGCGCGCGCCGCGGCGGCCACGCCCACCACCGCCTGCTGGCGATCACGGCGGGCGTTCCGGCCAAGCGTGCCCAGGGAATCCCGAAGATGTTGCTGTAGAAGTCGTGGGCGTGGAAGATGTCCACGCGCCTCTGCCTCAGCAGAGTCGCCAACCTGAAGCCCTGGCGCACGGCCTCGAGGCCGTAGAGGTTCTTGATCCCAATCGGGATCACGGGAATCCCGGCGGCCTCGTACCGCGCTACCAGGGGGCCGTCTCGCTGCAGGCAGATGACGGACAGGTCGAAACGCGTGCGGTCCAGGCGCTCGGCGGTGCGCACGGCGTTCAGCTCCGTGCCGCCGATCTGCATGTTGTCGATGCAGAACATCACGCGCGTGCGTTCGCGCGGATCAGCTCGTGATGGCTGCGGTTCAGCGACCGTGGCGGGCGCGGATGCCATCCTCGCCTATCTCTGGAGCGCCGCGAGCAGCCGTCTCATCTGCTGCTCAGTGGTCCATTCGCGCAAGACCTCCTCGTTGGTGTGCCTGCCACGGGCCGTTCTGATGTCGCACAGTGCCTTCTGGAGGACCGTTTCCGCAACTGACGGATCCTCCTCTGTGACCAGATAATGCCCGCCGACCCGGTGCAACATTTGCGCAGACTCGCCGTCCGCATCTGCGAACGCGAGGACGGGTTTCCGAGCCCCGAGGTAGTCGAACAACTTGTTTTGGACCGAGGCGGGCTCGTGCTGCGCAAAGAGCAGGAACAGATCCGCTTGCTCGATAACGTTGTGGCAGACATCGTGCGGCAGCCAGCCCCGGCAATGAACCCTGGCCGACAAGCCGAGATCCTGCGCGACCTGCTCAATGGAAACGTGGTGAAACCAGCGGTCTCCCAGGAATTCTACCTGAACCTCGCCCTCCCCAAGTCGGCCCCTCCGGTGCAGAGAAGCGAGGGCGCGGAGGAAGGGGCGAGGGTCCCGCCGGTGGTAAATACTCCCCGCGTGCACGATCCGGAGGAGTCCCGGGATCGGGGCCGATGGGCCTGGGGGCGTTAGTCGGTCGATTCCATTGCGCACCACGACGAGCTGCTGGCGGGGGCGGGGAGTCACCTTCCGAGCCAGGAGGTCGTGAGCCGCGTCCGTTGCGGCGACGATGTGATCGGCGTTGCTGAGACACAAGCGCTCCAGCCACCGGTCGACAGCGTCGCTGAATCGTGTTCGCAGTCGCGCGGGTTTCGCGGGATTGTCGGTCCACGGATCTCGAAACTCCGCCGCCCACGTCACCCCGGTCAGCCGCTTGAAGATCAGGCCGGCCAGATGGGCGGAGAACGGCGGCGCGGTCGTGTACAGTAGGTCAACTCGACCATAGCGACGGTAGATGTCCCAGCAAGCCCAGACGGCAGGCAGGATGAACCCCTGGTGCTCGTCGGGAAGCCAGAGCAATGAGAGTAGGTAGCGCGACCAGGCAGACGTCGGCCTGGGCAGGACGTCGGGTGGGGACGCGCCCGGCGTGCGGTTCCGACTAAGCCAACCCTTCACCAGCAGGTAGGCCTTCCGGGGATGGGGGATGGCACGCACGAGGTGGAGCGTGATCCCCGGCCTGGCGGCACGAATCCCGTGACTATCGCCCGGGAGGCGAGTGGTCACGACGTGGACCTCGTGCCCGGCGGCAGCGTAGGCTTCGGAGACTTTGGCGGCTCGTAAGGAGCCAACCTCCGGGTCGGGGGGGAAGGCGTGGCCGAGGAGTAGTACGCGCATTGCGCCCCCATAGTGCATCAATAAGGCCAGCATTGTTGCGGAGGGCCGCAACATAACTAGCATTGGAGAAAGGTGTTACGCCGTGCCGATCGAGCGCCAAGGCTACGGTAGCCGGAGGGGTGTTGCACTTTGACAACACAGCGTCTGACGCACACGCGGCCCCTGTTGATCCCTACCTGCAAACGCAGCTTCAGTCGTGTAGCGACACGCCAGAAAGATGGCCGATCGGGAACCGTCCGAACACGAAGTGCTTCTGCTCGGCGCAGAGTTGCAGCAATCGCAGGTGAACCCGATGCTGCACGACGGACTTTTTCTGGAAATAGTGTGATCGGACCAGCAAGAATTCCATTAGCAGCGACGGGATCAGCGCAGGCTGGACGTCTAACTGCTGGCAGACGTGGAGGATGAGGTCCCGAACGGTCTGTGCAAAGCCTTTGTCACTCAAGAACACCGCGCTAAACGAAGCCATCCACCGCTCTTCTTCAGTGGGAAACGTGATGGCTTCGTCGGCCGGAGCGAGATAACCGGTGGAGTAGCACAAGCTGAACAAGTCATACAGTGGTGGGAATCCCCCCGCTAAATCGAACCAGTCAATCACTTCGATCCGACCGTTTTGCTGATCCAGAAAAACATTCTCAACCGAAAGATCCCCGTGTTGTATCCATCCAGTCTGGGGGCCGGCGGGGGAGCGTGTAAAATATCGTGCTGCCTCGATGGCAGCACGGGTTTCAGGGCGACCTTTGAGTTCTTCGGGAACGTCGAGCCAGCTTCCATCAATCATTGCCGCGCCGGGGATATTCTGTAACGCCCGCGTCAGCTCGATCACATTCGAGACGATGCCGGCGAATTCGCGCTCGACCCTTCGGGCGTCCTCGAGATAGCCCGGCTGGCGAACCATACGTGAGAGTTTAGTCCCCCGCGCCGCCGATTCCAGCCAATACGAGGTGTTCCCAACGCGTAGCACCCCGAGCGTATCGGGTACGCCGACCGATCGGACGGCGGACGCCTTCAAGATCTTCTGCACCTTCGCCAGATTGCCCAACTCAACTTCCAGGGGATCCACGCTGCCTTGAGGTCCCACGTGCACTTTGATAAAGGCGACGTCGCGACTGCGCCCGGGACACCCGAGCCGCACGATCGATTTCTGCGCGAAAGAATGGGTGTAGAGCGCCCAGGTCATCGCTTGCAAGTCGGCCGCACCGTCATCGCGTTTCCCACCCGCTCCTAACCGGTCCTCGAGCCACGCCTGGAGCTTCGTCTTGCGACCCAGCTGCTTGGAAGCGACCAGCACGAATTCCTGAAGCACGAGGGGGAGGAAGCGAGAACGCGCGAGCACCCTTTTGAGCTGGCGACGCCAGCTCCGCCAGGCGGATGTGCCGGGATGATCGAGGAGCTCCTGAAATTGTTCCTGTACCAACTGGGGTGTCGCTACTGGAATCAGATTGTGCGGTTGGTTATAGCCCGGGTCGGCCCAGTGGCATGACACGTCCGCAAATCCTGCGGCCGCCAAGAGCTTGCGGTAGCCCCGCTCCGAGTAGGTATAAGTTCGATATTCCATCTTGGGATTCAATTGCGTGCGGTGATGTGGCGTCGAGGAATGCCGCAGCATGAAGCTCGCCCAGCGGCGTGGAACGAGGCTCGTGTAAGGGATTCCTGAATGGTCGGCCTCCCCAAGAAAGAAGCCGTACCCGATGCGGTTTTCGATGCCGATGACCAGCACACCATCATCTTTGAGCAATCGCCGGATCGTGCCCAAAAACCTCAATTGGGCGCTGTGCGGATCGCGTTCTTGGTCCCATTCTCCAACCCATTCGAGGATGCCGTTGATCACCACCAAATCAAAAGTCTTGTCAACCAAAGGCAGCTCGGTTGCCGAAGCCTGAATCAGCCGGACATTCTCAATGCCTTCCTGCCGCAACCGCTCCTGCGTAAACTCGATTCGTTCAGGGATCGCTTCGATCGAGTAAACCTCCCCCAAGGAGCGAGAAAGAGAGTGCGTAATGGCTCCATACCCAGATCCGATATCGAGGGCCACAGCGTGTTCGTCGAGCCCCAGCATCGGTGCCCATGACGCGCGCTGCAGATCGAGCAACCCGACGGCCATGGTGTCGCCTTCGGGGAAGCGTGCGCGCACGGCTTCCACCCATGGTCCTTTTCGGGCTGCGTCGAGCATTTCCTGGGCTTCATTGCGGCCGATTTCACCCCAGTAGTAGGTCGGTGCCTGAAAGAATCGTGGAATGCCTCCCGTGACGGGCCACTCAGCTCCGCACTGGGGGCATGCGCACCGGTCCGGATAAACACCGAGGCCCTTCCCGCATCTAAGGCACTTCAGCAGCGTCATAGTTGGCGTCGTCTCCGCACTGCCTCTCCCCTTGCCGAATCGTGGGTCACGTCAATCGCCCAAGAACTGATGCACGTACTCCGCGAAACGGATTCGCAATTGCACGCCCATCGGCTCGCGGGTGAAGAAGAACCACAGCACGCCCGCGACATACACAGTACCTCCCACCAACAACTGGACCAGAAGCTGGACATAGTTATGTGCATAGAAGAATTGACGCATCAAGAGGAGCACAACGACCAGCGGTGCGCAGAGTGCGAAAGGAAGCGCGTACGCCTGGCTCACGAATTCCCGCACGCGGACCCCGAGCAGACGGCAAAGGTAGTACGGCAGAAACACCAGGCTCGTACACAGCATGGGGACGGCGGTACCGACGGCAACGCCGACGATTCCATAGCGCCGGATCAGCACGATGCTCAAGATCAGGTTTGCCACTCCTTCAATCAACAGGGCGATGGCCAGCGCCTTGTGCCGCGCCATCCCGAAGAGGATCCGCGTGGAAGCTGCCTGGCACCGATAGACAGTCCGCGGAACGATCAGCAGCAGCAGAATGGTGTAACTCGAAACATACTTCGGACCGACCCAGGCCTCGATGATGGATGTTCCAAGAAGAATGAGGATCGCACAAATCGGGAGGATGACCATCGCGCAAGCACGGTTGCCGGTGATGAAAAGCTCGCGCAGCCGGCTGGCCTCACCCGTTGCATCGAAATGGCTCGACATGGGCGTGAAGGTGTCGGCCATGCTATCCACGACGTTGCTCGCGTAATCTACCAGCTTCGCAGCGATCGAAAAGTAGGTGATGGCCGAGGCCGACAGAAAAATCCCGATGACCATGGCGTCGGATTGGAAGCGAAGCTGTTCCGCCATGATAATCATAAACGTGATGAGTCCGTAGTTGATCAACTGACGCCACGTTGCGCGGTCGATGTATTGCTTGCTGAAGGTGACTGGAATCAGCCGCCGGACGATCAGGAAATAGGCGCCCGAGGCCAACAACGGCAGTACTACGGTAATGAGAGCGACTGTCAGCAGTCCGCGGCCAAGGTTGAGCGCGACGACAATCAGCGCGGCTCGCAGCAGGTTCGACGCAACCTGGATCAGGTTCAACAAGTGATAATTCTGCAGCCCTTGCAATACGCCGGTGAATACACTGAGAGGGAAACCCACGGCGAGGGCGGTGCCCACCGTCAAGAATAGCAGCCGCGCTGTTCTCACAGACTCTGGGCCAATGTGGAAAATGCGATCGATGTACCAGGAGCCTATTCCGGTCAGAACTAACAGGGCCACCGCAAGGCAGCTGTAACTAAAGAGGGTGGTATTGATCAGGCGGGTCAGACCGTCGTAGTCGCCAATGGCTGCATACTTCGCGACATACTTAACGATGGACGACCGAATGCCCAGATCAAAGAGTCCGTAATAACCCGTGAAGGAGAATACCAGAACCCAGAGTCCGAACGCATCATCCCCGAGTGTGTGCAAGATGATAGGCGAAAGAAACAGCCCGACCACGATCGACACCGCGAGCCCGAACCAGTTCGAACTGATGTTCCGCGCAGCCTGTGTTAGGGGTGTGGTGGGCATCGGTGTGTGCACGTCAGCGTGACCGAGTCACGTGTTCTGGCAGGCCGCGACAGTTTCGCTCGCGGGCTCCGGCACGTCCGTGGTCGCGGCGGCCGCGTCGAACCGGGCCAGGTCGTTCGGGCCGAGACGCTCGCACAGGGGGCGTGCAATGCGGGCGACCAGGCGATCCCAGTCGTGTTCCTGGGCGACCTGGCGGCGAGCGGCGATGGCGGTGGGCGCGCCCGCCGCAGGCGTGAGGGCCTGTCGGAGAGCTGCCGACCACTCGTCAGGTGTGCGTGCCAGCGTGATCACGTCGCCGAAACTCAGAAGCGATCGGATGGGCGACCCCACCACCGGATGCCCGGTCGCTAAATACTCGTGCAGCTTCAGCGGATAGATGTACTTCGTATAGTCGGTCATGCGGTAGCACATGAGGCACACATCGAGGTGCTGTGTGTACGCGGGCAGCGCGCTGACCGGCTTCGAGCCGAGCCAGTGAACGTTCGGCAGGCGCACGAGATCCGCGAACGTCGTGGCGTCCGCTCCGGTCAGGCGAGACGGGCCGATGAGAACGAACGACCACTGGGCGTGGCGGCGCGCGAGCATGAGGAGGAGCGGGATGTCGAGCTGCTCCTTGATGAATCCCACATATCCGATCCGCGGACGCGCGATCGGCCGGAGATCCTCGGGCTCCGCCGCCGGCGCGGCATAGGCCCGGTAGTGCACCCCGTTCGGAATGAGCGCGGTGTGCGGATTCAGGTGTCCCTTCTTCTCCAGGAGCGCTGGGGAGTGGATGATCACCTGATCCACGCGAGCGATTAACCGAGCCTCCGACTCTTCCAGAGGCTGCTCAGTCTCCGAGAACGTGTACTCATCGTCGATGTGGTAGCAGGCGATCGTCGGTCGGAAAACGTCGAGCGCGCGGGCGAATTCCGGGCGCCAGAGGTACATGATCGTCCGGTGACACCCGCGTGCCTGTAGCAGCTGCCGCGCACGCCACACTCGCAAACGCTCGGTGAGTCCCGCACCGAACGCTGGACGATAGAGGAGCGGCAGCCACCTTCCCGGCCGGTACACGGCGAACCCCGGCACAACCATGTCGTTGGTCAGAGCCACCCGTGGCTGGCGCGCCCCCCGAAGCCACCAGTCACGCCACTCCCGTGGCGGGTCCACCCAAACGACGTGGAAGTATCTCGCCAGCCGGGTGAGGACGTGGTGGCGCGGCATCCAAGGCCCGCCCCAGGCGTCAGGGACCAGGGCGATCACGCCGACGTCGGGGAGCAGAGGGCGCACTACGTGCGGCGAACCTTGAGGTCTCGTTTCCATCCCCTGTCCGAAATTCTACTTTGCGAGCGGCGGTCGAACGGCAGCTGGCGCGAATGATCTCGGAACGTGCAAGAGCGGAGCCAAGGCCCCACGCTGGCGACGGGCTAACTCGTTGCGTGAACTTGAGGAGGGACATAGCGTTCTCGGCCCGCCTGATCCGACCCCGTTTGAGTGTTGCAGTCTTGTTACAGCGCAGCCGTCTTATTGATGATCGTCCAGACGGTGTCTCCATTCCGCGTGCGGTGAACGCGCGAGCCCGCACCGCCGCTCTCGGACCATCGTGTCCGTGACGCCGCCACTGTTGAACCGTGAGAAGGTGCTGCAATTCCACAGCAGGATTTCCACGTCCCCCGAACGCGGGGGTACTCGAGCGTCGCGCATTCGGGCGGCTGCATCTGGCTAACGCATTGGTGTCGCAAGAGATGGTTTCTGCGTTGGTCACAACCGCGACTAAGCGCGTGCCAGCCCGAATCTTGCCACCGTGCACGCTTGGGCAGGCTCGCAAGGGCTACTTGAATGCAGGAGAGGAAGGCCGAGTGCGCGACGACAATGGGCCGGGGCTTCGGCATGGCAGCTCCCAAGCCCTGCTAACCGTTTTGCTACTCACCACTCTGGTGAGCACCGTCGCAGGCCTTCGCTGGTCGGCTCGACATCCTCTGGGTACATCATGGGACGAATCCCAATACCTGAATCTCATGCTCCAGGATGTTCAGGACGCACGAGATCTGGGTGTGCTGCACGCTGCCAGGATGGTCCGCTGGACAGATAGTGGACGCCCGCCCGCGTACCGAATGGCGGCGTTCCCGTTCGCAGAAGCGTTTGGTCCGAACCTGCGGATCCTTCGCGCGCTGTGTCTGGTCGTGCTTCTCTTCACGTCAGCGGTGATCTACCGCGCTGCGAGGTTGGTCTCTGAGCAGTCAGTGGCGGCAGTCGCGGCGGCGTGCTTCGCCCTCAGCTATGCTCCGCTCTGGGCATCTGCGCACTTCGGCACGGACTATGTACTCTACCTCGCGACGGCGGGTCTATACTATTGCCTTGTTTCCTATGCCGTCAGACCAACGGGCGCAGACGCATGGCTATGGGTCGGTCTCGTGGCGGCGGTGGCCCTGGGTGCTCTCAGCAAGGTATCGTTTCTGGCGATCGGCCTCCCCGCGATTCTTGCCTTCCTTGTGGTCGGATGGCGTGCCGGCTTCGCGAAGCGGGTGTTGTGGTTGGTCGGTATCAGCGCCGCCATTGGGCTGCTCGTGACCCTCCCGTGGTGGTCCGTCAACGATCGCGCTGCGATGAGCTTGGCACAATCAGCGTCCGGGTTCGTCCGTCATGACTTTCCATGGTTCACGGAGTCCTTCTGGCGGCTTTTCGGACCCCCAGTCGCCACACTCGTCGTGCTCCTCGCAGTCGCGCTAGTGCAGCGGCGCCAGCTCCTGCGGTGGGCGACGTCGTCGTCACAGCGCCTGGTGGTGTTCTCAACGTGCGTGGCGGGCGCCGTGCCGCTGTTCCTGCTCCACTTCCTCGGCTCGAATCACAACATGCGGCTAGTGTCCCCAGCATTGATTCCGTCGATACTCGGGGTCTCGTTGCTAGCGGAGGTGACAGGCGTCGCTTCGGTCCGAGGTGCAGTCGCCATGGCCGGCACCCTGGTTGTGCTGCAGGGTGCCTACATGACCCACCATTTCGAGACCTCCACCATCGACCTGTGGGACTGGGACCCGCTGCTGGCGTTGTGTGATCAACACGGCCTGCGAGAACCGGTCGTCAAACACCTCGGCCAAGCGATCGCGTTCAATCCGGCAGCCCTGGCTTATCCTTGGATTCGGCGAGGTCGCACGGTTCACGAGAGCTGGCTGTGGCGGTTCGAACAGGGCCCCATTGAATGGGATCGCATTGGCACGGAGGTGAGCACGGCAGACGTTGTGGTGACCGCGCCGGCGTTCACCGGCGATCCAGATGACAAGGAGCCGCTAGACAACCAGCACAACGCCGAATTGGTGGCGAGACTCGAAACTCTGCCTGCGTTCGAACCGCCGACGGAACTTCGGTTGGGACGTTTCGACACGCGCGTGCTCGTGTTCTTCCGACGGCGGGCCGGGCGAGCGGCCGCCCCTTCGCCATGAGCGCCCGATGAACGGCAGGATCACCGAAGCGATTTCCGTCGTCCTTCCTGTCTTCAACGAGTGCGAAAACCTCGAACCACTCCACGCGCGCCTCACCGAAATGCTCAAGCCGCTGGGGTGTGAGTACGAGGTGGTGTACGTCGATGATGGGAGCATAGACGGCTCGTGGGACGTGCTGAAGCGGTTGGCGGCGGCCGATCCCTGCGTTCGACTCGTGAGGCTGCGCAAGAACTTCGGGCAGACCCCAGCCCTGGCCGCCGGGCTCGCCCACGCACGTCACCCGATCCTCGTCACCCTTGACGCTGACCTTCAGAACGACCCAGCGGACATCCCGCGCCTTATCGCCGCGCTCGCCGATTCCAACGACGTTGCTTGCGGCTGGCGGCGCAGCCGCCACGACCCGTGGCTGGGGCGGCGGCTGCCCTCGCAGATCGCCAACGTCCTCACGCGCGTGGTGACCGGGGTGCAGCTCCACGATTTCGGCTGCACGCTCAGGGCATACCGGCGCGAGGTCATCCAGGACGTGAGGCTGTACGGCGAGATGCATCGGTTCCTGCCCGTGCTCGCGGCGTGGGTTGGCGCCCGGATCGCTGAGGTCGAAGTGAGGCATCATCCGAGGATCCATGGGGTTTCCAAGTACGGGCTACTCAGGACCTACAAGGTCCTGGTGGATCTCGTGACCCTCAAGTTCCTCGGGAACTTCTCCGCACGCCCCAACTACATCTTCGGCGGCTTCGGGCTGGCAAGTCTCTTCCTCGGCCTTCTCTCGCTGATGGTCGTGGCGTACCGCGTCTTCGTCCTCCGTCGGCTCGAGGCCACGCCGCTGGTCTTCTTCATGGTGGTGTTCTTCCTCACCGGCGTTTTTTCCCTCTTCATCGGCTTCCTCGCGGAGATCGTGA
>WNGI01003919.1_pt1 | contig 13220 bp, 9 predicted proteins | sample 5400621 | NCBI WGS metagenome assembly WNGI01 (sample SAMN13153374, study PRJNA577476) | soil metagenome | isolation source: 20 cm soil or saprolite under Garry oak tree replicate 1 | place: USA:California | collected 2016-06-15
TTCATAACTGCCAATTCAAACCTGGCACTGGCTGCGTAAGCTTCGGCTTCACGCACCTGCGTGAGTGGCAGCCCGCCTGAGGCGGCGCTCACGTATCGCAAAGTCGGGCTGGTGTGACCTGGGGCCTCAACGGGTTACGCGAGAGATGTCAGAGGCTCGTTACTGCCGAGGCCGGCGAGGCGCCGAGGCGGTGAGATCAACCAAGCGTCGCCTACGCACGTAGGAGCGGTTTCGGAGTCACGCTCGGACCGGGGTTCGATTCCCCGCGCCTCCATTCGTAGCACCATCCAGTCGCACCGGCCTCACTCTGGGGCCGCTGTCGTCGCACGACCACTGCGTCCATTCCACGGATTGATGAATACGCGCCGCAGCGGCCACACCACTTGGCACGCTGGGTGATCAACATCGAGCCGCGTGTCGCCTGACGCGTTGCGCGTGCGCGGCGTCTCGCGCGCGCACGCTCGCCCTCCATGCCGTGCGGCATGTCGTTTGCCTCAGACATGAAGCGCGCGCTGCTCGTACCGATCAGCGCGGCGTTTCCGTGAACCTGTGTGTCTCTTGAGGAGGTACGGACAGATGAAACACCTCGACCTCACCTTGGAGAAACTCGAGGAGCGCATCGCGCCTTGGGACATCTCCCTCCCCATCGACATCGGTGGTGGCAGCGCCAGCGGCAGCTGTGGCAACACCAAGCCGTCGAAGGAAACGCACGAAAGCTGCGGTTGCTGATGTAGCAAGGAGCGGGCGTCGGGGGAAACCCCGGCGTCCGCGCCTTTCCATATCATGTCCACCACGGCTCCGCCGAGGTTTCGGCGCGATCTGACGATCGTACCGCGCCAAGCGGCCGGCGAGCGGTTCTTCGTTGTGAAGGACCCCGCGTCCGGCCGCTTCTTTCGTTTTCGGGAAGCTGAGCACTTCATCGCGGAGCAGCTGGACGGCGCCACGCCGGTGGACGTCGTACGGCGCAGAGCCGAGGCCGCGTTCGGTGCGTCGCTCCCGGACGCGACGCTGCGGGCGTTCCTCGCCAATCTGACGAAAGCCGGGCTGCTGGAAGGCACATCCTCGAGCCCGAGAGACGGTGCCGGCCGCCGGCGATGGTTGCGCGGCACGTTGCTGTATCTGCGGTTCCCGCTCTTCGACCCCGACCGGGTGTTCGCGTGGATTGCGCCGCGTGTCCGCTTCTGCTTCACCCCCGGCTTCGCGGCGCTCTCGATCGGCCTCGTGGTACTCGCCACGGCCCTGACGATCGGCAACGCGGCGGACATGACGCGGGACCTGCGCGACGCGGTCCGCGTCGCGTCGCTCCTCCCCGTGCTGTTCGTGATCCTGCTGGTCGGGGCGGCGCACGAATCCGCCCACGGCGTGACCTGCAAGCATTTCGGCGGCGCGGTACACGAGCTGGGGTTCATGCTGATCTACTTCAACCCGGCCTTCTACTGCAACGTCAACGACGCCTGGCTCTTCCCCGAACGCTCGAAACGGCTGCTCGTGGGTCTCGCGGGACTGTACGTGGAGCTCGTGGTGTGGGCGCTCGCGGTGCTCACCTGGCGCACCACGGATGCGGGAACGTGGGTTCATGCGACCGCCTTGTTCGTCACGGCGGTGGCAGGCCTGCGGAGCTTCCTGGACCTGAACCCGCTCATCAAGCTCGATGGCTATTACGTGTTGAGCGACTACCTGGAGATCCCCAACCTGCGACGCCGCGCCTTCAGGTACGTGGGCGACCTGATCAAGCGGCTCGTGGGCACTGGAGAGGGCCCCGACGGCACGCTCTCGCCACGAGAGCGGCGACTCCTGCTCGCGTACGGCCTCATCGGGACGATCAGCTCGTTCGCGCTGCTCGCCTACGGCATCGTGAAAGTGGGCGGCTATCTCCTCGCGAGCCACCGGCAGGCAGGATTCCTGGCCTTCGCAGGCTACGCGGGCCTCAAATCCCAGCGGCGCGTCCGCAGATTGTTCGGGCGCCCCTCGGGAAGTGGGGACCCGGACGAGGGCGATCCCGACGACGCTCCGGGGGACTCCGGGCCTGCTCCTTCCCCCGAGCCCGGTCAGCGGACCAAGGGCCGCACGTGGCGGAGGGTGGCGTGGCCGGCGCTCGCCGTTGTGGTACTCGCGTGGCTGGCCCTCGGACACATGGAGCTCCGCGTCGGGGGGCCCGTCGTGATTCTGCCCGAGGAGAACACGGACGTCCGGGCCGCCGTCGAGGGGATCATCGCCCAGGCGCTTGTGGACGAAGGGCAGCAGGTCCGGCCGGGCGACGTGATCGCCCGGCTCTCCGATGTGGACCTTGAGGCCGAGCTCAAGAAGAGCGAAGCCCGGGTACGGGAGCTCCAGGCGGATCTCGCGAAACTCGAGGCAGGCCCCACGCCACAGGACATCGCCCTCGCGCGCACCGCGCTCGCCAAGGCCCAGGACGACGTCCGGTTCACGCAGAGCAAGCTCGCGAGGGACAAGACCCTCTTCGACCGTAACATGATCTCCGCACAGGAGCTCGAAGACTCGCAAGCGGCGGCGGCGGCCGCGGCACACGCCGTGGCCGACGCGCAGGGGCGGCTCGATCTGCTGCTGCGGGGCGCGCGCCCGGAGGACATTGCCGCGGCGCGGGCGCAGCTCGAAGGGGAACGGGCGGAACAGCGCTACCTCACCCGACAGCTGGGGCTCGTGGACATCGTGAGCCCCGTGGCTGGAACCGTGGCGACCCCCTCTCGCGACCTGCACGAGCTCGTAGGCCGGCACGTCACTAGGGGCGACCTGATCGCGAAGGTGTTCGAAGTGCGCACCGTTGCAGCGCAGGTGACCGTGGGTGAGAAGGACGTGGCGGACGTGCACCCGGGCCAGCCCGTGGTGCTCCGTTCGCGCGCCTGGCCGAACATCACGTTCAGCGGTGCGGTGGCGGCCATCAGTACTGCGGCGGACGGGTTCGTCTCCCCGGGAGACGCTCAGGCAGCTGAAGGCACTCCGGCACCGAGCAGCGCCAACGCCGTGAGGAGCTTTGTCGTCACGACCCACGTGGACAACAGCGCCGGGCGGCTCCGTGCCGGCATGACCGGGTTCGCCAAGATCTCGTGCGGGCGCCGGCGCGTGACGAGCCTGCTGATGCGAAGCCTCGCGCACACCCTCAGAGTGGAGTTCTGGTCATGGTGGTAATCGCTCCAGCGCCCGCCGACAGCCTGGCGCCCGCGGATCACCGCGCCGTGGGACGAGGGTTGTACCTGATCGGACGCCCGCCGCTGCAGGACTTCGTGCGCTATGTCCGCCGTCACGCGCTCAACCCGGCGCGGGACGGAGACCTCGTCGATGCGTGGCAGGCGGCCCACAAGGTCGTGCAGGAGCTCGAGGCCACGGAGGCGGGCTGTGCCGATGATCCGCCGATTCGGAAGACGGGACCCGAGCACGAGCCGCTCCTGATCTCCCTGCTCAAGGATCCCCTGGTCCACCACTTCGACAAGGTGCCGACCGAGATTGCGTTCGTGGAGCTCGACCGGCTGGTCGTGTTCCAGCCGCACATCGACATCACGTTCTCCGGGCAGCTCGAGCAACGGCTTGGCCCACGGCCGAGCGACGAGGAGCTGTTTCGCGTGTGTCTGCCTTACGACCACCCTCAACCTCCGGTGACGTCGTCGCGCCTCCACGGCAACAAGTTCGTGTTCGTCTCGCCGTCAAACGACCTGCGCTTGCTCGACCCGGTGGCGCTCCAGCCGCGCCACATCAAGGACTATCCGCCGAACACCGGTCTCGCGGGGATCGTGGGAGTCGCGGTGGGGTTCGGCTCGAACTTCATGAACGCGATCTACGCCGAGAAGCGCCTCGTCCTCGTCAACGGCAGCCACCGCGCGTACACGCTGCGCAGGATGGGCGTGACCCACGCTCCCTGCATCATCCAGCACGTCGCGTCGGGCGACGAGCTGGAGCTCGTGGGTCCGGAGACGGTGCGGAAGCATCCCGAGCGCTACCTCACCCACCGCCGGCCCCCGATGCTGAAGGACTACCTGAACCCGGCGCTCCACATGGTCATGAAGATGCCGCGCCGCTTGCGGCAGATCACCGTGCGCTTCGAGGTGGAGGAGGAGTCGATTCCGATGCTCGGAGAATCAGGCCTCGGCTGAGCTGAGCAGCGTCGCCGGCGCCGCCCGTACGGCCCGCCAGGCCGGGACCAGCGCGCCCGCGATGGCCGCGGACACGAGTCCCAACGCGGGGCCAAAGACGACGCCGAGTGTGCGCGTTGGAAGACCTGGCAGAACCTCGGCGAGTAGCCCCGAGACCATGATCCCGAGCCAGAGGCCAAACAGCACGCCGCTGACACCCACGCCCAGGGCCCTCGCCAGCACAAACCCCAACACCCGCCGGCGCCTGGCTCCCACCGCGCGGCGCACCGCGAGCTCGAGCAGCGCGCCCTGCACCCACATGCGCAACACCGCGAACGTGCCGAGCAGCGCGATGAGGAAGGCCACGTTCCCCTCGAGGGCGAAGAACCGGCCGAACCAGCGCACGGGAGCCGCCTCCACCGCGAGCAGGCGCGACCCCGATCCACGGAACGTCACACTGGCGGCTCCTCCCAGCGTCGCGCGCGCGAGCGCTCCCGCGTCGGGAGGCGACACCCCGGGACGGGGAACGACGAGCAGCTGAGCGTGGTCCGGCGGTTGTTGCAGCGCGCTGACGTAGACGGCGTAGCGGGACAGGAGCCCGGCACCGAACCCCGGACCTTCGCGGTCGCGTACGACGCCGATCACCGTGTACCAGCCGTGCCGACCCAGGAACACCTTGCGGCCCACCGCATGACCGTTCTCGAAGTGCCACGCCGCGAGCCGCTCGTTCACCACGACCACAGGAGCCGCGCCTCGGTCGTCCAGCGCTTCGAACCCGCGTCCCGCCACGAGGGGAACGCGGAGTGCGCGAAACGTGTCGGGGCTGACCGCGCGCAGCGCCGCCACCACATCGTGAATCGGCTTGGGCAGGCCGCCGTCGTAGCAGCGGCCGCAGTCGGTGAGAATGACGTCTTCGGTGCCGAGCCCGGCCGAGGTTCCGGCACTGGTCAGACTGACGGCGTCGAACGCAGGCTCGGCCGCGAGACGGCGGAGCAGCGACGCGTACCGCGCGGCGCGCAGGGCCGGTGGCTCGGGGGCCATCACGTCATAAACCAGGGCATCCGTCTGCAATCCAGGCGCGGCTCCGGCCACCGCTCCCGCCACCCGACCGAGCTGGCCTGCCGCCACGAGGAGCGCGAGAGAGATGCCGAGCTGCAGCGCCGGCAGCACCAGCCCCTGGGGCGCAGAGGACGGCGTGACGCGGCGACCGCGCGCCGATCGCGACAGCGCGGAGAGGAGTGCGCCGCCCAGGATCACTCCGGCAATCCCCGCCACGGCGACCGTGACCGGCCCGAGCGGTCCTGGCGACGCGGTCCCCGGCCAGGCCGCGAGCGCCAGGCGCCCTCCCACCAGGCCAGCAGATGTGCCCAGGCCGAGGGCAATCGCGACGAGGACGATGCCCTCGACGAACGCGGCGCCGAGGAGCTCGCGCCGCCGCGCGCCCACGGCGCGCCGCACCGCCAGCTCGGTGCGCCGCGCGGAGGCGCGGGCGAAAGAGAGCACCGTGATCGTTAGGACCGCCACGCCGAGCACGGTCACGGCCAGATCCACGAGCAGTTCGCTCAGACTCGCGATGGCGCGCCGCTGGGTTTCGGCCGGCGGCACGGCGAGTGAGGTCCACTCGATCCCGAAGTCCGCCGGCCGCACGGTGCTGAGCCCCAGGTGCGTGGCGCCAGCCAGCACGGGGAGTGCGACGGCCAGAGCCAGGGCGCCCGCGAGCGAGAGCCATACCGCCGGCCAGGCGTAGGCGCGCAGGGCCCAACAGGCGGATTCGGTAGCCCGGCGCAGTGCGCTCACACCGTGGCTCTGGTGCGGTTGACCACCCCTGCCTCCTCCAGCGCCGCCTGCGCCGCCGCCAGGCGCGCGATCGGCACGCGGAACGGCGAGCACGACACGTAGTTCAAGCCGCTGCGGTGGCAGAACTTGACCGAGCTCGGCTCGCCGCCGTGCTCGCCGCAGATTCCCACCTTCAGCTCCGACCGTACCCCGCGACCCAGCCGCACCGCCATCGCGATCAGCTTGCCCACGCCGTCCTGGTCCAGCACCTGGAACGGGTCGTCCGGCAGGATCCCGTGCTCCACGTAGAACGGCAGGAACCGACCGGCGTCGTCGCGCGACAGTCCGAACGTGGTTTGCGTGAGGTCGTTCGTGCCGAACGAGAAGAACTCGGCTTCCTTCCCCAGCTCGTCGGCGGTGAGGGCGGCTCGTGGGAGCTCGATCATCGTGCCGACGAGGTACGGCACCGCGCGACCTTCGGCGTGAAACACCTCCTGCGCGACTCGGCGCACGATGTGCGCCTGGCGCCGCAGCTCCTCGACGTGCGCCACGAGCGGGATCATCACCTCCACGACGACGCGCTTGCCGCGCGCCACCACGCGGCACGCCGCCTCGAAGATCGCCCGCGCCTGCATCTCGGTGATCTCGGGGTAGGTGACGCCGAGCCGGCAGCCCCGGTGGCCGAGCATCGGGTTCGCCTCGACGAGCGAATCCACCAGACGCTTGAGGCGTGTCGCGGGGAGCTTCATTTGCTTCGCCAGCCCCGCGATCTCCTGCGCGGTGTGCGGCAGGAACTCGTGCAGCGGGGGGTCGAGCAGGCGGATGGTGACGGGGTAGCCCGTCATCGCTTCGAAGATGCCCTCGAAGTCGCTGCGCTGCATCGGGAGCAGCTTCGCGAGCGCTTGGCGGCGGCCGGTCTCGTCGGGCGCGACGATCATCTCGCGCATCGCCGTGATCCGGTCCCCCGCGAAGAACATGTGCTCGGTGCGGCACAGCCCGATGCCCTCGGCGCCGAACTCCCGGGCCCGCTTCGCATCCTCGGGCGTGTCGGCGTTGGCGCGGACGCGCAGCCTGCGCCGCGCGTCGCTCCAGGCCATCAGCCTGTCGTACTGGGCACCGGCCTTGGGTAACACGAGCTTGGCGGCCCCCAGGATGACCCGCCCGGTTGTGCCGTCCACCGTGATCACCTGGCCGCGCTTCACGACGCGCCCGTTGGCGCGGAACCGGCCGGCCTCGGGATCGACCTCGATGTCCTTGGCGCCCACGACGCAGGTCTTGCCCATGCCGCGCGCCACGATCGCCGCGTGGCTCGTCATGCCGCCGCGCGCGGTAAGGATCGCCGCGGCCGCCACCATGCCGTGGAAGTCCTCGGGGCTCGTCTCGGGCCGGATCAGGATAACGCGCCGCCCCTTTTTCTCGAGCGCCTCGGCCTCGTCGGCGTCGAACACCGCTTCGCCGATCGCCGCTCCCGGTGAAGCGGGCAAGCCGCGCGCGACCACCGTCACCGCGGACCGGGGGTCCACCATGGGGTGGAAGACCTGATCGAGATCCTGCGGCGGCACGCGCTGCACCGCCTCGTCTTCACTGATGAGCCCTTCGTCCACCATCTCGACGGCGATTCGCACCGCGGCGAGCCCCGTACGCTGCGCCCGGCGGCACTGCAGCATGTACAGCCGGCCGTGCTCGAAAGTGAACTCGATGTCCTGGACGTCTTGAAAGTGCCGCTCGAGCTTCGCCGCCACGCGCTCCAACTCGCGGTGCACCTTCGCCAGCTTGCCGCGCTTGAGCTTCGCCAGGGGTTCGGGTGTGCGCGCGCCCGAGACCACATCTTCGCCCTGGGCATTGGTGAGTACGTCGCCGTTCAGAACATTCTCGCCGGTGCGGCAATCGCGCGTGAAGGCGACGCCCGTGCCGGAGTCGTCGCCCATGTTGCCGTATACCATGGCGACGACATTGACGGCGGTGCCCATGTCGTCGGGGATGTTGTGCACCCGCCGGTATTCGATCGCGCGGCGCGTGCGCCAGCTCTTGAAGACGGCTTCGATCGCGCCCCACAGCTGCGCCAGGGGATCGTCGGGAAAGGGCTTGCCCGTGCGCGCCTGGATGATCGCCTTGAACTCCTCGACCAGCGCCGCGAGATCATCGGCCGGGAGGTCGATGTCGCGCTTCGCCTTGCGGCGTCGCTTCGCCTCCTCCAGGACCTCTACGAACGGCTCCTTGCCCAGGTCGAAGACGACGTCGCCGTACATCTGCACGAAGCGGCGGTAGGAGTCGTACGCGAAGCGGGGATTGTCGGAGCCGGCGATGAGGCCCGCCACCGTGGCGTCGTTCAGCCCCAGGTTCAGGATCGTCTCCATCATGCCGGGCATCGAGACGGCGGCGCCCGAGCGCACGGAAACGAGCAGTGGGTTGTCCGAATCACCGAACTTCTTGCGGCTGATTTGCTCCAGATACTTCAGGTGGCGGTCGACTTCTTCGGGGAGATCATCGGGGAGGGTGCCGGACTCGAGATAACGGATGCACAGCTTGGCCGAGATCGTGAACCCCGGCGGAACCGGGAGGCCGAGGTTCGCCATCTCCGCGAGCCCGGCGCCTTTGCCCCCCAGGACGTCGCGCATGGCGGCGGAACCGTCCGCGCGGCCGTTCCCGAAGGCGTAGACCCACCGCTCGAGGGACGGCACTCGAAATCACGTCGGCAGCGCGGCGAGCAGCGGTGCCGCGTGCCGCGCACCCACGAGATCGTCGGGGATCTCGGTGGGGTAGCTCCCCGAGAAGCAGGCGTCGCAGAAGCCGTCGCCTCCCCCTCCCCCTGCCGCGCGCAGCATCCCGTCGAGCGAGAGATAGCCCAGCGAGTCGACACCCAAGTGCTGGCGAATCTCTTCCACGCTCTTGTTCGCCCCGATCAGCTCGTGCTTGCTCGGCGTGTCGATGCCGTAGTAGCACGGTCCCGTGATCGGAGGCGACCCCACGCGGAAGTGCACCTCCTTCGCACCCGCCTGCCGGATCAGCTGCACCAGCGCCCGACTGGTCGTGCCTCGCACGATCGAATCGTCCACGACCACGACCTTCTTCCCCTCGAGAACCTCGCGCACGGGGTTGAACTTGATCTTCACCTTGGCGGTGCGCCCGGCCTGTACGGGCTGGATGAAGGTTCGCCCCACGTAGTGGTTGCGGATGAGGGCATGCTCGAGCTTGAGCCCTGAGATCTCCGAGAACCCCAACGCCATCGCGTTCGAGGAGTCGGGCACCGAAAACACGCAGTCGGCGGCCGGAGCGGGGTGCTCGCGCGCCAGCTGGCGGCCCAGCTCGCGACGCACACGATCGACCGAGTGGTGAAACACGGTGCTGTCGGGACGGGAGAAGTAGACCAGCTCGAAGATGCAGCGGCGGTGTGGGCGGGGGGGCAGAACGGGCAGCTCGTCCAAATCGCCGTCTTGAATACGCAGCACATTCCCCGGCTCGAGCTCCCGCACCAACGTGGCGCCGAGGATGTCGAGGGCGCACGTCTCGGAGGCGACCACCCAGCCCGTCCCGAGGCGCCCGAGCACCAGCGGTCGGAAGCCGCGCGGGTCCACGATGGCGTACAGCGTGCGGCCGATCGTCACCACGAGCGAGTAGGCGCCGTCCACGCGCTCGAGTGCGTCGAGCAGCTGGTCTTCCGGCTCACGCGCCTCGGAGCGCGCAATCAAGTGCACCAGCACCTCGCTATCGGACGAGGTCTGGAAGATGGAGCCCTTGGCGACGAGGTCGGAGCGGAGCTGCACGGCGTTGGTGAGGTTGCCGTTGTGCGCGAGGCCGAGGGGGCCCTCCCGGTACCCGACGAGCATCGGTTGCGCGTTGGCGAGCACGGACGTCCCCGCGGTCGAGTAGCGGGTGTGGCCGATCGCGACGTCGCCTGGCAGGCCGGCCATGACCTGCTCGCTGAAAATGTCCGAAACGAGCCCCATGCCGCGATGCGAGCGCGCCGCCCCGGCGCCGTCCACGGCTACCACCCCCGCCGATTCCTGGCCGCGATGCTGCAGGCTGTAGAGCCCGAGATACACCTGACGCGCTGCGTCGGGAACGCCGGAGACTCCGATGATGCCGCACATGCCGCTCTAGTCAGTCTCCCATGCGACGGGGAATAGAGTTGAAATATACCTCACGCAGCGACGCCACGGAGTGCCGCACTTCGGCGTCACGCAGGCGCAGCCGGACGGTGCCGCCAGGCTCGCTGACCGTTCCCGCACGGTACGCGGGCACGCCCAGCTCCAGCGCCAGCGCCGCAACGGCCGCCGCGCGCTCCGGTGCGCAGGTGATCACGGCGCGCGCCTGGGATTCGCTGAACAGCAGGTCGAGGGCGGGGAGTGATGCGTGGTATGTGGTTAGATCGACGTCCAGACCGAACCCCGTGTCGTGATACGGGCCGCCTATCGCGACCTCCGCGAGCGCCACCCCCAGTCCGCCCTGGGAGCAGTCGTGCGCCGAGCGGAACAAGCCGCGCTCGGCGCCGCTCACCAGGTAGTCCACCAGCCGGCGCTCGGCCGCCAGGTCCACGCGCGGCGGCAAGCCGCCCACGAAGCCGTACAGCGCTTGCCACAACGCGGAACCGCCCAACTCGACCCGGGTGTCGCCCAGCACAAAGACGACGTCGCCCGGCGTGCAGGCGTGGGACCGCACTGCGCTCTCTATCCGCCGGAGCAGGCCGACCATTCCCACCACGGGCGTCGGGTCCACGGCGCCGCCCGGGCTCTCGTTGTAGAAGGACACGTTGCCGCCGGTCACCGGCGTATCGAGCGCGCGGCAGGCATCGGCGATGCCGCGACAGGCTTCGCGGAACTGATAGAAGACGGCGGGGCGCTCCGGGCTCCCGAAGTTGAGGCAGTCGGTAATGCCGAGGGGGCGCGCGCCAGCGCAGGCGACGTTCCGAGCCGCTTCCGCGACCGCGGCCTTGCCACCTTCATAGGGGTCGAGCGACACGTAGCGCGCATTGCAGTCGGCCGTCATCGCAATCCCGAAGTCCGCGTCGCGGACACCGATCACCGCCGCGTCGCCCCCGGGGCCGAGCACGGTGCCGGCCTGGACGGTGGAGTCGTATTGCTCGAAGACCCAACGTTTCGAGGCGATCGGGGGGTGATCGAGGAGCGTCAACAGAACTTCTGCGGGAGGAGGGACGGGGGACGTGGGAGGCGGACTAGCGTGGCGCAGGGCCGCTATGCGGGGATCTTCCTCAGCCGGCGGGTCGTACACCGGGCAGTCGTCGATCAGGCGGCGGCCCGGGATTTCCACGACGAGCTGGCTCCCCCATGTCGCCCGGTACATACCGTCGTCCGTCACGCGGCCAATCGGCGTGGCCCCAAGCTCCCATTTGGCCGCGATTGCAGCCACTTGGGCCATGCGGTCCGCCTTCACTACGACGAGCATGCGCTCCTGCGATTCGGAGAGCAGGATCTCATACGGAGTCATGCCGGGCTCGCGCGTAGGGACGAGCGACAGGTCGAGCTCCACGCCTACGCCGCCGCGTGCCGCCATCTCCGCCGACGACGACGTGAGCCCCGCGGCGCCCATGTCCTGGATCGCCACGATGTGCCCGGAGGCGATCAGCTCGAGACTCGCCTCGAGCAGGAGCTTCTCGGTGAACGGATCCCCCACCTGCACCTGGGGGCGGCGCCGCTCGCTGTCGCTCGTGAGCTCCTCCGAGGCGAACGAGGCGCCGTGGATGCCATCCCGCCCGGTGCGGGCGCCCACCACGACGAGCACGTTCCCGACGCCGTGTGCCGCAGCCGTGGTGAGGTTCCGCTCGCGCACCAGGCCGACGCACATGGCGTTGACGAGCGGGTTGCCGGCGTAGCTCGACCCGAAGTCCACCTCGCCTCCCACCGTGGGGACGCCGACGCAGTTGCCGTAGTCGCCGATGCCGCGCACCACGCCGGCGCACAGATACCGGCTGCGGGCGTCGGTGAGCTCGCCGAACCGCAGGCTGTTGAGCAGCGCCACGGGGCGCGCGCCCATCGTGAACACGTCACGCAGAATCCCGCCCACGCCCGTTGCCGCGCCCTGGTACGGCTCGACCGCGGACGGGTGATTGTGGGATTCGATCTTGAAGGCGACGGCCCACCCATCGGGAAGCCGCAGCACTCCTGCGTTCTCGCCGGGCCCCTGGATCACCTGGGGGCCCGTGGTGGGGAGCTGCGCGAGCACGCGCTTCGAGTGCTTGTACGAGCAGTGCTCGCTCCACAGCGCCGAGAAGATCCCCAGCTCGGCGAAGGTGGGGGTGCGGCCCAGCATCGCCTCGATGCGGCGGTACTCGTCGTCGGTGAGATTGTGGTCGCGAATCAGGGCGGGGGTGATCGGCGGATCGCCCCGGAACGGAGTCGGACCGCTCACGCGTCGCGCGCCTTGGCTCCGGAGACGCCCCGCAGCACGGCTCCGAACACGCGCGCGAAGAGCCCCTGCCCGGCATGGTGCAGCAAGTGCTCGGCCTCGCCGGCGTCGAACCACAGGCCGTGACAGTGCGTGCACTGGTCGATCTGCACGTCGTGCCAGTCGCCCGTGATCAGATCGTACCCGCATTTGGGGCACTTCATGTGATGGGACTGCCGCTCGGCTGCGGCAGCGGAACGCTTGGCGGACTCGCGTTGCTGGCGCAGCAGCTCCGCGTCGCGGCGGGCGAAGTATTCGTCTTCGTTCTTGCTCGGCTTCTCGCTCATGTGGTATCGCGCCTGACTTTGAGATTGCCGCCACCAGGCGGCGGGCCGTGCGGCTCCACGCTCGTGGGCGAGGACGATTCCCCGCTGTAGTTGTGGCCCGGCCAGCGCACGATGGCGTCCACGACCTGCCCGTTCTCGAGCGTCACGACGTCCAGATGGCCGCAGGTGTATTCGCAGCCGTTCTTGAAGTAGAGATACGTGAACTGCCCCAGGCGGCGGACGGCGACGGGTGGGCCCCACAACGAGTACACGTCCTTCTCATGCATCCCCGGTGCGATCGTGCCCGTGTCGTTCGAGACGTAGGGCTCGTCGCGCAGGTGCGGTGGGCTCAAGGCGAGCGCCGGCGGAGGCTGCGGGATCTGGTGGCGCGGCGCCGCGCCCGGTCCGGGCTTCGCGGGCGTAGCGGCGCCCGGCGCCGCCGGTGCCGCGGGGGTCGGGGTCACGACCGGCGCCGGTGCCGGGGCGGGCTTCTTGTGGAGGAACCGCTGGCGCGCGACCTCGAACTGCTCGCGAATCGAGGCGCCGATGGCCGCGGCCTGCGTCTTGACCCGGCTACACCCGAAGGTGGCGGTCACCAACAGCGCGCACATCCACAGCGTGCTGCGTCGCATTGCGAGCCTCCATCGATTGAAAGACGCGGGCTCCGTCCGGGCCACCCAGGACCGGGGCG